>Ga0179591_1304341_pt1 | contig 17974 bp, 17 predicted proteins | sample CZOMad2_1_08_16f_FD_182891 | JGI IMG/M metagenome (GOLD analysis project Ga0179591, IMG submission 182891) | Vadose zone soil fungal communities from Angelo Coast Range Reserve, California, USA - CZOMad2_1_08_16fungal (PacBio error correction) | ecosystem: Environmental > Terrestrial > Soil >... | reverse complement strand
TGCCTGAGACGTCACGCTCGTCGCAGCGTTCGTTCGGCCCGCAATACTGTCACCAATTTTGCAGTTTCCGCTTCAAATCTTGCCGTCAATTTTTTTTTTTTTGTCTGGAGGTGTGCGTTACGACCTTGCACCTTGTTCCCACGCCCCCCTAACATGAAGATTTCCCCCCTGTAAGTTTTTTTCACGATCCCGGAAGCCCTTGTATGAATGCTGGTTCCCCCAGACGCTCAACGAAGCTGGTTTTTTCCCCCCCTTCCAGCCGTGCCCTTTACTTTTTTCTTCCTGGTCTGGTTACTTTATCAGATGTCTTTTTCGATTTTTCCATGAGGAGTAGAAGAATCGCACTGGCTCTCTCTCCGCTCAGTTCTTATGGGAGGGACCGATCTCAGTCCACAATGACAGACTGTGGAGGTGTTCGAATCCTTTTCCCCTTTGCGATGGGTGATTGAGTGAATCCTGACCCCCTATTTCGTGTCTGTGTGATAAAAATTTTTTGTGTCTTCCAACTCTGGTTCTTGACGAAATGATTCTCAGGCCGAATCCAGACCTGGAAAAAGCCCCTCCCCCCTTTGGGCTTAAGCCTTTTCCCCTTCATCTCAGGAATCTGACCGCTTAGCTTAGAGTCAGGAGAATCTTCCCCCCCCCCCCTTTTTCACTCGGCTCTCAAAGCGTACCCTGAGAATGTTTACGCCCTATGCGTACCCCTTGGTGGTGTAAGAGTTTTCCCCCAGTGCAGAGTGATCTGAGCCTTTCCCCACCGTGCTAACCCCCTGAAGTATTCTCTCTCTTCATTCTTTCCGTAGAATTACGAAGAACCCTCGGTTCTTTTTTTCGTAAGCCCTGGGATGGCATTGCCTCCTGGAAGTCGTAAAGAGTAGAGTAAGGCAAGTGCCCCTCGATCCCTTTTGGTTTTCGAGTCGCTGCCCTCCCCTTTTTTCTGCCGTCTCTCTTCCTTCTATGAGGGTGATGGTGTGTCATCCCCTTTGAAAGGTGATCGGCTTGAAACCCAAGGTTCGGACCGAGGATGGAGAAGAAGGATTTTGTTTCCTCTCTTTCTCTTCCCATCTCTCACACGTTGACAGTGGACGGTGAGCCTGGTCCCGAGTTGGCAAGCTACCCTTCCCCTCGCGCCCACTGAATACTGGGCGTCGAGCCTTCTTCCTTTTAAATATGATCGGCCATTCTCCTTATTCGGCCCCCCCCTTTGTCTTTTTTTGCTACGTGATGTTCTTCGTTTTTCTCTTTCTTTAGGCTTACTGAAAAGAATCCGTCCCCTCGTACCGATCTCTTCCCGATAACAAGCACCCCGATGATTTTGATGTTTTGCGGTTTGCATTTTCCTTTTGCTCCTCGCTAACCCTGAGTGGATTCCTATTCGCTCTTTTTTTCCGTCGACTGAGGTGAAGCGCTTCAGGCACACTGAGATCGCGTTGGGGTCTTGGGGCCATGCGTTTGGGTCTTCCAAACTTTTCAAGAGTTTTTCCTTTTAATTAACCGTTTGGTCTTTTTTTCTATCGTCGGAGTTAGTCCTATGTTCCTTACTCCATTTGCCTTTTTTTATGTGTGGTGAGCTCATCAAATTGACCTTAAACCCAGACTTTTGCCGAAGCCCAGCATATAGTCTCCTCCCCGGTACGTGCGGGCACCTAGTGTTCAGGATTTGGATGGAAATACCCCAACCTCTGCCCCATCATCCCTCTTCTCATTTTGTAGCGCGACTTCAAAGAATCGGACCCTTTCTATCGCTCAATAAGTGTTAGAGATTTTCCCTTTTAAAAAGGCCTTGATGCTAAACATTAATCGTTTTTTTTTATAGGGGAAGGCGTCTCCCATACTTTACTTTTTCTGTGAAGCCGAAGATGATGTATCCTCCTACTTCAGCGAGGGAAAATCCTCCCCTCCCTTTTGCCGACTTACTGCAGATTCAGATTGATTTCTAGATAGGGATGCGAAAGACATCCGTAAGACTGTGAGAAAGTGCTCCCTCCGCGCGGAACCAGGCCCAGAATTGCAATTTAATTCCGAAAAGGCTCAAAAGAACCGGTTCCCCAGCTTTACAGCGATTTTCCCCCTTCCTTTTTGCACCTTCCCAAATACCTTATTTTCCTACATCCCTTTTCCCAACCGTGGGGTTTCCGGCCCTGGGAGGTTGGACAAAAAATGACCAGTCCCTCTTCTCGTTCCCCCCCCCTTTTCTTCTACGGTAGGTCCACTGCATCCCCCCCGTCCCCAAAACGGAAGCAGCTCCGGTCACGATGGACATTGTCAGCGAAATCTCTTTCCCGTCAAAAGGGAGGCATCTCTCCGATTTTTTTTCTGAGCCCAGATAGTCAGTGGATCCATTTATGTCTGCTCCACCATTTTTTTAGTTCCCCCCCAAGGCTCCCCCGAGCAGAAAGATCCGCAGCTGCGTTCACCGGCCTTCCCCCCCCGATGACGGAACCCCGTCTAGGTAAAATGTCCGGTGCTCTCAATAACTTGAAGCATTCCCTTTAGGTCCTTCCTCTATTAGATGATCAATTCCTCCGAGTGACATTCAACGGTTTTTCGTGCCATTATGGCTGACTCCCTTTCATGTCGTAATCCTGATTTAAGCTACGGGATGATGCCCCCCCCCACAAAAGACCGAAATAGATTCCCTTTCTCGTTCAATAAAGAAAACTCTCCCCCCCCTAACGTGAAATTTCTGCCGCCCTTGAATGGTTACTTTTTCCTGAACGTAGTAGAGGGGCATGAACTCCTTGAGACAGTGGATATGAATCTATGACATCGCGCAAAGAAATATTTCCCCCCACAGAAGCTTTGCTGCCTGGTCTTCTCTTTCTTTGTGTCATCTGTCGTCTTTTCTTTTTCGCAAGAATCATTTTCCCTCCGGCGAAATAGTTCCCAATAAAGGCCTCTTGTAACCTGTGTAGCTTGGACTTGTTACTCCCCTTGACTTCTACTACCCCCCCCCCCCCTTCTCGCCGAACGGTAGTGTTGTAGCTCCTTTTCTGCTTGCTTTCCTCATTGGATACTTCCTTTCTTGCGTGCCGGTCTACGAAAGAGACATTACCTTTTAATCCCCATCATAAGTTGTTGTTGTTTTTTTCTCTCTTCGGTGCTGGGATGACCGCCCCCCTTCTTATTTCTCTGCGGTGCTCTCGACCTAACCCTGTGCCAATGCTTCCCCCTTTACCGCCAAGGTTAAGGTTATGCCGTTATAGGTTTCCGTCGGGACCCCCCTTCGTTAAAGTGTTACCTTATGGTTTTTAAGTTCCCTTTTCCCTTCCTCGGTAGTTGGATTTCATGTCTGAGTAGACCCTTTCCTACTCCTCACCCGCGCTGAAATAGAAATCGACCCCTTTCCTCCCATTCGTTAAGTCCTTGGTATGGTGTACGGATTAAAACATGATTGGGTTTCAGTTTTCGGAGCGCAAACCCCCCCGCAATCTTAGACTTTTGCTTTCACCAGAAGGGCTGTCCTGGGGCAATTTGAGTTCACGGGGATGAAGTACGGTTTGTAAGGTGTTCCTCTTTAGGTGGTTGCTTTCCCTCCTCCTAAGTCGCTTTAGGTCTGTGTGTTTTTGCATGGGCACACCTTGAGGTCTCCCCGGCCTGATTTTACGTGTCCCTTTGCAGCAGAAGTCCCCGACATAAAAGTTTCTCTTTTTCGGGTAGTACCTCCCCTACGCAGACCTTTTCATAAGGCCGTGAGTTCCGGTCTGATTTCTCTTCACGCCCCTTGAGTGACTGGCATTCGAACTCTCCTCTGAACCGGTATAGGGGGTTTGGGTCCTCTCCCCCCCTGTTTCACACACTTTTTTATCCTTTTCGCGCAGTTTCACTTCATCCCGTGGTCCTCAAACCTGAGAGCCTAAATATAAATCTTCTTCTCGTCGCGACATCACCGGTATGTTCCTGCTAGAGTTTTGGGTGTCTGCATCTTTCCTGTCCCTTTACGGTCATTTCCAGAGTAGAGTACTTCCCCGAAGTTTGTTTTTGGTCTAGCGGGATTCTTTCCTTTGACGGAGTGCGATATTTCGTGTTTTATCCAAACCTGTCTGACGATGGTGGTTGTTCAACGCCTGTTTCACTTTTTACCCGACGGTTTGGCATTACGCTTGCTGAAGTATTCGTTATTTTCCTCGCCTGGGCGGCCAGCCAATTGATTTCGAATACGTTGTTGACACGTTTTCGGTGCCGGCGCGGAGAGAGATTGTCCCCCCTAGCTTTCCGCGTGCGCAACTTCTCCCGCTGACGCCTGGGCGGTCTCGCCTCTTCTCTCCGTTCGGATCGCGGTCCTTCGAAGTGCTTCGGGCACCTCGTTCGTTATCTATTCCGAGTATTTTCTGGTATTAACCCACCCTACCTTCATAGTTATCTCGGCCGATACCCACTCACCGCCTTCGGGGCCCTTTTGGGAGTCCAATTATTCATCTTGCTTCCCCGACTTTTTTCGTCGATTACGTTTTTCCGGTCGCCGGTGAAGCGACGCTCCTTCCCCTGAGATGTGGGGCTTCTTTTTGGAAAATGATTTTTTCTTGGCCATATAGGTTACACGACGTGTTTTTCCCCGGGTTTTCAAAGTCCAAGTGATCTTGAGAATCATCTTCTTTCGTCCCCCCAAGGTTTTCTAAGTCCATAAATTTGATCTTTTTATATTTCATCCTCCCAGTTGTTTTTTCTCTCGATAACCCTGCTTTTCCATACAATCCCCACCCCCCCATACGTGAAGAACTCCTAGACTTTCCCCCTGCGTGAATTGAAGATTCACCCTTGGGTAAAGGTATTTGGATGGACCCGAACCAAACTCCATGGACCACCCCAGTTTTTTTCCTTCCCCCCCTTCCTCTCAGTGGATAGAGATCTTAACCTCCTTCCGTACGGCAGGAAACTGCTTTTTTCCGATTTTTAGAGAGGATCTAAGATGACAATTGAATTGAAGGTCCCAACAAATCCCAACGCTCCGGAGTTGGCTCGGTTTCCTCATAGCCTTCCCCTAACCTTCTCTATGATTTCCTCCAGAAGAATTTTACCTTCGGATTTATAAAGAAGTTTACCAGAGCCTTGTCGGGCCTCAACTTTTCGACTCCCCCGATTCGATCCTTTTTGACCCCGAGATAAGGACAGACCGCCAGAGTCCCTCCAAGTGGAAATTCCTGCATTCCCCAAATCCCAATAGAGGCTTCCCCGTTCGCCCACTTCAACTTTAAAAAAGTAGATCGAATGGTCCAGACCCGAAGGATACTCCCCCCCCCTGACCAAAATACTCTTGAGTATGTCCCCGCCACCCTTCGTTCACGGACCCTGATACAGCAACAGCCCGCCTGACCAAGCGAGATCAGGCACCGTTCCCCTGACCTAAGCGCCGCTACCCCCGCACCCCGCCCCCTACGAGTAAGGGCATCACTCCTTTCCTGGACCATGGTAACTCCACACCCTTTCCCCACCCAGGCAGGTCAGACGATGAGACCCGCTTTTTTAGTCTGATTCGACTTTTTCGACTCGAGGGATAGGCTCGACCCCCGGTTTTTCTACACGGTTTGATTAACGACGTCGCAGACGATGCGTTGACCCCTGGTTTTCCTCCCCCCTTTTGACCCGTTCCCTCCCTCTCTGGGTCTCCAAATGTCTACGGTGACTATTCGCGCACTAGGAAGAAGGACCCTCTGATTTCAGCTAGAGGATAGAAATGTCCTAGTTCAGTTTTCCCACTTTCGCATTGTCTTCAGGTTTCGGTCGTTCCCTTATGTCTCTCATCATGTCGTCAATTAAAAGAGGTGGACGACCCTTCCCGGGAGATTGCCCCCACCCCCAAAACAGTTGGTCAAGATTTAGAACGGATGTTTTAATCCAAATAATGCCCCCCCCCCTTCCCGTGAAAACTACAGCACCCACATTTTTTTTGACTTGGACTCGTCCTCCTCCCAGGTCCATTTTTCTCTTTTTCACGTAGAGAATGCTTCCAAGTGAGATTTCAAATTGTCCGTTCATTAGCCCCCGATCCCGACTCTTTGACCGGAACCCCTTCCCTCTCTTCGCTTTCTGGTAGCGTGATTTTTGAATGTCCCGCGTCGGTGGAAGGCCGCTGCCGTGTTAGACCTACCTCCCTTACACGATCTTGTTGCGGCAAAGTTGTCCCCTGCCCCTTAATTTCAAGTATCGTTACTTTCTTGCTTCCCACTTTCTTACCGCAACCCACTCCCCTCATCCGGAAACTGGCGGCGGGTTTTTCCTTCCCTGCCAATTGGTCATTTTATTGAGGAAGACTCAACAGAAGACCAAAACAACAGCTGGAAGGAAATTTTTTTTTTGGGGTTCCTTTTACTTGCCTTTCCTCCTCTTCTCCTCCTGTTGTGAGCTATCTTGCCTTCTTTGGACCTTCACCCTTTTTCTTCGGAGCCTGAGGTGATACTTAGGCAGCCCCGGAGCGCGCAAACCCCAACCGGACGCAAGGTTCTTTTTTCAGTTTTTTTTTCCCTTAATTCATTTCCTGGTTCCCAACGTACTACACACTTTTTGCCATGTCCGTGGTGTGCCCGATTTCCTTCGGCATCCTTCATTCGTGGACTGATGAGGAGAACCTTTTCCCCAGAATCTTCCCTTTGATGTAAAATCGAAAATAGACGCTATCCCCCAGGCGCGGCGGAGGTATTGGTTGGTAAGGGATTTTTGGCGCTGCGGCCCCCCCCTCCTCTCTTTTTCCCGACGCAGAGACTTTCTCGCTTCATTCCCCCCCTGCCTTTCTTGGGAGTTGAAAGACCATTAGAAGGGGTTCGGTTTTCCGTCACGGAAGGTGTTTGCGAGAGGTTTCTTTTTCTTCCTCAGTGAAGTTTCTTGTGTGATCCAGTTGTCTGATTTTTCCTTTGGTCTCCACTAGGGGATGGACGACCTCTTCCCTGCTAATCCAAGAACTGACCCCGAAAAACAATTGAGCGACGCGGTTAGTACCTCCCCGTGGAATCCCATCTTTAATATCTTTGTTTTACCCCGGCTATAGGAGATTTCCAACTCCTTTTAAGCGAGTACATGAGCATTCGACGATCAGATTGTTTTCATTTTTTTTTTTTGGTACGGCCTGGCAAACTTCCGCGCTGGCGTCTGCGACATAGTGTGTTAACCTCCGTGGTAGACTACCCCCTTTTTCGACGATAAACTTTTTTTTTTTCAATTGCATCTCTCTCCCATCAGCTCTATTAGCATCCCCTTCTAGTTTTTCCTGCCGATGTTAGGGGAGAATTGTCCTTTTTTTCCGTGTTTTCCCGCCCTAGTCGAGTAGTCTCCGCCTTGACTGAAAGTGATTTCCCCCCCCTATCTTTGATACCAATCTTGCTGGTTTTGGGTGTCTATCAGGTTATCTCTTTCCCCCCCCGGACGGGCGTGTTCCCTCTCCGGGCTAATACTATTTGGGACTTTGGTAATGCTGAATACAGTCGATTTTAGACTAAGTGTGGCCGTCCCCCCTTGATTCCAGGAACTGGAGATCGCTTTTTCCTTTGTTTTTTGAAGATGCGAAGACCCCCCCTTTCTCACGTGACTTGGATTCTCTGATATTATCCATATGTCGGCATAGCGGAGTAGTTGCTTTACCCTTGTGATGCCGACCCTTTTTTCCTTCTCGGGATCTTCTACCCCTCCCTCTTCGAACCGCCTCCTGCTGTACTGGAGACTCTCTCGGCCGATAAAGACCAGAGGCTGTCGGTGGTGATCTGGCCTTTCATCCGGCCTATCCCGGCAGTGGAGGCATATTCCCCCCCCCCCTGCGTTTTTCCGTTGAGCGGTCTCCCCCCTAACAAGGAGTTCCTCCCCCCTTTGGGGCTGAGGGTTTCCCCCCTTGCTTCCCCCATCCCCTTTCCCTGGTTCACACTCCTTTTTTGCAAAGACAGTCCACGTGGAAGCTCTCCTTTTGCGAGTCTTCATTTTATTTTCTTCTCAATTTGTTTTCTCCTCCTCTTTTCCTCCTTTTTCTCGCGTCAAAGGGATGATCCGACACAGATGTCAGACCTAGCATCCCCTTGTCCGCCCCCCTAAAGAGGTAACACCTGTAACAGGCTTGTTCTTTTTTTAAAGACAAAAGAATGGCCCAAGAAATGCCCCAAAGACCCAGATTATCCTTTTGTCTTCCTCCCCCTTTTCAAGCCGGCGACCGTCCCCTCTCCCAATGACGTTGGACGCTTCTTTTCAACTCCGGGTTTTTATTCTCCTCAGAGGAACACCCTTCCCCCTGAGCTAAACACCAGTAAACTCCTATTTTTCCGTGGATCTGACCTCCCCTTCTTTCCTTAGCAGAGGATGAACGGGATTGCCCCCTTTGTTAGTCCCTTGGTGCAGACTGTTGTTTCAAGAAGAAGAATTCCGTTCCCCCGGCCCCCTTCCCTCCCGAATACAGATGACTATCATAGATCACGAAGAGCCCGGTTCCCCCGAGACCTCCCATCTAAGAGAAAGTGACGTTATGCGACCTTCCCCCCCTTCCCTCTTGCCAATTCGAGTTCTTCTTCTCCCCCCTCCGGTAAAACGTAGTAGAAAAGTCTATTTTTTTTCTGCGCAGCGGATAGGAAACATCAACATTCATTCTCCCAAGCTTATGCCTCAACAAGTGTGCCTTCTCTCCTTTCGGTTCTTCCCCCCGCAGACGCCTTTTGCATTCGTCCTATTCAAGGTACCTGGTTAAAGGACGTCCCCCTTTCAGACCGGAACCCCCCCCATCGATTACTTTCCGTAAGTCTCCATATCCCCCTCTCTAAGCGAACATAGAGCTCAAAGGCCCCCCCCCCCCCCGGGCCCTTGTCCTGACTTAGATCGTATGCTCTTAGAGATCCTCCACCCTTCCCCGATGTCTGGCGTCTTCCCCCCTTTTTTTTTCGTCGACCCTTTATGATACCCTTTCCTCGTTTTCGCAGCTGCGGTTTTGTTGTTGATCCCTGTTTTTTAACCCACCTCTAAGGAAAGCGGGCTTTTCAACTTTTGATGCGAGGTGAGAAGTTCGAAATCGCCTTTCTGTCAGGCCCCCAACCCTTTTTGTCGATATGCGTCTTTATCGAAAATGGCTCCTCTTGCCCATTGACGCCCTTGTTTGCTCCCTCTTAGTTTCCCCCTCGTGACCTTCGTTCTCTGTCAGCATGTCGTCTACAAGAGGTGGAAGACCCCCCCGGTATGATGACAATCCCATTCACACACCGTAAGAATCTAAATTCTTAGTCACTCTACCTTCCCCCCTGGGCCAGTCAGCTCCCCCCCTGCGCATGTTCTTTCCCTCCCAGAAAGTAGATCTCGTGTATGGTCCCAGATTCTCTGCGATCTATTGAGCTCCGCGACAGACAGATGTGACCTTACCCATGATCTTTTTTTACGCTGGGTCTGGTACTGTCTATTTTGTCAAGCGTTCAGGTGAAGGAGTCTGTTTTTTCCCCCCCTTGTTTTTGCGAAGCATTCACAAGCCCCTTCTTTCGGTGTTGTTTTTACTTACGTTCCACACCTCCTTTTTAATGTAGAGGACTTTTGTCTGACCGGCCCTTAATAGAAAAAACTCTTCCACCCCCCTAGGTTGCGCGGTCGCGAGTTGGACTGCGCCGAATGATAAACTTTTCCCTTCTTTCTCCCCCCGTCTCGTTTTCCCCTCCTCCCGCGCCCCCCCTTCTCTTTCATACTCCCGTTTGTTTTTGTTTTCTTCTTTCCTTTTTTTCATGGCGTGGAAAGGAAAACCACGATCCTCTTCCGTCAGTGATCTTTCCCGCAATCCTCCCTGGAGAGGCTGCCCAACACTCCCTCCTCCTTTCGGCTGACGTTTCAGAGTTTTCCCCGACTTCTGCAGTAAAACGTCAGCAACCCTTCTTTCCCCTGTCAGTGGAAAGAGAACGAAGGCCCTCCTTTGTGCTTTTGAGAAACCTTGACCCAGAAGCATCATCTTGACCAACCTTCTCCATACGAACGCGACCCGATTTCTCGCAAGATTTTTGTGTCCTTTTCTCCCTTTGCGGGCCCTCTGGCCACCTCACTGTTTTTCTTCCCTTGGAGTCCAGTCTAGTTTCCATCTTAGTTATGTTCTCTGCAAGCTAGCCCAATGCGTTTGGAGTTCGGGTTTTACTCGTTGTAGTGTTTCCCCCCCCTCCTTTCTTTAGTGACGAGGATTTCTTCCCCTCGATTCTGTATGTGGAATAAACCGGGTTTTTTTGGCCATAAAGGGGGTCCACCTCGTCCGGATGAAGACCGCTTTCCCAACTGCTGAAGCCCCTAAGTACCACTACACGAAGAACACACTTTTTTTCCCTCCCCCGTTTCCTAGGCAAATGTAGAAAGAATAATCCCGCGAAAGCTCGTCCGGCCGTCCGGCTCCCCCTTCCAGAGTCACATGCGCCTTTTTTTTTCTTCTTGCTGCCGGTCAAGGGGTGGGTAAGAGTCCGTTTTCCCCCAATTCTTCTAGAGTCCGAAGGTTATCCCGTGCGTGTTGAAACCGAGACCGTAGGAGTTCTCCCATATTTCACTTTTCGACATCCCTCTTCCTCTTCTCCCGGATGACCAACTTTTTTCTTTCGATGTCGGGAAGATGTAACCCCCTCGTCTGTACTCCGGAAGAGATCGTTTTTTTCGTGAGAGGCGATGCCGAGACCCAAACCCCAAACCCCCCCCCCCCACTTGATGACAGTGCGATCGCTTTCTTTTTAAACTTTTTTTTTTTTTGTTAAAGAAAGGTGATTCGCCTTATCGGTTGATACCGGTGGAGATTTTGGGGAAGTGGTAAGAGACCGTTTTTGGAACCAGATGATTGTTCCTGCGGTGGAAGGGCGGAACCCCAGGTACTCATTCTTTTTTTTTCCCCCTGCGCGTAAGAAGATTGCCTCCTCCTTTGACGATGGGCTTAGAAGTCAGTGTCCCCATCTGAGAGGAATCTCCTTACTCTGTTACTTTCTCTTTCCCGACCTTTTTTTCGTAGTCTTTCTATAGTCAAGGAGTATTTCCCCGGCAGTCATAGGAGTACCCTGTCCCACGATAAACTCCCCCCACTCTTTTGAGGAATTTTTTCTCAAGCCCCTTTTTCAGACGTTATTCCGCTAAATTTCTTTTGGCGATCGCAACCTTTTTTCCCAGGCCTTCTTCTTTCGAATTCTTTTAAGAGAGATAGCACCCATGAGTAGTTGCGAATATTGAGGGGGGCCTTCTTTTTTCACAAGACACTCTTTCCCCTAGTTTTTTGAACCGCTTAAACTCCCAGTTTTCTTGCTCTATAGGAGGTCCTTCCTAGCCTTCTGGGTTTTCTAGTACAATTCCCCCCCTCTTTTACCTCCCCTACTTTTTTCTTTTCTCATCCAAATGATGAAGGGAGAACCCCCAAATGGGCGAAAGACTCCAGAGATAGATGCCTTCCCCCCCGGTGAAGTCTGAAGAGGGGCCCCCCCCCATATTTTGTTCGCTTTCTTCTCCAAGCCCCCCCCCCAACCGATCCCACCCTTTCTTTCCATTGTGTGCTGTGAGAGAGCTTACCAGCCCCTCTAATTTACGAGTTTTTTCTATAACACTTCGGTAGCGAGGAGTCCTACTTATGACCCTTCTTTATACACCCCAGTCCTCTTTTGAGTTTCTCGAGTTCCCCGTTTTTCTTTTGATTCTTCTGCCCCGTCTCGGTAAAAGCAGGGATTCTCACTGATCCAGAAGACCGAAAAGTCCGCAGTTTCACCCCACTATCCTCCCTTAGCTACTTCCGAGATACGATTCCTCTTGATTCCCCCTTTTCTCCCGGCGAACGCCCCATTTCGTCTCGGTGAGGCCATGATGAGAAATGAGAGATTGAAAGATTCCGTTTTCCCCTTCAAGAAACTTCACTCCCCCCCAGGCAGAGTAACGACTGGATTTCCTCCCCATGCTTTTCCCCTGACAATAAGTATGTAGACCACTGTACCCCCCAGTAGGGAGTTGAATTCCTTCATCACTTCCCCCCGGTTTGAAAAAAAAGTACCAACAGCCCTTTGCGCGGCAGAGCGATCTGCACGTTTCTTTCGGCAGCGACACCTCTCCGAAACGAGCACGCTCTTGCTTAACGCGCAATGAGTCCCCCCCAGCTTACCCCCTGGACCCGGAACCCCCCCTTTTCTGTCAGACCCCTCTTCTGAATAGACCCAGACGGTGATGTATGAGGAGTTCCTCTCTCTCGGATATTCCGAATCAGGTAGCTCCCAGGCTTTAAACCTTCCCAGCCCCTTAAGACCCTGAGTTTTTCCCCTTCCCACCCCCCCCCTGATGACCGGCAATCCCTTTTTTTTCCCCATTGAATGTAAGACTTTGTCTGTGAGTACGTCGAATTTTAACCTCGCAGCCCCGCCCCCCCGGGAGTTCCATTCGCTGCTCTCCAGGCTTCAGAGGAACGAAATTTCGTCGACAATTGGGAGTAGTTTACCCGTTTTTATTCTTCCCACTTTTACATGTAGTAATACAAGGTTTCCGACCTCCTCAAATAAAAACCCCGTTCCCCAAGAATGGAATCTCTTTTCCCTCTCCCCCCCGCCCACAATTTTTTCCCCCACCTTCACCGGACAGTTAAGCAAATCCCCCATGAATCTCTTGTTACCCCAAGTCGTAGTTTGGGCATGAAGTCGTTTTCGTTAGCAGAATTTTTTTGTCTTTCTTCCCCTCCCAAGCGAGAGCACAACCATCGTTAATCAAACCTTCCCTTTACGCGATGTAGTCCTGTTTCTCCCCCCGCCTTTTTTAATTTTTAGAGCGGTGATCTGGCAAAGGTTCGACGAAGAACACCCCCCTAATCTGGGTAGTTTCCTTCACCCTTCCCTTGCCTCTTTCCTGTGCTTTCCTTAATGGGCCCCATTCTCTCCCACCAATCTTTAAACTTCACATAGAGAAATGATTCGTTAGTGTGGCACTCCCCCTTCTGTAGGCGGGCCCTATCTTTCAGAAGCTGGTTGACAGGTCGTCTTTTTCATATTTACTAAGAAGTTGTTGTTTTTCGAGCTTCTTTCTCTGAGTACGTAAAAACATCAAGCGCGGTGATCCAGTACCACCTTCACCAAGGCAGTCAGTCTCCCCCCCTCACTCCCAAGGTTTCTTGAAGAGTTGGTTTCTTACGCCTTTCCTTTTCTTTCCAAGTAGAATAAAAAATTTTTCCCTCTCGTAATTCCCCGATTACCTCGGCAAGAATTGTATTCTTTCCTATGACCGTTCCTTTCAAACACGAAGCCTCCCCTTATTTTCCACAAATCCCATCCTCTGTCCCATCACAGGCGCCCGAAAGTCTGTTTCCTTTAGTGAGTAAAAGCGCTCTTTCTCTTTAGATTTCCCTCATTAGGAGTAGAATACCTTCTGGAAGCTGCAATTCATGAAACCCCCTTCGCCTTAATTGGTTATTTCTGTCCCCTCCCCTTCTTCACCAGCATGTTTGGTGTGACTCCCTCCGGTGAAGGTGTTGAGCTCGTTGCAGAAGAAGTTCAGTCAGATCGGTAGGTTGACCACGGTTGTATGTTTCTCCCCTTAGGTCTTCCCCCCTCCTTGGATGACTGACATCTTTTCCCTTTCCCTTTTAGTCCAGAAGTTCACCCCAGATGATGCCGGTTCATCAAGAGGCATTTAAATTTCTCTCCCCGCTTTTTACTCCGAGTTACTTCCTTCGGCAGATTCACTCTGCTTGCTTCATGCGCATGTTGAAGAAACGCTAGTTTCCCTATCGGTTTTTTGGTCCTAGTCGTTAAAAGCAAGCGCGTTCGCAGTGTTAAATAAGGACCGTGGTAACTTTCTTTCCCATGTTTCTCCCCTCCTCGTCTTCCTGCCTAAATCAAAGCGTTTTTCTTCTACTCGGCTGCGAAAGTGGGGGGACCTGCCTTGTAGGTCATTAAATAGTGACCCTGATAATCCTTATAGGTTGGCTTCAGTTTTCCGAGCCCTTCCTTTCCCTGCCCCTCTATAGATCTGGTTATAAATTTCGTTTTTATTCCTGGTGAGGTGGGGGGAATTTCCCTCCCTTCGAGATTAACAACCCACCCTGGGAGGGTGTTCCTCCTCCTTTTCGATCTTTTTCTTGTGCAGTGGGAAGATCCCCTTCTTTTGCACCGGTGGATTTAGAAGATGTTTCCCGTGCGGTGAGCCTTTTGCGGCCTTTCCGCTTCTTTTCAAGTGGTTAACGCCCTTTTCTCCTCCACTTTTTTTCTCCCTGAGCTGGGAGGCTCTTGCTCCTTTCCCTTTATCGCCGGAGTGAGAGAAGTGATTCTTTTACTCTGTGCTTTATTCGTTGATATACCATGTCCTCTTGTCTTAGAAAAGTCCTCAGTTCCCCTACGAGGCGAATCCTTCGATCACGAAACGAGGCGATGGTCCTTTTGAGTCTCGGAAGGTGACAGTTTCCGCATAACGGATAGTTTTTCACTCCCATCTGCGGGCCGCGTAGCCATGACCTGTCCCGAGAAAACTTTGATTTTGTTTTTTCCTTTGGTTTCTTTGTTCCTTTTCCCCCTCCTTTACGGTTTTTTCCCGCCTTTGCAATAAAAAGTGCGTCCTCCCTTTCGTCTTTCGGAAAGGATGGGTACATCAATGATCTCTCTCTTTCTAATCCTCCCTTTTTTGTTTTTTTTCGAGACCACCAATTCTCTTCTCTTTAGAACCGCAGTTTTTTTTTTTCCCCCACCGTGAAGATGCTTTCCCGCCCCCGGTGTTCTCTTGGGAAAAAAAACCTCAGGATTGGATGCCGAACCACCCTTTATTTTTCCCCCCGCATATCCCCACCTCTCTTCTCCCCATCTCCTCTTCACTGCAGGGGCTCCTTTCCCCCTCTTTTTACGCTTGTTTCTTTTTATAACCATCCTTAGAGATCTACTCCGGCTTGCAAGGCCTTGAGTCCACCCCCCAGTTAACAAGACGAATTCTTTTTGTTCGAGTCCTCCATCGTTCGCAGATTACGCTGACTTGAGTTCCCCTTAGAAGCCGGCCAGATGATGGAGAATGATTCCTTCACTCCAATAGTGGCCAAATAAGCAAATTCGCCTTTTTTACTCCGCGATGCCGATCCGGATTGAAAACGTCCTCACCTTCGAGCCCATCCCCTTCTCCGATGAGTCCTTTTGCTTTGCCAAAGAGGAGGACCCGCTTGACATCTTCTTTAATAGGCCGAAATTGCCTCAACGCCCCAGGTTTTCCCCCTTCGAATCAACTGATGCCTCCCGCCTTCCCCTGCCACCATGCCCCAACCTTTTTAACAAGAGCTCCCAGCCACAGTTTTCCTTTTTAACCCCAACATTGAGGTAGGACCCCCCCCCAGCCCAGCTTTCCACAGAGATTGGATTTCCCCCCCAGTTCGCATTCACCCTTTTCCCCCTTCCCCCCCTCCCGCGACCGCAAAACCCCCTTCTCCCCTCCCGCTTGAGAAGTAAGAGACTCTGTCCTTGCGCCCCCTCGCGGAAACAAACAAGGGATTCCACAGTTTTTTTCCCCTCGGTGATTTAGGTTCTTTCTGACGGACTACCTCTTTCCCTCTATGCTAGGCCCGACTCTTATATTTTTGTTGGTTTTCCTCCAAACAGGTTCTCTCCCCACTTCAGCAGACGAGAAGAGATTTGTTCCCCCCGGCCTGGCCCCCCCAGATCCCGGCACCTCCTCTCTTTTCTTTTCCCAACATCTCCTTATCCTGCCGTCGACTAATTATTCCCCCCCTTCCCCCCAACTATTTCAAGTTCCTTTCTCTATCTGGAAGGAATGAGTTTAGGTGCCTTTTTAAGAACCGCGTCAGACCTTTTTCTTTTCGTTTTATGGCTTCAGACGTCCTTTTCTCCTCCCGGTGGCTGAAATACTGACCCCTCCCCAAAAACTTTGGATAAAAAGAAAGACTTTCTCTTCTTCGTACATACCAAATCAACCTTCCTTTTTCCAAACCACCTTGACTTCCCTCACGCCCCCCCATTCTTTTTTTTTTCCTCGCTTGACATCCTCCCAGATCAGTCTTAGGTTCCTCTCACAGAGAAGTTTTCCTGCAGATTATGATCTCATTTCTGTGCCGCCTTACAATCCTTTTGACTCCCCGTACAGATTGCTGCGGCCTGTTTTCTTCTTCTCCTTCCCCTCTGTCGATGTAAGAGGATTTACTTCTGTATGTCCTGATTCCTAAAGAATAAAGGCTTGCCTTTCTTTTTTTAATCGTCCCCATGACCTTGGTCTTTTCCCTGTTTCTTACTTTTTTTCTGCATGTCCTTGTAAGTCCCCCCAACAACCTTACGTTTTTTGCCGTTGAGGGATTTTTTTCATCCTTTCCAGGATGGCAAGCCCTCATCCAGAAGCCGCTCCGACGCGATTTGGTTAACTGTAAGTTTTTCGCCATCCCCTTTCCCCCCCCTTCCGCCCCCTCCTCGTGTTGTTGTAGATCTCTTTCTTGGCTCTGTCAACAAGAGTGAGGAAGCTCTGCCTTGCCCTTTTTCTTCCTTCCGCCAATAATGTCCAAAGGCAGTCTGTGCCCATTTTTTTCTTTAAGGTTAGGCTGACCCTTGTTTTCCCTCGTGCGTCCCAGTGCCGGTCAATCGCTACACCGAAAGAGGCCACTTACTTTTTTTTTCCCCTTCGCTGCAGAAGGTTATAGTGATGACATTCAGGAGATTTTTTTCCCTTCAGACCCCAAGATTCTTTTTTTTTTTCCCAATTCGACATATCACGAGACCCCCGATTGACGCTCTTTTTCATTGATTCACAGCGTCTGGTATCCTTTCCTTCCGCCAGAGAGCCTAATACTCGGAGCTTTCCTAATTTCATGAAATTTACCGGATTCATGTGCCATTTGCGACACTTGCTAATTTGGAGGGGGCTGACGTCCCCCCTTTTTTCCTGTTTTTCGATGAGGGGATGGATCCCTCTCTTTTTAGATTTCCTTTGAAAACTTTTTGTGTTGGGCATAACCGGATTTCCTTAACTAGGTATTCAATCCATTTGCTAAGTAGTCCCCGCAGTCCCCCTCCCTGCACTAATACACAAGTGCCTCAGTTTTCCTCAATGAACTTGAAGGAAAATCACTGAGAAAGAGAAGGCACGAGTACGGTCATATCAGTTTCACCTTTCCCTTGTATCCCCCGCGTAAATCCATGTTGGAATTTTGCACCCCTCCCCCTCTTTCCCGGATAGGGTTGGGTAACTATACTTCTAAGTCTTTTTCCTTTTTCTTTGTGAGCCCCAGGTCCCCGACCGTGAGTCGAAAACCGAGAACCGAGCTATCCTATAAATACTCTACTTCTTCTATCGTTTCCCGTACCTGGCGAGTAATCTTCTTCCCCTCCCTTTTGGCACTGAAGAGATGTAGCTGGTACTCGCCTCCTTTCAGGACCCCCAGGAGACCCTTCTTCTCGTGGTCGTGAGGTACTTATTTGACCATTTAAAGTTAGTTTCCTATTCTTTGCCCCGCGCGCTGATGGTGCTTTTTTTTGTCTTGAAAGGGACGCTGCTTTTGAGGAACCCTCTTTTTAGATTTTTCCCAGGATTTGGCTAATGTTTGGCTTCATCCACATTTCCCTCTTGTCGACTCCGTTTTTTTCCGTTCGAGAATGTCGGACCTGAAGTTCCTTTCCCAAGAGTTTAAGACTCTGGTTCCCTTGATACGCTGCGATTTTGACGGCCTAATGAATCTGATCTTAATCGCATAGCGTAGTCGGGACTTGTTTTTTGTCCAGCTCTTATGTTCGTAGTTTCCTATCATCGCGAAGGAATCTTTCCCTTCCCCACCCATACAGTAATAAATAGGCTGAACTATCCCGCCTGATCCCCCCTCGGAGTTACTGGTGGTTGTCTTTTTTCTTCGTGAACATCCTGATTCTCATAGATACGTTTTTTTTTTTTCCTTAGATAGACGAAGGTCCTGCCCTTCTGTATGAGGTGAAGAATGACGGTCAAAGAGAAGTTGGGCTCTTGGACCTGAATTTGGGCTTTGCCATTCCACCAAATACTTCCCCGAGGTGGTGCCCCGCGTACCCCCCCCTTTTTTCTGGAGCATATAGGTTTTTCCGCGTTAGGCCTTCTTTGTTTA
>Ga0179591_1336010_pt1 | contig 17980 bp, 22 predicted proteins | sample CZOMad2_1_08_16f_FD_182891 | JGI IMG/M metagenome (GOLD analysis project Ga0179591, IMG submission 182891) | Vadose zone soil fungal communities from Angelo Coast Range Reserve, California, USA - CZOMad2_1_08_16fungal (PacBio error correction) | ecosystem: Environmental > Terrestrial > Soil >... | reverse complement strand
CTCCATTGGACTCTTTTTCCCCCTTAAGGGGGAAGACCGTCTCTTAGTTCCAGTAGCCTTCGTAATCGACCTAGAGGACTTTCCCCCCGGATGGGAGTTTCTTCCGGGATGGATTCGTTTTAGTGAAAGGGAGGGTACCCACATTTCTAGGAGTCTCTAGGTTTTGGTTTCAGCACCATGCTTTTCCGCGAAGTTTTTGTCAGTTCCACACTTTGTTTTCCCCTCATAAGACAGGAGGCTCCCTCTTTCCGCTCTCGGACCCTTTTTTCAGAGGATATTTCCCCTTTTCAGAGCCCTCAAGTCCCCGCGTTTTTTCGATGGTAGAACTAGATCCCTCTTTCCTCTCCTCCAGAGCGACTCCCCCCCGGAAGAATACTAGACGAACCTCTGTCTTCACTTTTCCGGGTGACGTCTCCCAATTAAGAAGCCGCAAAGAAGGAGCCCCCCCGGATGTTCCCCCACGTTGTTCTCCCAATTTTTCCCATTTTTATAGGAAATAGTCCGTCTTCTTCCTTGGTGCTTGAACTTTTTCGGCCCCATCGTGCCCGTCACCGGCCTGTTCTTGTTTTACCCATGAACTAAATTTAGGATAATCTTTTCGTTACGAAAGTTTTCCGAAATCAGTCCCCCTCCTAGGGGAACCCATCTTCTCCTATTGTCGGTATTCCAAACTCGATTACGTGCCTCTCCAGGGGGGTATTCCTCCGAGTCTCCCCCCGGAAAATTTTCGAATGGATTACTGATCTTTCCCCTTGAATTTCTTAAAAACGCTCCCCTTATTGGCCCCCCACCCAGCCCCCAATCCCCGGAGATTCCTTCGCATACCCCGACAATTCTTTTTTAAACTCGCTGACTTTTTGCTTCCTGAGTAGCCCCCCCCCCCCCATGAGAAGCCGCGGGAAGCCGACCGAAGAGCCCCCCTTTCTGGGTCATTGCCTTAGGAGGAAAGATTTCAGTTGCGGAGGAAAGCCAAGGATGGTTTTTTCCCCCCACCGAAAACCCCAACCCCCGAGTATTTTCCCATTAAACGCCTTAGCTTTTGCTAGAGAGACAGGTTTAAGTGGTGTTCCCATTTGTTTCGGCGATTTGTAGGCTTCATTGCGTCCTCCAACTTCCCCCCCCATTCAAGAGTTTTTCGCTTTAGGTTCGGTGCTTTTGAAAGAAATCCTCCCTGAAACTAAGAGACCTTTGATTTCAGACCTGTTGGAATCCTGCTCCCAAATGGTCCCTTTTAAGGAACTAGTAATGTTTTCAATATAGAGTCCCTCCCCCCCACTTGAATTTCTCTTGAAGTACGTCCAAAAAGTTTTTTTCCTCCTGACTCCCCCGAACTTTTTCTCGGACCAAGAAGAACACTGCTCCACTTTTTAGAAAATTCTTCTCTTTGGTTCCTCTCCCCCGAGAAGCCTAGGAAAGTCTTACTCCACCTAGGAATAAGTTCTCTTTACCCTTTAGTCCGTTTTTTGAAGAGGGAGTCTTTCTAGAAATCTTTCCGAGGGCCCGATCCCTTTCCCTTGTAGCGTTCCTCGGAGGCGACCTTGTTCTATAATCTTTTCTTCCTACTAAGAAGGGCTTCTCATACAAGTTCCCCCCCCCCTTTCAAGAGAATGGAAAGAACTGCCAGATGGTTCTCCCCTCAGCCAGAGTGCCACTCCGCCCGCCCAGTTCCCGAGATCAAAGGATCTTTTTCTTGTCTTTGCCCGACGGCCCCCCCCCCTAGATACCCCCCACAACCCCTTTTTTCGCGAGGCTCTTGTTTTAGTAATCTATTCCCCCCTCCTGACCTTCGGTGACCGCTTTTTTTGTTTTCCCTCAGAATGCTCGTTGAATTTTTTGAGTAGCCCCCCCTAGGGCAGGCCGTCAATCAATGTTTTTAAGGAGGCGGCGGTTCCGGGTCCCCAATGTTTCCCGGCCTCAAGCTTCGGCGGAGGCCCCATTAGGTTTCCTTGGAGGGAAGACTCCCCCCCCCCGCACTTTTTCGCCCGAACTCCTCGAGTTGCCTTGTCCTTTCTTTTCTAGGGCAAAGACCACTTCCCTCGCCACCCCCAAGCCGTCGGACACTCGGATAATATACTTATTTTTCCTTTTAAGAGGGTCCTTTTCTTTTTTTTCTTGTAGAAGCATTTCCTTTGTCCTTTTGTCCCCCCTCCTGAAGAGTGAGCGGCCCTTTTCATGAACCAGGGAGAGTCGGCTCCTTTACTTTGCACGAGGTTTCTGTCTTTAGTGTCTTGGTCGTCCGTAAGAGGACTCTGCTAGGCCCTCCCCCCCTGGCTTCCCGGATAGGGTTTCATTGTAGCCTCTTTTGAAAAGAGACTTTTTCCCCCGTCCCTCTGCACCCTAAAAACAATGGGAGAGTAGGCCGGACTCCCCATGTAGGCGCTTCCCGTGTTGTGACCTGGAAAATCTTCTTAGAAAGATTCCCCCTTCAGGGCGATTTTCCATGTTCAATGGTTAACGTGCTGCTAAGACCCCCGATCACTCTCTTCCTTCTGGACCCCCCAAGAGAACTTTTTTAGCAACCCTTTGGAAGATTTCAGTCCCCCTCCCCGGAGGAGACTTCTCCAATAAGACCTCCTTTCCTGAGGAATCTTCACTCTCTCCTGCACATCTCCTAATCCCCACTCCCCTCCCAAGAAAAAACCCTCCCCAAACACCCTTCTCCAACGACCAAACCCCCCACCCCCCTCCCACATCGACTTTACACCCCCCGCCAATGCGATAAACCCATTCCTCCAAAACTCCCTCCATACATTTAAATTCCCTTAAAACCCTTACCTTCAACCCCCTCCTCCTCACACCCCCCCTCAAAATTTACATCCCCCCCCACAAAAACACAGCCAAAAATAAACACCTCCGCCCCCTCACTAATACCCACCCCTTTCCCTCCACCCCACCATCCCAGCTTTCCCCCAATCACCTCTCCAATTTCCTTCACAAAAACCCCCTCAAATCCCCCGCTTCCGCCCTGACAACAAATTCGATTAACATACAACCAACACTTTTCTACACTTCCTGCACTCCCTAAAAACCCCCAACCCCATCTCATACCCCCAAATCAAAAAATCTCATCCGAACCCCCTCCGTATTCAAATCACCGACACTCCCGCACTCTACACAAACCCCCATCCACCATTCCTCCCATTTCCCCACCTTGCACAATCACCACAACACCGACCCCCCCTCACCCCTCCCCCTACAACCCAATAAATTCCGCCACCCCCCCATAATCCCACAAAACCACCCTCCCTACATCCTCACTACCTCCCACCCCACGCCATCTCACAACCCCCCAACCCCCCCCCTAAAAAACCCCCCTCAAAACCCCTTCTCAACCATCTAATTTCCCAGTCCCTCAACTAAATTCTTCCATCAATCCCGACCCCACCGGAAAAAAAACCACAAAATACCAGTTCCCTTCATCCTTCTCTGCACGAACCTTCTCAACCCCCGCCAAAACTAGCCACCAACCTCCCCCTCTCCCTTTAAAACCCCCACCCACCCCTATACCCAACCAAATCCCATGAAAAACCCATCCCAGCTTTCTCTTCCTAAAAACACACCAAAACTTAACTCCAACTCCATCCAAAACTCAACAACACACGTCCAAAAACCCAACCCAAACGCCACAACACAACAACCAACCCAAACCCCACCACACCCCCTTTAAAAAATCAAAACTACCCCCCCATAAAACCCTCCCCCCCTTACCCAAACCCCACCCACCCCCCCCCCATCACCCCCACACACCCCAACCCCTTGGTCAATAAGCCGGTGGTTTTCTTTCAAAACTTCCCTGGGCGTGAACGTTTTTTTTTTCAGGCTCCTTTCACCACCTCTTCTAGGTAAAGGACCCTCCCTTGGGCGCTGTTGGAGTTCTCCCCCTATGCGGAAATTTTTCCGTCGGTTCGAGGAATGTTTCCCCCTCCGTTTTTCTCTTCCACAGAGCAACCCCTCCAGGGCGTATTTGTTTTTTTAGCCTTGCAAAACAAGGGCTCCTATGGTCCACACCATTAAGATGGCTTCCTCCCCCTCAGAAGACTTTCGAGGCCCTTCCGGAAAGGTTCGCCCAGTCTTTTTCGCGGCATGTGTGAAGACGACCCTGTTTTCTCTTCGAAAAAAGGACACTAAGACCCCAGAAAAAGGACGATTTAGTCCTGCCTGACGTGCCTTCTAAGGGGGTAAAAGGATCCTTACGCCCTTTTTTTTAGGAAAGAGTCCTCTAGAACCCCAAGTCCCCCCTCTTTTTGGTTTTTTCCTCCCTCTCCCCCAGATGATAGAGTTAGGGAGCTCCTTTCCCCTGCACGGAAGGCCCGGCGTGGACCGCCCCCCTGATGAATTTTTCTCTACTTAATAAAAAAAGCTCCTTCCTCCCCTGAAAGATCCTGGGGCTGGCCGTCTCCTCTTCCTTTTTCTGAGATCCGGTCTCCATGACTTTTTTTTTCCTCTTTCCCCTTATGAGGAATCCTTCCCCTTTCACCCCAATAGGGCTTCCGGCCGAAGCCATCTCTCTCTTTCTCATCCTCAGTCTTTATGGCTGCACTTTCCCCTCTCTTCAAGGGAGCTTTCCTTTCCGCGGAGGTGAGCCGCAGCATCTTCCTTACTTGTCGCCTGGATGAGCCCATTCCCAGGGATAGGTCTCTGATCGTTCCACAGGTCGACCCTCGTTAGCAATCTTTTTTGCAGAAGGAGCCCCCCCTCCCATAGGGTTTTCCTGGTGCCTACTTCCCCTTTGCACGTAAGGATCTTTTAGTCCCTCCAGATAGATGGCCTCCTCCTTCTCTTAAAATTTTTTCTCCTTCTATTTAGAGCACATTCCTCTCCGACCGCCATTAATTTCCCATTAGACCTGTGAAACCTTTATTTTTTTTTCCTAGAGTAGAGAAAATTCTCCCCCCCTCCGAAGTGGTATTTTTTCGGGATTGGGTCTTCCTCAAATGGAGGGGACCCTCCCGTGGGTCTAAGGACTTCTCTGTAGTAAGAAACCATCTTTCTTTCGAGGAAGGGCCGCCCTTTTTTTTCCTTTCCTAAACTTGTTTTGCCCCCTTCCCTTCGGGAAGAAGGAGGCAGCTCTTTCTACGCTCTAGGACCCTTTCTCAAAGAGGATTAGCTCCGCGAATTTCCCAGATTCCGTGTTGATTTCTCCCTTCTTAAAAAAGTCTGGGGGCTTTTTCCTTCAGAATTTATCTTGACCTTTCGATTACTCCCTCCCTCCCTTCCCCCCTTTCGTGTTTTCCCCCCGAGACCATTTGAAAGGAATCCTCCCCCCCCCCCCCCTTTCCCTTTCCGACGTTCACGTCCTTTGATCCGCCCCCTGGCTTCTGCCCCCTTTTTAAAGGATGATGTCCTCGTCCGTTCTTTTTTCCTGAAATGCCCCCCAATGTGCGTACTAAGTCTCTTTTTTTTTTCCGACGATAAGGTGATCGCTCGGCTTCGTTTTTTTTCCTGATGAAAATCTCTTTCCCAGATAGACTCTGTCGAGTCCCCCGGAAGAGTCTTCCCCTGTTCGGACTCCCCTCCCACGGAAAAGTGCCGACCTTCCCTCTCATTAGATTTCCACCGTCTGTTCAACACGTTCCCCCCCCCCGGAGGGATGGCACGCCCTTTTTTCCCGCCAAGGTGTCACTTCCGCAGAGGACTGGTACTCACCATTCGGACGATTTCGTCAACCCTCCTTCTCCCGACTCTTTTAAAGTGATCAGATCACCCTTTTTCCCTTTCCTGAATGCACGTACCCCCGGACCACGTGGTACCACTCCCCCACCCCTTCGTCTCCCCGAAAATCCGAAGGAGTTTTGCTTGATCCTTTTTAGGGGTAAGCTTTTCGAGTTTAATTGGAGTGCCCCTTCCCCGCGAAGGGCGTTTTTTCCCCCAGGTAAATTAAAGCCCGATTCGAGGCCCTTTTTTTGGGAGGAGGGACGGATCTTCCGCCGACCTTTGACCCTTTCACCGCCGCCTTTTTCTTTTCTGCAATGAACGGTCTTTCCCGCCGGCGTCCGGAAGGCAAGCGTTCTTTCCCTCCCCCCTCCTCCTGAGCTTCACACTTTCCCCCATGTCTGAAAACTTTCTTCCTTTGAATAGACAGGCGGTCCTTACTTGAAATCGAAGGACGAACTCCCCCCCCTCGTCGAGGACGTGTTTTTTTTCTATGTCTTTCCCCATAGGATTTCGTAAGTAGGCTTTTTCTTTTTCGTCTCTCCCCTTTTGGCCCCTTCTTGCGCGGGCCCCCCTCCCTGAGCGTATACTGAATTTTTTCCATATATGTTAATACTCCTCCTTTTTTTTGAGACTTTTTTTTTTTTCCCCTGGTAGAAGGAGAAGGCCCTCCCTTCCCCTTCTGGGGCAAGTTTCCGAGAGTCCTGGTGAGCATTCCGAAAGAGTAATAAGACCTTCCCCTTTCTGACTTTACGGAGCGATCACAACCCTTTCCCTTTTTTCCCGACGGAGATTTTTCCGAGAATCCCATGTTGAATCTTTCCCCTCTCTTTGTTCCATTCCCTTCCGGTATCGATTCTTTTATAGAGGAGGGTCCTCCTTACGGGAACCAATGTGTTTTCCTCCTCCGGATAAGGCCTTTTCCTGATAATTTCACCCCCCAGGAGGAGGCGGACCCTTTCTTTTCACTTCAGGTCTCAGGCCCTCCCAAATGCCTCCCCAGAAGTGTTCCCCGGGAGTGCCTCCCCCCGAGAAAAGTCAATTCGCACAGTCGGACACTACATCCTGCCCCCTTCCCCTATGGTAGAGCGGACCTTTTTGGCGTTGAGACTTTTTTTCATGTAGTGAATCAGACCCTCCGAGTGCTTTGAACATTTGTATTTCTTTTCTCCGCGGAGGGACCTTTTCCCCCCCCCCCCCCCTGATTCCTGGGTGGAGGAGTACCCCCTCCTTGTAGAGTACTTCCCCCACCCTTGGTATTTTTCCTTTGTAGGAAAGCTCTCTAGGTGGCTTTTAGAAGGGTTGGTTCTCTCATACCTCCGTTCGAACCCCCCCATTTCTTCCGGGTAGTAAGGGCGTCCTCACATGGAAGTTTTTAAGGGTTTTGAATTTTTCCTTTCCCTACCATATATGGAACCTCTTCGCATCTTGTTTAAGGGCTTTCCCCCCCTTTCAGGACCTCTTTCCCCGAACACCTTTTGAGTCATTCTCCCCCCCAGAGACACACCTGCCCGATGGGGCCGCTACAGACTTTTGAGAAGGACAGATGGCCCCCCAACGACTTTCCACACCCACCACCAAAAACCACCCCCGATGGGCATTGTGATTCTCCAAGCCTGCTCCTCTTTTGAAAGTATGAGTTCTTGGAGTCCCCCAGAGTGGCCCCCCCCCTTAAAGACCCCCTCGGAGGAGTTCCGATGGGAGCGCTGCTCCGGCAATTTCTTTTTCTTTTTTCTAAAAGATTCCCACACTGCATGGCTTGTTCTGCTTTCCTTATCCGATGGTCGCCCTGTTTTTTTCTTCATAGATCTCCCTCCTTTCTTTCTTTTTTCCCCTGGGCTCATTGGAAACACGCCTTTTCCGATTTTGACCATTCTCGCCGAGTTCCTTCATGCTCCTTTTCCGAAGCCATCACGACCCCCGCCCATTTTTTTTTTTGCGCGACTTCGAGTTTTCTTCGCCTCCGGGTTCGTGTTTTTGCGTCCCCTGCAGGGCGAGGTTTTTTTTTTTGCGAAGAGCCCCCCAAGAAATTATGCGATAGAAGTCTCAGATGATCCCCTTCTTTTACGAGCCCCTTCTTTCCGAATCCGGGAAGGAACCTGGGTTCCGTGCGTGGAAGCCTCCCCCCCCCCGATGACTTTTTCCCCGGAACTTCCCCTCTTCACGAGGACTTTGGCGGCAATCCCTCCCCGATAAAGAGGAGCCCCTCCTGGATAAGGCTTTAAATGTTTGCAAAACTCGGAATCCTTTCGTCATCCACTTTCCCACATTTCGAAATTATCATACACCACCCCCCCCCCCCCCCCCCCCCCACTTCGGAGAGACCCACTCCTTTCCTCATACTAAGTTTTTTCTTGAGGAGACCTGTGCGACCTCTCTTTAGGAGAGTAGGAATTTCTCAAGGAAGTTTTTGAGGAAGGATTCTATTTTAGATGACCTTTTTTCTCAGCTCCTCGAAGGCTCATATTTCCCCCCTTCCCCCCCCGGAAAACCCTTCGTGAAAAGGTAGACCTCTTCGAAGGTTTTTTTCTGACTAGGCTTTTCCACCCAGGATTTTCCTTATTTACCTATTCCACTGCTTTTAATTCTGAAGGAGGCTCCCTCTTAATCCGATGAGGAGTCCCTTTTTTTTCCGAAACCCCTATATGGGGGTCATATTTCTTCCCTAGGTAGCTTTTTCCACGACCCCCTTTAATTCATTTTTTGTAAAGAAAGTTCCCCCTCCTGTGAACCATTTTCTCTTGTCCTCGAAGTCGCGTAGGATCTACATCGACTTTTCGTGGATTCTTTTTTTTTTTTTTTTTGTAGTTTTTTTTCTCTTTTTTTCGGACCTTTTTAATGAACATTTTTCCGGCAGATTCTTCAGCACCCTTCTTTTTTTTCTCAGAAGGGAAGAAGGGTTCTTGGCGCCAAGGTCCCCCCCCCCTCCTCAGCAGGTTCTATGGAGAAGCGGACAACCCCTTTTCCCCGAGGATCGCCATTGGCCTCCTTTTCCTCCATGTTTTTATGATTTTTGTTGACTCCTCTTCTGATACCTTCTTTTGCTTTCCCCCGAGAACGTAATTCTTTTTGATGAGCCCAGCGCTTTCCTTTTCCCCGTGACATTTTTGTTGTATTTTCCTCCCCGAGACGTCACTTTCCCCGCGCCAGGCTTTTCCCCCCACTCGTTATTGCCCTTTCCCAGGGCTTTTTTCCTTGACATTTTCTCATATTTGCGGGCTTTCCTGGCGTTCACTTATTCTGGGGGAATTTCCCTACTCTTCTTTTTTTTCCGGCGCGGCCGCACTTTTGCCACAGCCCCCCTGAAGATATCGGCTATTTCCCCTTCTTGGGTCCTTACAAACCCCCTGCGACGGCTTTCGGAAGACCCTGCCCCTCCGGACTGGGGGCTTTTTATGGTCCTTCTTTTCCCCGAACTACTCCCTTGGGCCGGTTTTTTTTGCCGCCAGGTTTTTAACACCGAGACCTTCCTGGTATCCAAGGCGCCTCTTTTTTGAATCGTTGCCCTACGACCCTTCCTGAAATGTACACGGCTTTTTTCCTTGAAACCCCTGTTGATCCGCCCCCCCTACTTCATCTTTTAGGAACGACCCCTCTTTGTCGGCTCCTTCAAAAAACGCTGTTCCCTCGAGACATTCTTGCTTCCTTTCCTTTTCCCTGACTTCTTTCTGGGCGAGTTAATTGTCGTTCCCTTGCAGGGCGGCCAGCCAAAGGTCTTCCCCTCTAGGCTCTGCATTTTTTCTTTCTGGAATGGAGGAACATTTCTCTAGCAGGCCGCCGCCCTTTTTCTTTTGATCATTTAGCCTTTCCCCCCCTTTCAAAAATGGCCTCTTTCCTTCCTGGTAAGTTTTTTCCCCTTAATAGAGCTTCCCCCCCCTTCTCAGTAGTCTCCCTTGGAAACCCCGGCTAACCCTCTTCCAGGAGGAAGTAGAGGAACTCGTCTTCCAACAAATTCCTCCCCTTCCCACGTCCGTGGCGCTCTTTCCACGTCGGAAATTTTATAAGGCCTGTTTGCTGCCCTTTTCCCCCCCGACATTGGAATACGGCTCGCGATCACGGGCCTCCTTTTTTTCATTATCGGGCGCACCTTTTTCTCCCTCTCCTTTCTTTTCTCATAATCCCTTTTGTTTTTTTTCCGAGATAAAAGAGGAAAAAGGTCGTCCCTTCATCAATTTTTCTTTCCTCTGCCAAGAGAAGAGGCCCTTTCCCTTCTCCGCCGAACGTTGACGTACTCCCAGGTATTCATTCCCTTCCCCCTCCAGAGATATACAACCCTCTCCCTTTGAGCTCTTCTCTCTGGAATGAGAGTTCCTCCTTTTTCCCTTTCCGCCTGAGTATTCAGAAGGTGTTAAAGGCTGCCTCCCTTATCATGAGAGGATTTTCCTCCTTTTGGAGCCCTCTCTCTGGCCTTCTGTTTTCGCGGCTTCATGCTCCCTTTTTAAAGGAAATTCCTTTTCGTCCCCCGGAATTCCCTTTTAGGAGAATTGACAGGGCTTTCCTCGGACTTTTTAAGCCCTACTATCTGAATTTTCCCGCAAATGAGGATAGGGCCCCCCCCCCTTTCTCGAAAAAAGCTTCCCCCTCGAGACCCCTTGATGCCCCCTCGACCGGGTCTTTCGAAGCGGGCGTTGGGCGTCTTTCAAACGTGTCCTTGTCGGGAATACGCCCTTTCCTGATCACTTTCCCACACGTTTTCTTTTTCGTGGAGGAACGAGGTCCCCCTTTCATAGGCGAAGTTGGTTTTTTTTTTTTTTTTTTGGCGTCCCAGTAAGATTCGCTATCAAACTTTTTTCCCCTTCCCTTTCGGCAAGATAATCTCTTTTTTTCTTTGCAAATCGTCCTTTTTTTTTCATCCATAGTCCCCCCCTCCTCTTCTTTGACAAAGTCTCCGGCGGTTCCCCCACCCCTTTCCCCCCTTCGGAAGGGTTTGTGAAGACCCCTTTCCTTGATAGCAGGTCCTCTATGGTAACAGGTTCTTTTTCAGGGGACATCTTGCCGAAGCTGATCCTCCCTGAGTCCCCCCCCCGCAACATTTTTCATTTGATTTCCCCAGATGGGGAAGCCCCCGAGACCTTTGGACGCTTTTGCCTCCAGAAATACTGGGAACCCCCTTTCCCTACCAGCCGGTTGTTCGGACCTCTTTGACGCCGGGTTTTACCAGTTTTTTTTTCCTTTCCTTAAAAACTCTTTTCTTTTCAAGTCCTTGAGGGGGATTACTTCTTTGCCGAAACTTCTGCAACCCTTGGGATCGAGGCTACCGCACGTTCCGCATCGGCTTGCTTTGGTCTGGAGCGGCCTCGCTGGTTCCCCACCGGTCCTCTTTCCCATAGGAGAGCCCCTTTTTTCTGCCCCTTTGCGAAAATTTCTCCTGACTCCACCGGCGGGACTGATTTTACTAGATCTTCCTTTACTGGAGGGTTCATGCCTCCAGTTCGACCCCCCCGAAATCCCCCATGAACCCTGGTGAGATAATGAGCGATTTTCCTAAGATATCAATTCTTTCTGTCACGTCATGCTGTCTCCCTTTTAGAGGGAAGAGCCTTATCTCAAAGATCTTCGAAGCAGGAAGCCCCCCGATGATCTGTTCTCCTAATCACGTCCCCCCCCCCCCCCCCTTCCCTTGAAGGAGGGAGGGCCCCTCCCCGGCGTGGAATTTTTTAGGGATGGAAGACGGAATTCCCAATATCCTTTCCTACCGGTTCTCTCCTCTCAGATAAAGGGGACTCTTGTCCCTGGATTCCCCCTTGCGAAAAAGGAGGCGTTTTTCCCCTGCATAACTCGCCCCTTCCGGCCCTGAAATTCCTCCCTTCGAAGAGACCTAATACCCCCCCTTGTTGTTGAGAGATCGTGCGAGGGGTTTGAGATCCCCTTTTGGATTCGAACTGGGGGCCGTCTTTTTTCTAGAAGATGGCCCTCCTTTTCTCAGCACTTCCTTTTTTTTTCTTGCATCGGGACCGGGTTCAATCAGCTTATTCGGCCAGCCCCTCCCGATTCTCCTGTGGTTTTTATTCTGAAGTCAGGAGTCCATCCCTCTTTTTTGCGGCGTCCCTTTCCCGCAAAGGAAGGCGTTCTTTTGATTTGCGGTTCTCCACGCCCCACCTGATTTTTTCCCTAGAAGACAAAGATCTTGTTTTTTTTTCTGCGAAAGCCCCCCTCCTCAGGGTGACCTCCGTGCCCATAGCCGGTGAACCCTTCTCGATTTTCCGTTCCCCTCGAAGTGGTATTGTTTTTTTCTTTTCTAGTGGGAGAACTTTGTTGGTTTCCACACGCTTATTTTCCGGAGGAGCTCGTTTTTTTCCCTCAACATTTTTTCGAGGACAGAAGGGGTATCCCTTGTTTCCTTCATCAGAAGGAGGAGCTCTTCTTTTTTCTCCATCTCTCCGGACATTTTTCGTCAGCCTTCTGCTCGAAAATGTCCTTTCCCCCCGGTTTTTGCAGATGGGAGAATCTTTTCCCCCCTTCTTTCATGGGAGTCAACTCTAGACTCCCTCCTCCGAGAACTTTCCCTGACAGAGCCCAGCGGTTCTTCTCCATTCCTACGTTACACCTCCCGACCCCCGTGCCGTCCCTTGGTGATAAGAAACCACCTTTCTCCCACTTTTCCCAGGATTTTTTTTATAGGGCCATCGCCCTCCCCTTCTTTTCGGGGCTTGCCCCCCTCTTTGTAAAAGGAAGGTATATTTTTTTTTTTCAGAGACTCCCTCCTTTGATCGGACCAGGCTGCCGCACGGGTTTTACCTCCCATTTCGCCCCCTTTTCGGAATAGGGACCCCTTGGTCGAGTCCCCCCAGAGCAGTCCCTTTTTTCCTTGCCGCAGAGTTTTGCATCGAAATATTACTTTTCTTCCTTAAACAGTTCGCTTTTTTTTCCTCCCCCTAATACCTTTTCTTTTTTTTCATATACAGGCCGCCCCTTCCCCCCCTCGCGCGTCCCCCACTTTTCCGATTCGTGGGCTCCCCCTCAAGCGACCTTCCCCTTTCCATTCCATTTATCATGCCACGACAAGGACCACACAATGGTCTCAACCCCCCCTCCAGAGTAAGCCGAGACCCCCCCCCTTCCCTTTTTGATGATATAAATCTCCTTCTGGGTTTTTTGGAGTGTGAGTTCCTTTGAACTCCCGGTACCAGCACCTCCTTGAGTTAGAGGAAATGGTTTTTTGCTTTCGGGATTTTTCGCCAGGGGAATGCCCCCTCTCGGCCGACTCCTGATTTCCTTTTAGCGCCCTTCCCCACCCTCCTCTCCCACCTGAGAAAAACATGGACTTTTCATCCCCTTCCTTTCCGGTTCTTCCCCTCCGAGATTAAATCGCATTCCCTATGCAGTCAGGGCTCCGGGGGAATTGGTCCCTAGCGGAAACCTTCTGAAGAACCCCCCCCCCCCCTGAGAGAAACGAGTATCGGGTTTTCGATCCTCGCTCGCTTTTGGAAGGGGTCGTCTCTTTCCTCGGGTTTTTTATCGCAATGTCGGCGCTTTTCCCCCGTTTTTTCATTAGCGTTTTTTCTTCTCCTTTTTTTTTCCCTGCTTAATCTCTATATTTGCCTCTTTTTTGTGTGAGAGCTCTCCCTTCCCTCAGAGAAGGGCACCGCATCCCTCCCCCTCGGACATTTTTTTTTCCCGCGCTTTCAATTAATCCTCCCTTTTGAAGAAGACCCTTTCTCGCTTCCCCCCGAGATTATAAAACCCTCCCTTTGGCTCTTACAGGTCTTCTTTCCCCTTCGTTCCGCCTTCCTGCTCCTGGTCCTTTCGTTAGCAGACGGTTGCCCTTTTTTCCCTGTTTCAAGATAGACTATTTGGAGATCGAGGATTTTCCAGCCTTTACGATGGCCTTCTTTTGGGCCTCAGGCAACTTCCTCCCTTTTCTGGAATGATCCATTTTCCCCTCCACGGCTTCCTCCCTTAGGGGATAATTTTTTCGGTCGACATCCGCACTGTCCGCTCCCCTCCTTCCCCCTTTGACATGGGGAGTGCCTTCTTTGCCTCCCCCTCCCTAGAAAATCTCCCCCCCCTCGTCGGCTCTATCATCAGTACTTCTTTTCGGAAGAGGAGTTGTTTTGCGTTTCTCTTTTCCCAGTGGTAATTGGATCTTCCTCCCCCCTTCGTGAAGAGTGAGTTTTCCCCCCTACTTGGTATTGGCTCGTCGGCTTTCCTGCGGTACACAGAAGATTTCCTTTTTCCGTAACCATTCCTTTTCGCTAGGTGTGGTCCCTGGCGTCCCCTTGATAGGCGTCCGTGGGTCCCCTTCTTTTTTGCTTCCTAGAACTAGAAGATCCTTTTTCCTGCCTTTTTTCCGAGGAGGCAGACCCTTTTTCTTTGCCGGTTCATCTTTTGATGTGCCGTGCCTCTCTGGACAGGGCGAGTTTCCTTCCCCGTGCTTCTTCCGAGCAGATAACCTTTCCTTTCCCCCCCCCTTTTCCTCTTTTCAGCTTTACAGTAAAGCCCCTCCTCTGGACTTCCTCTTTCCCTACGACAGCATCCTGGGCCCCCACCCCCCTTTTTTACGCCGGTTCTTTTCTTCACGCGGGCGGCCTTTTGGTCGTGACCTTGTGAGGCCTTCAACCGCTGGGTTTTCCCTTACAGCCTTTTTTTCTCGCTTCTTGATCTTCCTTTGAAGACAAGGCCAGACGTTTCTTTCCTTACCCCCCTTCGTCATGGAAATGGGTCTCCCTCCCCCCCCAAGGGATTCCCTGCTGAGAGTTCTCGAGCGCCGCCTTTTCCTGGGCGCCCCCCTTTCTGACACCAGGCGGCCCCCTTTTTTCCACCGCATGTCTCTCTCTTGACCCCGTTTTTTCCTTGTAAAGTTCGAAAACCGAATCCTCCCCTCCCACGTTCTTCTCTCCTTCGAGACGAAGCAGCTCGACCTTTCACCGTTCTGGCACGGGCTTTTTTCCGCGTTTTCTCGCTGATGCCCCCCCCTGAGAGTGGTATGCGCTCTTTTTTTCTTTCTCTGATCCTTTCTTTTCTCCGAGAAATAAGGCTTCCCCTCGGCTTGCGGGCATCTTGCACCCCTTTACTGCTTTTCCCTGAATTAATCCCCCCCTTCCCCCCGGCGCCCTCCCCTGCTGGCCTCTTTTCCGCTGATGAAGATATCTGCCTCTCCGCCAGTTGATGGCGAAAAAGTCAGGCCTTGACATAACATCCGGCGCACCCTTCCTGTCCTTCTCTGAAGAGACCTCCCCCCTCCTCCCCCTTTTGGAAGAGATTTTTTTTTTTCCTGGCGATTCTGAGTCCTTTTCCGGACGAGTGATTCCTTCCCTTTCCTTAATTCTTGCCGGAGCTTTTCCCCCTTTTTCATTCAGCTTATTCCCTTCCCCAGGTAGAACCTTCTCGGTTTTTCCTAGAAGCCCCTTACTGGTGAGGCTCTTCCCACTTTTTCACGCAGTCTTCCCCTTGAGAGGCGGATTCCGCCCGAAAAGCTCTTTTTCTCCCTCATTGTTTCTTTTTTTTAGTCTAGAGCATCACTTTTTTCCCTTCCAGTTTTTTTGCCAGAGCCGGTTCCCTTTTCTATTCGATCGCAGCGATACTCTTGGATCTCTAGCTTTTTCTTTGTCGGGATTTATTTCGGGTACTCCTTTTCTAGGGGATCTTTTTCGATGTCTTCAGCCTTTTTGAAGGGCGCCTTTGGCCGATTTCCCCCTTTTTCCCCCAGACTAAGGCGCTTTTGGGAGAATCCTGGTGACGCCCGGGATTAGAAATTGTTAGATGGCCTCCCGCTTCTTTCAGATGGTATCCCCCCCCTTCTTGCCCCTTTCCAAAGAATTATCGTCTTCCCCGCTACGCAAATCTTTCCCTGACCCTCTCAAGAGGGTTTAATTCCCCACCCCCTCAAGAAGACGTTCCTTCCCCCTGAGCCAGTTTTTCAAACAGCCTTCCAAAGGTTACCAGGATGCTCTTGCCCATCGTTCCTTTCTCCCTTTCTTGACTGAAGCCGCCTTATTTCATGAGTTCTTCTTTCTTTCCCGTCGTCATCATGTGATAGGCTCATTCCCCGCAAGTCCCAAATTACCCCCTGGCAAGCTCTTCCTTGACTGCGATAGTAGGTATCAAAAATGGAAATTGTGTTTTCCTTTCCTTGGAAGTCTTTTTTCCCCCTTTCTGGTTTCATCCCCTTTTCTCTGATTCCACCCCAAAAGAAATACTACTTCTTGCCTACTCCTATCATCAGGGTTAACCCCCTTCGAGAAGACGAGGAATGTACCAGGCGACCCCTTCTTTTCTTCTATTCGGGAAGAAAGACTTTTTTTTCCTTCCCTCAAAAAGGAGCCTTAACTCTCCACTTTCTCCAAAGTGGTTAGGAAGTTACCCACGAACTCTTCTTACCATAAAGGCCTATATATCACTTGCCCTTATGTTGCGATTTCCTCTCTCCGCCCTTTCTAAGAACAAGGTAACCCTAGGATTTTGACATTTTTCTTTAGGAATCGTCCGACCTTAGAAAATAGATTCTTCCTAAGGTTTTTGCCCCCCTGATATCCCCTTTCGGAGAATTGCAGCTCGACCCCCCTAAGGCAAGAGTACCCCTGCTTTTCCCCTGAGGACTTTTCTTGCATTGGCCAAAACGTCGTCTCCCTTAAATAGCCAGTTCTGTAAATCTCGTACGTCCCCCCCCCCTCAGTAGAGAGCAACGGTTCGTTCCTCTCTCTTGGCAAGACTTTCTTTTCGCTCCTCCCAGGGATTTTCCGCTTTCCCCTTTTTCCTCTTTTACGATAAAGGATAGGCCGTGCCTTCCCTCGGACCTTTTCCCCTTCAATAATAATACGTTTTTCTGATTCGATAAAGAGGCCCCCCCCCCCTTTTATCACCTCCCTAAGTCTCCCCTCCCCATTTTTGGGGGAGAGCCTCAGAAGCCCTTCCTTTTTTCAGGGAAGACTTCCACCAAGAGACCCCCTGCTTTTTTTTCTCTCTGTCTCTCCTTTCTATGCAGGAGGTGTCTTGTTCAAGTCCCTCTCGACATCTTTCTCGTACCAACTCCTTATGGACTTACTGAAGGCCATTGTGAGCCCTTTCTTCTAGGTTGTTCCTTCCCCCCCTGACTGCGTATTTTCTTCCCCCCCGGGCGGGAAGACAGGCCTCCCTCCAAAATGTCCTCTCACGAGTGATTGACTTATTCCCTTCGTCTAGGGTTCCCGACACTGGACCACTCCTTCTTCTTCTATAAGCAAAAGCTCAGGTCATGTTATAGCTTCTTGTGGGCGTGGTAGACTTACCACTTGTATCTTCCTTCAATTTTTCTTCTAAATTAATGACTCAGTGCGATTCTTTGGGAGGAAATTTTTTTTCCCAAGTCCCCTTCTGGTGGCTGACTTAAATGTCTGGGAGAGCTCTCTTTTCTCAGGGGCCAAATGGGAGTCTCTGGATCTTGGGAGTACTTTCTTGTGGGGGAACTGTTACTACCTCAGAGATTTAAGTCTTCCCCCGCCGGTTTCTTCACACGTGCTTTCAAGCCAAATCCCACGGAGACTGCCGGGGTTTTCCCACTCATATGATATTCTGGAAACGCCCCTTATGGTCCCATTTTTTTAAGGGACATGTAACCCTTCCGAAGACTGTCTCCCCTAGTATTATCTTCCTCCCGATTCCTAGCTGATGTTTTTGCTCTTCAGCACCCCGAGGAGAAGGAATTTTTCTTTACAGCCCTTTTGAAAAAAACCCCCCCCACGTGTGCCGGTGGTGAGGTCCTTTGATCCGTCTTCTCTGAAAGTATTAGTGAAGGTTTTTCCCCCGGGGTTTTCGTTGCTTTCTCCCTAGAGGCTAGAATTCTTCCTAAGAAAGGAAAGACGCCTTCCCAGTCCCATTCTCTGCACATGCTCTGCGCCCAAAAGGGCTCTCCGTCAACAATGGACCTAGATGATAAATCTTATCTCTCCGGCTTTTTTTTTTCTTTAATGTCGCAGGACCCGTCTTCCTTTTTCGAAAAAGTCTTTCTGATTTCTACTCTTCCGCTCCTGTTCATGACAAGCCTCCCTCTGCCATCCCGCCCTCCCCCCACGGCGATGGAGATCTCTCCTTCGACTCTCTACAACAGGTTGGAACATTCAAAGGGAGCTTTCCGGAAGGGCTTGAGGTTTTCAGAAGAGCCCCCCCCCGGACGGGGATGCGAGCCCCCAGGTTCTTTCGGGCGAGTCTCCACCCTCTTCCCCTTTTGGCGTCTCACCTTGCATCCCCCGATGCAGGGTTTTCCCTGCTTCATCCCCCCCCTCACCGGCTCTTTTCGAAGGGTTTGCCGATCATTATCCCCCCTTGGTCCCCCCCCTATGCATTTTTCCCGGAGCTGGCGACCCCCCTTTTCCTTTTCTTCATCCTCAGCAAATTTTCCTGAATGTTTCGG
>Ga0179591_1296614_pt1 | contig 17980 bp, 14 predicted proteins | sample CZOMad2_1_08_16f_FD_182891 | JGI IMG/M metagenome (GOLD analysis project Ga0179591, IMG submission 182891) | Vadose zone soil fungal communities from Angelo Coast Range Reserve, California, USA - CZOMad2_1_08_16fungal (PacBio error correction) | ecosystem: Environmental > Terrestrial > Soil >... | reverse complement strand
GAGAAAGTTATGCGGCACTTGTTTTTTTATTTTAGGCGCTAGATCCCCGGGGCGAAGGCAATTCCACTTTTTATTCCGAGGGGCCTTTTTACCCCGCGGAGGGGCAACCCTGAGGAACGTTCGGAATTGTTCCTTTTTTACCCCAGGGTCGACTTGAGCAGATTTTGCTGAGGGATCTTTTTCGCTTTTCCTACGGACCGCCCTTTTCGGATCGATTGCTCAGTCGAGACATGTTGCCCCTCCCCTTTTTTTTGATTTGCCCTTTTTTTCTTTTTTTTTTTTTGTTTTTTTTTTTTGTGAAGCTCGTAGCCCGGGGAGGCCCTGACACCCGGCGGTGGGGCCTTTTCACAAGCTCATGGGAGAAGGGCCTTGCTTCTGTCATCTGGGGACCCTATTGGTAGAGACCCCCTGCAATCGAACAGTTCGATGATATAGTAGTCCCGAGTCGGACTTCCTTTTTCCGCGCCCGGTCGGCGGAAGAACTGTTTTTCTGCTCAAGTAGGGGAAGAGCTACTTTCCTTTTTTCTTATTCCCTGACTGCATGTTCCCCCTTCTCGAGTCCGGAGAGGAGTTTTTTTCCCGTTTTAAGGTAGATGTTTGACTACCTAATCCCTCCACTCGACAATGCGTGGAAGAACTTCGTTTTTCAAAAGAGGGAGGGTCTTTTTTGAGAGAATCGAACTCCCCTTTCAGGCGGGGGGGGGGGGAGGCGTTCGGTCCCCTTTTTTTTTTTTTTTTTTTTTTTTTTTTTTCGAGATGTCTTCCCCCATCCTTTTTTTTTACGGGTGACCCCAAGCGCCAAGACCTTCCTTGATAGTGGAGTCTGCTCAGCCCCGGACCCCCCCCCCCCTGTTTCCCCTTCCCGTTACACAGAACGCGGCGAGAGCCGGCTCGCTCTTGCCCAGGCGTTTTCCGCCCTGGAGGATTCCCATTTCCGTTCGAGTTTAAGACAGGCTTGGAGGGCTCCCGGGATTGCGGTTCCCTTGTGGACCCCTCAGATTTCTGTTGCCCCTTTTTTTTAAACGGCCGTTTTCCCCTTTTTTAGCTTTTTGTAATCCGGGGCTGACATGCCTTCCTTGGCCTCTTCTTTTGGTCCTCTTCTTTTGTGTTGCACCACCAACTCAGGGGGCTTTTTCCCCTCATTGACACCTGCCCCGACGTCCTCGCTTCTTTTTGAAAACCCCGAGATTTCAGCGGTCTTCTTTTTAAAGTTACTCCTCCAACCGATCCCTGCCTGGAGTTTTTACTTTTTTCTTTGGCAGAGATCCGTCCCAAGTTGACTCCATTTTTGGGTCGGGCGGCCTTACCAACGCTGTCCCTCTTTTCTCTTTTTTTTTTTCAACCCCCCGGCGTAGTGTCCTGGTTCCGTCCCACCACCCTTTCTATAATACTAAGTCCCCCGGTTTTTCCCTTGTGTTTCGTGATTAACGATGGTGGTTCATCGAGGGAGCCCGTTGCGCCCCTGTTAATGGACCTCTTTGTGGGTTCGCTTGATGACATCCGGTCCCTAGCCCTTTTTTCCCTTCCCCCGGAACCCTTTTTCAAACACCCAACCGACTTTTTTACCACCCCTGCCCTCTCCCCAAACTTGGCGTGGCCCACAGACAAAGGATCTCTCATCCTTAATCTTGGGGCACGTTAATGTCCGTTTTTTTCTTTTGTCCCCGTATTAACGTGGGAGAAAAACCCCCAGGACTTTCGCCAGTGCCCGGGGACCCACCCCTTTGGTGCCACCCCCCCCCCTTTTCCCCCCCTCTCTGACTTGAGTGCTAGGCCCCTGCAGTTCTGGGCAGTCACATCCGCGGCCAATGACGTAGGAGTCCCATGGGCCTTTTCTCTTTCTACGGGGTTCCCGCCGTCTTTCTTCAGCAGTCGTCACAACCCCCCCGTTCAATTTGGAGTGACAAAACCCATTCTTAACGAACAAACCCCGACGGCGTTTTTTTTTTTTGTGGGACAAGTCAGCTTATGACCTCTCCTACCTTCCCCCAATGGCCAGAGCCCCCCATTCTTTTTCACGGATTCGCCAATTTCACCTAATTTTTGCCGGATTACCCCCCCCCGGTCAAAATGCACGTAAAAAACACAAATTCGAGTTCGGCCTTATCCAGGTGACGGAGGATTGTAGTCCTTTCTGCACCCTGTTTGAGATAAGGATACTTGAGCTACTAAGATCTTTTATAATTGGGTTAACGCCCCGATTGCCGATGCAAAAATCGAGGAGATTTTTCCTTCCTTTCCCCCCGGCTAATTTTGGGCTTAAACTGGGCTGTGTTGCCGGTATATCCCCCCCTTTCTTTGAACGCTTTGATATTTTTTGTTGGAACTAAGGACGGCCCCAGGTTTTTTTATTCCTTTTTTCATGCGTGTTTTTACCTTTTCCCAGGACTTTTTTAATCGTTTTGGGATGCTGGTTCGGTGCTCCAGCTCTCCTTCTCTTTCCCCCATCTCCTTTTCAAAAGAGGCGACGGCTTTTCTTGGCTATCCTTTTTTTTTCTTTACCTGGTCTGGTTTCTTTGAATTCCCCGAGGCCCCTTCTATTTTACTCCATCCCCCCTCCGGTTTTTTTTTTTTTCGGTGTAGATTTCTTTAAAACTCCTGGAAAAGCCCCCCTCGAAAGAAATTCCCTCACCTCCGGTTCATTAGGGACGCCTCCTTCTCTAGGTTTCCGTGGGCTGGTGAGCACCCTAAAAAAGTCCCCCCCCCCCCCCTGAGGCCCCCTTTTTTCATGTAAGTCTAGAAGTTCCACTTTGGCGTTCCCGCGACCCCGCCTCGGTAAGTTCCTTGTCCCCCCCTTAAAACATGGCTCCCCCCCGTTTCTACCGATCTTAGCATCCCAACGACGGGGCGAGTGTCCCCACCACGTTTTTCCCTTTAAGTTCCCCGGAAGGTGCTCGAGTTTACACCGCTGGTCTTGCTGACTTCACGAAGGGGGACAGAAGTCGGGTTCCTTTCAAGACGTACAAACCAAGTCCGTTCTCCTCCCGTTTCCCCCTTTTGTGGACCGCTCTGGCCGGGCCGACTCCTCCCGTGCCCTTTCTTCAGCCCCCTTTCTAAACGTTTTCCCGTTTGCCTTGTCGGGTGACCGTGCAGTTGTATTTTTCCCCTTTTTTTTTTGCCTTTTACAAACGTGTGAAGGCGATGTTTCCATTTGGTTATGTAGGTTATTTTCGGGACGTCCAATAGTGACCGTCGTCGGTTCTCCTGATTTTTTGTCCCCCATGTTGGGCGTTGTAGGCCCGGTTTTCCTTTTTGGGGTAACAGAACGGCGTGGGCTGCTAAGGAACTTTCCCCCCCCCCTGCATGTTTTGCGCATGACGCGGACGTTGCCTTGAAAGGCTTGGCCGTTTTTTTACGTTTTGAGTCCATCCCCGGTGATTATTTCAAAGGGGTGTGTCTTGAGATCCCGTGACGTGATATGGTTGTTTTTTCCTTTTCCCCTATTTCTTTTCTTCCTTTGCACAAAAGATTAGTGGACAAAAGAGCTTCCCTTGGTTTCGTGTGGGGGGTCCTTCCTTTAACAGGCTTGTTTGGATTCCGGCAGGTCTTCGGTGGGTTTTTTTTGGTTATTTCTTGTGATGATTCCTTGTGGCTGCCTAGAGCCTTTTCTCCATTTTTTTTTTGCTATCCCAGCGGAAGTTTCTTCCGGTTGCGGCTCTTCTTCGATCACCACACTCTTTTTCCCCCTGTCAGACCCCACTCACCTGGGTGGTTTTTTGAGTATTCTTTCTCTCTAATTGGTTTTGCACCGTGTACAACTCTGCGATGTCAGAAGGGTGGTCCTCCCCTTCCTACTAGGCGTTGGTCTGCCGCCTTAGCTTCCGGTTTTCCAAGTTTTTTCTCAGGCTCCTTGTCCTGCTCATGGCTCATTTTTGGAGTCTTCCGGAGTGACACCACCTCGCCGCTTCCACCCCGATCCGCGGGGTGTCTTCGGCATCCTTTTCGTGCATCGCCTGGTTTTTTTTTTTCTTACCTGTTTTTTTATTGGCCTCGCGGGACCCGTTTTTTCCTCAAATATAAGTGCTTGGACTCCTGGGAATTTTAAGTCTGAATTTTTTTTTTTTTCTTCCTTCTTTGGATTCGGTAGCCTTTGAGGACCATTTCTCGAGGGGGTGGCCCCCGAGAGGATCCCCCGTTTTTCCTCCCCCTCTTTTAGTTAATAGTTCATGATCTTTCCCCAGGGACAATTGATCGTACTAAGGGCCCTTTCCCGGCGATAGCACCAGTTAGTTTTTCGGAACCTTTCTTTTTTACGTGAGGGAAGTCGATGCACCATATTTGCATTCGGTAAAGAATCGTTTTGTGATGATGTCGAGTTTTTTTTTTGGGGTGTCCAGGACAGCGTCTCCTCGCACTTTTGTCATTCTGGACCACTAGACGGGTGATGACAAAAACCCCCCCGTACCCCCATGGGCCCTTTTTGGAGGAGCTTTTTAGTATTCCGTCGCCACCCCGAGATGTCGCTTCTCCCTCTTGTATAGTAGTGGGTCATGGGGCCTGGCTCTGATCTCTCCCTCTTCACCCCTTTCTAGTTGAACGATTCGCGGGACTAGTGAAAAGCCCTACTTGGGAGTGCGTTACAGGGCCTCGTGGAGCTTCCAATTTTTCTCAGTCCCTCCTTTAGGGCGTCGGAGTTCCCGAGGACTCCGTCCTTCCCAGCATAGACCACTGTTGAGGCCGCCTCCCCGTTCGCCGCTCAGTCCCCCTTTTCTTCAAACCCCCTAGGACCCGAGGTCAGGGGAGCTCCCCTTGGGATCTCTCGTCCCTTTTTTTTTGCAGCCTTCGTAGGTCTCTAGTCTTCGACAGTGTCGGGGCACCTCGTTTGACTTTTTTTTCTTTTTCGAAATCCAGCAGCAGATCATGCTAGTTCCCTTGAGGACTTTTCCTCCTGTATCCAGTTCGTCCGCCGGCTTGTCCCTGCCCTTTTTTTCCGTTAAGACACGAAAGTTTTTTCCCAGGAGATTCGTTCTCGAGCTCACAGGGTCCCGAATCGGTCTTTTTCCCCTCCCCTTTCCCCCTAAGAGTTTCGGGCAATAAAAGGCCCCTTTCCGCCACCGTTTTTCTGTTAGATTTATGGACGAGATCGACCCTTCGCCTTTGGCGTCACTTCCTTGTAAACACTCTAGTCGCTTTGTCCTTGTTTGGTTCCGTAAGCCGGCCAGCCTTTTCTGACTATTGTTTTCTGGCTTTCCTAAGTGGATGTAGGTTTCTGCCTTCAGTCTTATGCAGTGTCATCCCCAGTGTTTTTTTTTCTTGGGAGGCACGTTTCGCGAACCCACCCCGAATCATTTGTTTGCTCCGACCACCTGTTCCTTTTAGAGTTTTCTTCAGCCGGTAGAAGGATTATGTCTACACGAACCAGGCGGCCGCGCTTCCTGCCTTTCACTACCCTTCAACGGGAACCGGGACCTGCGGCACGTTTTCTTCGGGTATTTTTCCACATTCGAAGCATTTTCGTGTGCTGCCGTCCCTTTCCTAGTAGCGAGTAGTCTTGCCGAACTCGTTTCTAAGTATCTCTCGGGGGTGTTTTGACTTCCCCTTTGCGGAGACCGGGGCCCCTTTTTCTTGTTGCCTTTGGGTGTATTGGAAAAAGGCCAGCTCTTTCTTTTTAAGGTTTCAAGGTTTTTTTTTGGTAGAAGAGCGGAGCTCGAAGACTTCCTCATCCCTCCGTTTTTTTGTTTAGTGTTGGTATTCTATAGATTTTTCAGATGGATCGGCTCCCCTTTTCTCTTCCCCCCCCCCTTTAGGAGCCCCTGACGAGAGGAGGGTTTTTGCTAATTTTTCACCCCACTTGAGCCAACTGAACGCTTCGCCTCTTGAAACACCCTCCTGAGTAGATTACATGAGCCTCATTTCCCGATTAAACTAGCGCTATTTCAGAGTCCACGGTCCGTCCAGTTCTAACCCCCCTTCAGCACCGTGGTTCCCTTGCACCTCCCTACTTTGGACCCTTTTGGAGCGCCCCTTGACCCCCGTTAGAGGGCGGATTTAGGGTCTGTGCAGTGGTTTCGGGCGACGCCGCGGGTTTCTGTTGTGAAGAGGGCGCTTTCTACGTCTACTTTATTGAAGACAACTGACGATCCGCACCGTTAGTAAAACGGGTTATTTAATTGTTGGGTTCCTTCTCGACCTCCTATCACACAAGGCTAAAAGGGTCGGCGGTGTCCTTTGCCTCCGCCCCCCCATTTTGCTTTTTTCCATCAAACAAGCTTCACCACCCTATTGAACACCAAGCATTTTCCCATTCCGTTTGGCCGGCCGGCTTTCATAAGCCCTCCACTCCAAGTACCAGAGTTTCTTCGGGCCCCCCTCTCCCACCCACCTACGTCCCGTCAATCAAACAAAGGTGATTTCCAATAGCATCTACACATACCCGCTTTATGCATGGTGGCGTTCTTGTTGCTTCTGGAGGAACGGAATTCTGGGAGCTTTTAGACCGGAGGGAAACCCCCCCTTCTAATCGGCATGGGCGAGCCCATCTCTCCTTTATCAGGGTTTCGATTGACCTGGAAATTTTCTTTATCGGGACTTCAGGCTTAAAGAGGCGACCATTTCGAGACCCGTCGGTTGCATTATTACCTTTATTCCTCTCATCCAGCATCTTTTAGTGGATGGATGGCTCTACACCAAGAACCCCCCCCCCCCTCCAATTTAGAGAGAGATCCTCGAGTATTTTGAGAAAGGTTTGCTGAATTCTTTCGTTCTTTCAAGGTGTTTTTTTGGAGGCTTTTTTAAATGAGACGGCGGAGGTGTAAGACTTTCTGGAGGTGAGAAGGGATTATTCTTTCTGTCCAAACCCCTGAGGAGGCGGCTCTCAAATACGACTTCCGCCGGTAGGACTCCCGAGCGCAATTTTCCTTTACTTGATCGACGTCCAACTCCTCCCAGATTTTCTCCCCTGAACCCCTGATTCGTCCCGACCACTTTTTAGATCCGTTTTGGTTCCGAGAAGTTGGGAGACTCTAAGGTAGATCCTCAGTCTTTTGCTCTCCTTTCCCACCCCCCACGAATCTTGTCCTCCTGTTCACTTGCTAGCCGCGAGACGCATTTTTTTTCCATTCCAGACACGCATTGGGTTTTTGAGGTGTTTTCGTTCCCCTCTTCCTCTTCTCCTATAACTTTTTTGACGGGATTCATTGGAACCCTATTTCCACAGTGATGTCTGACACTGGATTGTCGTTTGTGTCCGAATAAGAACGGGGACCCCGTTTGGTTCCGTAGGACCCGAGGGTTATGAGAGGCAGGCGTCCGGCGCTTAGTATGATGGCGTGTCCCATTCCCCCCACCTAGGTTTCCACATGGAATTTTTGCACGGTATTTAATGGACGCCACGACGGCTACTTTCTGGCTGTTCCTCCTTCCACTGCCCCATACGCTAAAAGGTTTCGGGCCCGAATTTCAGAATTTAAGTCCCTGATCGGTTGATTAGGGTTTTCGGTTCCCCCCCCCCCAAAAGGGGGAGTCCCAGGAGCTGAAACGTCTTCGTGTCTCCATGTTCCCCCGCCCCCCGCTCTTTTCCAGCGGCCTTTTCCTTTTTTTTCAGACCTCCCCGCTCCCCTTGTGTAAGCGTAGTCAGTTGCCTCCTCTTCCGACCCACCGTCAAACTTTCCGGCCGGCCAACGATTTCCTGATGTTCTTTGACTCCCCCGCGTCACAGCCTTCGCTTCCCCTTGTTCGAGAGAATCTTCCCTACATTTCTTGGTTTTCGTTGCCCTAGATTGACTATATGGTTTGGCTGCTCGTTTCCGTTTTTTTTTTCCCCAATCCGCGGTCCCCGGTTCACTGGCGCTGTGGGTTCTTGCTTTCTTTTTCCTCTGCTTTGACGCACTGGCAACCCATTCACACCATCCCCCCACGATCGCGCGCCCCCCCTTTTGTCGGTGCACCTCCCCACCTATCCGGCACGCGCGTTGGCAACTTTTGCCCCCCAGGAAACGCTTCCTCCGGGCTTGCCCCAACCGCCCGGGCCTGCCGGATGACACCCTTTTCCCCTTGAGACGTCGTTGCACACGTTGGGCTTTCGGCGGGCAAGGCCCTTTTTCTTTTCCTCGGACCCTTTTTGAACAATTGTGTGAGGACCTGTCTCGGCCCCTCTTCCCGGAACCCGTCGCCTTTGAGGGACAAACCCGGGTCAATTTGTTCCCCCCCCAACTCAAGCCGCACCCCAAACGCTGCTACGGCATCTTCTTTCTGCCCTGCCCCCGCCCTTCACCCCTTTCGAGGGCCGCTACCATCTTCTTTCTGCCTTAACCTCTGCACAGCTTCATTAACGGAAACCGTTCTGCTTTCTACCAGGGGCCCTGAGGAGGACCCCCGGATTGTGTGCCCAAAGGGAGATGCCTGGTCTCTTTTTAGGGGCGGATAAGGGAGAAGTTTGGACTTATCGATTTTTCCTCCTAAACTCGAAGTGCATTTGCCCCCCAGTATCCAAAACGCTTTGCAGATTGACCCTTGAATGTGCCGTTTGGCCTTTCTCCCCAGGTACACCTTTTGCGGCTAATTTATTTTCCCTTGCCTTTCATTTGCTTTTTCCTTTTTTTTTTTTTTTTTTTTCTCGGGGCTTCTTTCCCCCCCCCGGTTCGGAAAGGGTTTGTCGTCCTCGTGTTTACGTATCTTCTGGGGAACCCATTTTGTTCTTGGGATGGTGGTGTTCTTTGGCTTCTCCTTTCTATCTCGTAGTTTCCCTCCGATGGTAAAGAGGCTGGGTCTTTCTTAGGATTTTTTGCAGTCGGTCGGAATTCCCCGTGATGGTCCCATCTCTCTAGTTTACATAATCCTTTTTTGTTTTTTTTAGACTTTGGGAGCAGTTTTGATTCGACCCATTTCCTCCAGCTCCCCTCGCCCCTCTTATCGCCCCGATCGGTTTCCATCGGTGAGTTTTCCTAGATTTTCGGGAGGGGAGTTTTGTGTGAAGCCGCCTCCCCAAAAGATTTGCCCGCTGGACGTCTACGAATTACCGTGAACCCCCCCCTGCATGTTTCCGGCCGGTTACGCGGAAGTTTTTTTCCCTTGGTGACCCGAATTCCGTTTCATGCCCTCCGTAGGCATCGACGCATTTTGACAGTTTTTTCTTTCACACCTTTTTCCGGTACCAGGACACGGGAAAGGGCTTCCTCCTTTGTCCGCTGAATGGGGGTGGACTACGCCTATGCCCGAGTGAAGCGTCGCCCTTGAGCCTTTTTTTTCCGGTTTGATGCGCCGCTCCTCTGAAGTTTCTTTATAAGGAAATTCCGTTCGTGCATGTTCTTCTGCCCTTTTTCTTCTGTATTTTTTTTTTGAAAGGTGCCGCCGAACTTTTTAAAGTGTTTTTTTTCGCTTTTGGACCACTTTTTGGTTGACGGCGTTGAGTTCCCCTTCCTTTTTTTTTCATCCAACAGCCGTTGTGTTCGGGGCCTGTTTCAGGTGTTGGGTTGTGCCTTTTTGTTTTTTTTTAAACGGCGGACTGGAACTGTTTCAGGTTTTTTAAGGAACCTTTTTTTCCCCCCATGTTCCACTGGCTAGACTCTCCTTCATTTTTTTCTTGACTTGGGGAAACGCCTGAATTGGGTTCTTGACGATACCTGGGCCAGTGGATCGGAATTTAACCCCTTTTTTTTTTAGTTTTTTTTCTTTTCAAGACGTGGATTCTGTTTTGGAAGATTTTGCTCCTTTAGTAAAATTAAAGTGCTTGACATTAATCGTACCCTTGGTTTTTTTTCCCCCTCTCCACCTGGGGGGAGGGAGGCTTTCTGGTCTCGTCCTTTTGGCTGGTTGTTCAGGTTGGTGCGTGGTTACCTGGGGAGCCTCCCCCCCAGACTTTTCCCTTGCCACGCCCCAACAGGGGGGCCAGTCCCATGACGCGCTGAGTTTTCCCCCCCCTTCCCCATTAAATTTCATCATAGGGCCCGACAACACTCCACCCCTGTTTCAACCCCTAGGTATTTTCTCTCCGAGTATTGGGGGTCCCCCCCTTTTTTCAGGATCCGAAGGGAATTTGGGCCCCCCCTAGGGTTTTGGGCTTGCTTGGTGGCCCCCGATTCCCCGAATTCGACAACGTTTTTCAAAGGCCTGATTTTTTTCATCGCTTTTCTTTCAACGGATTTTTTTTTATTTTCGGGGGTAGGATGGTTCGGACTTTGACCATCGCTTTATTTTCTGACTTTTTTTTCCCAGAGGCGCCGCTAGTGTAAACCCATCCCTCCTGCTCCCCGCGACCCCTTTCTGGAACTGATCATGTTTTCATTGGGCTCTTCTTCATTTCGCAGTGACAGTCGACTCGGTTAGCCGAGGCCCACAAAAAAAGTACGGGTTTTAGGGCGCTGGCGCTTTCCCTTCATCACCTTTGTTGTGGGCCCTTCCCTCCGTTTTAATTACCGGGGAGTTCCGCCCAGATCCTCCCGGGGACGCCCCTGACTCCATTCCGTCGGGCATCTATCTCTCTTCCACTTAGTAGTTTTGAGTTTCCGTGTCTGAGGTCCATTGCTTTGATGCCCAGGTCTGACCCCTTTTTTTTTGAAGGTTCGGGGTCCTTAAGTTTGTCGGACCCCCTGGGGGGAAGTTCTTGATTCTTCTTTCGCTGGGGACATTTCAAGTGGTTTAGAGAAACGTCCTTTTTCCCCACAAACTTTCCGGGGCCGGTTGCCTCCTAGTCGGCGTATGCCCTGCATGCATGGCCGATTGATCCAGTTTCCCCCTTTCTTTTTTGGCCCGGGCCCCTCGGGAGTTTTTTCCTTGAGGATCTTTCCTGCTTCAAACCTGCTCGGTTTCCGAGTTTTTAAAACAGCGATGCGGGCGATAGGTCTTTCTTTTTCCTCCAACGTAGTATCAGGTTGCTAGACCTGGGAGAGTTTCGTCTTAGCCTTCCGTGGTCCGCGGCCGAGACACGCTCTCACCGTTAGTTTCCTTTCCCTTCGGACGTCCCAATTTTTGTGTTTTTGGTGTCTGAATCCACCTCGACCCCCGACGTTTTTTCCTTTTTCCCTTTATCCCAATTTTTTTTTTTCTCCCGTAAAAGGCCGGCAATCACCTTCTTCAAGTTCGAGTTTCTTTCACTGTTTGAGTTCCTAGTGGAGGTGTTCAGAGGCCCATCATTCTCAAGGCACTTTGAACTTTTTTTATTTCTGTGCAAGACGAAAAGTATTTTTTTCGTTTCTGCCCGGTCCAGGGGCATTCCCTCGAAGGGGCAGGTCTTGTTCCCCTTATACTCCTGATACCCCAAGGGCCAGCAATCTTTCTGTCGCCGTTGGTCAGTCTTTCGGCCCGGCCCCACGCACCTCCCCCCCCCGCTTTTGCTTAGATCTGAAGGATGTTCGTTCCACTTCTTGTTCTTCCTTTTCCCTAGATGTAGTCGTTATTTACGTGGAAGCGATACTGCTGCCGCCTTTTTTTCTAGGTTTTCAGCGGATGTCATAGGTGCTTTTAGAGTTTGAAGTAGGCGGGCCTAGGCGCCCCCTTCAGAAAACCTTGGTGCTTTACGTCTTCTCACCCCCCCCATTTTTAAGGGCGACGTGTGTCCCTAGACCTTATTTTCTCGCTTTACTAATTCCGAAGGACCTTTCCGATTTTCCCCTAAACCCTTCCCTTTTTTGGATTCCCTATCCAAATTACGCACCCCCCGTGAACGAGCTGTAAGCCAGGGGAAAGTATTTTGTACCCTTTCCCTCGAGGTATTAGGCCCCAGGCCTGGTAAAGTTTCTTCGATCTTTAGGGGGCCCGGGCTTCCTCTTTTTTTGCTTTCTTTCTCGGGGGCGGGGGTCCCAATTTTCCGAATTTCTTTGTCTTGTCGAGGTGTGTTGACTTTTTTTTTTGACCCCTTAAAAAAAACACTATCTATTGTATTTTACTCCCCTTTCTTCACGGGCTAAGTGTGCGGCACACGCTTCCTTTCCCCTAGTTAGAATTATACTCATATCCGTTTCTTTTATCCTACCTCTTTTGTTGGTTTTCTCTCTATAGATATACGCTTGTGTGCGCTTCGGCTTTACCCTTTTTCGAGAATTTCAAAGGTTTTTCCAGAGAAGAGCATGCTCTTTTCTTCCCACACTTCACCCAACCCCTCTTTGACCCGCCCCCCTTATTTTCGTCAACCTCACTTTTTTTCCCCGGCCTAAAAGGGCTGCCCTCTCCTTTTCACCGCCCGTTCCTTCCGGTAAGGTTTTCCCTTCCAACTCCCTACGACGATTTCGCTTTTTCTTCACTTGAGGGGATGGCGTTATTCCGGTCAGTGTGAGGGAGTTTTTTTTGCAGGCTGCGTCACCCCCGTGGGGTCTTTTTCCGATTTTTATTTTCTTCCCTGCCCGGGCGACGTTCTTTACATGAATTGGTTCAGGCGGCATGACCTGTTCTGCCTGCTTCAGTGGTTTGGTCCTTTCAATTGATCAACCCCCGGTTTCCTTGTCGGGGGCCTTTCCCTTTCTCCGCCTACCTGATTTGAAGCCAACCCCGCTCCTCAAACAGTTTCCCCCGTGCTTGCACGCGTCCGGCGGGGCCCGTTTTCTTTTTTATCTCTTAAGGACGGAAGCTTATTTTTTTCCCAGATACTCCCCATGGCGCCTTCCACGAGATTTCCATCCATATTTATTGGGCGGAGGTTGCGTTTGAGACACGCGGGCGGGAGTTCTCCCCCTAGGAGAGACAAAGAGGATTTCCCTGGGGGTGACATGCGCTCGTTTCAGGTTTGAACTTCCTTTGACCGGCTTCGCGTTGCACATGACCCCCCCTTCTTATGCAGAAAGACAACGTTTATTTTCTCCCTGTTGCCAGTTGGCACTTGCAGGATTTTCTTTCTGTGTTTTTTGTTGGATAGCCAACCCCTAACCGGATTTGACCCCCTCCCCCCCTGCAAGACTTGATTACTCGAGGAGTTTGAAAGAATTGTTTCTCCTCTAGTAAGCTTTGGAGCGACCCTACCGCTGGTTGTTCGATGTTTTCATTCACTGGGCTTAATGGGTGCCCTACAGACGGGGGTTTCGGATTTTGCAAGTTCCCTGGGTCGCGGCCTCCCCAACTTTGCACCCGTGCGGGGGATGCTTTTCCCCCCTTTTTTTTACCTCATGGTTCGAGTCTGCTCTTCACCGGAAGTTCTACATCTTGCGACCTCCCGATTCTCCGTTTTCCCCTTTTTCGTAGTCCTCTTTTTCCATTTTTCCGTGTCTGAGAGGGGCTCCTAATCTTCTCTCTTTTTTCTCCAACTTCACAAAAGACGATTTGAAGGCTTTACTTCTTATACCGTGGAGGGGTTTGGAGCCTTTTTTTGTATTTCCCTTCTCCCTACCACGTTTCGGGGTGGGAGGGGGCTTTTTACGCCTCTTGATGAGTATACTACTAACGGCAGTGTATTTAGCCCACCTCCCCCTGTATGCTTTTACTGAGGAACTGCTTTCAGGTTAGCCCGGAACTCTGAGGGAAGGGGTCCCCCCTACGCTGTTGAGAAGAGGAGTTTCGAAGGCTGTTTTGGACGAATCGTGACCCCCCCATGGGTGGAGATCTTTTTGTCTGCCCGAAGTACGATTGTTTTTTTTTGGTCTTCCTCCCGGGTTTTTTTCCTGAGCCTGATACCGGCTTTTTGTTGCCTTTGCTCAAGGTATGAGAGGAAAACTTGCCCTTGCCCATGTCCTGCCGCCGAGTGTTCACCCAGGTCTTTTGGGGCGTTGCGTCAAGTTTTTCTTAGTATTAAAACCTACAGTTGTTGTCCCCATGGGGGCACTATCGGTGGCTATTACATAACCCCAGTTATCCCGCGGGCCGCTTGGGGGTCCATTTCGAATCTAACTCCCTCCTCGTCCTGGATCGGATTCCTTGGTCCTGCTCCGGGCCCCCCACCGTAAGTTCCCTAGCGGCCTCCCCACGATTCAGGTTTTTTCCTCGCTTCCTCCTTTTCTGCCGCCTGTGGCAATTTACTTCTCGAGCCCGGTGCCTGGACCTACTCTTCCCCCCCCAGGTAGTGTAGGGTACAATCTGATTCCATTTACAGCTGGTGGTTCTGAGGGGCGATTTCGGGACCCCCCGATGAAGATTGCCCCATTGGTAATGTTAGATTTTTTTACGTAAGGACCATAAGGACGATAGAAATTTTTTGGTCCCCCCCCCCATTACCCAACACAAAATCCACCCCCTCCCCGACCCAGCACCCCATCGGGGAGGTTTGAGAAACACTTTTTCTCGCAATTTTGCACGATCAGTGGGGGGCAAGGGGGCATGCACCTTCTTGCTCCAAACCCTATCCTGTCCTGGCTCAGTCTCTTCACCAATGGTTGTCCCCCTGGAGAACCACTTTCTGTGAAAGGAGCTTTTCCACCCCCCCCCCCGGCCCACTGGGGTCCTTTGTGACAGGAAATCGCATCCCCTTATTTCGGGCCCGAGGCGGGACACCGGTGGGTTTTTTTTCTAGAACCCTGCGCCCTTTGACGTCTCCAGTAGTTGTTCACCCGTCCCTTTTGGCCCTTTGCAACCACTCCCGTTTCACCCCTGCACAACGGCTCGGCCTTATTTCGCCTTCTCGACGCACCACCGGTCTTTTCTTCGCCTCCCCCGTTTCACCTTTTCCTTTCCACCCCTACTAAATCGCACTTTCCCTTCACCCCCCTCCCCCCTTTTCCCCCCCGGACCCGTTTCGCTTGCTTCGTCCTCCGAAGGGCCTTGAGGTAGTTGACGGCGGACCATGTTGCGCGTCTCTCGGAGCTGTTTTCCCCTTCCCCTTCGTCTTCATTTAGGGTTTTTTTCCTTCCCAAGATTTTCCTGGAACCCTTCACGCTGTTCCACTGTGCAACGGTCCACTTTTTTTTTTTCCCCTCCCTTTGTTTTGACCCGGGTCGGGGTTTGCGCTGTTGTCTCCTCCTCTTGAATTTCTTTCTCGGGAGGTTATGTTTTCGAACACGGGGTCCTTCCCCCCGGCGCGCGGGCCTCCCGCTTGGTCCCTGACTAAGCAAGCCCTTGGTCGCTTTTCTTTTTTTCTGCTGTTCAGGTGCTCAATTCGTTTTTTTTTTCCCCTGTTCACCGCTGAAACCTTTGGCGGGCCGATTCTTTTCTTTTCTGAAAGGGATAGAAATCCCGGCACTCTTCTCTATTTCCTACTAAGTTGTTTTTTTTTTTTTCTCTATGGCTTTGATTCGACCTCCTTTGAAGGCCACCTCTCATCCCAACCTCTGTTTTTCCCCGGCTAGGTTCCCCCCCTTAGGGAGGGTACCACTTTCTTTTTTTTTTTAGGTGCTTTGAGACACCCGGGCACCAGCCCCCCAGGACGCTTTCTGGTCCCTTTCATGAGATACGTGTTTCCCCCACACCCGTTTTTCTGGCCGCGTCCCCCCGCCTCGTTCTTCCTCCCCGTGCGTTTCAACGTTTTCATTTTGCATTTTTTTTTCAAGCCCTTTTTTTTTTTTTTAACCTACCCCCCGGGGACGAACTTTTCCCCCCCCCCCCAAAGTTTTTTTTGGCCATTAAGTTCATCAGTTGGACTTTTTTGTAGGAGGTTTTCCCTCCGGTTCAGGGGTATTAGCACAAGCCCCCTCTATAATCCCGATCTTGATCCTCTAGGACGGAAGGTCCCCCTATCGGAGAAACTTCCCTCCCGATTTTCTCCTGAGTCAGCCCCCCCGAGTCTAACGCTTCTGATAAGTTGATATGTTTTCTTTCTTTTTTTCCGGGTGAATATCAGATTGTAGGTTTGAACCCCAAGTTTCATTGCCATTAAAGATGGAGGGAAGGCTATAGTTTCCATTGGTTATTTGACTTTTTCTCGGTCAGTTTATTGAAGTAATCTGGTTCGTTCGCTTTTGACCTGGCTTTTTTTTAAGGAACCCCTGTGTTTCCCCCTGGTTTGCTTTTCTCCCTTGTCTTTGACATCCCCCCTGGAAGTTCTTGAGAAGTTGGTTGGCCAAACAGGTCAACATTTTCCCCCCCCCATTGACTAGCCTTGTTGAAATCGTGAGCCTTCCCCTCCGGACCGGATTTTTGGCGCCAGTCTAAGCCCCCCTTTAATGGCCGGGGGCACCATGTTTCAGGAGAGGAACTTTCAAGTGTCTTTGTTTTTGGCACCGGAAGTTTATCCACTTGACACCATAGTTTCCCCGGATCGATCCTTGGGCTTTTTTTCAAGATGTGGGAGGGTCTTTTTCTTAGGTTTTCTTTTGGTGGTGCATTGTTTTTTTCCACCTGTCTGGGAGATTCCCCCCCTGGGGGACGGCCCCTTAGCGACCACAGAGGCCCAATCCCCCACTTTCTTGCGGCTCTTCACCTCTCCCCCCCCCCCCCGAATTTATAATTTTTCCCCTACCACTTTTTTGCCAACCCTTGAGTTACGTTTTCCCTGGAAGTCTTCTTTGGTTTCCCCTAGTGGGTACTGACGCCCCTTTGAGGGGTTTGTAGGGCTCCCCCCCCCTTTCTCAGGGGGATACTGTGTAGGAAGATGACTTATTCCTTTGTTCTACCATAATTCTTCGCCCCCCCCCCCTTGTCTGATCTTTTTTTTGGGAGGCAGTCAGGCAGTGGACCATTCTTTTTGCAGCCGCTTTTCTCTCTGTCCGGTTTTTTCTATTATTAGTGACTCTTGGGATTTCCCTTCCTTCCTGGATGGGCAATTTTTGCGAACCCCCAAGTTTTTAAAGCCCCTTTGAATGGCCTTTCTTGGCAGGTCGAGAAGGTGATGATACTTCCTTTTTTTCCTAGGAACCGGGAGCGCCTTGATTTTTTTCTTTTCAGGAACCTTACCAGGAGACCTCCAAAGACATATTTGTATTGAGAGATATAAATGTTGGACCGATCTTTTCCTTTACTTGAGACAGTTCATATACTCATGGCCTAGAGAGGTGTTAAGGGATGAGGCCCTGCAACTGACTCAGATTTTTTTTGAGCTTTGTTCCCCACCAGGGGACCGACTGTACCCCTTAGTAGGAAGGACCCCATTATAGGCGTTTTAGAGACAAGACACAACCGAAAGGGGGGTTGGGTTTCTTGTTTAGGTTTAGACCCCGCTCGCTGGCCTTTTCATTGCTGGTTTTGGTGGAAGGGGTGCGGATTCGATTCGTTTGATTTTGATTTCGTCCGGGGCTCGGGTACCCCCCGTCCTTTTTCGATTTAGGTTAGTTCGGTCTAGGACCCCTCCCCTATAAGACTTGGCGCGTAGGAACTTCCCTCTTCGTCTCCCTCCCTCTTTTGATGGCAGCCCCGGCGCCGCTTGGAAAGCTTTCGTCCCTTTCTCTAGACCCCCTCTTTTTTTTTGCAGGGAGTCCACCACCTTGGTCGAACTTTTTCTTTGAAATCAAAACCTCGTCCGGTTTATTCATTCGCTGCAAGTGGGAATGCATGCCTGGAGGGGACGAGTTTCCCCCCTCTCCGTCACTAGGTCATTATGTCTGTAGCCTGTCCCTATTTCGGAAACGACGGTTAAGTACTGCCCCTGGAAACGGGCAGGGTTCCTTCCTTGGGTCCCCCCCCATGGACTTCGAATGCGATAACAACCCATGTCGTCGCCGAGAGTTCCCTTTGTTTCCCCCCACAATTCGCCCCCCTCGTAGCGGAGGCTGATATGGGGTTTGGTTTCGGGCTCGTCACATGGCCTGGGCCTTTACTCTTTCCTTCCGTTCGCTTTTTTTTCAAGCGGATCCGGTCAGCCGGTCAAGTAGGTGCCCAATCTTTTTTTTAGGGTTGTCGGGTGTGAATCCCCCTTTTTGCTTTCTGTCGAGTGCTCCGTCTGAAGTACTTTGTTGTGGCAAAGTAGTGTTTCCCTTCCCCCCACCGAACTTTTTTTTCCGCCTACATGTGAGACCTTGTTTGTAGTCCTGTTCATAAGGCTCCCCCGCTTTTTTTCTTCGTGCCATTCCCCCGCCCTCGCACGGTGTCCTTATTTTTTCTTTGGTTCGAAAATCGTTTACGGTTTTACCTTTTCGGGGGAAGTTTCTCTTTTGAGTTAGGTAGGTTGTAGAATCTGGGTTTTTCAAGTGCACTGTTTTTCTTTTTGTATTATCGGTGTCCTATTTTTTCGAGGGAGAAGTTGAAACCCGTGGTC
>Ga0179591_1296620_pt1 | contig 17981 bp, 17 predicted proteins | sample CZOMad2_1_08_16f_FD_182891 | JGI IMG/M metagenome (GOLD analysis project Ga0179591, IMG submission 182891) | Vadose zone soil fungal communities from Angelo Coast Range Reserve, California, USA - CZOMad2_1_08_16fungal (PacBio error correction) | ecosystem: Environmental > Terrestrial > Soil >... | reverse complement strand
ACCCCCATTCACGTCTCCGTTGATCCTGATACTCCGGTTCGAGAGTGGCCCCCCCCCGGTGGATCGTTCACTCCTTCTTTTTTTTAAAAGGCCTTTAGAAGGAACATTCTCTGCGAAAATATTTGATATTTTTTTCCTCCCCCTATGGTGAAGTGTTTCCCCCAATTCCCTTTTTTTTTCGCAGTAGGTTTGTGTCAGCAGAAGTAGAGATCATTTCGGTATGAAAAAACTGTTTTTCCCCCCCCCCCTGGACGTTCACCCCCTTTTTAATTTTCTTTCATCGGAGTTGCATCAGGTGGTTGCCGTGGGTTTTGCTATTCACAGCCTTTACTCTCCAGTTTGGCCCTATTCATCTTTTTTCTTTTCGAGGTCTCGCGACCCCCTGTTCCCCCCACTGTCCCCACCCTTTAGTAAAGTCCCAAAACTGAAATAAATTCTTTTTCCTGCCCGGCATTCCTTTCGTTGCTTCGCTTATCCTTCCCGGTCCCTTTCCATTCCTGCCGAAGAAGAATGAAACGAACCAATAAGACGGGTGACAAATGGTTCGGATTCAGATTATAGAGCGGAGTATGAACGCCCCCCCTTTCCATCTTTCCCCCCTCGAGCTGGCTCAAGAATATCTTACCCCCCTGAAGATTCTTCCATGACCGAATGTCATCTGCTTCTCTATTCTTTTTGAGATGGGTTTGTTCTTCCCTCCCCTTCTTTTCTGCATTCCATGGGGGCTAAGAAGTTGTTCCCCCTTTAGTAGATGACTAATCATTCCCTGCTCGCTGAATTTTTTTCCCCGGAAGAGTGTTCGCCTTGATTTTTTTTTTCTCCCTGCACTTTTTCTCGGCTTTCCCCGCGGAGAGTTTTACCGACGAGGATTCCCGAAACTATGCCTGTGAGTGTCGCTATGATTCCTGACTCTCCTCCTAAGAGTCGTCTGTGTGCAGATTACCGACAACATCGCCGGTCCTTCCGAGAATCTCTCTTTGGAGACGGTTGTTTTTATTTACCCTTTTTCCCCCCCCATCCTCACGGTTTCATGAAAAAGGAATCACTCTCTTTTACATAGTGAGATCTTCCGTTTCCTCTCCGTCCACAACCCTGTTCCCCTTCGGCGGCCACGCATTGACGCTCTTGAGTTTCCTTCTTTTTTTTTTCCTTCTGCCGCTCCACATTCCGGAGCTGTCCTTTACTATTTAGGCGTATCGACCTTTCCCCCCCCTTTATTGGGTGAAAGGTCTCCCTTTGTCAGTTTACCCCCTCCTTCCCCCGATTTTTTCGCGACTTTTCCCCTTCAAAGGCCCAACCTTTTCTGCTCAGCTGTATGTCATTAGGGGAAGAATGCTCACTGGTCAAGGTAAACTGAATTCCACCCCCCACCCGACCCCCTTTTTCACGACGACCCCCTTTTTCTACAGTAAAAGAAAACCACACACATATTCCCATGAACCGACGCAACCCCCCACAGTAGTTTCTGCGGTACTCCCCTTTCTGCACCGCTTTCTCCCGTCTCAGATCGACCTCCGCTGCCTCTTTCAGACCGCCCTTTGGTCGCCTTTCACAGGTTCGTGCTTTTTTTCATTCTCAAATAAGACCTCCCCCGACCACAGAGCTCCCGAATGTCTTAACCTTCACGCCTAGAGCGGTTTTCAATCTATCTCTCTCTACCCCCCCCCTCCTTCCTTTCTTCATAGCATGTTCATCGATGTGGGTCCCCTTTGAACCATCGGCCACTGACTTTGTCTTTGCCGACAGGTCACGAGGAAAACTCTAATCCCGAACCCCACCCTGATCGACCCCTCTCTGCAAAAGATATCTCTTACTTTCCATACTACGTTTTGTTGTTTTCTCTCTCTAGTGCCGATTCGATGTCTATCTGAAGATTCTTTTTTTCGGCGGAAAGTAGCAGTCCTCTTGGCTTTTTTTCGCCCCCTCTTGTTTTCCCTTCCATAGATGAACCATCTTTCAGAAAGAGTAATTGGCTTCTTCCTCAGATGATGTGACCTTATCGTAGTGCCCCCCCCCCCCCACGTTACGCAGCTTTCTCGTTTTTCATTGAGACCCTGAGAGCAAAAAGTGCCCCCTTTTCAATGTGGGGAGCCCCTCCCCCCCCTGATGCGGGTCTTTCATCTCGGGAGGTTTATGTTTTTTTAGTTTGCCTTTTCCATTCCATGCTGTAGATGCCAGCGCGCATAAGGCGACTCCCCCCCTTTTCACTCCCTTTTTCGTATAGGTCTTGGCGTTGCGTTTATCCTTATTATTTTTTTGCACTTTCATTGGGCATGGGACTTTCCCTCGTTTACCAGTCATGAGCCTCTCCTGTTCCCCCCCTTTCCTACAGGGATTCTCCCCCTTTTAATTACCATTAGTCCATTTCGACCGAGGTCAGACGTAGTGGAGAACCTTGCCTTTTTCTACTTTCACAGCCCGCGCATCTTTCAGATATAGGCAAGCTCTCCGTTTCTTGAAGTTCCTTTCCGTTTTTCCGCTTACGCGCGAGCGTCCTTTTAAATTTGGCTCAGGACAGGGTTGTGGGCCTTCCTCGCTCGGAACCTTTGAATATGTCTCCTTCGCGCATGCGAATTTGAGGATTTTTTGCGGCGAGGCACTCCCCATAAGAACTCCAAAGAGGAATCCTTTTTCCACGCAAGCCTTCCCTTTGGGCAAGCGCTTTTCGAGATACTGCTGACCTCTCAAGAGCTTTCCCTCTACAGCGTATATTCTTCAATTTCCCCGATGCGATAGTAGGCACGCTCTGCGGCGCGCTCTCTCATTGTCTTAGATCTTCCCACATCTGCCACTCGAACAACCTTCTTTTTTTTTTTTCCTTAACTGGTCCGCAGGAATCGACGCTGAGGGAAAGTCTTTTTTACCAAAGGTAACCCTTTTCTGTGTCTCATGCCGAAGGTGAATCCCTTTTTTTTCTCCGTGACGATCTTCTTTAGAGATGCTTCTTGATAGAGTTCGGGGGTACTTTTCTCTTGTCGTAGCGGTAGATAATTTTTCACTTGTTTCTCCCCACCTTCCTTCGCTCTGCTTCCCCATTTCGTCTTCTTTTTTTCTTCATGGAGTTTCCTTTTCCCTCTATCCGACCGAATCTGCTTTTCCCTTCCCTAGGCACCATCCTATTTGACAGTTTCATCACCTCTTTTTCTTGGACGATTGCCGTGCGTTCCCGCGAGCCTCCGGATTTTTCCTCAATCAGAACGGATTCTTCTTTAAACTGTTCTTCGTAAAGTTCCTAGAGACCCTTCACGGCTGCACTCAGTCCTGATCCTCTTTTTTCGGTAATACTTTCGGTGGAAAACACCTAAGAAAATCAATGATGTCCTCTTCTCCTTTTGACTGCCAACCTCCTCAACAGATTTTCTTTTTTATGAGGCCCCAATTTTTTTCTTCCTCCCCATATCCCCCGGAGCAGATCCTCATTCGTTACGGAATTTGGGTGAGTTCCCCCCCCCCAGATACGAATGACATGCCACCTGGTTGGTTATCAATCCCCAAATCTCGAACCTTTTCATTTTCTTTCCTCCACGGCAGCCCCGCTGATTAAGTCTGTGAGTCTCTTCTTTCCTAACCTCCCTTTTTGCGTCAGTATAAACAACCTCTTTAATTACAGACCTTCTGTCTTTTGGGTTCTTATCTGAATGCGGTTACTCGCTTTCTTCTCCCTTTCTTCCTCTTCTCCTCGGGCGCTCCTCCACCCCCCCGGAAGTAGCTCTCCATGATTTCCTCTTCGACCTCTCTCTGGCAGCTTTACGTGGCAACACACCCTTCTTTCTCCGTATTTCTTTGCATTAGCCGCAGCAAGCTTAATCAATTTGACTTTCCCCCCCCATTCGGACTTGTAACTTCCCCCAACTCTTCCCTGTCTCCTTAATCCTTAGCAGTGCCGTGGGTGTTCCCCAGCCTTTACGACTTTTTTGAAAGTTTATTTTTTTTCTCTCGTCATTTTCCCGCCCCTGGCAATCTTTCCCCCTTTTTAAACTGCGTCCACCCAGCTTGGAGTACAGGTCCCCCTTCCCTCTTCTCGGGCATTGCCTATTTGACTCGTTTTCAGCGCAGATGCTTCTTATCGTAGTTCTCCCACGGAAATCAAATGAATCTTTTTTTTTCCCCCTATGGAAACGACCATCATTCTCTTTTTGACCAGGAAGGTGGGTTCGTCCTCTCGATGATTTTTCTACGCACCGGTCATTTTCACTCCCCCCGAGGCTGGCTCCAAGAATATGCCCCTAAGCCGATCTTTCTGCGATCAGTTTTTCATATAGGGATGGATCTTGAGAACCCCCCCGGCTCCTTTTGTATAAACTTCCCCGCGCGATGAATAATAATGCCTTAGGCAGCATGAACCCCCCCGTGAAAGACTTTCTTATGGTGCTCGAAAGATATTTCCTTTCCCCTCGAACCTCGCTTTTCTAGAGCGTCATCTCCCTTGAGAAGATCGCGTTCGAGTACGCATCTGGTCAAGATCATATCTTTTGTTCCGCTTCCACTTTCCCCCATGCAAAGTCTTTTAACCTGATTCTCTATTGGAGAAGGTTTGATCGATCTATGCCCCTCCCTCTACTTCTCCCCCTGAAGGAATCAGCCTCTGACTCGTTCCTCGCTCTCCTTCACAACCCGTCATGGCTCGCTGCCAACATGGAAAAGTGACGTACTCTCGTACGAGCAGTTCCGGCCGGCCTGAGTCTGCTTGTCTATTGTTCTCTTTTTTTCCGCTGCTGTTCCCGTAGATGAATGAGGTTATACACTCTATACTGATTCGGTCGACTTTTAATGAATTCCCTTGCTCCGCCTGCTACTCTCTTTTTCCTTTCCTCAAACCCCTTTGGTCCCGCTATGAAAGGCCCCCCCTTCAAACTCCACTTTGCCCCCCTTTCCTCCCGGACGTCCCCCCCGTATTACCGACAAAAATCCCCTTTCTTAGTTGTCCCCCCTTCGAAGTTAAGACCTCTTTTCTGATGCATAGACCGTTCCTTCCCGGCAACGCATTACCATAAGATCTTTCCGAATGAGTCTATCCCCCCTTTCACTTCTCTCTATTTATCCCCAAGTTTCGTGCCTGTGGGATCGTTCTCCCACCTATATTACTCGATGCCTCGTACACGCCTGGTGGAAACACAATAAGATCTACGAGCGGGACATCTATCGGTCACTCCCCCGTTGGCCAGGAATCCCTCTCCACTGATGGTCCTCAAGGAACCCCCTCGCCTTGCCTTTTTTACCCGTCACCTATTCAATCTCCCCCCTATAAAAAATGACCGCCCCTTATGATAGGACTAACTCCCCCCGGAACCCCCCCCCCTCTAAGTTGATAGTGCCGGATTCCCCCTAGGTCGCTTCTTTTTTTTTTTCATTTGATCTTCTCTGAAGTTATAATCTGTGAACTCTCCTTAGAAAGTAAGGGAAGCCTCCTTTGGTACCAAGAGGACACCGAAAAGAGTTCCAAAACCCCACACATACCACACCCATGGCCGGTGTAGGGTATTTCCTGTGACCCCGCTCGTTTTCTTTGAAGAGGTGTTGCCACCCCTTTTTTACGAGTCCTTGGTACGGTCCTTTAGGGACCTGTTCTGTGCACGTCCCCTTTTTTTCCTCGTCGACCCCTGCGCTGTCGGCCTTTTTCGCTCGATCTTTTCCAGTGATAATCTCTGTCAGGACAATTCTTTTCCAGCAGCGTCTTCCTGCCTCTTCATTTTTCCTTGTCAACTCCACGGATTTCCGTTTCTTGTGGCCGTTCCAGTAGTAGATTTTTTTGTAGGATTTCTCCCCTTTTCAGTTCATGCCTTTTTTTACCGTTCTGTGAGCCGTCGTATGCATACAGCGGAGCTCTCCTTTGAATTTGAATTCTCCCCCCAATTCGTCATGCGCCTAGGCGTCTCGGGTCGTCTTTCTCCGAAACCTGACCCAGCAGCGAATTTGTCACCCCTCCCCCCCTCTCCGGGTCCTTTCCGGACCGAGGCATACTCGTCCTCCCTTTTACGCGCTCTTGCATATGGCTTTCCCTGCGTCGCCTTTGGAAAGGCGGGTCTTCCTCTCACGATGATAGGCGCCTTCAGTCGTCCGTCTCATGACTCGTGAGGGTTGTCAGCAGCAGCCTTTTTTCCCCGTTATCCCCTTCCAAAGAGGATAGGCCCAAGAATCCTTTTTCCTCTTCTTTGTGAATTCTTCGTGGACTACTGCTTCTTGATCTTCCTCTTTTTTTACATCTCCGATCCATTATGAAAGTTCTTCCTTAGCTAGTATGTTCCTCCCTCGGCGGCAGAGGCCCCTTTGAATTTCCCCCCCCAGAGAGTCTCCCAATGCCAGGTTTTTTTTTTTTTTCCCTCCGTGCCTCTTAGAAAGGTTTTCATTTGAGGAGGCATAGAATCTCCCCTTGCACGTCACAAGGTAGGAGCTGTTTTGAACTTCCCATCTGAGAGGAAGACTCTACCGGATCGCAGGTTGAAGAGGTTGAGTTTCGGGGGTATCTGCGTTTTCTTTTGTTCCTACAAGATCACGAAGATAGAACTGATTTTTCCCCCCTGAAGGACCCAGTCCCTCCGTTTCCATTTCCTTCTTAATGGAGTTTCCCTTTTCTAAAATACTCGACGCACTCGCCTTCCCTCGGCGACGACCTTTGACCCTTTTTTCCTTTACTGCTGGGGGACCCTTTTTTTGAAGATTGCAAGTGAGGTCTACCTCTAAGACCTCCTTTACCCAAATCACTATATGCACCCACCCCGCATGCTGTTTTCAGACCAACCCGGCACGCTGAAACTTCTTTCCCGACGACCCCCCTGTTATGTTTTTTTTTGACCAAGAAGTACGTCTGTTTGTCCCCCCCCCCTTCCCTCCTGTGGCTTCGCTGCTTCGTCTGCCAAAAAGCCGGCGACCAGACATTTTTCACAGTGTGTTCTGAGCACACCCTTGGTGGCGGCCCCCTTTCGGGCGCAGACATTTTCGTCTTTTTTCTTTTGGTGAGGCCCCTCCCTATATCACCTGCCCATCACCGACCTTCTCCAACGACTTAGAGAATTCAGGCCCCATACGTGTCTTTGTAGTCTCTTCTCTTTTCCTTTTGGTGTTGTTGCTCTCTAGATACTCACAACGCGCCAAAGCTTCTTTTTTTTTTTCTACTTCTTTTCGGCTCTCTAATCTTCGGTGGCTTGCTAGCCGGTTCACTTCTCGGCGAGGTATGGACCCCCCCACGGCGTAATATTCTTTTTTTCTTTCCCCTCCCCCTTTGTTTCCGCTCATAAACACTTTTTCCCTTATGCTGGGTTTCTTTAGGTCCTTCTCCCCTTTCCCTTTCTCGCATCAGGCTTTTATGCCCCCTTTTTCCCCTTCTTCCTCCTACACCACATGTCAAGCTCGTCGGAATCGGCGTTGTTTCAGCCGGTGTCCTCTTATGACGTGGCCACTCTGGATTTTTAATCGGAGGTTTCTTATCTGACCCCCTTCCAACCTGTCACCACATTTGCCCAACCATAAGTATGTATCCCCGGCATTTGCCCTTAATTTAGTGCCTCCCAGATGCTTATAGTATTAGCACCGTTTCCCCCCCCCCTCCTAAGCCCCTCCCATGGTCCCCGAAAAACCCCCGAGGTGGACAGAAGTTTGAAAAGTCGAAGATTCTGGAGGTACGGGCCCTTTAAAAACCGTTGAAGATTTTTCCTCAGAATATCCCTCCCTCTATCCTCTCCAGGCCGGTCTTTTTCCGGGAGTTTTCTTTTTCCTGAACGCACGACGTTTGTTTTTTAAATTTGTTTCCCTCCGTAGTTAGCTGACTTCCCTAAGTTCTCTCTATGAAGGGATTCCCCCCTTGAAGATGTGGGAGGACGAGCCTCCCCCCAAAGCCCCCCTTTTCTCTTCCCTTTCCAGACTCGACCATTTCGCGCATCTTTTTCCCTTTCCCTAAGAGTCGCGGAGATGTCGTGCGGAAGATAATACTCCCTGTATTTTTGTGCCCGCCACCATAGCACTATGCTTTTTCCTCTTCTATGGAGACTTCTATTGAATAGATATATGCCCCCCCCGAACTCATCCCTGAAGAGCGAACTTCCGGACTCCGCCTTGCAATTGATATCTTCCCCCTCCCCCTATCCGTTCCCCCACCCTTTCCCCTGGATCTCCAACATGGACGAATTTGCTTTTACAGCCGCATTCTACGGCGTCCTGAAAATTACGGTGCCTATTTAGGCTTTTTTCCTTCGCCTGCTTTGACCGTTTTCTTTTTTTTTTCCCCTGTATCCTACGGCTAGTCCTTCTGCAAATGACGAATTCGTGGATCCTTCAAAGGCAAAAACTAGTATCTCTCCGATGTTTAAGCCTGCTCACAATGGTTTTTCCGCTTTCCCTTCCCCTCCCCCCAAAATAAAATGACCCTTTATATATGCAAGACTGCCTTTCTCCTCCTTACACCCACAGCCCCCCAACACTCTAGACACCTTCTTTTCCCCCTTCGCCGTAATCTCGGATGGAATTCTCCATGAGAATGACTTCCCGATTGAGCAGGTTTCGCTCCGCCTCACTTCCTGTTCCTCGCAGTTGTTTCCCGAGGTTCTAACCCTTTAGTGCACTGTGGGTATCTCTGAGGTCTTTACATCGTACCAAGACCTTGACCCTTTTGCCCCCCTCTTTCCCTTCCTAAGGTCGGGGTAAACTCTATGATACCTACCCGGACCCTTTTTCAGAGATGCCCTGCCCCTCTTTCGGTCCCACGGAGTCCTCAAGAGGAGAAAATTTCTCCGCCTCTCAACTTACCTCCCCTCTGATCGACTCGGCCCTCCTCTCCCTGTTTTTTTCTTCTTTTTCCTTATTCGTCTTTCTTCTTAGGCCGCTTTGGACTTTGGCGGAAGTAGAAGTCCTGGGACTGTTCTCCGTGGCCCCTCCTTCCTTTCCCTATTGTTCCTTTTTATGAACATCTCCCGACGACTTTTTTTTTTCCGATAGATGTGTCACCCCTCGAGAGTAGTGAAGATTTGTTCCACGTTCGTGACGAGGCTGTTTTACGGAAGTAATCGTAGTAGGTTCCCCCCCTTTCTCCAAGTTGGGGGAGATTCGACAACTTTTTGATGCCCAGCTGCGGCGGAGCGCATCGTCTTGTCCGTTCCATCTTTCGGTAACCTTTCAGCAGCGCCTTCCCTTTCTCTTTCTTTTGGTCCCCTATGGGCGTATCTGGCAGATGTGTGGCCTTTTTTTACGTAGCTGCGTAGTGAACTTTATTTTTTGGCCTTTGGTCAGAGCTCAGTTACCTGTTTGCAGGACGTCACCCCCCCCCCTTCTACTGCGGTTTTTTTCTTCTTTTTTGTCCTTTGCCAAAATTCCCCTTTTTCCTTTTCTCCCTCTTCCGGTCGAGAAAATGCATGTCTACAATTTTCCCAGAAGAGAAGACGCTTTTCTCTCCCCCTAATATCTTCCTTGCACTCTCGTCTGCTTTTACGCGATATCTTCCCTTCCATGTTGGCTCGCTCCAAAGGGTTGTGGTATTGATAGAGCGGAAGGTTTCCCTCCCCCTTTCTCTTCATAAGGGGTCCATCTCCTGGATGCGGTTGTCCGCTAGTCGCAACCCAAACTCCACTAGGATTGAAAGAAGCCTTTGGTGAGGTGGTTCTCTGCAATCTTGGACGAGATATCCTTATATGCGTCTCCGACCTATTCGCCGCCCTGCATGCTTTTTTTCTTTTTTTCGACTCTCTGCGTCTTCACGCGAGAGTGCTTCCCTCCCCAATGAGAGTCTACCCCCCCTCTGCCACGTCTTCTTGCAGAGAGCCTTGCGGATCTAGTCAGACTTTTTTTCGTATTCTGCCCAGGTACCGGAGCCTTTTGTGTCTTCAGACTCCTCTCCTCGAGGAGCTTCTGATCTCAGGGGAAATGCTTCTCTTCTTCGCCCCTGCTCTCGTTCTCGGGGCTTCATCCGATAGATAATCCTCTCAAAGTGTTCGCCACCTTCGGGTTCACCACGCCTGATTTTTTTTTTAGTTTCCATTTCTTCTCCCTTTTTCCTTTTCTCCCCCTCCGCCGTTGCATTCTTAACCTATGCACACTTTCTTTTTTAGATACAGACTTCTCTTTCCTGTTAATCCAAGCTGTGGGACCATTTCCTCTTTCCAGTGCGGTCAGCCCTCGTCTTAGACCCCTCACGGGATGATCTCCCACACTTTTCTGTGACTCTCCCCCCGGCAACCTTCCCCCGCCGATTCAGACGACGGTACTATTTTTTGGGAGGGAAAGCGCCCCTCAGTGGTGGCACCACTTTCCACCCTTATGCGCGCGCGGACGTACCCCCTTGTCCAGACATTTGGGAAGTGTGTACACACGGCACCAGCGTGTTTTCCCGAGACAACTTATCTCATTTGAACTAGACCGCGCCCCTCCCCCTGAACCGGCGATCACCCGAAGAGGAGCCCCCTCTAGAACCGTTTTTCCCCCCAACGAAGCGGTTCGGTAGAGGTTTTTTATCTCATATATTGTACTACCTTTCCTTTTGTTGTTGTCCACAACCCCGCACGTCCGTTTCTTTTCCCCCCTCCCTACTGCGTGTGAGGAGTTGAATCTTCGGTGGATTTCCCTCCGGTTCATTCATGCTGTTATGGGCATCCCTTCCCCCCGTTTAAGCCGCTGTCTGCCCTTTTTTGGGCCGCCCCCCCCTTTCGTGGGATCTCACCCCCTAAAAGAAAATGTTTTTTCTCCTGAGGTCTGCCGTTTTTTAGCTAGCAGGTGATGTCTTACCCCCCTTCGTCCCGTCACCACCGTCAGTACCGTCTATCGGCGGGGACCGCGTGTTTTTTTTTTTCTCTATTTCAACAGCCTTTAGTCGTCCTACCGTGCTGCTTTTTTCGGAGGACTCCTTTATAGAACGCCCATGGCACTCCATAAAAACCCAGTCTGGAGCGTACCCCCACAGTTCCCTGCTATTCTTCCCTTTTTCCGCATTTGACCTCAATTTACTGCGCAACCGAGCCGTTCCCTTCGTAATCCAAATGAACCAATTCCATTCTGCAACGAACCTTTCATCGTGTTGACAATGCATTTTAGAACACGTTCCCCTTCTGATCGATTCGGGCTCCCCGGCGACCCTCTCCCGACCTCCCTCTTAAGACTCCTTTTCTCCCCCCCCTCCCTCCTGCGATAAGCCATCGGCGTACTATCGGACCTTTTTTGAGTTCTGAACGGCCATTTCCCCCCCCCGGTAAGTCCGCCGTCGTTCGTGCTTACGGCCGTTTTCTATGAACGGATTAAATCCGTTCCTCTGTGGTTGGACGCGCTTTGGGTGCTCGCCTCTTTGCTCGCCGCGAGGCGGCCCCCCGACTCTTCCCCCTTTTCTCAGAAGATTTCTCCCCCCGGCTTACTCCTGCATATAGGGATGAAGCCTCCTCAGTATACCTAGTCCCCCACGTATGTGCGTTCCACCGCTTCTTCGGCCTCCCTACTCGTGCCCTGCTTTTCTTTTTCGATTTTCCTTCTCCCAACCGCATTCCTCCTTCTGCATTTGGCTCCGTTCCTTCATCAGCGATCGATATCTTCCCCATTCGAGTTCCCCCCCCCCCCTGTCCTTTTTTTTTCTCCCCCCCCCCGCCCAACATGGAAAAGAATCTGACTCCTTTACAGCGCAGTTCTTCGGCGCTCCTTTTCTTCCCTCCTCTTTATGGTCCGTTCCCGTCCTTTTTTTTTTCCTAAATGCGGTTTCTCCACTACCTCTTCTTCGGTACGAAAGACGAACTTTTTTCGAATTCAAGGCCAAAAATCTCCGCTCCTCTTTATGCATACGAGGGACGACTGCTTCCCCCTGAGCTCGGACATGCCCACCCTGAACCCTATCTCCGACGCCAATAAGTAAACGCACTCCCCCCCTTCCGGCAATGCCTAGATTCGTTGACACATGTCCCCTCCGATGCTTTACGGACCGGCACCGATGTCACGTCTTAAGATCGAGCGCTTTCCCCTCCTCCCCAGCTGCTGGTCCCAGGCCGTTTGTTCACCACCCGGCAATGTTTCAACCTTACGACCTCTTTTCCCCTCCACAGAGCCTAGTCCTTCAGTGGTGCGAAAAAACTCCTTTTCTCTCGACGAGATTTTTCCCCCCTCTGGATACCCATACATTCCCCCCAGTTTTCTCTTTTTCTTTCATCGAGGTAATCCCTTACCCTCTTTCCGGGCGTCAAGGAGACAGTCACTTCCCTTCTAATTTCCGCCTCTCCCCCAAAGCATTTTATCGCACTTTCCTTTTTTCCCATCCCTCTTTTTTTTCTGAGAGATATGAAGTATTCTCTCGGTAGATAATTCCCTCTTTTTGAAGTTTGAGTCCGGAAATTAGCAGTTCTCATATGTGAACCTCTCGGTCCGAGGTTCCTGGCGACACTGCCCTGCCAGTCTTCCTTGGACTTTTCGTTTAGATGTGACACCGCTCGTCTCTTGAAGAGGGGTTGCACCCCACGTTCGTGATTGTCTTTTTCTGGTCCCTCTTGCGTTCGGTGAGACCTCTTCGCCTCACTGTGTGGAGTCACCTTTAAAAACTTCCTCGGCGGGATGCCCGTCTGCGGCGGAGCGATCGATTCTTCTGTACAGGCTCTCATGGAACCATTTTTTCTCCAGAGCTCCCTTATTTTCTACGGTGTAAACGACGCTGGGTCTCCTGGGAATGGCGAGTGTTTCCCTTTTCTTTTACTTTTTTAGATGGGGTCGTGAGACTTCCGTGGAGTTGTGCGGACTTTTCCCCCCCAGTTCTGAGCCTGATCGTAGAAGACAGCGGTCCTTCTATTTTGAATTTTCTTCTTCCCAAGAATTCGTCATTTTCTTAGCCCGTAGTGGCCCCTTTCCCAGAAGCTCCGAGTCCTATACGGCTTATCGTCCTTCTTTGAGAGAAGGGGTCTATGAGATGTACGAGAGGAGACTCTTCCCTTTTTTCATTTGGCGCTACCGGGTTGTTACCCCGAGAGTAGAGCCTTCCCTCAATCGGCTTATTCTTCGGTAGAGCGTCCTTGGCAAAACCTGAGGATGCGTGTAATGTCCCGGCCCCCCAGCGCAACGAGCCCCCTTGATTGCCCGCCTTCTTCTGGCTTTTTTTCTCGTGGAATAGACTCCTCTGAGGATATTAAATTGAGTTAAATTCCCGCGGAAATCCTTTCTGTCGATGCTTCGTACTTTTTCTGCTCCCGTCTAGGAAAGCGAGACTTTTCCCACATGAGGAGTCTCCCCCCAAATATGAAACGGATTCCTCCTTCAGAGCGCGCTTACGGTCAGTGAGGACCTTTACAGTCTGAGGCAACCTGTATTTTTGGCTTTCCTCCCTCCCCCGCAGAGAGGTCCTCCGATGACTGATCGAAGGTTCTTCTGATGGAGAGGCTCGCCACAGCCTTTTCTAATCTGTCCCGTATTACTCTGCTCGCCCCTTGTTCTTGCATGGTTAACAAAGATATGATTTTTCGTTTTTTCCTTCTTTCTTTTCGAGATTCATTTGAGTTCCTGTTTCCCTCAGGCATCTGTTTTTCGCCCGCCCCCTCTGCCCCTTCCCCCTGGCCCTTCCAGATACAGCCTCCCCCCCCAAGTTTTGACACTGTACGCCCCTCTGTGGGACCAGTCCTGACAGTTCTTCCGCTGAAGCCTCCGTCTAGAACCTCCCCGGTTCTTCTCTTTTTTAAAACTTTATTCGTTTCACCTATGTGAATCTTCCACACGTCCACGGCTTATTCCTACGCCTTTGGAGGGCAACCGTAAGACCTGGGGAAACTGGTTCCCCCCTTTGATTCCTTGAGGAGGTACAAATACCTAAGGTTCCCAGATTCTGGCAGTGGATTACCCACTTCCACTTTCTTCCAGCCATGGCGCCCTCTTCCGCAGGTGGATTTCCTTTTGTTGACTGAGCGCCTTCCTTATGACGGCGAGCCATCCCCTCTGAGCAACGAAACGCTTTGTCAACCGGCCTCCATCTTCGAGGTTGTAGCTTCTCTTCTTTTCCTACTCTTTGTTGAGACCTCCAAACCACAATTTCCCGGTTTCGCCTTTTCCCTGATATACTCTTTCGGCGTTTCTCCTCTTTAGGTCGCGTCCTTTCCATTTCAGCGCGGTTCCGTCCCTTTTTCAAGTTTTCCCGCATGATGATCTGCGGCCTTTGCTCTGGCTCCCCCACTCTGGGGGTCATACCAGGACAATGTTCTGTCGAGGTCTTTAGTAGCTCAGAAGCGAATCAGTCTTCCTGCCCCTTTTGACACTCGTCTCTCCCACGGCCTTCTCGGCTGTTCGGTTCCAGTGTTTGTTCCCCTTTTCACAGCTTACGATGGCCCGCTCATCCTCTCCCTCGGATGCTTCGGTACACGCACCCCCTTCCTTAAATGTCACAGCTGTGAGTACATTTCCCAAGCTTTTCCAGCGTCTCTGAGGTCCTAGGTCCTTCGTGCCCGAACCCTTTTTATGTAGGTTATCCCCTGAAAACTCCCTTTTGCAGATCGAAGCGTCCTTTCCACCGAAAAATTTGTTTGAAACTGCGGTCGAACTTTCTTCGATTGAGAGGGTCTGAGCCCTTTCAACCCCTTCTTCAACCAGATTACGACGAGACTCTTTCTCCCATCCCTGTTTCCTCCTCCTCTATCTGCTTCCTTCCCCTTTGGAGTTCTGATCCAGCCAAGGAGCACCTTCAAACCTTGTCCGCCTGAGCATCCCCTCCCTTCTCGGAGGCTCTGGCTTACCATACGTGGCCCCCGGTGGGAGACGGAATTTCCAATCGCTCCCTCCTTGAGATGCGACTCCCTTATTTTTTTCCCCAGTGAGTCGAGATGTCGCCCTGGAAGATACCATCGACCTATGTGCGTTCACACACCTTTTTCTTCGTTTCTTATCCGGATCCTCGTTGCTCTTTCTTCCGGTGATTGCAGCGATACCTCCCTCCCTCCTCAGTTTGCAAGCTGCGAACCCTATATGCAGCTTATCTTCCTTTCCCCCACACCCCCCCCTGGGCTCGAGCCCCAAAGCATTCTGACGCTTCTCCTTCCCTTCCGGACGAGGAGCCCCCGCCTCTGCCTTCTTGCCTATTAGGCGTATCCCCTTGCTTCTTTTTGTAGCTAGACCTTCCTCTCCACTTACGGCTCCGCTTTCGATCCTACTTTTCGCAATCCATTCTATGATCGCTCCTCCCGACGAGGGATGCATTCACAACTGGCCTTTTCTTTTGACAGCCCCCCCCAAATACACTTACCTATATATAAAGCCCTCCCCCCCCATCTACTACACGCAACCCTTTTCCCATGCCACGACAATCCCTTTTTCCTCTCCGCCTCCGCGCTGGATGGATCGTTCCCCAATGGTTAATGACCCGTCTCTTTGAGCCCTCGACGGCCTTCTCATTCTGGCACGCCTTCTTTTTTTTTCGGTCTCCCCCCTTTGCACTTTTGACGCATGGGTCCCCTCTCCATTACATCTACTCGTCATTGGTGTTGCAACACCTCTCACCTGAGTCGTTTTATATCTGGATACCGAAACTAGACTCTGTCAGGTGTCTGTCCCCTGATGGCCTCAAGGAGTCCCCTGACGTTCGTCACACGGGGACAGCCAAGCTTGAGAACCTTTCCCCTTTTTCAAAGCGCCCTTTAGAACTCTCTGTGAACCTATATATATATTTTAATCCTCTTTGTTGTTTCTCGAAGGAAGGATAGATCCTTCCTCTGGACGTTTGAGGCGGACTTTCCCCCCCTTCCGTTGTTCCTCCGTCTTTCCTGGTTAATGCTTATCGATGAACATCCCTTCACCCGACAAAGAGTATTCCTCTAGTCTTTGAAACCCTTTCGTTAAGAGTGTTTCCCACCTTTCTTTCTCTGGTTTTTACGGCTAGTAGTAGGTGAGCCAATGCGATAAACCAGTTCCTGTTGGGGAGACTCCCAACTGCTGCCCCGCGTTTCCGCAGGCTTCTGATGCTAGATCTTCTTCTAATAGGGAAGGTAAGTCCCCCTTGTGTCGATGGCATCCGCGCTTATTCCTTCCCGTTGGCAACGACTATGTTTAGATTTTGGCGATGTGTTCCTTTCTTTTTTTTCTTAGATGGGAGTAGTGAGACGAACTTTTCAGCGTTGGCATTGGGACGGCATTCCCCCAGGTTCTGTTTTTCCCCCCCCCCCCTCTAGTATGAATATGCGGGATCTTGACTTCTTCGAATTCGTATTTGACTCCCCGGCGTAGCCGTAGTTTCCTTTTCCACCTGCAGGTTAACCCCGAAGACGATGTAGTATCCCGCAAGCTTTCTCCGGAATTTCAGTTTTTTTTTTTTTTTATCTTCCTTCTCCCGCGCGAGCGTCAGCTTGCCCCAGGTGGAGCGCGCCAGACAGGGTTTTTTACCGGGGCGGAAGATATCCTTTGCATCTGATCCGGTCGCGAGCCTGCGAAACCGTGATCTGGGTTGTACTAGTGCAATCCTCCATACTCCGACGTTTTCTTTCCGAAGCGTTGCCGCTTTGGTGCTTTGAAGCGCAACATGAAGAGATAATCTGCGTCTTTCCCAGAGATGATCTACGTTCTGGCAAGTCTGATTCTGGCTTCTTTCCTTTTCAGTCCCGCGAGGAGCAACATGCTCGTCACATCTGCACGGATGAAGAATTCTGCGCCGAGCACGTTGGAGGGAGGCCCTTCGGGACCGTGTTCTGGACCAATTTCCCCTGGCGTTTTCTTCTCACTCACATCCGAGAGGAAGCCTGCTTTTCTCGCAGGGTCTTCTTTATGGAGAGTTTTTCTTCTCTTTTGGGGTATCTTTCTCCCTTTTTTTTATACTCTCCCCTCTTAGATCGCAGTTAGACAAACTGAATGGTCCCTTTCTAGATTTTCGCTTTTCCCTTTCTGATTCATCCTGTCTACCATATACGACCTTTTTTTTTTTTCTTTCTTTTGCTGCGACCTTACCTATGAAATCCTTCTCAAGATAATTCCGCCCGGTTTACTTCCACAATTTTCCCTGTTTATGGAAGCTTGTCCACGGTCAACTCCATCGAAGCCCATTATAAAATCACTCGGTTCTCCAAAATCTACCTTTTCCCTAATCCCCACCCGAAAAGGATGAACCCCTTGCTTCAGACCCCCCCCTGTTACTGAATCTGAAGAGGTCGAGTTTTCACCTGGTTGCCCAATCTGATGCGATTCGTCTACTGCCCCCCTTCCTGAGACCCTTTCTGGAATGTTTTTTCTCTACCCAATGCGGCAGAAGAATATTCGCGCAGATCAGCATGTTCTCTCCGTCAGGAATTTGTTGCCCTCCCGCGCGTCTCCGATCATCCCACGCATTTGATTTTTCCGAACAGCAGTATATCCAAACGGAAGACTTGCTTAAGGTAGAGGTTGTTAGTACCTCCTCCTTCATAAGTTCTCTGATACTCAAACTCGACCCCCCCGGACCTTTTTCCCTTGATTCTACTCTCTTCAGTTGCTACATCTTCGTGGAATGGCTCTTTCCCTCCTTGTCGTCAGTTGGCTAACCAAACCTTTCTTCGACCCTTCTGATTGCAGCCTCCTGGACGAAACTTTCTGAGTGCAGCGTTTTTGTTTTCCCTTTTTTTTTTTTCTACGCCCATCACAATCCTAACCATGTCTTTGGTCTACCCTTCCTTTATGCGTCGCTGACAAAGCCGCGCTAAGGGAACTTGAGAATGCAAACCCCTCCCACTTCCGAGACGTCCCCACCACCCTTCCTTCGTCCGGAACGCCGTACGGTTCGCACCTGGTTTGCCCCCCCCCTTGTTGTGGGTGCTCCCCCCCACTTAGCACGAAGACGTTTGACAGATCAGTCCCTTCTGCTTTGTTTCTTTTTGCTGACGCCCCGCACTTACCAAATCAAACTGGGTCACCACCTTCTGTACAGGGCAACCCCTCTTGCATGCCTTTGCTTTGGAAGCGTTCTCAGTATTTCTATATGAGTGTAGAAAATAGCAATGAGACAATCCATGACCGACAAAATCATAGCGTACTTTTCTTCAAAGATACGATGATCCTGGGGATAGTCCCCCGGCGAAAGCCCACCAAGAGACCCCCCT
>Ga0179591_1307041_pt1 | contig 17984 bp, 37 predicted proteins | sample CZOMad2_1_08_16f_FD_182891 | JGI IMG/M metagenome (GOLD analysis project Ga0179591, IMG submission 182891) | Vadose zone soil fungal communities from Angelo Coast Range Reserve, California, USA - CZOMad2_1_08_16fungal (PacBio error correction) | ecosystem: Environmental > Terrestrial > Soil >... | reverse complement strand
ATCATTCCCCTTTTTTCTTTCACCCAAAAGGGGCGGAATTCCCCTTTGGCAGATGGAACTCATTCCCTCGTTTGAGTGTGCTTTTTGGTCCCATTTAATCAAGTTTTGGGCACGATGCCCCGCCTGTCTGCAGACCTAGGCCCTTAATCCTTTTCTTGAGGTATTATGATCTATGTCACCCCCCACGGGTATGAATACCCCCCCACTCCCTCCGTCACCGCTCCGGTTTAGCCCCCCGCAAAAGTTTTGGCGGGGGCGCTATTACCCCCCCGACATGGCCAACCTTCCCCCCCCTTTCCGATTTCCTTCCCGCCCGATCCCTTACCCGGCTTTGATTCTATGACAAAAAATTGATGTCTTTACTCCCAGAGGCGGCCTGTGCATCCTCTTCCCAATTTGGCCACATCAGACTGGATTTTTTTCCCGAATTTTTTCAACTCGCGTCTTGCGGTCCAATTTTTTTTTTCTCACATGCTCTTCTCACAAGCGGAAATATTGGTTTCCTTTTTCTCTTTTTTCCAAAACTTTCCCCCGTCCCCCGGTCCATATTACTCTTTTACGAGCGCCTAAAAATTTTTCTTTTTTTGCGAAATATTACCTTTGACCATCTTTCAAACTACACAGTTCTTCCCCCCACTGCTCTCAAACTCCAAAATGGCTCAAGGCGTCCCTCCCTTGGCCATGGATGATAATTTCCAGCTCTTCACCTGCCTTAATTCCCTCTCTCCCGTTTATCTCCCGTTTTCCCTAGCTTGCATATGGTTCTCTCTCCCCCCCCCCCAGTAATTTAGTTGGCCTCTACCTATTGCTCGAGTTTTGTCCTCAAACCCCTGTGCTTGGTTTAATTTTTTTGATTTTCCGAATAACTGCTACGCCCCCCCCCCTCATAAGGCCGTTCCCCCCCAAATCCCTGTTTCCCTCTTTCCAAGCCCATCGGCGTTTTTGTCCCCCTTTTTTTTCCTTTTCGAAGTTGTGGACCCCTTTTTTGAGTTTCTCCTTAAGATTGCTTGAGTGACTGAACCTTTTCGGAGACACGATTACCTTTTTTTTTTTTTACCACCAGGTGTCCATTTCCCCCCCCGAAAAATCCAGGGGTTTTGTTTCTTATGGCTTTCCTGTTTTGTTTCTTTTTACCCACCCCCTACCCACCTTACTTTATGGTTTTCCCCCCTAGGTTTAAGACACCCTGGCAAATCTGTCCTTTTTTTTCCCCCGTTTCCCTATACCAGACCTTGCACAGGTATATTTACGGCCGCAGCGCCCCATTTAATCTCTCCTTGCGGCGGGACTGTCCTCCCCTTTGTCCAGATTCGCTTTCGCTTATTCAGAAATTTGCATTTTTTCACTTGTCCCATAAGACGAGCCGGGGATTACCCCAACACCCCAAATTTTTTTCTCCCCCTGGTCCAAGAGCATTCCAGGGCCTTTCTCTCCCCACTTTTTCCACCCCAATTCCCCCCCCCTGCTTTCGGTTTTAAACACCCTCCCCAACTAGGTTATTTTAAACCCAGTGTTCCAACCAGTCTCTATTTTCACCCTTTAACTCACCAAACTTATATCCTTCCTCCCAATTCCCTGGCCGGGAGAAAGAACCTCTGTTCACCCCCACCCCACCCACCCCTGGAAGGACTCTAACCTTTCTTTTCCTTGAATTTATTCTCTTACACCCCTCAGATGCCGACACTTGAATCCTCCTTTCTTTTGTTTGTGGGTGCTTCAACCCTGTATTTCTTTCCAATTAACCATCCTTCAGGGGTGAATACCCCCCCCCACCTCAAGCATTTGCTCCCCCCCCTCCACCACCACCCAACCCCATTTTTCATGGACACTTAAGTCCCTTTTTACTTCCCCTCTTTAATCACCGTTATCCATATTAAAGATATTCAAGTGAATCTTTGTTCCACAAAAACCCCCTCTTCCACCCCCCCTAAAAAGATCTGTCACTACCCACAGCTCCCCCCCCCACATCAGTGAATCCATCCCCCTTCTCTTTCCCCCCTCCCGTGCGTTGCCACTGACGTTCGCTGTATGAAAAACTTTTTTGCCTTTCTTCTTTTTTGTAACGGGCGCTAATTTCTTCTATGGCTAATGTAATCTCAGTGGCTATTATTAACCCTCTTTATTTTTCTTTGTGTACAGGTAGTTTTGGGGGTTTTCCCCTTTTTGTTCAAATAGCAATCCTTCCTTCTTCTGCAAACTAAGATTGCCCCTCCCCCTGGAATCTTTTCCCTCAAATACTTCGTTGTGTGTTCCTTTTCCTGCGCTACTGAAAACCACTAAACTCCCCCACCTGTTCCTTATAATGTGAGACTTTTTCCCCCTCCTTTTGTATAGGGTATTATTTCCCTCCCTCATACAACAACCCAGGTGTTTTTCCCCTCCACCCGCTCACCTTCCACTTTGTTGTATACCCCCACCCCCCCACCCTTTTTTAAGGAAAATATACCCCCCTGTTTCAACCCCCCCCCCCCAACCTTTTTTGCCAGCCCACCCTACAAGGGTTGCAACCGGCCCCCCCCCCTAATAAGATGATGGTCCCCCCCCTATGACACAAATCTAATACCCTTTCACCGTGGGCCCCGCACTGCCCATGAGTAAATGCCCCACCCTTTCCTCAACTTTTGCTTCACCCAGCCGCCTGTTCTCCCCCCACTTTCTCCCCCCATACAGCTTCGCACCGTTTCCCTCACGAAACCGACCAAAACTCTCCGATTCTGAAACAACTGAACTGATCCCACTCTCTGCTATTTCTCTCCGTCCCCACAAAGGAATATCCTCTTTACCCCAGGTGCTGTAACCCCCTTTTTTTTCTTACCAAAGAGCCATTGTGGGCTCGGGTTGGCTATTCAAAAAATTTTTTTCCCCCCCCCTTTCTTTTTTTTTCCCCCACGCCTCCGTATCCAAAGACATTGTTTGACCCTTTTTCTGTGATAATTCACGGTTAGACAACCCGACCCCCCCCTCCGTTTCTGTCTTCCCCCCTCATAAAAACCACCCCCCAATACCCCCAAACACAAGTAACTGTCCTTACCCCCTTTCGGCGTTTTGTCGGTATTTTTGCAGTACTCCCCCTTATGAAAAGAATGCCTAGTCCCCATTCGCTATACAACTGCTTGCCCCCCCCCCCTCTATAGACAGCCTCTTATTACCCGCTTTCCCCCCCCAACCCTCATTTTCCCCCTAATCATCCCTTTTTGGACCCTCGGTCTTACTATTATCCTGTATATAGATGTTCCCCCACAGAAGTCCAGCAGGAGCGCTTCTAACTGGGCTCTGCCCCAACTCCCTCTGCACACGCCCTCCCCTCCTCCCCTACTTGACATTACTCTGTGTTTTGTTTCCGCTCTGTTTATGGACTCTTGTCCCCCCCCTATATTGTGTTTCTTCTATTACTTTTTGCCTTAGAACCCCCCCCTTTTTCTAACCCCCCCATCATTGTTTTTCCCTTCTGTCTCCTTTGGCGCCGTTTCTGTTTTATTGGTTTGGTTCCCCCCTAAACTCTTAGACCAACCCTTTGAAGAGTTTCTTTTGCTTTTTTTTTTTTTTCATCACCCTTGTTTATTCTAAGACCTGCGGTAGGAGGGGTGTGGCAGCGCAGACCAAACCCCCCCCCCAACCCCCGTCCCCCCAGGATGACCCCCTTCCGATTCCGCCGTTTTGAGGGGCTATCCTCCTCTCCCCCATCAGGGGGGGACACACTCTAAGGGGTGACCTCTTTGTCCCATCCTCAAAAAAATGGTTGCCGCCGAGGTATGGACAGAAGTTTTTATTTTCAGGCCGGACGGTCGTTTTTTAATGAGGCCAACTAAGTTCCGCTCTTTCCCCCTTTTTATGGGCTTATTCGGCCCCCCCTGCCCCCGAAGGGGGGGTCTTACTTCCTGTTGTACCGATGGGGCCCCCACCCCCCCCCCCCCCAAGAGAGGAGGGAATTATTGGATGGAGAAGTAGACGCCTTTCCCCCCCCGGCAACAGGGAAAAGAGGGCGGGCCTCTTTGGGGGGGTGGACGGGAGGGAGTTACCATTCTTCTTTTCTAAACCACTGTGGCTCGTCTTTTAGGGGTTCCACAAGGTTTTTTTATTTGCTGGCTTAGAACCTCTCACCCCCCCCCCCGTATTATACATCACAAATTCTTCGCCGTATATCCCCCCCCCGTGCCAGTGGTTGGGTCGGTTTTTTTCAGTTTTCGGACTTACTTTCCCAGTCTTAAAACCAACTTCATTTATTTTAAGATACGTGCAGCTTTTCATACCCTTCCGTTGGTTGAAGTCAATTTTTCTTTGATTTCCCGTCCAAGGCTTTATTTTCCCCAAAATATGAGAGAGGAAAACAACAACCCATTACCCTGGGGCAAACCCCGCCCAAAACTAATTCCCCACTGCCCCCCTTTTTCCCTCAATGCTTACTCCTTTCACCATTGGGAACAACCCACACCTCCTCTTTCTCCACCTTTCCCCAACCTATTAAACGTGCCCCACTGAGTCCTCCTACCCCTGCAGAGGCCATTTTCCCGGCCCTATCCTTAAGACCCATGGGACTTCCACCCCTGCCAAGGTCATGGTTCTTTGCCCTTGTATAGGTGACTTTTCGTCTCCGGTCTCCCGAATCTCGTCATCTGCACCCTCTAATCCGTACTTTTCATTCCTTCCATTGCATTTATCTGACTCCCTTTTTTCCTTAAAAGCAAAACTTGTTTTATGCTCCGTCAAAATGCATTTCACAGTGATTTCCCCCCCCATATAAAGTGTCTTAACTTCTTCAAATCTTCCCTTTTTCCACAGCACCCACCCCACCCCTCAGTATTTCCTTTGTACTCTTCCCTCTTCTTGAGCCGTGACAAACCCATCTCTTTCTTTTCGAAGGTACCCCCTGGCAAATGAGCATGGCCATCCCCCCCCCTTTTCTCTACCCCCTTTTAAACCAAATCCCCTGTTTTCCCCTCCAGTTTATTCCTCGATTGTTCCAACCTCCCAAAGCCCCCGTTTTGTTTTTGAAACATGTCCGTTTCCCCCCTGGATGCTATTGAAGTATTCGAACAATTTCGGTTTCCCCCGTTTTTGCACAAATCCCCGGTTATTCCTTCGTTTCGGTGCTACCCATTCACGTAACCATTCATGCCCCCAATCGTCTCCCCTTTTCAGGCTGCTACTTTTATGTACCCCCATACCATCCGCTCCATCAAGTATTTCCTGTGTGGGCCCGATGGCCTCTATACCCCTCCCCAGGCCATCGGAGCGCTGCCTTTTAAAAACGCTTACCCCCCCCCATGCTGACCATTTTTCTATTTTTCCCCCCATTCTTTCCCCTCCTTTTTTGTGTTATGGTTTCCACCCGTTCCCCCCCTTCCTCCATATAAATACTGCAAAGCTCTTTTTTGCGGGTTCCCTTGCGAATGGTTCAACACTCCTTTTGCCCCTACTCTGTTTTGCCCCAAAACTCATCTTATCTCTTCCCAACTTTTTCCTCACGTTGCCCCCCGAACCCACCATTAAACAACACCCTCATTCGTGTGTCGTACAAACCCTTATTTGGTGTGGTTTTTCCCGCCTTAGCTTGGTGCGTATGCTATTATTTCCCCCCTTACAAAACCAAAGCACAGCGGTTTGCGTACCCCACCGGAACCATCTGCATCATTTTCCATCCCCAAGCCGGCGACCATTACTTTGGCATCTACCCCCCTTCTTTGCTGATCGCCCCCCGTTATATAACTTTCTTCCCTATCTCCCAATTTCCTGGTTTTCCCCATTAAGCTCATGTGCTGCCCCAATTGAGCCTTTCAGCACCTCCTCCTTTTGACAGTTAACTTTTTTTTTCCAAAACCGTTTCTGCATCATCAGCCTCGGTCTTAATACGACTTTTTTTAGACTCGAGTAAAAAACCATCCCCCCTTCCGCGAATGCCATTGTAGTTGTTCAATCAAACCCCCCCCCCCCTATTCCGCTCTTTCTCTGTTTGCCAGTTTGTTTGGCCATTCCCCCCCCCCCCCCCCCGTCCATTTTTTCCCCTTGTGAACAGGATCCCCCCCGTCCTTCTTTGGTTGTTCGCTTTACGATAAAAGGCTTCTCGCCATACAGGCACAAGGTTTTCTCACCCCTCTTCTTGTAAAATTCATCTCGGCCTCCCCTCGGCAATTTTTGCCGTTTTTTTCCGTTTTGGTTCCCCTATATACCCCTTTTTTTTCCCGATCCCACCCCCCCCGGGCAAATACGTTTTCACTTTTTGGGTATGAAATCCCTTTCAATTGAAAACTCCCCTTCCTCCCCGCCCAAGTGGAAACCTTTCCTCGCTGTTATGGATGACGCCATACTTTCATGGATTGCCCCAGTCCCCCCCCCCCCCCATCCACGTAACAGTTACCGATAGTGACCAGAGGGCCCCCCGGTTCCCCCCCCCCACCTTTTTGACTATCCAGGTAATAATTCTTTTTCCTCCTCATTTTTTGTTGTTGACTTATAGCAATTACCCTTCCCTCTTCTCCCCACCAAAAGGGGGCTGGAATTTAATACTTCGGAAAGATTTAAATACTGCCCTTTTTTTGAGTGGTGCTGGTTTTGACCCACCCTTTGCCCTTCCAAATGCAGCCTTATTCTTTCTCTTCCATCCTTTCCGCGCGTAACTTTTCCTTTTTCTTCGGCGGATTATTGTGTTCCCACCCAAAGGGTACGCCCCCTCCCAACCCCCCCTCCTCCAAAGTCACCTTGACCTGTGGAGTCCCGACTCCCTGGGTTGACCCCAAAAACCCGAATTGCAATTCCCTTCCAAAATTGAAGTCTTTCGCCCCCCTCCGAGACTTTTTCCAAGGTGGCGCCTACTAAAAACTTGCCCTTCTCGCCCCCCCTTCCCCCGGGCGTTTTATCTATAACCCCTGACGCCCCCCAACATCCTACTGTTTTTTAGAAGGTTTCAACCAACTACAGCGTTTTCCTTGGTTTCCTTGCCCAACCCCTGGGAAAGAGCCAGTACTCAAATGTGCCTATTCTCCCCTTTGATTCCCCCAACAACCCCCCCCCTTTTTGGCCAAAGAGCGCTTTCCTATTCTCTTTTTGTTACCGATTTTTAAATAAAAACGTATGTCAGGTTGCGACCCTCTTTAGAACCTGTATTTTTCCACCCCCCCGTGCCACCACCTATACCCCCCCCTCCCTTGCTGATGACAGGCCTCCTCACTTCCCATCATGTTTCCGATTATGAAATTGAAGAAGGCAGATGACCTGTTACCCCTTCTCTCCTTTTCATAACAGTTGTTGGTTTTTCTCTGAGCATCCATCTGGTACTCCCCCCCAAGTATTCCAGGATCTTTGTCCTCTACAGAGTGGTCGCGGTTTTCCTCAAAAGCATTTGATTTGTTGAATTGGATGACTGGGTCCCCCCCTCTAAATAGCTACGACGCCCTACCCTTCTTCCCCACCATTACTTTGGGTTCCCCAACTCTTCCCCCCCTATATGAGTTTTGGTGCTTTCCTTTCGGTTCTTTTCCTCCCCTGGAGTGACCTTTGATTTAATCCTTCTATTTTTCTTTCGAAAGGAAGAATTGGTCTTCCCCCTTTTTTGTTGACACCCCTTTCTACCCCCAAACTCTTCCCCCCAAGGACGCTTTTGTTTGGCATTTCTTTCTATTTCCCTTTTTTTCCGTGAAAACCATCAAAACACCCTTCCGGGGGACAAAATTATTCTCCCATATCTTTTCTACTCCCCCCCCCCGCTACTATGCCTTGATACTTTCTACGGCTCAAGAGCCAATTCCCTCCGGTGCGCTGGTCCGCTTCTTACCTGTCGTCCCTCAGCATCCACGTAACCCTTCCCCTTTAAGAACTTTGCATGAATGTTTCCCCCTCAGAATTTCCCGTTTCCGTGGATAAAACCTTTTCAAATTTAGGCATCCTTCCCTTTCTTCAGTGGATGAGGGAAATTTTCACCCTTTTCCACCAACTTTCTTTCTTTACCACCCCCCCCCGGTTTCAAAAACTTCCTTTGTATTTCCCCACCTTTATTGTTTTTAACCGTTCTTTTCCCCCCATCCTTCGTGAAACTTTATCTGCCTGCTAATCTCCGTTCCCTCAAGAACCCTCTTATGCTTGGTTTTTTTCCTTTTCCTCAATCCTGCTAGGATGCTTCCCCCTTCCCTTGTTGCTGTAATACGATTTTGTTTTTTTTTCTGTTCAGCCCAAATTAGCTCTTTCTTCATCGTTTCCCCTTTTTTCTCCCCCCCCCAGTCTCCGGCCTTTGCCTTTCCCTACATAAACCCATCTCCTTTCCACAACAGTCCTCCTCAGGATTCTAACACCTTGGTCGCCGCAGATGAAACCTTCAAGCCTGGAAAACCCCCCCCTTTTCAAACGGGAAAAGACACTATTTTACAGTTTTTTAAGTCACCCTGTTATTCCTCTCAGGAACGGTTGCGGTCCTCTGTATGAATAACCCTTCCGCACATTTCTGATGGTGGTTTGGTCCTTCCACTCGTATTATGCGGTCCAAGGTCAGATCCTCATCCCCTTTTCTCCTCCAAACAAAGTACCGGCCTTTTTGTTTTTTTGAGGTTTTTTCCCCGTTTGTGCATCTCTTTTTGTAAACTCTAAGATTTCACCGAATCAAGTCTTTCCTACCCCCCCCGCTGTTACTCTTAGGCCATAAAAAAATTCGTTTTTGTGTTCCTCACTTTCGAAGTACTGCACACCACTAACCCCCCCAAATGCCTATGTCTATCCCCTAAGTCCGCTTCCCTTTTTGTCTAGGTCTTTTCCTTCCGCGACTAGACCCACAACCTGGTTTTAACCCCCTCATGCTTCCCCATTTTGGTTTACTACCCCCCCCTCAAGGGCTATCCCTCTACAGAGGGGACACCCCCCCTCCCACCCAACTTTGTGAACTTTCCCCCCCTTTGCATGGTTATCTAAGGATATTCCCATAAAGACAAATATGAAATACCCGTGTTTTCTCCCCTTGACACAAAAGCGCCCCCCCCCCAAAGGAACTATTGTCCCCGCCGCCACTTCTTTTGGTTCATTTGCCAGAACTATTGACTCCTTCCCCCCCGAATGCCTGGTCTACCCCCCTTAATATAGCCCCCCCTCCCATTTTAGGGTAAGTTCCACGGCACTTCCTTCCCCCCCCCTTTCTGCACAGCCTTTCCCCACGACTGACAATGATCTCCTGGCCTTCGTACCCCTCCCCCCTCAAATCCTCTCCGGTTCTATAAACCCCCCCTCTCTAACCCAACCACTGCACATCCCCCGCAATTTTTTTTCCCAGGGGTGAAGTTGTTTCCCCCAAACCAACACCCAGTAAGCCCCACTTCTGCCCCAAGTATCTACAAATTGAAAAACAAATTGATTTTTGACTGTCTAATGCGGTTAGATCCCCCCCACTACCACAAATTATTATTTTGCTGTGCCCCCCCCACTCTCTCAACCCACATACATCTCCACCCCCCAACAGAGTAACGTTTGACAAGGGCGTTTTTTTGAGGCTCTTTGGTGAGACATCCCACCTTTACCGCAGCCCATAGGGCCTTATCCCCTTTATACAATTTGCCCATCATATACATGCAGGATATAGTAGTACCGTTGCACCATCTACTTTTCCTCATAACGTTGTTTTGGTGATGACTTCTCTTTTTCCCCCCGGTTTACGATAATGCTTGACTCGCTTTTTTTTGCCCCCCAAGCAAGTTGTATCTTCCTTTAGGCTCTTTGCTGTATGTTTTCCCCCCCCCCCCCACCCCCCAGCAAAGCCGCGCACTGTCTTTACTGCCCCCTTTTACCTCTGGGTTTTTTTTATTCCCCTCTTTTGTTATGGACTGGCACAGCACGCCCCCCTTTTTCTTTTGTCCTTTTTCTTAGCAAAATTGTCTCCCCCATAGTCATGTGTATTGAATTTTCTCCTTTTGTCTCTTGTTTTAGGGGTTGGCAACCTTCTTCCCCCCCTTCCCGATAAAACAATTGCTCTTTTTGGTGTTTTTCTTGTTTTTGTTTTCTGGGTCTCTTTAATTCTTCCTTCTTAGTGGCCAGTAAAGAATTATACCCGCCCCCCTTTTATCCCGTTCTTTCTTTCAGTTTTCAGCCTTTTCCCCCTGTTTGGTTTTTCCCTTTCCCCCCCCCCCCAATTTTTTCCTAAGGGATTCTATTTCCCCCTTTGGAACAGGCAGTTTAATGAGGCCTAAGTTCTTTTGCGCCCACCCCCCCCCTTCCTGGGGCGGCCCACAGGCGTTGCCTTTTTTTTATACTACTTTGTGTCAGATTTATAAAACCCCCCCTAGGATTTCATTTTGTTTGTCTTAGCATAGCTTCTTGCCACAACCCTTTCAACTACAACTTGTGGTTTTCCCCCCCCCCCAACGCGTGTTTTCTTTTTCCCCCCCGTGTATATTTTCATCTACCGTGAGTTTTCTTCTACCCAAACATTGTGGGCGGAATCCTTTTACCCCCTTTTTTTTTTCCTATCGTTTCCCCCCTATACAAAAAGTCATCTAACAGTTTTCCAGTCTTACAATAGGCATTTTTTGGCTCTTTTTCATAGCACTTCTGCTCCATTACCCCTTACCCCCCCCCCCCCCCCTTTTAATTGTCGATAAGAAGACACCTTTCCCCTTTTACGTTGGTGCAGGCAATCTGTTTGTTTTTGGCTCTATTTTCCAACCATTTTCTATTCTTCCCCCCCCCCCCCAAAAAATGTCCCCCCCCGCAACCCGCAGGCCGTATTTCCCCCTGAGCACTAATCTTGACTTGGACCTCCATATACATTGTCCTTCCCCTACAAACCCGGCCATGTTGGGACCCTTCTTCTTTATAATAACGGCGCCCCCTTTGCCCACCAGGCAGAAATAATCCCAGACTTTTTAACAAAGCAAACCCGGGAATAGTTACATATTTTATTTAGTTGCCGTATTTTCCCTTTCCCTTTCTAATATCTAATCTGCATGCGATCCCCTTTTTATAATCGGCATTCTATTATCTCACTTAAACCGACATTGTGGGCTTTCTTTCCCCGGTAAATGCTGATACATTGCACCCCTTCCTTTCCCTCCCGGTTAGAATTATCCAATCTGTTTTCCGCAACCAAAAACAAACCTCCTTCCTGGCCACCCCTCTTCATTGTCGCCTACCCTCCCCCCCCTTCCGCACGACTTTAAAACAACACCCCCTTTCTCCCCTCCTTTCGACAGGTAATATTAGAATCTCCTTTTTTTTACGAAGTTTGCTACTACTCACTTTCTTTTTTCCCCAACACCTGCCCTGTTTTACCCCGGGCTTACCACATGTCTTTTCCCAACGTCAACCGGTTGTTATTTTACTTCTTCCCTCCTTGCATGGTGACGGGATGCCTAAAAATTTTCCCCCTTCCTTACATCCCCGCTACGGCTTTTGGTCGTTAACCCCCTTCCCCTTTCTTTACCCTGGGACCTCCTTCCAATGCCAGGTACTCCATCCGGCCCATTCCCGTCTTTCCCTTTTAGCCCCGACCCCCTCCCGGCTCGTAGGTTATGACACTTTAACCCCCCCCCCCCTCCCCTACCTTCCACTATTGCTGACAGCCTATTTTTCCCCCCCCCTAATAATGTGTTTATTTTTTGCCCTGTCACACGGACTAAATCTATTCTTCCCCCACCTCCCGAGTATTTCCTTTTTTTCATTGCTGAGACTGTTTGGTCCAACACGATTGAATCTATGCTTCCTGTCTGTTCATGCCACAAATCACATATTCACATATCTGCACCTTCCCCTTCTGAACTCCCCCCCAACACACCCCCCCCCTCATATAGGATTATTGTAAATCATTTTCACCCCCCCCCCTTTGGCTTATGGTGTGGCTTGACCTTCTTTGCGGAGTTTCTTCCCTCTCCCCCCCCCCCAATTAAGGCCACCGCGGTTTCCCCTTCCCCCCCATTAGACAACCCAGGACCTCCCTTTGCCCAACAAAAGACTGGAACATTAGGATCCTTTATCCCCCCCATTATGCTGAATCTTTGCAACACGGTTAGCCCCCAACGTATCTTTCTTTAAGCCCAGCGTCCCCCCTTCCCCATTCATCCTTTCCCATGTAAATTTCTTCCTCCCTACGACAGCATATTCTTTTGATATCAGTGAGGTGTGTTTGCACGGGTATTTTGCAAAACTTTCGCATAATTCCGTCATACCCATCCCTTTCTTTTGCCTGTAAAAAAGCTTCCTTTCTTTCCCTCCCCCCCCGAAAAGTAGTTTGACTTCCCCCCCCCTTCAACTCATATATCAGATGTCTTCTTTCCCCCTTGCCGGGTGTCTGTACCACACCCGTCCCCCCTCGTCCCTTGTTTTTCCCCCGGCCCCCCCCAGGTGTGTTCTTGCAAATCTATTCCGCTTAAAAAGCCTCCGCCCCGTTTTTAAGTGATTTACTTTTTTCCCTATCTCGCCTGTAAATAATTCCTTTTCGGCCGCCATCGGCAATGTTCGTGTATGCAAGGTCGGTTTTCAAGACTCCACCTTTTTCCTCCCCCCTGGCAAATACTGACTACTTTTTTTTCCTTAACAACCCGTTTTGCAATATTGACCCCTTAAGAGCCTCCCCGCCCCCTTTGAAACACACCCGGTTCCTTTTTTTATATATCTATGTTACTTCAGAAAATATTGTTCCCTGCTTGCCAAAGTCTCCCCCATTCAAACAGCCCATCCACGCCCCCCCGGTTTCCCTTCTGCAAGTGGAAAGAAATCCTATATGACCCCTTTTTTTTCCTTGTAATCCCCTTTTTTCTCTTTCCTTCCTCCTCTTTTTTTTTTTTTTTAGATAGGGATATAGCCTTATTGATTCTTTTCCCCCCCCCCCAGGGTTTGCCTTATACCTCTTTTGTTTTCCCATAATCGGACCGTTTTGTTGAGTGTTTTTTTTTTCTTGATAACCCCGTTTGGCATGCTGCCCCCTTGCCAGCATTATGTCGTCCCCCTGTTCTTAACGTTTTTGCCCCTTTATATGATTGTTCTTATCCTCTTTGAAAAACGGGTTTTTTTCCCCACCCAAATAAGCAGCACGTATTGTTTTGAAGCGCCAGCCCCCCCCCCCCCCTTTTGATATATTTTCCCCCCCCGACTCCATCCCCTTTTCCAAAAATGCTCTTTTGGCCGCGAGCATTCCCCCCCCCCCGGCTTTATCTAAAACCTGACTCCTAGGCTAAAGCCCTTTTTTTTTTTTCTTTTTAAAAATGTGTGATCACAATCTCTGGGTGTCCCTTCCTTTTCACAACCCCTTCCCCCGCGGTCCCGTGTGGGGAGCCCCCCAAACTTTTCACACCACATTTCCGTACTACCCCCTCTGCATAAGTGTAGTCTTTTTTTTTTCCACAAAATCACCTCGAGCCCCCCCCCCGGAACCCTCCTTCTTTTTTTAGATTCTAAAAACCTTGCTTTATTGGTTTAAGATCCCGTGCGCAAATATATTCCCCTCCCCTGTCCAAATCCCCGTTTTTTTTTCCCCCCCACAGATATCCCCAGTCCTCTCCCTTCTCCCTTTACCCCCCCATGGCATGCGGCTGTATTTTGGCTCATTCCTGATGCCCCCTGCTTAAATCAGGGCTCCTCCACAGTTTTGCCGATTCAGCATCCCTAGTTTTCCAACTTCCCTGCTTTCTTTCATTTATCTTTGTTCTTCTGGTTTTGTACGCCACACCGCTTCCCCTTTTTCATTGGCTGATTTTTTCGAATAGCTAATCCTCCCTTCCTTTCCCCCAATACTCATGGGTTTTTTTCCCCCCTGCATGCCAAGCCCTAATGTCTTTTTGATGGGTGGTTCTTTTCCGCTTATTGGAGGGCTTTGCCGCATCTGGTGATTTTTTGGTCAGAACGCACAGGATCTCCAACGCGTTGACCACCAGGGCTTTTGCCCACCCCCTTGCCCCAGTCCCCCGGGTTGGCATTTATATGGGAGTCGTTTTCGTTTGCAACCATACACCACATCTTTTTGTTTTTGTCACACCTAGGCCCCTTTTAAATCGCGCAATTATGTCCGTTTCCCATACCCCCCCACTTCTCGCTACGATGTGAAATTTTTATCTTACGTGAGAAGATCCCCTCACACTGGATGAGTGGGAATGGCGCTTCCCTTGACTTAATCATTTCACGGTAACTCCCTTCTTTATGAATGTTACTCCCCTCCCCAGCCGCATAAGCGGTTCCTGACTAAATAACATTTTTTACATTTTCGGCTCCTTTTTCGATGCAGGTTCTTCGAAATTTTCAAATAACCCTAACCGTTCCTTTCCCTAAACAATTGTCACCCCAACTCCCTTGTTGTTTTTAAAAAGGGTGTTTTCCCAGTTCTTAGTGTGTCCTTTTAGTTGCAAATGCTTCCTCCTCCACCTGAGGGGTCACATTCCCAGTCGCTTTTTGCTTTCCTTCTCTGCTCTACAAATGAAGTGGTTTTCCACATTTTTTATTTTGTTTGTGGTGCTTCCTGCCCCCCCATTCCTGATCATCTAACCCCTGTATTTCATAGTTTCCCCCCCCCCCCCCAAAGTATCAAGCATTCCCCTGCAACAATCCCCTTTGGTTTAGAACACTTACCAGAATGCATATTATCCGTCTCCTTCTTTACTCATTTTCAGATTAAAGCTTACTTGATTCTCCTGGACCCCACCCAATTCACACCAACGACTCCCTCTTTAAGTTCCTTTTTAGGTGATGGCTGGACTTTTTTTGCCGGTTGATGTCGAGGTGCCTTAAACCACCCTTTATAACATTCTTGATGGTTGACTGGTTGCCCATGTATTATTTTTTCGCAGGGCCCCCACTGTCCGATATCATCAGTGGTTATAACCAAGTCAGGCCCGGCCGGGTGCAAGGGTGGTTTTCATCTATTATTTTTGTAACCCCACGCCGTGGCAGCTTGCCTGCAACCAAGGACCTGTCAATTTCTTCTACCCCTCCCTGCGTTGGTGTATGGGTACTGCCCAGTACTGCCCCCCCCCCCCCCTTCAATTCCCCAAACAAAAATGTGATTTCATATGCGACTGTTTTCTCTATTTTGGTATAGGGTTCTCTGAGCAATATAAACAAACTTTGGCCCCACCACCGTCATATGTTCCCCCTGTGCTTGGTGGTTACACACAAAAACCGTTCTCTTTAATACACTCCCCCCCCCGGGTTCAAAATACAAACCTTTTTTACAGCCTTTAAATCTTTGTGAATTTTTTCATACGTGCTGCTCGAAAAGCCACCCGTATGTTCTTATTAAAAATTGACACACTGAGTACCCAAAAGGCCTTGTGGCCAGGGCCCTGATGGAAACTTCCCCCAAAAGATATTTTCCGTCCCACTCCTTTCCCTGGTCGGAAATTAGCCCCCCCGACCCCTTTTCGACAAAGGTTTTTCCCAGGAAAACTTTAAGGAAAAACCCCTGCCCCGACTGAAACACGAACTGATACCCCTTTTTTACCTTGGCTATGGTAGTATTATCCCCTAACTTATCGGCCTCCAATAAAACCGTTGCTGCCCCCCCATGAACCGCTTTTTCCCTTTTTTCTCCGGGGCCCCTTTTTTCTCATTTGCACCCAATACCCCAGGAAGCACCACGTTGCCAGGATCTACAATCAACCCCTGTCGTTTTTTTTTCCCCTGCTTCTGCAACGGCTCCAACTCCCCAAAAAATACCTATTTGGTGTTCAAGCGTCAATCAACCCTAATTCCAATACCCTCCTTAGCAACTTTCAAGTATCACACAAGGCGGCGTTCCCCGTATTTGGTCCATTAAAGCCATTAGAAAACCAGAACTAGCCACCGACACCCTTGCAACCTAGACTGCGTTTCCCCCTCGTAACTTCTAGTAAGTACTTTCCTCAAACTCGTCTCTTTCCTTCATCCTAAGTTTTTGTTGTTGGCCCTCGACTGGTTATTCTCCCTGATCATATATAGGGCTACTCTTCTTTTCAGCTGCGAAGGTTCTTTTTGCGGCTTTTTCCTTTTATGTCCAACCTCTTCAACCGCCTTTCCTTTTTCTTTACCCCTATGTGGTTCTTTGGCACTATCGTGTCGGCCCTTGCACCCCCCAAAGACCCCTAAATATTTTGTTTTTTTTATTCCGTGGCCTTAGTTCCTGCCTTGGTTCATAAAACCTGGTTCCTTTTTTTCTAACTTGCGCCGGTTCTTACTGGTTTTCGTTGTTGGCAATCCCCCAAATTCCCCCAAACCATTGATCTTTTATGGTGTTGTCCCCCCCTGTTTATTACTCCCCGCTTGATATTATTTTAGGTGTTTTTAGTAAACCCATCTCCCAATTATACCTTCTCAGTTCGTTGTTTCCTCAGCCTTTTTTTCCCGTGGTTGCCCTTAACCCATTACCCCAAAAACTTTTTGTAGACATTTCCTTCCCTTCAGGTTTTTTTAGCAAGTATTTTAGAGGAAAGTTCTTGTCCAAGTTTTTTCATATTTTTTTCGGACAGGGTTGCCTTTCCCCCTTGTGTCCCTTCTTTTATAAAACCACCTTCTCCTTTTTTGGTTTCCTAGACTGCCCTTAACCATTTTTTTTCCCCCCCTTACAAAAAGCTGTCCCCCTCGTTGGGCTTGTCTTTTTATTTTAGTTATCCTGCTTTTGGAAACACACAATGGGCATCCTTTCCCTTTTTATTCACCGTGTTGTTTCTGTCCTTTCATAATAAAATTTATACAAACATCCTCCCCCCTTTCGCACTTTGTTTAGGTTTAGTTCGTTTTTGCAGTCTTTCTCCCCTTATTACCCATACCCCAAGACCTGTATATCACTGTATATGATCTTTGGTCCCCCTTCCAGATTACTTTTTATGGGCCTCAGGCTTTCTTTTACCCCAACTAGACCCCACCACACCCACTGGTTTTCAAACATCCGCTTGGCTTTTCTTCTTCTCAGACCCCCCCCCCCCCCCATAAATACTCGTGGGCTTCCCCGTTACCCCCATTTCCCCCTGTTGGCATTTGTTTTTCCCTGCAGCCCCCCCCCCCCCCCACACCCCCAACCCACGCCCCCCACCAACCTCCCCATCGCCTCAAATCGTGACTTCAAAAGGAACAACGTACTATTCTTTTATGTAGTGACTCCATTTACATGGTCTTCTACCTTCCTGCATGCCTCTCGGTGATCCCCTTTTTGGCTGCAGGACGGAAGGGGGAACTTCATGGTGTCTTGGATTCTGAAACTTTTGCTACCATCTTTTTATAAATACAGTTTTAGTTTAAGGAGCCACCACCCCTATTTTCCCTGCAAAACACCCCAACATACCCCCCCCAACACTTTAAGCCGTTTTTTAATCCCTTCCGATTTGAAAGCCCCGCACACTTTTTTTTGGTTTACAGAAGGAATTCTTCCAGGCATTGAGCCTTGACCCCCCCCCAAGACTATTGCACCCACTATTTTAAAAACAGACCCTTTTTTTTAATTACACCCCTATAGTTTTGCCCACTGGCTGTTCAAGCCGCCCTCCCCCTTTTGAAAAATGGCGCACTACCCATTCGATGGACTACTGAAAAAAATGGTTCCTGTTGTCTTCCCCCCCGCTTTATCCTGTGATTTTTATCCCCCCTGCCCCCAAAGGTATTTTCCTTTACCGGGTACCTTAGTGTATAACTAACCCTCGCGCCAGAAGATTTACTGCTGGTTCCCGGTTCCTATAAATCCCTCCCGGCTTTATGCCACTCTGTACACATCCTGCCCAGATCCTGACTTTCCCACCCATTCCATTAATGATTTTTTTTTCCAACGTTTTTTAAAAACCGGACCACCTTTCAATCCCCCCCCACTCCTTCCCTTATTTTTTTTTTCGGTTAGTGTTCAGATGGCCCGGTGGTCAACACTGGGTGCCCTCATGCTGTTTGCCCTTAATCCAAACTCACTAATCTTATTAAATCTGACACTGTTCCATCCCCGCCAGTGAACCCCACCACCCTTCCCCCAAACTCAATCTGGCTTGTCTCTTGGGACACCCCCCCCACAGGGATTCTTGGGTGTGTCAACGGCAGCCCTCGGTAGTCTTTTTTCCGTAGCCCTTAGGAGGCCG
>Ga0179591_1313817_pt1 | contig 17990 bp, 20 predicted proteins | sample CZOMad2_1_08_16f_FD_182891 | JGI IMG/M metagenome (GOLD analysis project Ga0179591, IMG submission 182891) | Vadose zone soil fungal communities from Angelo Coast Range Reserve, California, USA - CZOMad2_1_08_16fungal (PacBio error correction) | ecosystem: Environmental > Terrestrial > Soil >... | reverse complement strand
CTCACAGTTCGATCACTATGAGTGCCGGATCCAGCACAAAAGACGCCCTCTTTAAGTCCTTTGGTGCTTTGGAGTCGCCTACTCGTTTTAGTCTACTGCCCCATTTCATCTTCATTTATAACGACACAGAGTGAAACCAACAGACAAGCAAAAATTCCTACAACAGACTTTCACCTCAAAAAAAAACCTGGCGCGCAAACCGACCCAAATTTCTTCTACATTTATATCCCAGAGATCACGCAGCTGATGAATCCGCCTCTCGGACAGTCCCGCGATCCCTGCCCTTGACCCGTCAACGTCACCCCAATATACTGTATCCCCTATTCAAGCCTCTATTCTTCGCACATATGATTCACACTCCCCACTATTTTCAATATAATATCGGTCAGCACCCACCTCCATTTTTTTTCCCAAATCCGGAGCCTCTCATCTCGACCATGACTTACACTCCATTGCTTCCAACTTTTGCGCGTCTTTCCCATACCCGGCGCGATACGAAAAGTCACATATCCCTCTTCTCTTTCGATTTCCCGCCGACCCCACTCCACAGGAACCCATACACCTAGCCAGCTCTTGATCATTTTTTCTTGATGACGCCCCGGCCACCCTCGCAGAGGACCGCGGTCCCCCCCCACCATTTCTACCCAAAGCACAAGAGAGCCCCTTCACGTTCAAACACACAGTCCCAACATATCCGGCCTGCGTAGGTACATTTTAAGCAGTGGATTTTTACATCCGGCAGGCTACGAGCCCCGGACGGACCGCAAGAGAAACCCAGGGTTCCCATGTTATAGTACTCTATCCAGAGGACATGCCTCCCCCCGGTAGGAATGACGATCAGTAGCTTACCCTAGTTTCCCCCGCGAAACCTAAAAAAACACCCCAAACCCAAAGCCTAGAAGAGCTCAAGTGCCCCGCCACCAAGAAAAACTCAGTCCGCAACGGGGCAATAGGTTCAGTAGAGTTGTGGGGACCGGGACCTGCAAAAGAGACCACCCGCTAAGTTACCCCGGATCAGTTCAGAACAGCACCTCTGCACCCCCAAAACAAAACATGCCACGACCCCACCACTAAGACCCGCCCAAGAAGCACAAACAACTAAGGACCCCCTCTAAAGAACAGTGATCAATATTCCGAGTCAAAAAACCAAAATATAAAACAAAACCCTAGCACCACCAAAAGCCCAAGCAACTCTTTAAGGTTTTTAAATAACTTTCAGAGTAAAGGTCGTCGGGTACGATCTCAGTATTAAGGTGCCATTTCTTCCCACCTATATATCAAGTCACAATTTCCCCCACAAAAAACCACATAACCCCAAGAGAAGTTCCTATAATTGCAGCTTGCTTGCTTTACTCATCCGAAACCGGTTGTTTTGCATCTCGGTTTGTTTCACGCATGTCCTGTACGTTCGCTGTGCCCCCCCTCCATCCTTTTCCCTCTCCGTTTTCCGCTGCAGGCCTTCCCATGCGTGAACAGCACGACATCCGCTCTCACGTAGTTCCCCCTGTTTCGAGAGCCTCCCCCTGTATTATTTACCCTCCCCTCGACATACGCCCCCACTGGACGTTTTTTACTATTAATCCACATCAATAACATCCATCTTCCCTACACTTACACGAATCTTTCCCCTTCTTCCGGGAGACACTTTTCTTACTTGACGAGAGTGACCAGTTTACAAAACCATTATCCAGGAAACAAAGAAACTTGCCACGGCCCGTACGCGAACGGACACCTTACGGACCCGAACAAAAAGGAAATAGCGTAACCGAGGCGTAAACCCTAACATGAATCTATAACACACACTTTCCCAAAAACGCTCCTTTCTTTGGAAAAACCGTTCTAATAGTTTTCGGTCCCCCCATAACACATGCACGGACAGCTGATTTCTTCGAAGTCAAAGGTCAAAAGAAAAAAAACCAAAGAAACTATTAACGTATAGCATCACTTTTCGGTCTTCTTATTGCACTGATCCCCATTGAAGGGCGGCGTGTCCTATCTCACGAGGACCGTTCTCTTTCTTTGCTCCCGGCGAACAGATCCTAACGTCTTGTTCTCGCCTGCCCCTATGGTTCATTTTTAGCTTTTAACTGTTTTCTAACCGCCCTCTATCTGTTCTCTTTCTTAGTAGGTTTTCTCTTTGTGGTTACCTCTGTCTGGCCTATCTTCTCAGTGTTCCCGCCCTGCTTAGTTGAAAACTCGCTTCTGCTTTTGAGTGTCTTTTTTCCCCATCCAACGTCCCACGACCTAAAGTGAGAGGCTGCACTCACCATAGACGAAGCGATTCGTAGTCTTAGTTGAAGCACAAAGGGAGAAACGAATACACTCTACATATGTGCCCTTTTTTTCTTATACCTACCTTGTTCCCTCCCTTTACCATTCTTTTCAATCCCCCAGGTCCCTAAACAATCACAGTTCCCCCAGTTTATCTTGAAACTGCGTAGGAAGACATTCCTTCTTCCATAGCTGTTGGTCACCCCCCCCCTCCCCATCATTCCCTGAGTCTGACTTCCCTCGTCGCCTCGTAGTAGGAGTCTATACCACAAGGAGTTTAACTGAGCCTTTGCCTCCCTGATGTCTGAGATTTTATTTCGAGATTTGACTTCGCGCCTTTCTTTTAACCCCGCGGGTCTTCACTTCCCCCCCCGCTAGGTTTTAGAATACTTAGTTCTAGAGACGTTTGCCCTTTGGTTTCCTGGGAAGTCCTGGTTTCCGACCGTTACCCATGACATCCCCCCCCGGTCTTGGTTGCATTGGTTTTGTCTTATGCTCCATTCCTCCCCCCGGTTTACTGATATCCGTTACAAGCTTAGTTTTTAGTTTTTCATCGTTTCGTGTTGGCCAACTGCCCATTTGTGAATTTTCCGCTTGTGTCTTTCTGTGTTCTTCGCTTTGTACGCCAAGTTTTCAGAAACGCGTTCCTTTCCTCGGTAGCGTAACGTCGATTAATTTTCACATCTGAACACTTAGTGTTGTGGAGGAGACCCCTTTGTATCTGCCCTCGGCTTTTTTTGTGAACTCCTTGAGCACCACCTTTAAGAAAGTTTTTTCATAATAGAGGTTTCATTTCGTTGCCACTAAATGGGGCTGCCCTTGAACAGTCAGTGCCGTGGCAGCTCACCCCCCCCGCGATCTTTTTCCCGGACCCGCACTTCACCTCCTTGATGTCCTTTTCTTTTTTCTAATGACGATGACATTACTTTCTTTCCTCCCCGTGAAAAGTAGGGCCATCATTGGTCGCAGTTACCCTCTTTGTTTAGTGCACCTCTTTTTCTTTGCCCCCCTTCCCTTCGCTAGGACTTCTTCTGTATGAGGCCCCGAGAAGTAACTAAATTTTTTTGTTAGTTCTTATGATTTTTTGTGTGGTTCATTCTTTGTCCAGGTCTCTTCGCCTTTCGAGTGGACATGTTTATGAAGGTCCGTTTAAGGTCCAGATCCGTTCTGGATGCGGTTCCGTCTTGCGCTCTGTTGTTTCTTTGTGGCTGGGAAGCGTCCACGCCAATCGGATTCAGCATTTTTATTCTGGCATCCAGTTTTTTATGTGCTCGCTATGTTTTTTCCTTCTGCCCCGCTCACCCACTCTGACCCCTTCATTGACCCTGTGCGTTTTTCTGATCTATTTCTTCGTTTTGAGCCCCTTTTAGACTCTTCTCCTTGCCCCTTCCGCCTATCACCATGTATACAGTAGCACAGAGATACCCTCCCACCTGGCGGCACCCAGTAGCTTGCTGTATGCTACGACAAAACCTCCCTATACCCATAACCCTAAGCTGTGCGCAATACATTTCCTCCATCACTATACTCACTCCCAGTTTGAGTAAAACATTTTTCAGAAAGGAGGGCCTCCACAACCCAGTGGTCTTTAAATTACATGAATGCCTGCTACATATTATTTTGAACATAGTAGTTTTTTCACAATAACCCTAAATTTCTCTTATTCCGTAAGCTAAACCCATACAAAAAGTCATCTTCTTTAGGGTCTGTGTTTATTCCGACATTCTCCAGGACCTCATTCCATATTCAGATCCGCCGAAGTTGAGCCATCTTCCCCACATGGTATTTTATCATGAAAAAGGCCATTCCCCCCCTTATTCCACAATAACCCCCGATATGGCTTTCGGTGTTTAGGTGGCCTCAGCCCCCCCACTATGGCGAGAAGTGAGACCTGGCGTGGCGCGCAACAGAAAAAAAAACAAAAAAAACACCCAACAAAAAAAAGAAAGAAACAAACCACATAAGACAAAACAACCTACCCTAATCGGCAAATCTCACATCTAATCGTGAGAGAAAAAAAAAAACACACCCAGAAAGAACAAAAAACAAAAACCAAACAACCAATCCAAATACGAAACCTATAACCAAAAAAAAATCAACACACCCAAAAAAAAAAATAAACGAAAAACAGAAAAAAGAAACTCCACAAAGAACAAAAAAACACTCCCCACGACAAAAAAAAAAACCAGCTAACCCAAAACAACAGAAAATCCAAAAAACGCGGGGCAAGCACGGCATCCCAACCCAGAACATAGGGCCCAGGTTTAAGAATGATAAAACCCACCACACCAACACAAAAACACCCAAAAATAAACAGAGAAAAACAAAAACCCACCCACCCAAAAAAAAAAACGTAAAGAAGGGAGACACCTTAGAAGCTGCGGTGGTGTATCCGCCCGTCACCAAAGCCCTCAGGGTCATCCTTCTACCCGCGCGCAATCTTTTGCGGATGATCGTCTTTCCTTCCATTGTCAGAACATCGCCTTCCATGTTCAAGGCTTTCCTTCCCCCTTAAACTTTTGTATCCCATACACACTTTCGCTCCATACCACTGCAACCCTGCCCCCCAACTCACCATCTTACGAACACCAAAAACAAACAGTATCCAACTTCCTGGTTCGCCATTTACAAAGGCCTCAGGAAGTTGCCTTCCCCCGACTGCCTCTCTTTTCCCCTACTTTTTACTCGTAAAATTTTTTTGTTTTCTGTGCACGTGGCTCATATCTTCCTGCCCCCTTGCACATACTTTGAAGACATTGTTCCACCCCCAACGCGCCTTTTTGTATTCGCGATCCCCCGGGTCTTCATATCTCCGGCATATTCTACACTATCTGTGACGACCATCTATAGAACCTTTTTTCCCACAAATTTCTGCATAACAAACGAAATGTCCCTCCCCACTTTGCCGCATACCGAGGTTTTTTCCCTTCAAAACGCGCAAAATACTAACAAACAACTAAAAACCATTATTGGGAAGGCTCAGAAACACAAGTCGTACAACTCCACCATTTCCTATTCTCTCTCAGATCTCATATCCCTTCTATTTTTTTTCTTGTACCTAACCAGAGTATAGCACACACCCATGGCATTAAAAACAAAAACACAAATTGCGGCCCCCTTTTATTGTCCCAATAGCTTGTGACGATGCCACATCCCCACAAATATTTTACCCCTTTGCCGCCGATTCCATTGGTTTTTTAAAAATATTTCGTACCCCCACCCTTGCCTTTCGCACTCTTACCCTTCCCTTACCCACCTCTTAAAAACCCCACCCCCACTCCCCCTCCTCGGGAATCGGAGTTCCGATCGTTCCCCCCCTAGCGCGCGCATTTTACGCGGAAAACAGAGCTCCATTTATTTTTGACCCTCTCCCACACTACCCTCTACCCCCCCACGTCCTGCTTTTTTGGTCCGATGGACACCTTTATTATCATAAATGCCCCAGTATAACCCCTTCCCTAACACCTATCCCAGTTCTTCGTTCCCCTCACCCCATAGAAATCCTCCCCCTGCATTTTACCTCCGTGCTGGCGATGTTCGAAGACCCCCATCCACTTTTGCCAGGCTCTCTCCCCTTCCGAACGACTGTTCCGCGCTTCCCCCCTACCCCCTTCTTCCTCTCCCTCTCTTCTCCCCTGGGCCCTTCGTTACTTCTTGCCTTGATTCGTCCCTTTCCAACGGGAGCCACCTCCCCCTCCGCGATTTCCGTTTGCTCTCCGACCTCCTACTCCAGGACTGTTTTCATCATGGACTTCAAGGCGGCATAATTTTTTTTGGATTCGCAACGCCTGTGCCCCTTTCACTCCGCGAAGTCTTTTACTTACTCCTGTATTTTTAACATGTTTCACATCTTCCGTTCCCCAGTGTGCTTTTTTTCTTTCTACCAGAAGGAATAGGCGCAGCGTTTTTTGGGCCTCCGCAAAAACTTTGTGCAACCGTTATAATTCTAGGCCTTATCACTTTAGAGATGTTTTCTGTCTTAGTTTCCCGTTATTTGCTGCTCGTTTTTTCGCCGCTATGTTCAATGGATTTCCCCGTCAGGTTTGCACACTCGCGCTTGCACAACTTCGCTGCGCAACCTTCTCTGAAAACCAACACGCTTCCCAGTGCCTCATTACCATATTTATGTTACGGATCACTTTTCATTACGCATGTAACACCTATACAAAGTCCCCGCAAAATCCTGTACTTCGAGACAGTCGAGCAAGAAAACACCAGTTATTGAACGGACTGACATCCCAAAAAACTTTGACCCCTAAAATCAATTTTTTAAAATTCCACCTTCCACCACGTTTCCTCGCTTTCGAGGGCTCGTGATCCCCCCCCAACCATCAGCCACAGAAAGAAAGAAGGGCCCACCACGGCGCAGCGACCCCTACTTATTTTCCTATCCCGCATTTATCCAGCGTAAATTAGCCCACCCTTCTTGGGTGTTCGTATACGTTTTGATACTCTGTACACAAAGCGACGAATCAGTCGTCTGAGCGTGAGCGTTGTCCAATCCATCCCCTCTGTTCATCTTTTTCTTTTCTCGCATGTATCTTCTCGCCTCAGCAAGAACCTTTTAACCTGAGCTGCCTTGACCCATTACAGCGAGTGATGTAGAAGTCTACGCGTCTCCTTTGTTTGATTCACTACGAGTGGCGTTCCGCTTCTTCCCGCTCTTTTTCTTGCTTAATGAATTGTGTGCCCTCTCTCTTTCGTCACTTCCGAAGTTGGGTGTGAGTTATCCTATTACTTCCTATTAACACTATCCGGCAGCGAATGCCGAACACTAGCGAAATGCCCCCGACGTCCCCAACTACTATGATTAGTCGGCTATCTTTCGAACAAAATCCCGTTTTAGACATATGTCCTTGAATCCGCGAACAAAGTTCGCGTGCAGTCCGTTCTTGTCGTCTGACCTGTGAGACCCTCTATGAACTCAGGCATAGCGTTTGTGCTTGCGGCCGAACTTCCAGGAAGATTTGTGTCCTCCTACTAACCCAACAGCGCTCTAAATAAACATCCCCCCCTCAAATTAACTCACAACATGCAAGGCAAGGCCGTTTCTTTTGTTATTGGTCACAGAATAAGGTTTTTGAAATTCAAGCACGAGATGACTGACGGTCAACGACATGCGATTGCCAGTCTTCAAACTGTTTCATAGTGCTAGGATTGAGAATACTGTCAAATTCGCCTGAGTTCTGTACAAAAGTAGAATCCACCACCTGGACTTTGACCCAAAAAACGGCAACAACCCTTTCCCCACAGTGCATCCCCCACAGAGCCAACGCCCCTCCCGCTCAAAAGCAAAACCTCAACACCACCCCCACACTTCCAGTTTCCTCCGACCTTGAATTACTGACAGAAAACGGTAGCCGGCAGTTCAGATAATGCACCTGTATTGGGCACGCGTAGTCGTGATCTTCCCACCAGGCTCGATGCCTGAGACGGGCCATACGCCTAGAGCGAAAAAAACACCAACAACAAAGCCAAAAAAAACAAACCTTTAACCAAAAAACACCAAGGTATTCAGAGCACAATCAACCCAACCACAAAAAATAGCAAAACGCGACGTCAAGATGAAATAAAACCCCCAAGAAATAAAACACAAGAGCTCACACAGAATAACCATCATTCTGGGGGAGGTTACATCCTCGAAAAGAGGACGTTAAATTCAGCCCGAGCACCTACCTAACAACAATAGGCGAACCGCCAGCCGTCCTATGAAGCCACAAAGGCGAAGAGATATTAACATGCAGACCTTCTCTCGCCTGTATAAAAGAACAAAACAAACCACCACGGTGAGAAGCGTTCCTGCTTCTGCCTCTAAACCAGGACAACCTGAGCAGTTAGCGTCGCCCAACCGGCTGATATAACTAGTCCGATAGGGTTATTGGATTTAAGAACAAGGGAGTTTTCTTGGGATTCCCCCCTTTTCCGCACCTGAGCTGTGTCAAGAAGGTGACACCGACCAAACCCCAACCAGTACTAAGAAGAACCCACAGAAACTCGAAACCCCACCAAACACCATAAAATAAATAAAAAAACAACAAACCTTCACAATAACCAAAAGCTCAAAAAAAAATCCACCCGCCGAAAAAAACACACCTAATAAACTAAAAACAAAAAAACAAAAAGCAAAGACTCCCCAAAGAATAAGAGTGAGTTCGGGGAGGTCAATCGTCCCCTAAGCGGGCTTGCCCCTTGAAAAAAGAGTGTCAGACCGACCTCCCACAGAACTCCCAGAATGAATGTGGAGAAGGGAGCGGGTTGAAGTACGGCGCGCGCGTCAGGAACTAGGGTTAGGGGAGTGGGGAAGTACCAGAAAAAACGAAAATCACAAAGGTCACACACCGGCAAAGTGCATTGCGGGTTCTCTCAAGTCGTCGACATCGTAGCCCGAGATGAACAGCGACGATTTCCGCTCAAAAATCAGATTCTAAGGAAGACTTAAGAACCGACACTACTAGGGTCGCAAGCAGTCCGTTTCGTCTTTGCCAGTTGAAATCTTAGTTACGCTATTTTTACAGGGTTGCTTGTACCCGACTCTCATACGGTAAGGCAGAACAGAGATAGCAGACCAGAAGTGCAAAAACCACCGTTAACAAAACATGCAAGATAGAGAACTAACAGTCAAGGTATAAACCCGGAGGCACCTATAGTAAAAAAACATCACCGCTCAACAAAGACAACCTTTCAACAAATACGATTAAACCCTAATCGCCGAAGCAATAGCGCGCAAAAAAAAACAACAGATACCAACAAAAAAAAAAAAAAAGAGCAAACCAGCGAAACAAGTCCAAAAAACCCCCCCACACTCCCAGGTTGAGCAGGGACAGTGGACAACCATTCGAGGCCCATTGTGACGGATTTGGAGATGACCCCTTGAGCGCCCCCACAGGCTACAGCCTATGATGGACGACCTCAATAGTTGATCGAACCCTTTTGCGCTAACTTTCTGGAGCCCGATATGCGAAGGCAGGCCCTTATCATAAAACAAAGACAAAGAACCGCCCCCCACAACACAACAGATTGACCGCGACGACCACGAACAAAAAGAAACGAAAAAACCAGAACAAACACTCACCACATGCCGAAAGGAACCCATGACACATCCAAGCCAAACCCCTTATGAGTACAAAGAAACAAAAACAACACACAACACCTATCGTACCACCGAACGCCTACAATCTCACCATAGTCACAACCGGAGACCGATCCTGAGAATTCCCCAGAAGCCGACCAAACCCAGCATAAGACCATCAACCCTCCATAGAATATAGACAGTACGGACCCTCAAAAAGAATTGCCAAAATATAACACACCCACCCAGAAAACGAACCAAACTGCAACAACCTGATTAAAAGATTCGCACAAAAAACCCAACAAATCACACATTACACTAGACATAACTAGAGACGTGAAGGCCTCCCAAAGGCACTCTTAGGCCCCCCGAATGGTGGCAAAAACTTAAATTACTCTACCAAACACCAACACCCCTGCCCGATTTAAAAGGTCCAGAAACCTATCAAACATCCACGTGAAAAAAAGCCAATCGCCGGTTTGCTCCAAACTGAACGATAAACGAATAGTGCTGCAGAAGAGTGTGCATCACGACGCAACTTCCAAAAAAAAAAGCAACCGCACCAAAGAAAAAAAAAACCACACCCAACACAATAAACCCAGATACAGAAGACAAAAACGCAACCATACGAAACCCAAATACAAAAACCAAACAAATTACGCACAATATACAACAGGAAACAAAATATACGCCAAACTAATCGAAAGAAAAAAAACAAAAAAAACAGAATGAAGAAGTCATTAGCCAACAAGATCACCCAACAAAAAAACAGGACAGAGAGTAAAAAATGAGCAATATTCCTGCAAACCACCGACAAACCCGGGGAAAAAACAACCAAACAGCTCTACCCCCTCAAACAAAGACAAGATAAACAAGTAACATTAAGACGCAAGACAACATAGGAGAGGCGAATTAGTGGCATGCGACTTTCCAAAGACCCCACACTAAAAAAAACCAGTCCACCCACAAAGCAATGGACACGTTAAAAGCGAAAAATCTTCGTCAACAAAAAAACCCATGTAAACAACAAGACCCCCGAAAATCACAACTGTGACCACACGTAGCGCGTTCTTCAGTGAAAAATTTTGAGTGCTAGGCCACAGAGCCGCACGAGGACTTCAGAAGAGGAAAAAAAAGCGACCCGAAACACAAACAAATCAGAACGACAAAAAAACACGCAAAACACGAAGATGGAGAGGACCGCAGAGAACCTGTTAAGGAATTTTTGCCGACAAAAGCGAAGAAATCAAAAAAACTAAAAGATAAATAAAACGGCAGTGGAGAAAAAACGTCAAGCATATAAGACCATGTACAAAGAACCCAAAACGAAAACCCACCACATTATAAACAAAACCCGACAGATACAGTCAAAATTCTGCACTGATTCTTCCCTGACTGAGGAAAACCTTCCCAACGAACAGTATCGCAAAAATAGCAGTTAACGCACACATAAACAGAGGAGAATCAAAACCTCGCCATTAACCTGTAATGCAGGAATCCGACCTACAGACATCCTCCATTTACTTCCTTCACCAAAAAAAAAAGAAATAAAAAAAAAGATGCAGAGAAAACAGACCAAACCGTTGTCCCCCCCAGATAGGCCTGCGCATCAACACATCCCCAACCCAAAACCACTAATTGCAGTCTATCACGTAATGACCAACCCAAGAAACAAACCGGAGTCCTTATACTGCAACATCATATTGGTTCTATTGCCCACACGACAAAAAGAAAACAACAAAAGAATCAAAAAAACGATCGGTGCATACCAAATCACATACGCCTCCGACACCAAAACAAATATCTAATATACTACACCAAGATAAAAAACGAAAAACACCAATACAACAACAAGAACACTACATCAATCCCCCCACGTCAGTGCCACAAAAAAAACATAATCAAACCAACGACCGACGAGATGTGCACGGAGAAGAAAACACAACGAAATACTGACGAACAGCAACACACTAAAAAATACTTTTCTCTCTGTTCCCTACTAACCCGATCAAAAAAGCAAGCCCACATGACCTATCCTTAAAATGGCCGGCCCACCGAAAAACCTTAAAACCCAAAGCACAATACCCGACAAACTCCACACTCAAAAAAAAACCAGAAAACTCTCAAAGAACCGCCTAAACCTCAGAGAATGGTTCAGCAGTCAAACTAACCACCGACCGAGACAATGACTCGGTTTTGAGAGCTTCCCCTCTCCCTCAGACGCTTAGTAAGAGTCGTCTGTTCATAGTGCGATCTAATGTTTTTTGAAGCCGTTCGTGGAGGTGTCTTCCGACCCCCCAGGCAACACCTCGACACGCGTAGTATTTGACGGTCCAACCAACTTTATAACAACTAACAATGGTTTCGAAGCGGCAGCCCCCAAGTGGGTGGTCGTTTTGGACCTGACAGAGTTTATAGGCGGGGCGGGGGATGGGCCAGAAAGCGGGCACTCGACGTGTTGGAAGCCCATAGGAAGATAGTAATCAAATATCCTCCAATTTTTCCAGATCCGTCTGCGTAAGAGAGAGGGACGTTGGTACCCAGCAAAACGCCCGCGAACTCTGAGTGGGGGGACGCTCCGTACGAAAAGCGAGCGCGCGAGGGAGATCAAGCCACCCTCAAAGCACAACCCCCCCCACAACCCCCCCATCCCGCAGACAAAAAACTCACCCCAGCATACAAGGTAACACACTAAACCATAGCTAAAGAAAACACAACTCCCACAGCAAAACACCAAGAAGGCGCGCCCCCCGAAAAAAACGCAAGAAACACCAGAAAACACTCCAACGACAAAGAACGAACCCTAACCCCCCCAAAAGCCCACCTACCAACAAGAAACCACCGCACCCCCAGAAATACGACGCAGAATAACTAAAAAAAAATCTATTATCCTGCCCCGCGCAAATACTCAGAACCCAGAATAGGCTTCTCTCTGTTCACCCCCGCGCACCAAGAGCGAACACCGAGAAACAATCAGCATCAAAATCATGTGTCAACAACCCCGAAAATATCTCACGGAGCCTCAACGACTAAGTTAGGCACCGAACCTTCTTTAACGAAAGCCCAAGACCATATAAAAAACGTCACCTCAGTAACAAGACAAAAGTTTACCAAGACTCAAGCAGACAAGAACAAAAAGACAAATTGGAAACCGCTGGGGATGGAGATGGTGAAATAGGAGCAAAAAGGAGTTGTTGATAGTACAGGATCGTTCGCCAAAGACCCAACGCCACAGAGAGTGCTTGGGACGGATCGAGCTGGAACGAGGTGGCTGTAATAAACTCAAAGAAATGGGCCGCACGTTTCAAAGCCGGCCGGACCGCCCGTTACAAGCCCCCACACACCCCACGTTTTCCCCCCCGGCCCCGCACGAGTCGAACCCCCCACCCCCCCCCCCCCCCCACCCCCACCCAACGCCCCTCACGACGCGCCACCACACCCCCACCCATACCCCCCCCTTCTCCAACCCACCACCCCCACCCCTCCCAACTCCCCCCACCCCCCCCCCCCCGTACCCCGCTGCCCTCCAAGCCCCCCCCCTCCCGCCATCCTCTTCTCCCTCCCCCCCTACACCCCCCCCCCCTTTGCAACAAAACCCAACCCAGACTCCCGCACACTAAACGAGCCAAGCGCGGCCCCACGCACGATGCAAAGCTACTAGCGTGGACTGACCTTACGGAACCACAGGAAGATCGGCAGCAAAGGCCATTTCCTGCCCGATGCTGCGCTTCTGGCTTGGACAGCTATGACGATCACTTCTTTGATTACACGCTAACCACCAAGAGTCCACAACACTCCCATAAAAGGATCCGAAACTCCAGAGAATAAGAGAGCATTTCTAAACGTGTAATGAGCTCAACAACCTACCCGCACAAACGCAAATCTCTGTTTGGAAGCGAAGTAACAGTGGCCTCACAGTGCCCACGAAACGAAAAGGGGGGGCTTGTGAGGACGCCCCCAAACCAAGCCCATCCCAACCACCAAACAACCCCTCAACCCCGATCCCCACATTGCAAAAAGACACAAAACCTCGAAAAGCCGATCACTGGCCAAATCTTCAACGGTGCAACCCCGTCCTCACCTTCAGGTTGAGCGGCCACCAGTCACCACCGGCCAACACCGCAGCAAAGCCAGCCATTTAAAGCTCCAGAAGACCAATCGCAAGGGTAACTTCCCTTCGGACCGAGTCAAGGGTGCATGCTTGGACGATCCGTAAAGGGTTCCTGAAAAGTTCCCCCCCATCGTCTGCACAGGAGCGTTCCCTATGGAGGCCATAGAGACGTCACTCAGCCATGCCAGGGAGGGTAAGCGGTCGTTAACATTGGACAACAATAATCGATTCATAAAAACGGAGAACTTGGGCCACAAGCGCTCGCAGAACCGAGTTCGCACTCAGTATGATCAGTAAAACAAAACTCACGCAAACTTCAAATCATCAAGTCCGATAAGTATTAAAAGGATTGGCAGGTCAAACCAGCGCGCAGCCATGCCTCTGGTATAGAGAAACAACATCTGGTTCATACCCGTAATAACTCATCTCAACCCGGACAGAGGTCCCAAAAAATACGAGGATCTGCACCTGCGAAAGAAATGTATATTTTGGCAGAACTCGACCTCACTTCAGGACCCGGAGATAGCGGGCAGAGGCTAAATGCGTGTTTTAGTCCAAGCCACCCCAGCGAATTCTACTTTCCCTCCTGCTGTTGTGTGTGTTGTCCCGAATCTGTTGTGGTGGTACGGGACCCACAGACACACCAGGCCCTTTCTGCGTGGTCTGAAAAAGGGGTCTTTAACACTACAAGAGGAAGTGCCTCACCCCGAAATCAACTGATCCCCAGTGAACCACTGACGCGAACAACGATAGCCTTCACCTTGCAAGAATTTTTTTTTTTCAACGCAGCAGGCGCGTATCGACCGTTATAGATTTTACGCATGACCCGTTAGTTGGAGTTAGCAAGTCCTTAAGACTCTTTGGCCGGATTGCCCCCCAGACAGAAGCGGGCGCCACCCCTGCTTTTGCTGAGCCTCCGTGGCAGTGTTCCGCTAGGGGATCTTTTTTCTGAACCCTCCATATGAACTCCACATTAAAGTTTAAAGAATCTCAGTGGTTTCAGAGCCCGGCATCGCAGCACATAAGTATGCCCGCAACACAGGTTTTTTTTTCTTCCAACATAGAAACAGTTTAGATGATATTGGAGACCGGAAATGGAACTTAAGTGTGAAGCACTCCCGAGGCACTTAGGAGGGATGTTGTTTACTGAGGCGGCGCACCTCACAAATTGGTTAGACGAGCTGCTGAGGGATTTCTCCCCGAAAGTCATATAACTTAAAGGGCCGGCAGATCCCCCCTCGTGTCGACGAGGCCGTCGAATAGGCACGGGGTTCATTAACCCCAACAATGAAGATGTCGTCACGATACGCCACCGCTATTCACCATCAGCGAAAAAAAAAGGGCAATCGGATAATGCAACACCGGAAAAGAGAAAGAATAGTGAATTAGGGGGAACCTTCTCGTGATCCGATAGACGGAAATTAAGGTGAAAAACATGGGAAGCTTTGGATCCCACACCAAGCAACAGTGGAAGCCCTAACTACCCTCTAACATACCAGCAACAAGCTTTGAATTATTAGCACCCAACCTCTCAAAAGCAGGACACCCCCCGAAAAAAAAGCTAAAAGGCAGCAGCAAAGGGGAGACGGAATCTCGAGGAAGGGGACCCAACTACCCCCACCAAAAAAACACTAACCAACCTAACAAAATCCGCGCTAACAGAGTCGGCCGGGGCTGTCAGGAGATTCTGAAAAAAGTTCTTTAAAAACCACAACTCAGCCAGGGAGAGACATGGGAGGACGAAACCAAAACGAAACCACCTACCCCCCACTAAAACGTCCAGCGACCCCCAAAATGGCACAACGGCCGGGCCAGAGCAAGAAGGTAGTCTGATCATCACAGAACCCACCCTCCCTTCTGCTAAAAAAGAACCCCCACCGGAGTACCAAAGGAGTTCAACCGAAGGAGTGCGGGAAGAGATGGAACCGCCACCCACATAAAATATAACAAAACTTTAACCAAACGGGCACACCACCAATCATCCACCAAAATACTTAACCGCCCCCATAAAATAACCCACGTAAAATCAAAACCGGAAAAAAACAAAACAACCAATCTACCACAAACAACAAAAACAAATGATTTCTCTTCTATCACACGAACGCAAACATTCCCCAAAAAACAAGCTCCCAAAGTATCACAAACGTCCTTTCCCTCCTACACCCACATAGAACCGTATGCTAAAGGTCCCAAAAAACAATAATACAAACCCTAGTGGCTGCCGAGAGGAATATTATTGATGACCTGTTTATCCTCCCAAATTACATACCTCGCACACTGTCTTTCACAAAAGTTCCCTCCACCCCCCCCATATACCCCCCCCCCATCCTTTATTCCTTCCCCCATATGTACTTATTTGAGAACCCTCCAGCCAACATACAAGGGTCCTCCCCCAAAGGAAAACTCTCTTAGGAATATGTTTGCTCCAACCCACTAACAAAGGACCCTGATCTTCTCGAATAGATTGGCGTTGTGTATAGTTCGCCATTTTTTTAACGAGATCTACCGTCTATTTTCCCTCCCCGGCCAACTGCCCCTAATAGGATTTCCCAAATTTTAGCGCCCCCTAAACAAAAACCCTTGCCCGGCACTTTGGACTCTGCCTCGAAGTATACTCTCTCCTCCCCCTAGATCCTCTTCCCTCAAGTGAAGATGAGACAGCTTCAGATTTGACCCGTCGATTACAGATTAACAAGCTCGCTTCTCCTGACTACCCGCCCTTCGTATTTCATCTTGCCTTTCATAAGACATTATATCTGCGCTAACCGGTCCGCACATAACTATATCGATTAAATCATTGTCTTTCCTCTGAGTTGAGTAGACTTCTTTTTCTCCCCTTCTCTCTTTCCTGCTAGAATCAGAGGGTGTGTTACTTTCCTGACATCTTGTATGAGATACTCAGGCACTTTTTTTTTTCATGTGACCCTTGCCCCCCAAAGCAGTTCTTTCGCCCCTTGTTGTTTTTTTTTTTCTTTTCATGCCTATCCTTAGGGCTCTGTCGGAATTCGGATGCGTTCCGATTGACCAGGCAATATTTTCCCTCCCTCTAGTCCCCACCTCCCCCCTTCCCTTTGTCACTCTCATTGGGAAATATTTTTTTCATGGCCACCCCGATGCGGGCCCGCGCTCTGTCGGTGGCTTCTTTTCTTTCATTCGAAGCTTTTTTTTACCCTCCTTATTCTTTTGTTGACCTTTTTATGTACTGTTTTACGTCTTGATCAGACAAACTGCCTCTCTATCTTTTAGTACCTCGTATATCAGCGTGGGCCTCTCAAATTTCTGCCGTGTTCCAGATGGCCGATCTTTCCTTTTTTCGCAGTTTTTTTTTATCCTCCATCTTCAGTCAGGTCTTTCCCCCTTTTGCCGTTGATCAGGAGACCCCGGACCTCTTCCACGCGTCGTCCCTTCTCAATTCGGGTGATTTTGGCCGTTTATCTCCTAGTCCACCTTTTTCTCCCGATTTCCTTTAGTTTTATTTAACTAAACAATCCGCAGCCAGCGTTCTGCGGGAATTTGTACTGGCGTTTTCCTCTCGCCCCATTCCCACGATTACCGCGCCCGACCTTTGCTCTCCCACCTTATCCTTTCTACCTTCCCCTTCAACACAGCTCGAGACTGTTACCCATTTTAGAGTTTCAGTCCCACTGATTATGTTCGCCTTTTGCTTTTGTTCACCGTCTTTTTGCCGCCGCACGCAATCCTTTCTGCGATTTTCCTTAGGGTCCTCTTTCTTCTACCGAATCCCCCTTGACAACCTTTCTTCAGTGGCGGTAGCTGAGACTTACGGGTTTTCAATGATTATTTCTTACGACTACCCCGCCCCCCTATTTTTTTTTCATAAAAAGGGATCGGTTTTTATGTTTGTACTGCCCGGACTCTTCTTTGGTTGTCGTTCCTCGCCCTCGATAGCGTAACCAACTATAGTCTACCCCTTCTCCTCTTATTCGCTATATCCGAGCTTCCTTCTTGGAATTCACTGCTTTTTTCACACATTTCGCCCCGATGTGCCCAAGAGAATCCCTTTTCCATTAATTTTCCTTTCTCCCCCCTCAGAAGATGGACAGTTTTTTTTTGGTGATGTTCGTACAGCGGCGTAACACCCCTTTTTTGGTGCCTGACATGCCGACAGTGACAATTCTGAACCCCAATTCCCTGTCGAGGTGTTTGCCCATCTCTTTTTACTCTCCTTTTTTTTTTGTGAGAGAGTGTACCGACCAAATAGCCCCATGTGGGCAGATTACCGGCGATATGTCGGCGCTCGCGAATTGCGAAAATGTTTCCGTTTTCGCCTTAGTTTCCTTTCGCCTCCCCCCCCAACATAAAAATGGAAACTTTGCTGGGATTCCGACAGCAAGTTGACCCCCTTCAGCACTTCGATCAACTTATTTTGCTTTCACTCTGTTTTGTCAAATTTCAATTTTCCGGCTCTCTCGACTTTTGGGTTGAAGAATCAAATTATGTGGACGGTACGGCACCTTAGTATAACAGCGAGCTTGGCCTATCGAAAGATGAGGCGTGCAGCCTCAACCCCTCCCTCGT
>Ga0179591_1299435_pt1 | contig 17996 bp, 25 predicted proteins | sample CZOMad2_1_08_16f_FD_182891 | JGI IMG/M metagenome (GOLD analysis project Ga0179591, IMG submission 182891) | Vadose zone soil fungal communities from Angelo Coast Range Reserve, California, USA - CZOMad2_1_08_16fungal (PacBio error correction) | ecosystem: Environmental > Terrestrial > Soil >... | reverse complement strand
TTAGTTTGCACGGTTACGTACCGTGCAAAAGGTGGTTAGAGTTTTTTCTTCCTTTCGCGCCAACCGCTATGGGCTTCTCCCCCGAACTTCCCCCCCAGAAGATTTGAACGATCACTCAGGATGTAATTCAAAGATATTGTCAATTTAACCTGAATGGTCCTTTCCTGTTCTGTCTTTTTCTACCCTTGTTGCCACAAGCCTGTTATATCTACTCCTCGGAAGTCGGGGGCGGTTGATTTTCCAGAGACTGTCCGACCGCAGATCGTTTGAAGGCCAAAGCGTTCAGAGTCATCCTGTCTTTCCCCCTGCTCGGCGAACTCATCTTAACTTTTTTTGTCCCTTTTCTGTAACTTATACGGACACATGGACCCCCACCCCTGAAACCTACGTTCCGGTGACAACCCTCGCCTTGTTTTGATTATAGGAACTTTTTTCTGAGACGGCCTTTATCCCTGCTAAGCCATCCACGCAAGTCCAGTTGGCGAGTTATTGGAAACCTAGGAGCCAGCCTTGATTTGTGCCGCTCTGAGAATTAGATTGCACAGGTCCTTTCTTTTTTTCACTTTCCCTGGCTTCCTGTTCAACCCCCTCACCGGCGCTCCTCATTACAACACAAATCTTCCCCAGTCCCGCCAGGAGTATATTCGCCCCGGTTTCCTTCCTTTTCCTTTTGTGAATGACCGATTTTGATCCCCCCCCCCCGGATTCAGATGAGCCCCAACTCGCGTCCAGCTTGAACGGTGTCGGATGATCGGGACTCTCTATTTTCACCCCCCCCCTTACGAATTTGTTGATCTCTCAGGACGGCCCTCACCCCCTTCTCCCGTCTCCATCTGATCTTTTGCAATGCCTTTCAGACGACGCGATCGTTCGTCCCGTTCCAGTATCCAGATCTCTCGCGATTCGAGCGAACGGCGTCTCAAGAGTGCCCCCTTTTGGGCAGACATCTCCCCTTTTCTGGCCCTGGACCCGATGCTTTCACAGCGTTTTTAAGGATTAGGCACCATTGCCTTGAATTATTTGTTTGCTGTTTGTGTGGGGCTTCTTCCCCCCACATCTTGGAGCGACCCTCTTTGATATACGCAGCCCCTTTCATTGACCCCCCCTTTCCCTAAGACCACCAAGGTGGATCTCATGAAATCCGTTGTTTTTTTTGTTTCTGCAGCACTTGCTCTAGAACACCGCCTGGCGTGCCCTTCCTCTCATCGCCCTTCCGCACACCAAAGTATTTTTCTTCCCGGGCTCCCAGATCCTGGTAAGACCCCGCAACCCACCCTGATGATGTGGTTTCTTTCAATTCTTTTCGCCCTGGTGACTGATTTCAATTGGTTTAAGCTTCTTAACGGTTATATTACCCCCCTCAGGAAATTCGAACAATGTTCCGCCTTATGCTGAGGTATACCAGCCTTGTAACCCCCCCAAGCTCTCTTTCTCCCCTCATGATGACCGGACGAATCGCATTTGTTCATTTTCCTTTCGCCCTTAAGCAGGAGTTCCCTTCCTCTTCACATTTCGCATTTCAAGCTGCCCCCCTTGTGACAATTGGAAGCATGAACCCAATGAACTGAACCCTGCACTCACTAGTATTCACGATTCTTCCGATCGAAACTACCCCCTCTTTTTCCTGTTTCTTCGGACCTTTTAAGCCGTTGCCCCCGGGAATAGAGTGCCGTCGCGGGATCCCTCTTCCTTTCCCCAGCCCCCCCCCTCCCAACCAGATACCCCCTGTTGTCGTCCACGACATTCTACCTCACGGGTTACGCTCTTCATAGCACGGGCGATAACTGCTCCTTGACCTTTCCGCCTAAAAGGGTGGGCCCCTTTCGATGGTCCCTAGCCCGACTCCCGAACCGGCTTTTTGGTTCACGCCCCACGTTGACTTCCTCGCACGCGATGTTGAAAGCTCGCGAAGCCACTTGCGCAAACCCCATCCCGTCTCGACCTCCCTGGATCCACCCCCACAACAAGACTTCCCACACCTCTCTCCTCGCTTCCCACTGCTTGAGTTCTACCAGAGATAAAACAACGACTTTTGCCGCTGGACACTTTCTGTATCATCGTCCTGGCATGGCACCATCTCCCGTGCCCTAATCAAAAACCCGTGACCTCTTCCTGGTCTTCTCCCCCCAACTTTTCAACAAACTTCAAATTGGAGACCTGAGGTGTCGTCGCGAGACTGAAATTATCACCTGCCCTCCCCCACCTTATCGTCAACGGAGTCATCATATGCCCCCCTTTTTCCCCCCCAGCCAGCCCTCATCCCCAATGAGTCCTTTCAACAAAAAAATGGACTTTCGCCGTCCCCCTAGATTTCTTTCGGAGTGGAGCTCAAGAAAACATCCTTTTCACTTTTTCATTTCAAACACCCCTCCCTTTCAAAGCGCGGTCCTTCTTTGCCGAGCTGACTCAGGATTTAGCACCCCGACCAATGGCATCCATCTCGTTTTTCCCGACGGGATTCCTTCCATCTCGGCTTCATCCCCCCAGCCATTAACGACTACCCGAACCCGATTCTTCCGAGCTGGGCCCAAACCCCTTTTTCTCTTTTTCCCCTGTGCTTGATAGTTTCAAGCCTCCCTTCCCCTCCGACTTTCGGTTCGAGGTATCTTGAGTAGTTCCTCGCTGTGATGATTTCCACCTTTTGACGCCCGTACGTTCCTTCCAGACTTTCCCATGGTCTGCTAGAACCCATCTCCTTAGAGCTAAGACAATACTAAAGAGCTTTTGTTTTTTTTTTTCAGCTTTTCCCCCCCCCCCCAAATTCTCCCGGATGGTTTTTATTTCCTGTTTCATCTCAGTTTTGAAAATTTTCTTTCGTTGTCAGCAGAATGTATGAGTTTAGTTGCAAATCCTTCGGGTTGACTCGTGTCCTTTTTTTCCCGATGAGTCCCCTTGGGGTTCTTTTTCCTTTAAGGTTCCTTCAAACCCACCTTGTCTCCATGAATTCAATGTTCCGAGCCCAGAAGTTTTTTTTCATCCCCGGAATAAGACCATTGGTAACGGCTTGAGTTAGAAGGGATTCTTTCCCCCCCTTTCCAGGACATTCCTGCCTTTCTCTCTCCCCTCAGGACCGACTGTCGTTGTTGTAGATCTGAGCCCCCTCCCAGCGCCTTCAGACCCTTTGTCGATCAGGGTGTTTGTTCTTTGTTTTGCGTGTTTCTACCGCGACAGTACACTTATCTTCAATATTTTTGCGACGTGAGTCTCGCTTCCATCGCTTTCGTTCTTTCATTAAATTTTCTCCAACCAGTTAGGAAGAGATAGGAGGAGACTCCTCCTTCTTCACCAGACCCTACAAGCGCCCGCTCCACTCCATCGAGGGCCATAGTTGGTCAGTTCCCTGTCTGCGTATGAAGTTAAAACTTAGACCCGCGTGTCGTTTTGCCCCCTTTGGACGTTGTGTGGGAATGGCTTGAGAGCTTCCCTCCCCGGGCTGTCTAATTTCCTTTCCCTGTTCCGGCCCCAGCGCTTCAAAAACCTCACATGTCGAGCGTGTCGTCCAGATCGCCCCGCCCTTTTCTCCCCTTCGGGACCCTCATTTTCGTTCATTTTCTTTTTGCGTTAGAATTGGAACAGGCCTTTTCTCACGCCTTTTTTTTTTTGCACGCATGTAGTTTTTGGAGCTCGCGTGCCACGGCGGGGGCAATATTCACCCTTTCCCCTCCGGATTAGTTCGTTATTCCTGGGTATAAGGTCCTTTGATCTCTGCCCTTTTTGTGGCTTTTATTCTTTCAGCCCACCAAGCGCGTTAAGAGATCTCAATTTCCTTATTTTTCCCTCTAACCGGTTTTTTCCTTACCCCCTTGAACCACTTCACGATCTCCCACGATCATTTCTTGATTGACTCATTTTTATGAGTTTTTTTCCTCCCCCCAAGGATCTGGTATTTCTCGTTCTTGGACGTCATTCTGCCCCATTCCTTTTTTTCTGGAGATGCAGTCTCTGGCGCTTCGTCTTTTTTACGTCTGCTTTCCCTCTTTTCCTTAGGCATCCCGGAGAAGATCCTTGATGATCAGTGTCTTCGTGTACGCCTCGCTGTGATTAGACTGCGCCCGGTCGATGACATTTTTGTTTATTTTTTTCCCCCTTTCTCCGTTCTATCAAAACCAACCAAAACAGCCTCAAACTAAATCGAGCCCCCCCCCAGAAGCCCTCTTCTTTTTTTTATCTAAAGCATTTCCTTTGAGACTCCTTTGAACCCCGTTAGGTCCCCCGCAAGCTTTACGGTCCAGGGCTGGCCGTTGCTGCATCCCACCTTTCTGGCGATCTGCCCCCCCGATAGCCGGGAACGTTCTCAGCCGATAGCGGGTTCCCCGCATTCCCCCTTTTTTTGATCCTTTGAGACTTCTGTTCTCCCCCACCTTTGAGATTTGACACAAAATTCGTGTGTTTATGTGCTTCTTACTTTTCCAGCTCATCCCCCTTTAATCTCCTCTAAGGAAGTCCCGATTTGCCATTTTTCTCGTTCTTTGACTCTCTCTACCGCGTTTTAAGGACTCTGTCCCAACACCCCCGGCGAAGAGGAAATTGTGCGTTTGTTTTTCATATCACTTCCTCCTCGATGATAGCCGTTGAGGTTGGTGAATACGAAGCCAGACCAAGACTCCCGCTTGGAATTGAGTGATACGACTTCCTTCCTCTACGCGTGCACTTATGCGTAAGGGGGCCTAATAGTCCCCTCCCCTGCGACCGTTGGTCATTTTGCCTAGCGTTATCTCGTCCCTTCCACCTCACTTTTTCCCTCCCCCAGCCCCGCTTTTTTCACCTTGACGAGCAGAATTTCCCCTTGATTTGACGATTTAGTACAGGGTCCCCTGAAGCCCCCCCTTTTTTGCTTTCCTCGACCTTACATCCGTTTCCCATGCCACGGATCGAACGCTTTCAGAGTTGGCCTCATTCAAAACGATTTTTCTTCCTATTCTCAAGCCTCCGATTGCTCCAAGGAACTCCCGATTTTTCCCGCGGCTCTTTCCCTTTTCCGGACTCAGGTTTTTTTTTTCTTTTTTGCCTTGCCAATGACCCGAGAAACCAGTCGTGAATCTTTTTTCTGATCCGATCTGGACCTCCTCTGATTTCCGTAGGCCCCCCCTCCTGATCGGAGACCGGCTCTCGTCTCAGCAGACCTCACATGCGCACCCCTCCCCCACTCAAACTTCCGCGAAACTTCCAATGCCGGCACTGCCGCTTCACACCCTAGACTCTTTATCCCACCCTTTTGGCGTAAAACTTTTAGGACTGGAGACCCCACAACTCACTCCTCTTGCCGTTATCTTTGACTTACCCTAATGGTTTGTTTTGCGAGATCAGGTTAAACGCTGTTCTCTTCTTCTCAACAGTTCCTCCCCTTTTCCAGGCGACGCTTTTAGTCTGAAGAACCTGCCCCTTTATGGAGCCCCACTTTTGCCTTCGAACCGCTTTTCCTATGAGCCTACCAGAAGGAGATTCTCCCCTCTTCTGTGACATAAAAGACGATTAAAGAATGGTCCGATATTGTTCCCGACATCAGTTCCAAAGCCCTTCTGCGACCCGAAGTTTACCCCCGAAGCCCCTTGCGAGCTGGGCCCATTATTTAACGATGCATAGAGTATTTTCTAGCGAGACGAAGAGACCCCCGTTGGGCCTCCCCCAACCAGATCCGATGGACCGAATTTCAATTTATGAAGGCGTCCTCTACTCCAATTGAATTGTGCCGTTACTAGAAACCCCAGTTTAAAAAAAGAAGATACATCCGCCATCGGGGTGTCCACAGTCCGTGGGCGAACAGCTTTAGGTTGTAAGCGAATGACAGTACTCCAATGATGAGATCCTACGCGAAACATGCCCCAGAAATCCCGGCCGTCGTTCGTCCCAGAGGTCTGGCCACATGCGAGACCAGCAACCCTCTCCCCAGCTATTCTTTGATAGACTAATAGAGCCCCCAGAAGCTGCAAAAATGCATTCGGTCGGAGTGAATTTATTTCCTGTGGTGAACAATAACCGCATCATCATAGATTACCCAAAGCTGACCACACCTCCGCTCCCGACAGGCGGTTATCTCCTTTCCGAAGCGGCCGTGGTTCCCCCTGGAAAAGCCATCGATACATGCATGTCATGATTACACAACAACCCCCCCCAAACCCGTGTAACGACCACTTTCCTTCCGAGCGATACTCTTCCTGGACCCCGCCCCCTCCCCTACGTTACATTATTTCTACTGCTCTCGCCGTTTTCTTTTAACTACCATCCTCCCCTCGCGAGCAAGCGGAGAGGGAAGCCCATACGCTTCTTGGTGACGACCTAAGAACACCGGGCACACACCCAAGCAATAGCTCTTGCCCAGCTCCACCCGGCGTAACCGGGCAGATTCTACCCAAGATGATAACCCCCGGAAGAGGACGTGAGATTAATACAACAAATCAGAACCAAACGCAGCCGGGGGAGACCCCTAGCACATGATAAGGCCCCCACCACTGCCACGGAACCACCCCTATGCCATAGACTGTCCCAGAGATTGGGATAACCAGAGAGCCACTATTGCGACTCAGCAGAAGACAAAACTGGTGCCCATCACCACCCCTCTCTCACCCCCCTATCCCCCCCCAATCCGGCATGGCTATTCAATTAAGAGCACGCCGGCGATCCGTTGGGACCTTGTAGCCTGCCGGGGCTGTTTCAGACATACCACCCGGAATTTAGGTGAGCGCCCCTTCCCATCAAGCTACGAAGACAACGCGGGGCCAGCTTCCCCCTCTCCCCCTCCCGTCTTCCAGTCCTGGAGGGGGACCGGGGGGTCCAGACCCGCCCGCCTCCCCCTCTTCCCCAGAGGCAAGCCAACCCAGCCGCCCCCAAACCTACCCTCCCCCCCCCCCCCAGATATACACAGGCCCCCTCCTACACCCCCCCGACTGTAAACTTCGCCCCCTCACGTTTGCTGCCGCCAAGTACCCAGAAGTCCTATAAATCAAGCAAATAGAGACACCGTCTGTCGAACGAACGACACAACACGGTCAATCACACCCCCAAACCAATAAACTATCACCCCCATTACACCACAAGTGGAAACCCGTTTAATCTTGGCACTCCGAAATGCCAAACCTAGCATAGGGGATTTGAGCCACCTCACACACGTGGAGACTCCCCCCCCCCGCAAAAAGCTCCTCTCCTTGAAGCCAAACAAACCCCTTTCTATAGGTCCCAGGGCACATTAAAAGATCTTTTAACCCGCATCCCCTCCTAGTGTGGAACGACTAAAAGGAGCTCCCTGGTGCGATCTCGGTTCGGGATTCAAGTGGTGAAGCATGCTAAACGGGGGGCGTTTATACCATTACGCCCGTCGTGAGTCACCCCCATTCTTTTTGTCATGCTGGAGGTTTATCAGACTATGGAGTCAAAACAACACAGACCCTCCCTAAGCGATCCCCCCCCCCCTGCCTGAGGATAAATCAGAACCACCTTTATCCGAAAGTTCCAGGTTTTTGAGCGTTCAGTTTCAGGATTTTGCTGACGAAATTTGCAGCGTATTCCTGGAGCAAGGCAGAGAGGAATTTGTGAGTTAAAGAAAGGATTTTCCCCAATGACAACGCATTAACTACTGGAACGAAAATTCCCCCCCCCCTTCTGACCTAACCCGTAGGTGCATGCCCCCCAGGGTGAGAATTCGAACATCTATGTTCAAGGTTTCTCGCTCTGCCTGAGACCCTTCCAGCTTCCATTAAGAACATTAATCCGACGTGAGGCGGGAAGTCCGGACTCACAAAACCGGGTAACAGATCTTTTTTGTTAAGACAATAATGGATCCAATTTCCTACGATCTTTTTATTTCCGTCCACTACTTCCCCTCGCCCACCCACCCACAGAGCCTCATTGCCTGACCGCAGACCACCCCACCGCCCCCTCGACCCCCGCCCACCCCCCACTCCTCACCCCCCCCCACCCCCACACACAGAACCCAGCCTAAGCCCACCACCCCCCCCGCCCCCCCCGCCCCACCACCCAGACCCCACCACCCCACGCCCCCCCCCCCCCCCCTTTCCCCCCCCCCCCCCCCCCCCCCCCCCCAACCCCCCAACCCTCCTCCCCCCGCTCGACTCAACTCTTCCCAAAGCGAGACCTCCTTTATCGCCGCAGTCTTTCCCCCCCCCGTTTAACCCCCCCCCCTTAACAGAACCTGATAGAAGCGGTGTGAAGTTGCACTCTGCTATCCAAGAGCTACACACACGCCCCCCCGGCGTGAGCTCTTCCCTCTTCCCTTTCTGATCCTACATTATTTTCTCCCATGGCCCCCCCCCACCCCTCCATCCCTGCGACTCAAACTTAAGAACATGTCCCCCTGATCTTACCCCTTCATTTCCCCCCCCCCAACTTAGAGTACAAACTTTGAGTGCATTGGTCTTCAATTGATTGGGCTAGAGAACGCCGTAAACCGGCATGCAAACACTTCATCTCCCTTCCAAGGAGTAGACGTCCCGGCTTTTTGCCATCCCCTCAGGATTTGAGGGCGAATCACATTGATTAAACCACACTCCCCCATGCTTGCACCTCTTTCATTTTCTTTGAGTGCGACTCCCTGAACAACGGCGAACGGTTTTTTTCTAACCACGACGTTGCACCTCCGTTGAGGCGCGTGAACGGTCGCGCAAGTTATAGGGTTTTTTCTCCTTTGGCCAGCCCAATGGACCCAAGAGGTTTTGGCCCCTTCCCTTTGCTTATTGCAGAATGAGATCAAAGGAAGTCAAATTCCACCATAGCTTCTTTCCCCAGCTTGTTCCAGATCATCTCTCTTTTAAATCATCCCCCGTATGTGTGGTTCTTTTATGGTCTTTTTTTCCTTCGCCGACAGTAGACTTCGTTGTTATCTTCGTTTTCTCTCCCAATTTCTGTTGCTGATCTAAATGAATCTCTCGGAAAGCGAGTTCGGCCCCCCTTTGTATGTCCCAAATCCCCCAATCCTTCGCGAGAAATCGCAAGGAAACTCGAGGGTTACGTTGTGTTTTGCCCCTTTTTGGGCCTGTTTTCCCTTCTTGTTCATATTGAATCGCCCGCTTTCTTCTCCCTTTCACTTCCCGCGACAATGTACAGTGTTATTTTAATCCGAAGGGATTCATTGCCCGGACCTTCCCTGCTGGCGTTTTCTCCCTTTTTTCTCGAAGTTACGTGGAGAGAAACCTTGTTAGGGAAGGTGATACCTCCTGAAGACACCCCCCCCTTTGAAGTCATTACCTTGTTGTAATCCAGTTTTGTGATGACGGTCCCCCCAAGACCTTTCCGGAACTCTTTTGTTTTCGGATTTTTCAGGAACCCCGCCACTTTTTTAAGATCGCCTCGAACAAGCCGAGTCTTTTTTAGCTTTTCATAGCCCGCGCACTCTCAAGCACAATGCGTGGTCTCCCCTTCCTCTCTTCTGGTTTTGCCGTTGGACGGAGAAGGACGTTCCTTTCGACTTTGAATCTGTTGCGCACGTGCCTGTCCTCGCCGATTTCTTTAAATTGGATCAGATGAACGTCGGCCGCGTTCTTTGCTGTATTCTACCAGAGCAAGGCTCCGTTACCTTTGATATTGTAATCCTCTCTCCCCTCCTTGAGTGCGCTAATAGCGAGGTTAAATTAGCGCCTCTTTTGCATCCGGTGGGATGCTGTCATCGAGAGATTTAATGCTCCTTTTTTTTCCCTTAATTCTTAACTCTCATGGGCATCCAGCCGATCCCAAATCGGTTCCCCGCTTCGCAGCCTCCCTTACCACTTTGCAATCGATTTTACGTTTGATAAGTCGTTTTCCCCTTTCGGTCCCTTGCCCTTTCCTATGCTATATGTCCTCCTCTGGAACGTTTGCCGCGTGCACCCCCAGTCTATTAACCCTTAACTAACAAATGCGATTCGTCCGCCTGACGTATCCTGACTTTTCCCTTCTCCAGATGACTTCGGACCTAGTCATGACAAAAATTCCCCCCTTTTGTTAAGAGCTCCTCCGCCGGTGTCCCCTTCCTCCCCCTTTTGAGACGCGAACCCAACCCATCACTTTCCCCTTTGAACATCTAGCGCCTTGCTCCACTCTAACATTTTCCCCTAACTTGTATTCTGGGGGACTCCCCTTGGTAATTATTGCCGGCCCTTTCTTCGTGTGGTTGTTTTTTCGTCAGGCGATGTCTCCCCCCGTTCGATTTGCGACCCTCACGAGAACAGATTCGCCCCCCGATTTCTGAGGAATCCCGGCAGCTTTTATGACCCTTAGCGGGTCCTTTTTTTCTTTCAGGTCCCTCGTCAGGAGCTGCCAACCGCGGTTCTAGCCATTCGCCTTCTTAGTGTTCCCCCCTTTTCTCTCCCCCACCAAACCCCAACCTGCACAACTACACACCCTTCTCCCTTGCGTGACGTTTCCCCCTACGTCCGTGTGAGCGTAATCGACCCCCCACCCCCCCCTCTACTCGGCTTTGAGAAAGGGTCGAACCATGTGTTCCTCTTTTTTCTCTTCCCGCTCCTCTGGTCCCCTCGTCACGTTGCTTTTTTTCCCTCTCTCGGCGGATGCCACAAGGCCTTTTTCCCTTTGCCCGCCATCCAATGAATGTCTTCACTTTTCGCCATAAAGACAAACTGGTCCCAGCTTTGATGTGATTGCACCCCTCGGTCCGATTCCTCCCTTCCTGCCTTCTGACACTCTTTGTCTTTCCCATATCGCATCCGTTTCCTTGTCTCACACCGCCTGACTATTTCCCAACTCTAGAGGACTCCCTTGCTTAGTACGCAATATCTTTGTAATGAGATGATAAGACTTTCTTTTTTCCCGGACTCAATTCAGGACGAGCTTGGTGTTCATGCGTTTGGCTCTTTTTATCGATTCTCTCCTCGTTTTGTAGCATGGTGGCACCCCCAACGTCCACATGCCCCCCTCTCGGGCCCCTTCGGCCTTCGCTTTCTCGGCCGTCCACACTACAACGGTTTTACTCACTCCGCGCTTTTCTTTTCCCCTGACGAGCACTTGAGGATGATTAGTTAGTGGGGTTAGTCCGTAACTCTTGGCTCTGGATTTTTTCCCCTGTTCCCCCAGGATAGACGCTTTTTCATACGTCGTTTCACGATGCGGCATCCTTCTCTCCCCCTTAAGATGCGTGACCCCGGCAACCGTCACAGGCCCCATGACGCTTCCTTTCTACCGGTCTGGGTTCCTTTCGATAAAAAATCGCTTTCCCCTCTTAATTCCCATTGGCATTATTTCTGCCCATGCTTCGTTCCTTATCCCCCCCTTTTTGATCGTTTTCTCCCAGTGCAAAAGGGTACTAACTACATTGGAGGACCTCCGTCTTTCCCCTCTACCCCTTTCGCATTTTTTCTTTGGCAAAACCCCCCTCCTGAAATATTCTTTTCCTCCTCCTCGTTTTTTTGACCTCTTCCCTGGGTCCAATCTTTTTTTTGTGGGTTCGATTCGACCATCTGGAAGCCGATTTCATTTCATTTTCGATCTTTCCCCCTCTTTTTTATCCGACGATCCGGCTGATATTCCAGATATTGAAATTTTGCATATAAAAGACTATTTCTCTGTTCTTTTCTTCCTGGAACACAACCATGGGGCTTTTTCGAAAGAAGATAATTAGAGCTTTTTTTTTTGTGGTTCCCTGATCCTCCCCCTCTGAAGTATCGTTGTGAGGACGACCACTTAGGAACGCGTCGACCTTTTCTTAACTGCGTATGCTACAGAAGCTTCCGGTGATTGTCAGGTTCACTTCGGTCCCCACGACAATCCGTCACATGCTCGGTCAAGGTGAAAACGCTGCGGGATTATCCCCCCGTTTTACGGCAGACTTTAAGACGCAGAAATGCACCCCTCCGCCCCCCCCCCCGTTGCTTCGATGTATTTCTTGACAGCCCCTGGGCGCCTTGCGGCAGATCGCTTGAGAAAGCATGCCCCCCCTAGAGCCCTCGTAGGCCCTTTTGCCAACCAACTAACCCCCTCCTCTCCGCTCCCACCTTCTACCCCCCTCTTCCACGACCCCGGCGTTTCATATTCTGGAAGAAGATTGATGTTTTCCCCCTTGTGATTCTTTGCTTCAAATGAGTCGTTCCGCTTCCCTCGTTCCGGCTACGAATTTTTCCCTTCGATTTCTTGGAAGAGGATATTGCCCCCTTCTTAAACCTGTTAATTTATAAACTTGTGAGTACTCTATAAAGCCTATCCCTTCCCTCCCCAACCATTCCCCCTTTGTGTTTTCTGAGAACCTCCTAGGTCAAAAGTCGACTAGGGACTGCGCCCCTCCTGAAAAAGGTCTCTTTTAGTTCGGCCTCCTTTAGCGTGTGTTAGATAAAAAGGACTATCCCCCGATCCTTTGTTTCCCTGGCTTTTTAGTTTTTTTTTTTTTGGTTTGATAGCGACCCTTACCAAGCGGCGAGAATGTGAGCCCCCCCTTTCCCTGTCCTCCGCCAATCCCCCGAGCCACCCCGCTACCCTCCTCCCCCCCCACCTGACTCTTTTAATACGTCCTTTTTTAATTCCGTAGAACAATACGCCAAGCTTCTGTATAACCACTCTTCGCCTCCTCATTACCGGATATAGCCCCGCAAACCCCCCCCAAACAGAATTGATTCTGGTTTTCAAAGGGTCCCCCCTAGTTCCCGACCCCCCTTCCCCCGATGATGGCGCTGCAATCATTTGCGCTATCATGTGCCTTTTTGTTCCTTTCCTTTTGGTAAGAGTTCTCCCGTCTCATGCGGAAATTGATCTGTTTCCCCCACACCCTTGCTTTTTTGTAATTCGTCGCATTCCCCCCAAAAAGCATCCGATACTCTGCGACCCTGGATGACACTCTTCCTCCGCATTTCCTTAGTTGCGTCCTGTGCAATATTTTTTTGCGCGCCCCCCGGTTAACTTCTGTAATTGCCTTTTCCAAGCAGGCCGGTGCCCCCCTTCAAACCTAAATGACGACAACGACGATTGAAGAAACTCCCGAGGTTCCCCCCGACATCCTTGTGTAAGTTTTTTTTCTCTTGGATTCCCATTAAATGCCGTTGCCCCTTCAGGACCTCATTTTGAAGTTTCCCTTCTCTTCTCCATTACGCCAACTTTTCCACCGTTCATTCCCCGGGCTGTCACCTGACCTTTTTCGAATGGATCCCGGTCCTCTTCACCTACTTTTCCATTTCAGCCCAACGATTCCCTACCGCCGCCTGGTCTCCCTCTCGTTGCATTTTAGGCTCCCCACCGAACGAACGTTCATTGACCAAGTGAAGCACCCCCACTCTCGCCGATGGGAACGCTCCTCCGTGCCCCGACTCCAAAGTGATTTCGTTTGTAGCGGATTCCCCCCCGGTCAAACCACCCCCCCCCCAGTCCGACCCCAATGATTCTTTCCTCCCTCCTCGGGTTCCCCGCTCCCCTCGCTACAAAAACGACATACACCTTCCGCTGGCGATATCACAGGTTCCTGCAGGATCCATGTGAACACACTTCCCCCGCCGCCAATCCCAACCTGACCTGCGATGCCGTTCTCTTTCCTTAATAACTTGTTAGCATCACCCCGGGACCCTTGGAGAATGATGTTTTCTTTTTCTCTCTCTCTTCCTTATCCCAGGCCTAACACCCTTGTTAGTCCCGTCCCCAACGGCGCCCCCTCACTCTACACCTTAAGTTTTTTCCGGGCCACTCCCGTTCCCCCCTCTTCCTTTTCCCCTTGAAACCAATGAAATTCAAGTAAATATTTGCGATCGAAACGAGTTTTTTTGATTTTAATCTGACCCCCCCACAGTCTTCTTTTAAAGTTTTTCACACAAACACAACGCGTGCAACGCGGGCGGCTCTTGGTAGCGACGCCTGGTGGGCGGGTGTTGGAGAAGAAATTTTTGCAAGCGTTCCTCTCCCTGCGGCTGTCCCCCCACACGAAACCTAAAACCTCCCAAAACAAACAACCAAAAACACCCCAAACCCATAAGCTCACGCCTCTCCTCACGAAGCGATCATGAACCAGTCCTTATGCCTGGACTGTACTTTTCCTATCTATCTTTCCCTTCCTCCTAAGTGTTTTTTGAATCTTCTTCTCTTCTCAAAGCCTCTTTCTCTTTTTTCGTTTATATCATTCTCCTTGCTGCCGGAGGACTAACTGAAGCCGCCGTTCTTCGGCACATTTTCTGTCGAAAATCCTCCACACCCACCCTTCCGCGTCCCTTACGCAAGCAGCGTTTTTTTTCACTCTTTTTGTTTTCCCAGAATCCAAAAAACCGTTCTCTTGTGTTTTCCCCGACGTTACTAAACCCTATGTTTTCTTTTTAACTACCTCATTTTTTCTTTTTTGGTTTCCTCCGTTTCTCTTTAACCTTTCCCCCAAATACATTTTTTCGGTGGAGGATCTTGATTTTCCTCCGTGGTCCTTGCGTCAAACCATTTTTTTTCTGATTTGATAATCGTCTGAATCGACAGAAGCCCCCCCATCCCTTTCCCCCCCCCTACAGGTGTTTCTCCGACAGTTTGTGCTACGGCCAGATCCTTCCCCTTCCGGATTTGATTTTTTCGGGTCTTGGTGTCCCCTTCCCCCCCCCCCCCCCCCCCCCCCAGTCCCCTCTTTCAATACCTTTTCATACTCCCGGCACTCAAAGGGGGGGGGTCCTGTGTTGTATTCACCTCAACAGCTCTTCCTTCCAGACACCTGAGTAGATTCAAGGTGTTCGTTTTTTCTTTCTTTTTGATACCCTCCCCTGGCTTTTTGTTTTTTCTAGTCGGCTTTCCCTCGCCGGCGAGTGTTCCCTTGGATCAGATTCTCGGCCTTCTTATTCTACCAGCGTCGCTAGCGATTCCCACACCCCTTTCCCCGGCGTTCCCGTGTCAGATTCCCCGTCTCAGTCCTGCCCTTGAGTTCTCCTAGAGAACCGGTCTCTTGTCTGTCCCGACCATTGTTCTCCCCCTTTTTTTGCCCCCTTTTTGGGACTGTTGCGCTTTTTATACGGCCCGCGCTTAAGTTTTAAGGGAACCTCATGTTCGACACCCTACCATTTTAGGTTTGTCAGACTAGCATTGGGCCCCCGCATCATTTCCTTCTTATTGTGTTTGGGTTTTTTTCTTATTTGGCGGATTCTTGGGTGTTTTTTTTCTTTTTTTTTTTTTTTTTTTTTTTTTCCTTATGAGTTATAATTGGCCCCTTTGGCACGCCAATGTCATTCTATGACCTTCTTATTTTCACATTGCGCATTTCAATATCAAACCTTCCAACACCCGTTTGTCCGAGTAGCCCGAAGGCCGGCTGCTTTTTTTTTTCCCCCTCTATGCTTCCCACTCCTGACCCCCCTTTATTTGTTAAGCGTCTCCCTTTCCGCATGGTCTTAGAACTTGGCCTCCCTTTAAAGATCCCACAGAAAATACCCGCGCCTTTTCCTTTCCCCTCCACCCTTTTTTTTTCTTATATGGTACTTCTCGTGCCCCTTGGCCGCCCTTTTAAGCCACTTTCTGTTTTCTTTCTCAGTTCCTATTTTGCCGTTCGACTTTCCTTGTTTTCGTAGCTTTTCGCTGTTTTAATCCCGTTTCTACGAGGTCTTATTTCCATGATTTTTCCTTCGGTGTCCCGCTGTGATGTAGACTGTGGCTTTATGCACCGATTTTCTTTTTTTTTTTTTGTCCATTCGCGGCTCTTTTTACGGTCGCACCCCCCACCACCCCTTTCCAACCATACTCGAAATGCAGAATCTGACCTAGTTCCCTTTCCCGCCTTGCTCGACCCCCCCCTCTTTTTAAGGCTTTCAAACCTGCACCGCTTTGACCTAGTTTTTTGCTAGGACTTCCCAAGAGTCCTTTTCTGGTGAACCTCTTTAGCTTACTTTTTCAGCATTTCGCTTGGAGCCAAGGCCATTTTCAATTTGTGTTTTTTCCATGCCGGAGAAGTCTTTTCCCTTCCTTTATTCTTTTTTCTCATTATTATTCCTGTGACCCTATACCACAGGACATTTTTATACCCCTGCAACTTCCGACTGTCAGCTGTCTCCTTCTCTCTTTTTCCTCTATTTTCTCTTCTTCGGCTTAAAACACAGAGCAATCTTCGTCCAAATATTCAGCTTTCTTAGGCGTTATTCACTTGTCCCTCCCTACTTCGGATTTTTGATCTGTTGGTGTAACCCTTCGTCCTGATCCTCCCTCTTTCTCCTTTTGCAATTCGTTGATAGAAGTCCGGCGAACTCTCTTGGCTTTCTTGTTGCCCCCGGCAAATGCCCTCTCCAGGGAGTGATTAGGCTTCTGAGCAGGTCCGTCGCTCATACCCCTCCCGCTTGCTTAAAATTGAACTTACGTCTTCTTCTTTTTGGTCTCTTTCTTTTTCAGGAACTCCCTAAGCCCTTTCTGCTCGGCATCTTTCCGAAAGGTTAACCTACGAAGATGCCCCTTTTTTCTCCCCAACCTTCTAGTCGCTGGGTTTCTCAAGAAGCAGCTTTTCCCCTTCCAAACTCCCCCGAGACTTTTTTCTTTTTTTTCTCCGCTTAAACTCCGGCATCTTTATGGTTACAGGCCTTCGATAAACAAATCTCGGTCCTTTCTCCTTTTATGCCCAGTCATTTTCCATCTCTTTCATCTACTCATGTTTCTTACGTCGGATTCCTCCCTTTTTCGACCCCCATCCCCAAGGCATGGAGCCGCGATAGTCAGGCCGCGTACCCGTTTCCTCCTTCTGGCCCCTCCCCCTCCGCGTGTTATATCTCTTTCCATCCTACCTCCTTTTTGAGAGCTCCCTCCCTTTTTTCCTGTTTCCCGCAGTTACTTTGCGAACAATGATTCGCGTCCCCCGACCCCTTACTGGGATCGGTTCTTTTCTTCCTTCTACTATAGCCCTCTTTGATACTCCTCTTCCCGGGGTTTGCAGGCGGATTACAGATATTGAAACTTTTCTCCCCGACGATTTATTAAAGACTGCTTTCGGCTGTATTTCCGGAACCCATCCCTATGCAGGAAGTATCAGCACGGCGCTCATTTGATTCTGTTCCTTGACAGTGGTCACCCTCCCCGCTGTCTGTTTCCGCTTTTACTCAGTACTCGGCTCTGTAGATACTTGGACGACCCTTATTAAGGCGATGATCATTCTTATTAATTTGCTGAGGTTACCGGCCGGCCCTACACCCCTCCCCCCTTTATTTTTCCAAAAGCTCGGGATTAGAACCGTTGAGTTTTACTTCCCGGTCCCCCATCCAGCGCGTTAAATGAAAAACCGCGCTGGTTTCGGTTTCCTCTTTATTGGACCCCCATGAGTGCGACATTCCATGTCACGCTCCCCATGAGCCCCGATTAATTTCTACAAGCTCCCCGACGCTCAGTTCAGTTGAGGTATGTTCCCGGTTCACAAACCCAACTTCCTTTTTCCCTCGATCCACACGTCGATGAGTTACTTCAAGAAGACGCCCGGCGGTCCTCTCTTTTCCTTTTTCGAGAGTTGGGATTGCGATATTTCATTAATCTTCAACCTGATTTCTTCTTACATCTCTCGTACCATACGGCATCACGGTGTCGGAGCGAAGTTAAGAGGACCCTTCACTCTCTACTCCCCTTTTATGCCCCCCCCCCCCCCCCCAACACCAAAAGGCTTAATTGTCCTGCTTTCATCCGGTACGGGTCGAACAGAAGTCCACTTCTTTTTCACAAACAGGCCTTGTTCCTCCTCGATCGTTGCCAACGTTCCAGTATCGGTCCCAGATCGCTCTTTTTTCCTCCAGATCAATCGAAAGGGAGTCTTCGGCGCTTGTTCCTCCCTTTCCTCTCGCCACATCCGATGCATTTAGAAGAACGTATCTCCTTCCTTAGTATTGGAGGTTAGTTGGAGTGTGATTTTTTGGTGTGGTTGTTTCATAGAGTACCCTCCCCCGGGACCCTCGAATCCCCTCTCCCCCTATTTGATTGACGCAGTATAAACAACCACAGCGACAATCGTAAAGAAGACCCCCCACCTTTCCTTAGGCCATATGAGCCTCGAGGAAAAATCGCAAGCCGGTGTCGTAGTCCCCCCCCCCCAGTTTCAGAGACATTCGCCGGATACAAGCTCCACCACCTCCTCTTATGGCATCCAACGAGAA
>Ga0179591_1345578_pt1 | contig 17997 bp, 18 predicted proteins | sample CZOMad2_1_08_16f_FD_182891 | JGI IMG/M metagenome (GOLD analysis project Ga0179591, IMG submission 182891) | Vadose zone soil fungal communities from Angelo Coast Range Reserve, California, USA - CZOMad2_1_08_16fungal (PacBio error correction) | ecosystem: Environmental > Terrestrial > Soil >... | reverse complement strand
AGCGTAGTTTCGGCATTTTTTGGCGTGGTTTTTTCCTGTTTTGACGACCGTCCCGATTTTTCTGCCTGGGATTTATTTCGAATGTGACTTTTTTTCTGGTCAACCCATCACCATTCGTTTTGGGAGTCCCCCTCCACTTGCAGTTTTTTGACACCTTCCTCCCCTATTACCTCCAATGTGCCTTCTTGCTTTGAGAGGGTCCGCCTTGGCTTGCCTTCTTTTGTTCTTTGAAGCCTTTCGGCCGTTTTTTGCTACTACTCCCTTTTGGATGGGGGCCCCCCGTTGTTTGATTTTTCTCGCTTGGGGGACTTTATTGTACACATCACACTTCGGGGCGGACTCGTTCCTGCTGTTTTTTTTTTCTGAACCCCCCTGTTTTTGAGCCCCCCACAATTACGTTGAGGGGTACTCTCCCCCTTGGTGTTTGGGGTTTTGGTGTGTGTGACTTTTTGTAGCGGGCGGAAAGACAAGGATCCCCTTAGTCACCCCTACTTTTCTTTTTCCCTCATGGAGTGGACTTCACTCCACAGAATCCGGTTTGGAGTTCCTTTTTTTTTTTTTGGGGTTGACCAGGCCCATCTTTTCTCGACTAACTGGACCCCCGCATTTTTTTCGTGGATGTCCCGCTACCCCTTGAAGGGATGGAAACGGCGTGTTCTCCGAGAACTCCGTGAGCTCTCTTTATTTGACTGAAAGCTTTCGGATGTGTTTGCCACCATTTGCCTTTCGTCCATGTCCCGTGGGGCGGCGTTTTTTTTGCTTCGAAGGTCCGGCCGCCTTTCAGGAAACCGCTGTTTTCACTTTTCGAGATAGTTGCCCACGTTTCCCAATTGGCCGTCTCCTGATAAATCAGGAGTTTTTCTCTCCCGATCGACTTTTTCCGGTCAATCTTTCGGTCGGGGTCTCACGAATATTCCTCCCCTTTTGGTTGATTAGGGGCCTGCAACCTGCTGGGACTTTCGATTCGTCTCCTTTTTAGTATGTAATTAGAAGTCCCCGGGGGGATCTCATTGTTCGTTTTTTTGTTTATTGGCAGATTTTTTTGATATTGTTTGTTCTTAGTGGCCTGTCTTTTTTTTTTATAGGATGGTTTTGAAACGGCCGGTTTCAATCTTCATAGGGGATTCTTTTTGACCGGGAGATTTAGCCTTTTTTCCCCGTTTGGGGCGGCGTGGGCTTTTTTAACAGGTTTTTTTTCACCGGTTTTTACCCCCTGGCCAATTTTGCGTCCAAATTGTCTCCCAGGCAAATTTCTTCTTTTGAGGTAATGCGACTTTTTGCCAGGTTTTTTGGAGGTCCTTTGCCCCCTTTTTTTCCTGTCAGGTAATTTGCCGTCCACCGGATTTCCTTGGGATTGTTCCCTGCCTTCAAGGTATTCGTCACGCGTTGTATCTGGGGGTCACCGTTTGTTCCATAGATGGTGTTTTTTCCCCCGGTGGGGAAGTGTAGTATTTTGTCTCAGGTAAGACAACCCTTTGCGGCTAGATTGGACCGCCTCCCCAGGAAGAACCGTTTTTTTCCCCCCTTGAACGGGTAGCTGAGGGGGCTTTTTTCTTCCCTCAGGACTTGCATCCCGGTGGTCGCTACTGTTTTGTTTTGGCAAGGGAATTTTTTAACTCTCGCCGCTTCTTTTTTCGGCGTTTGCCCCCCTTGTTTTACCGCTTCGTCTTTGCGTTGCTTTGTCCTCTTTCCTTGTTTTAGGTTTTCCCGGGTGAAAAGGCAGTGGCCTTTCAAGGTCCAGGTCGGACCACCCCCTTCTATTCTTTGGGGAAACATTTTTTAAATATGTTAGCCTTTTTTTTTGCCCAACTGAGGGGGTTCTTGTTACACGGACCCCCTTATTGGCGAAAAGTTTTTTATTGTGTCCCTAGCCAGTATCCGATTTGTGGCAGGGCCATCGGGTCAACAACGACGCCGTCACTGAATTCATTTCCCCCTACCCACATCAGCATTACAGTTAGGGCGGCCTTGTCCTTTTTTGCTTGTTCTGATCCCGTTGTCGGGTAATTTTTGAACTTTGTGGTCCCCCCCATGGAATTTGGGTCTTTTGTTACGCGCTTCACAAATTTACTCCGGTGTTTTTGAATGGGTGGTAGATCCTCTTTTTTTTTAAGTACCGACGGTGTTGCAACCAACCTGGATGTTTTGTCCAATTTATACAAACCCTTTTGCACATTATTTTTTTACCCTGATTGCTTTAGGAGTTTTGTGAGTGTTCGAGTGAGGTTCCGGTCCGGTTGAGGGCCTCCTTTTCCTTTTTAGGTGAATTCCTCTACTCCCCAGGCTGAAGGATACTTTATTTTCCTCTGTGTGAGTTTTGATTGGTTAGGAGCTGGATGTTTTTTTTTCCCCCCCACGGGGAACATTTCGGGGGAAAGGGGTTTTGGAGGTATGCGGGGGCCTTTTTTCGGAAGGTTTTTATTTTGATTTCATTATGGTCATTGGTTTCTTGTGCGGCCGGGCTATTGAGACGGAGTTTTGAAAGAGGTTTTCTCTTTTTTTCCTTTGGTTCGTTTGATAGTCCCTTTTAATCATTTGTTTGGTTTGATGTCCCCATCGTCCTTCCCCTGTTGGGGATCTTTTCCTTTTTCTATGGGGGCCTCTACCGGAATTCCCGTTTCTGGTTTCCGTTCCGGACTTTGACGAATTATTTGCGTTTTATTTACCCTTCCGCGGTTTTATCCTCTAACTCGTTTGTGGGTGTTTTCTAAGCCCCTTTTGGGACCTACTTGGAGGTTCGTGTCTTTTTTTTCTTCAATTGGGAAAGATGGTGTTCCTTGCTCTTTCGCTGCGTGCTCCGTCCCGGACCTTTCCCTGTTTGTGTGGTTTTTCGGGGGCGTGGTGTTTTCATTACCTCTCCTTTTCCGGGCCTTCTTCCCTATAATTCCCCTTGAATTTTTTTTGATTTCCATGTGTCCAGTTTGCCTTTTATACGTCTCGGAACCCCTGTGTTTTGGTGCTGCACACTCCATTTCGTACTTTTTTTCTGTTTTGGTTCCCTGGGGCCCCTAACCTTGTCCTGCCCCCTGCGCCTTGTCGTTGCCTTTTCCCCTCATGTTTTTGATTCTTTTGGTTACCAAGCCCCTTTTGCGCCGCTTTTGTCTTGTCCCTCTTTTCAACTTCGAGCTCACCGTGCGGACCGGAAATTTTTTCCGTCTCCACCTGTTTTTTATGGTGGTTCTCGCCGTTCATCTTCCCCATCTGCGGGTGGACTCCGTATCGTCCCCCCGGTTGGAGCAGCTTGACTTTCGGAGAATCCCCCATCGAAATCTGTCCCCCCCTTGTTGATTGACATCTCTGTTTCCCACCCTAGCAAGCGGCTTCCCGCTTATTTTTCCTCCCTCCGGATTGTGGTGCTTTAACCCCGGACACCAATTTATTCCTGTGGACGAATTTCTTTTCCCACCAATATTGGGTAAATTTTGGATTCGGGTTTTGCGCAATAATCTTACCCGTTTCTTTTGCCTGTTTGATCCCCCATTCCGCGAGTCTGTTCCGCCCCTTCGGATTCGCCGTCCCCCTGGCTTCCCCCCGTTTTTTTCAAGTTGCTCTTTTTGTATGCTTGCTTGTGCCGCCGGTCCCAAAGGTCCTTTTTCCTTATTCGGTGTTTTTTTTGTTGGCACTTGTTGGCACTCTGTAAGTTACTACCGTTTTTTTTCCACGGTCATTATTTCTCTTCTCCTTCTTTGGTTGTTTTCTCGAGCTGGGGACTTTCTTCAGAAAAACCCCCACTCCCTCTGTCACCGTGCTTGCCCCCACATCGGCAACTCGCTCCCTTAGTGACGTCCTCTTGTGCTGAGGCCGAAGGCTGCCCATCTTCCCCCGGCCCTTTCTTGTTCTTTCCCCTTGGTTTTTTCCCCCCCTTCGATTTTTTTGGCCCCCCCCAGACCCCCGTTTGGGTTCATCACACAGCGTCTCCCTTGTAGTTTATTTTCTTTCTTCCCCCCCCCTGACCCCAAAGTCAAATACCCTTATATACCTCATCCCCGGCCTTCGGATTGTATGGCCGCCCCCTTCCCTTTCTTCGGAAGAATCACAACCCCTTTCCTCTTTGAACCGTCTTCTGCTCGGGGTAACCCGCTATTTCCCCCCCCCAAATGGAAGTCCTTCTTTTTTTTCCGTGTCCCCCTCCACCCCCCGAGGGCCCTGGGGGTTTATTTTTTTTTTGTACCGCCTTCTTTTCATTGAAGGGGACGGCACTTTCTCGCTCACCATCCCCGTTCGTACCTGGGCTTTCCAAGCCCCCTGAACGTGTGTTTTTATGAGGTCCCCGTCCGCCCACCTTCGGCCGATCTTACGCTAAAAACGAAGTTGACCCCTTTTGCACCCCTCCCCACCCAGGCCCTCGCATTGGCTGCACCCGTCTAGGCTCACCATATGTAGACTAGTGTCATCACTTTAGCTTCGCGTAAAAAGTCGTCCTCCGGCATCCTGTTGGCAATCAGGATCATTTCCCCCTCTGCCGTTATTTTGTCCCCCCCCTGAGCAGACCCTGCTTTCGGTTTGTCCAGACGCCTCGTGTACCTCCGCCATTCTTTTTTAAATAATTAATCGTTAAGACGTCCCCTCCTCTTCCTCCAAAGCCGGGGTTGCACCAACAGCCGTTCTTTTACCACAAGCTATTCGCAATACACGCAATCTTAGTCCCGTCTGCTTTACCCATTTTTTGACCTTCGGAATGGGGGATATTTCCCCCACCTCTACAACTTCATATCAGGGAATGCCGATTACCCAACCTTTGTCCCCCCCCTTCCCCCCATGAGTTCCCCTCCTTTACCCCCCATCCCCCCCATTCCGGGATCATCTCCCTGGCCCGCCTTTTTTCTCTTTTCTAAATTGAATGTCCTCCGCCCCCCCCGGCTTCCTTCCTCCGCAAAGCACGCTTTCCCGTGAAATGTTTCCGTGTATTAACACACTCCCCCCCCTGGTTTCCCCACTTAACGGGCATGTCTTTGGTGCCCCACCCTAGTACTCCCTACTTCAGGGTAAATTTCTCTGTTTGCCTGCTGGCACGACTTACAGCCCACCCTACCTCGTTTTTTGCCCTTTTTACCCCCCCCCCCAAATGTGAAACTTTGTGTCGTTACCCCCCCCTCCCAAGCTTTTAGTCGGGCGAGAGTTAACCTTTTCCCCGGCCCGGACCGGAGGTACATTTTGTGTTTTGCCCAGCGTTCCGCCCCCCCCAACATCAACCCCAAGTGACAACCGTTCTTTACCCATTTTTTAGGTAAGCGTCTTCAACTTAACACTCCACCCCCCAACAGAAAGCCCCCAGAATCACCCGGATTTATATTATTATCATGGGTTCCTTTTTGTATTTTTCTTTCGCAGTATGGTTTACCGTATCCCGCCACATTCCCTTTGCCTCGGCCCCCCAGTTGACTCTTCGACTTGTGGCACAACTCCCGAGTCTTAGGGCCCTTTTGTTTCCAACTGCCCCCTGAGACACCCCCTGCCAATAATAAGAAATGCTTTCGTCGAACTTTGCTGTGGCCTCTCCTCCCCCCTTTTGCAAAAAAACCCACACACGGTCAAAACTGTATTATAATATACCCCAGTCCACTCTAGGACACCCAGCATGAAAAATTCCAGCCAAGACGACTGTTTTTTTTTTTATGGCATCCCGAATGCCCCCTTAGGAGTTGACTTGCGTCCGAGATTCTTTTTTTTTTATGGAGCGATCAAACCCCCCAAGTAGCTCAAGTCCTGCACAGGGCTGTACACTCCTGATGTTGCACCTACACCGCCAGCCCCCCCAGGGACCCATTGGTTAGTCGGAGTAGTTTCTTTCTTTGCCAATTCTCGTGAAGCAGGCCCGTGGCTTTTTGTTGCGTCCAAGAACCACGGACCCTAACACCCCATATGCTCCGTTTTTTCCCCCGAGAGACCAACCGTTCTGATGAGCAGTCCCTTCTCCCTCTTTTTTACTAGACAAGGTTTTTGGAAGCTTTCCCCTGCCTTTTTCACCTTGCCCCCCCTTCGTTCCCCCCCGGCCCAATGCTCACAACACACTGCTTCCCCTTAGATGGCTAAGTTGAAATGTGATTTTCCGTTCGGCCCCCCCCCGGTCCCGTACACGTTGCGTGTTTGTGTCTTGAACCCCTGCCGCATCCTCCTATGTTTATACGTTTCACACACTTTTCCTGAGTTACAATCCGGATTGCCTCAGATTGTTTTTTTCCCCAGAAGGTTCACTCGGAGCACACGACCATCCTCCCCCCCACTACCCCCGCCTCGAGACCCCTAACCCATAAACGAATTGCGATCATTCCATCGTATTCCCCAACGGCCGTTACAAACGGATATCTCATAGCCCCATACCCCCCAGAACCAGTCTGCCCCCCAGAGCCCTTCCCCCCCGAGATTCTGTGCGTCTCCCTTGAACCGCTCTTTCATTCACCCAGATTGCCGGCCTCGGTCTCAGAACTAATTTCCTCCTTCTTCCCCCCTTTGAAGATCCGTTTTTGTTCCCCCTAAGCTTTTCCCTGCGGCCCCGTTTTCCGAATCTGAACTCTCGTTTTCTTGCAAGTCGCCACTGCAGCCCCCCCAACTATTTTTTTTCCGTCTTGACAACGGAACTCCTCGTCCGGGTGATTATCGACTCCGGTTTGTTTTGTCCAATCTTCAGGGTTTATTCCACGCCCCCCAACCTTTGACGTTTTTCTTTCTAACATTGCGGCCTCCGCTCTCCAAGACTTTTTCACTCATTTCTATCCAACCAAAACTTCCCCCCCCCTGGCACAAGTGGTTATGAGATTCAAGTCCTTTTCCCGGTTCCCCTTCAGCAGACCCTTTTTGTTAGGTTCGTAGCCCCTCCTTCATTTCATTGTCGTCATATCTGATTTATCTCTTTCACAGCGTTTCCTCGGATTGTTGTGTTTCCCCCCCTCCACTCAACCCACAAAGGGTTACATATTTGGCGCAATCAATTTCTGTAGATTCTCCACCCGAAGACGGCTCCCCCCTGACAATTCGGCCAACCAAACTGCAATGTGACCTCATCAATAGTTCAAGGCCAAAGCGTATTTCTTCCGCTGTTATTCTTTTTACCCACCTTATGTTTTTTTCTGGTACCGATCACGCAAAGGGACCCCCTTTTTTTTCCCAGGTTTACCTCCCCCTTCATTTTTTCTTTGAAACACATTTTTGGCTGCGTCGAACTTAACCCCTTCCGTCCCCCCCTGGAAAAATTTTTCTCTTCCCTTTTCGCCCTCCTTGTGTTGTTGATGACCCCCCCTGCAGGCCATTGCCTTCCGGAGGTCCCTTGCCCCCCGTCCAGATTTTTTCTATGCTTTTTCGGTGACCTGGGATGTTCGTGGACTCGAAGGGTTTCTGTGACACCCCCCCTCACAGATTTTTTGCGGCGGTTTGTTTTTCCCCCAGCATGGAAGTCCACACTCCCCCCTCATTACGCTTGTTTGCGCTTTTGGACGAGGAGGTTTCCCGTGAAAGATGCCCAAGGGCTCGTTTCTTCTTGTCGGTTGAGCCCTTTTCCGTTTTTAATACTACATTGGCTGGGTTTAATTGCCTTCCTCCCCCCCTTGGTGGTGTGACTTTGGATGTCAGTCCCACAACACCTCCCTTGCGGACGGCCCTTTTCTTTGTGGACTATCCGTTGGGTTTTTTTTTTTATTGTCACCAAATTATGTTCCTGGTGAGGGGGTCTCTTTACCCCCCAAATCTGGGTATTCTGACACTCACTCCGTCGACCCTTGAGGGTTGACAGATCGCGACGCACCTTCTCTTGGGCCCTTTTTTGCCATGAGGTCTTCGACCCTGAATTTTTTTTTTTTTCCCCGTGTCCGTTTGTGTCCGGCGTTGTGCTGTTGCGACACGCCCGCCGTTTGTTTGCTTTGGATTTTTGGACCTTGCCCGTCCTTTCGTGTACAACCTGGTCTGGGCGTGAGTCTGATAGCCGGGTCCCCTCTGTCCTTCATGGTGGAGGGTTATTTATGAAACCGGTGGAACTGCCCTAACGGAGGGCTTAGTCAGGGCTGCCTTTTCGCCCGGGAGTCAGCTGTGCGCCGCGTGAAAACTCTTTCTGGAAGGTTTTTTACCCCACCGGAAGGTCCCCCTCATAAACAGCTTACCTAGGGCATAATTTTTGCGATGAGGGGGTAGTAGCCCTCTTTCCGGGCCATCGGCTGGGTGTGTCAACTCTTCTTCTTCCTTTTTTTCCCTGGAGCGGCCCAAGCTTCATCGACCTGTGTGTAATTTTTTTTTTTTTTGACGTGCTGTACTTTTCTATTAGTGGGGCTGAGTCCCAATGAAGTAACCCAGGGAAGCATTCATATGCCTGTTCGTTTAGTGGTGAGCCCTCGGACTTTCTATATGTGGTTGCGCTTTGTTCTGTTGGGGTTTTTGTGGATGCTCCGTGCTGGAACGTCTTTCCGAGTCCTTTCTGTTGTGCCGGTCCGCTAGAGACTTTTCGCGGCTTTTTTTCCGGGCCCCTGCTTTTTTGAACCTCCGCCTCCTGAAGTCATTTGCACACCCCTTTTCCCCCAGCACCCCTACAGGGGCCATTCTGAGCGTGCAGGTTGTTCTCCCCTTTTCCCCCCCACTTTTTCTCGGATTTTTTTTTAATCCCCCCCTTTACTGAGTGCGTGCGGGCAAACACCCCGAGAGGTGGAGGGCCCAAGCGGTGGGCTCCCCTTTTCTGAGGGCGACCGGTGTTTGAAGTCCCAGCAGAAATCGGAGCTGGGGGGGGGAGGTGGGGGACCTTATTTTCTTGGAAACGAATCGCCAACGTTGTCTATGGCGTTTGAGAAACCCCCCCCCGAGTACCCTTTCGCGAAAGGGGTACACTTGGGCTTCGCGTTGGTCTCCCTTTTTCCGGAAGTTTTTTAGGAGCCACGTTTGCGAGAGAATACTCCCGCGCTTTATCCTTGTGTCGGGCCCTTTTTTTTACCTCACGTTTGCTTCCTTTAATTATTTTCAATTTTTCTTTTAAGTTTTTGCCCAGAGTAGGCCCGATACTCCGGTCGGACCACCAGACCTTCTTTCTTGAATGTATGTTAGGCGTGAAAAGCCTTTCCCGCGTTTTGCGGGTGTCCCTTATTAGTAAGGATGAGTCTGGTGTTCACTATGGTCCCTGGACTTTTTTTTTTTGGGCTTTTTGCTTCCTGGTCACACACTCAAGGCACTGACTGCCCCGGGACGATCCGAACTTCAGTGCCCGGATGTTCGGGGCGGGTTCGGTCTTGTCTTGATTTCTCTCCATTACTGTTTTTGGTGGAAAGTGTGCCTTTTGGGTGACGGACTGCCTAAATAATTTTTTGGAAGCATTTGTTTGTAATCCGGTTTATACGTTTCACGGGGCTTCCCCCAAGGATGGGTTTTTTTTTTTTTTTTCCACTTTTACAAAACCTGGTATTTCAAAATTTTTTTGTTTGGATATATCGGTAGGGGAGAGTTTACTTTTGAGGTACCATCCATTGAATTTCCTGACTTCCCCAGTTTTTTTTCTCGGAATAATATTCTTCTTCGATGTTGGGCTCCCAGCCGAAGTCAGGTTTATGTCTGGTTCACGCGTTTTTTCGGGGCTGATTTATTTTTTTCACAACGGCCATTTCACCGTGACCTTTCTGTTGGGCGGTTTCTTGTAGGCTAGCCGTGAGGGGAGGTCTCATCTTTTTCATTATGAATGGTATACCTTCCCATGCGTTCAGCTCAAGCTGCCCCTGATTTTGTCGAACCTTATGGAGGATGGGACTTGTACGTCGTAATCTGGCGGTCTGTTTGGGAATACGATTTTTTGTGTTCCAGTTCTTTGATGACTTTTGGATTACGAATTTTTTTCTTTTGATACTGGACAACCCTAGCTTTCTTCGGAAAGGGGCCCCCAATCTGAGCTAATAAGGAGGTTTGGAGCGATGGGTGGTGCCAGACATTTCCCAGGCGGGTTGGGGGGGTAGTTCGCGGTGTGAATTAGCGGAACGAAATTATTTTCCCCCCCGACTTTTGGGGACCTTTTTGTGTTTTTTTTGTCGTCGCTGTAAGGCCTGACCTGACGATGGTTGTCCCTTTTTTTTTTTTTTTTTATCGGGTTGGTTCTGTCTATTTGATGGGGCGGGGCCCTTCTCAATATAATGCTGTGCATTTGGCTGTACTGACCTCTACGCGCTGTCATCCCCTCGTTTTTGAGGCGCACATCGGTCACAGACTTGGTCACTTGGCCGGTGGCACCCTTTGCGCGTGCCTCTTGTTTCATTTGTGAGGAGACATTGTTTTTTGAGCGGTAACGGGTGTGTTTTTTTGAGGCGTGAATTAGCAAGTAGTTGCCGCCCCCCCCTGCAACAGAATTTGTTTTTTACTCCCCCAGGTTGATGGGGTGTGATGCGCGAGTCACGTGCACCTTCAATTTTTTACGCTGGACGTTATCGCATACCCCGGGCATTTGTGGTCGGAGCTTGCCCTTCTGTCATGGTGGATGCTCTTTGGTAACAAGCTGGCATGTTCCGATGTGGCCCTTTTTCCCCTACCCTTTCTTTTTTGGGCTTTCACCCGTCCACCATCTTGTCCCTGCAATCCAGTTTGCATACACCAGTTTATGGGGAATTGGGCGGGCTTTGGGGTCCTTGCAATTAACCCCATACCTTGGAACTTTCATCACCCACCCCCTGTTGGGCTTTTTAGTTTTTTGAGGTCTGTGCCCTCCCACACCCTACGAATGCTCCCGACCCTGACTCCTGTCAAGGGGCTCTTGGTGGCTATGCCTTTTTTCTTTTCTTTGTTTTGGCCCCCCGTCATCCGTTGTGCCATGTCGTCACTTATTAAGGGGGTTTGCCCTGGACTATCTTGGTAACGTTGGGCCCCCCCCGAGGTTTATTTTTTTTTTTTTTTGCTTTTTCCAACTAAGTCTACGGTGTTTCCTTCCCTTCCCTTCACTTTGTTGTTTGGAATTTAGGGTGTGCCTGACCCCCCCCACCTAAACTCGAATTCCACCTACGTCTTTTTTGCCGAATTCCCCCACTGAAGTACTCAGCGCATCTGTGGATTCCGGCACCCTTCTCAAAGGAATGCACATCCCCCCCCCCCGCCCCCTTTGTCCTTCTCCCATGTGCGTTAACCATTCTTTCCCCCCATTGATGAAAACCAGCTCGCCTCCCCCCCAGTTTTTTTGGATTTAACAGGTGCAAGGATTCTTTTCCTGTTTCTTTACCCAACCTCCACCCCCCAAATGCCAATAATTGTGTATCCTGGGTTCGCACGCCTTTTTTTAGATGTTAATTCGACAGACCCTATTTTCCAGTCTTCTTTTTGAGATACTTCGATATCCTTGAAACGTTCGCCTTCTTGTCACCGCTTGCCAAAATTTACGATTCTCCGATCACCCTTTTTCCCCCACACCGTTTCTGCCGCCGGTGTCTTGATTAACTTTTTTTCCCGACATTCATTGGTCTTGCCCGTTTCTCCGCTCACCCATTTTTCTCTTTTTAAAGGTGTCCCCTCGTGCAAATCGTTGAGCTGTCGGTCACCCGCCCCAGAACCGTTTACTGCTTTTCCCGGCCCCCCCCCCCACCTGAAGTAGATACCCCGCAACCTTCCCCCCCCTGTGAGGGCTGTCTGGTGCCCCAGTCTCCGACGTCCCCCAGGTTCGTGGTCCATTGCGCTAAACCGGCGTTCGTGTTGAGGTGTTCACCCACCTTGTCCCGTCTGTAACCATGCGGTTCAGGATTCCTTTTTTTTTTTTTTTTAGCCCCGCCATCGGTTCTTTAAAAACCAAACCCGCCCTGCTTTGTTTCCCTTCCTGCAACCGTGGCGCCTTACGAAGCCTCCCCATTTTTTCAAAACTCCCCGTCTTTCCGGAATACCTCCTCCCCCCTCCGCTGCTCGATTCGCTTCCCCACAGCGAAATTTACCCCACCCATTACATCCAACGGCAATTCGTCCGCCCGGGTCCCTGCATTATCTTTTTTTTTTAGCCATAAGACACACTTCCCCAGCAGAGGGATCAACTCTTATTCCCCCCCGCCCAGATACGACAATACACCCCTAGTCCCCCCTCCGTTTGTCGAAAACCTCACGGTTCGCCTCCCATTTTCTCCATTAAGTTTTTGCACCGAGCTTTTTCCCGCCCTCGCCTTTTTTTCCCTCAGACCAAACGCCGGTCCGTGACTTGTACATTTGTATGTCAGGAACCAACGCTGACCTCTCGTGACATAACCTTCCTAGTGATCCACTCCTTAGTCTTAAACCTGGGTGGCCACACCTTTTCTTTTCATTGCATCTGTCTGACCTCCCCCCAAACTTTCCTCCCCTTTTGTCCACCACACCAAATTGGAAAGGTGGCCCTTTGTCTTAAAAACCTCCCAGTGCCGTTTTTGGACCGTCGGGCGAGCCCCTCTGTTCTCTCAAGTAACGCGTCCCCCCCCCGGGAAGTTTTCAATCAGCTTCATCCCCCCCCCCCCATTCCCTTAAAACCCCAGTTAAAGTCCCTCGTTGACTGACACCTCTGCCCACGCCGTCCTCTGACACATCCGGCTTGATAAGTTTTCGTATTCCATGGCCCGTCCTTGACCTGGCACAAGGTTTTTGCCCGCGGCCCTCCCCCAGGTTTCCCCCTTGTTTTTTAGTACTTTTTTCGTCCCGGTCACCCGCAAGCGGTTTCAAAGGCCCTCCCCCACCCCCCCGAAAAATTCCGCCTTGTGGGCCCCCTTGTTGACCCAACCGCTTGGTTGCAAACACTGAACGAACCCGTCCTCAACACCAGAAAACGCTCCCCAAGCGCACCCTTTTTCACAGGGCCTGCAGCCCCGGTAAGCGGCGGATTATTTACACCGTACTTCCGGTTTTTTTGTTCACTTGCCGGCATTCTTTCTCCACGGCCCTCCCCTTCCAGTGACCGTACCGTTTCTTCTTTTCGTTGCCCAGGCGGCCGCCGGCGGCTAATTGTTCTTTTCCATTACCCACATTTACCCCGGACACAAATCAGATTGGCCAGGTACTGGTCTATAACAAAACACCTGCGTCTGACCCCCTTTTCAATTTCTCCACCCTGGTATAATTGCTTCACGGACTGCACATCTTTTTTTTTCCCCAATTTTGGGAAAAAGCTTCCCAACCACTCCCTCCCCTTTCGTTTTTGAAAATAACCCCCCTGTTTGCTCAAGTTCTAGGCACCATTCCACTTAGTACCCCCAAAAAACGGGCTTTAGAGTCCAAGGGAAGACCCCAGCCGCTTTCTGCCTCTACATTTACAAATTCCTGCCCTTTGTTTTATTCATACTATTGTACCTAGTCCCCCCCCTTTTGCTCCAACAAAGTCCCATGGTCGTCACCCCCCACAAATCTGGCGGTCCCCCCCCGTTCACCCCCCCAACTGAACATTGCGAAGCCTATTTGACCTATTCCCTTTTTCTTATTCGACAATGGGCGCCCTCTCTCAAGTAAGACTTCTCCGCAACTTTGAAGTCGTGCCCTGCGCACGAAGACCTTCTTAATCCCCCGGTTTTTTCAGGGTTCCTCTACTCGCCTCTGTACCCCTTATCTTGGCTTTGACCCTGTGTTCAAACCCCTAACTTCCTGACGTGTCCCCCGTGCGCCCATCTCCAGCTCCTTGGTTTGCTTTTTTTCCGGACTGTTAAGCCCTAACTCCCTTCATGTTTTTTCCCCCCGACGTAATCTCCCCCCCCGGAGTATGATCCCAAGAGTTTGTCCCCTTTTTTCCCATTAGGGGTAATCCAGCTCACACCACTTCGTCTGTAAGAATAAAGTGGCTTTTTTACCAACAATTTTTTCCCCCTTTTTTGCCATCCTGATCAGTCCTTTTTTTTCCCCCACCCTTTTCACCCGGGACCCCCTTCACCCTTTCGTGCGGCTTTTGTTTTTCTCCGTTCGCGCCTTTCACGCCGCCTTCTTCCTCCTTTACTCCCCTCCCTTGACCCTTGTCGTTCATCAAGTTGTCGCACCCATCCGGGCCCTGCCTCCCCGGTGATGTTTTTTACGACACTCCTTCCACTGGAGTGCCTGGGTCCTGCACCAGCCCAATCTTGTAGGCAGGGAAGTATTCGGAAGCACTTGCCACGCGGAGACCGTACCATCCACTTTTTTTTTTGTCCCCCACCCCCTCAAAGCACCTTTCGATATTCTCCCTTTTTAGTTACCCGCCTGCCCAACTCCTTTCTAGTTAGGTCCGCGGTTCCCCGCCCTTTGATTCTTTTTCCCTTTTCACATCGGGTATTTTGTTCCACTTCGTGTGGCCCCCGTTTGTATTTTAAAAATTTGTAGTCCAATGGTCTGTGGATCCCCTGTAAACTTGTCTTCTAGAAACTTTTTGTGTTTTTCTTGTGATTACTTTCCACCATTTTCGTATGCGTGTTTTTTTTGTTTTCTATTTTCTTCTTCTTATCACGAGTTGGTTTTTTTTGTTTTTTTTTGTGTTGTTCGAGGACTCCCCTTGCCCCCAATTGTTCCGCGTGGACGGATTTTTTTTTTCCACTTTTTCGGAACCCCGTGTTTTCAAATTTTTTTGGTAGGGGTCCCCCTGGGATTTTCGTTTTTTCGAAGTTTTTTTTTCTGGGCCAACCTTCACCCCAGATGTGGCTTTTGTAACCCCAACAAGTTCATTTGCCAGTGCCCTCTGTACTTTTCCCCGACTCGGTTTTTGCGGTCTGGAAAATTATTTTCCCTCCGACCGATTGGAGTTGTCCCGTTTTGCCTCTTGATGTAATTTTGACGCCTCTTCCGTCTTTTCTTCCTTACTAACGATTGTGTCTTTTTGCACACGGCGTTCCGGATCATTTTGTGAACGGAGTGACTTTCCCCACCAACCAAGTGCGGTTGCTTTTTCTCTTTCCTTCCAACCTACGCTTTCTTTTTCCCTACAATTAGTTGAATGGGGGCCTAAGGAACCCACACGTTATGTCTGCTTTTTTTTCCACCGGAGTGCCTTTTTTTTCCATCCCCCGGAAACGCCCCCTCCTTTTTTTTTTCCTGGTTCCCCCTGTTTACTTTTCATTTCATTCAGTAGGAAAGTCGGTCTGCCGCTTCACTTTTTGTGCTCTTTGGTAAGCTGTTCTAGACTCTCACGTTTTTGCAGTTGCTTTTGCTCTGTATGTGACCGCCTGAAAAGGGGATTGGCAAGCCCGTGGTTTCTCTATTTACACTGCCCGGTCGCTCTAGTTTATTTTGGGTCCCCAGAACGGATGGCGTGAGTTTCCCAGTTTTTGTCAACGGTCATTCCAATTTTGGTGTGTTCTTCCTGATAGACGAGTTCTCCCTGATTCTGAAGGAAGGTTGTCCCCACAACGAGCTTTATGTTGACCCACCCCCCCAGACCTTTTTTTATAACGCCAGATTCGGCCAACCCAGCGTTTATTTCCAGCCTTCTTCCGAATAATTTGTGTTTTTTTTACCTGCCTCTTTTCGTGCGGGCTTCACGTACCTCTCTCGAAAGTTGTTGTCTTTTTCGTTGCCTTGTAAGTTTTTGACCTTTCCCCCATTTCGGAGTCGACTTTCTGGACCCTCGATAAACTTTGATCCTCTTTCGATTCAGGCGAGGCATTTTCGTTTTGAGGTTTGTTTTTTTGTTTCTTCTATTTTGTAGTTTTTGGGTTCCGTTAGGGTTGTTGCGGTTATTTTTTGGCCCCCCCCCGGAGTTCCATCTTCCTTTTGAGGCGGGCGGCAGGGGTTAGCCGTGATTTTTTCGATTATTTTATCCCCTGTTTTTTCCTGATGCCTGGTATGTGCAGGTGGCATCGAACCTGTTTTTTTAACTCACCTTTCTCCCCCTGTCTTCCACACTGTGTTCTTTGACCTGAGGACCCCTTTATGGCTTTGGCATGTTTGGATTTTTGCCGACTTTTTTTTTTCGTCGTACCCTTTTTGCACTTTTGAGCTGGTTTCCGTTTTTGGACGGACCCGTTGAGTGTCCGGACCCCGGGTCACAATAATTCCACTGAATCTTTTTATTTTGTGTCGTGGTTGCTTCCTTTGCTCCCCTAGCCCTGTTGTCGCCCGTGAGTTTTGTCATCTTTTCTGATGTCCCCCCGAACCTTTTATCGGGCTTCTCTGTTCGCGCGCTGTGAGCCCACAAAGTTGACTTTACGGTACAAACAGGGTTCCCCCGGGTATGAGGTCGTTGTAGAATTCAGGTTTGTCTGCGGCACGTTACTTCTCAATTGAGTTTTTTTTTTAGAGCCTTTCCCTCTTCCCTTCCCCGCTGATTTCTTTCCCGGCGTTGGTCTGGTCCCCCCTTGTTACCAAGCTTTTTTAGTGTCTTCTTTTCTCTACTCCTTTTTTCATGTTTTTGTTACCCTTTTTCAGTGGTTTTTCCAGCCCGGAAAGGCCCCGGTGCTCAATAAGTTCGTGCCTAACCCTTCCGGATTTCTTTTCCTGGCCAAGGGATCTGACGTGCCGTTACGGACCCCTTTTTAGCGATGTTTGGCCCGGGTCACCTGAGGCCTGGACTCGTTTTTTTTTTTTTTTCTTTCAGTGCATCGCTTTGCGACTTCCTGTAACACCCCGAGCGTCTCACCGATGCATCGGCCATGCTAGAATATCCCTCTTTGTTTCGTGTTTCCCAAAGGTTTCGTTTTTGTTTTGGATCCTTACGAATTCGAGCGGTTTGGTGGTTTGGGGTCCACTGTGTGCCTTTCTTTGGGTGACTTTTGCCCTTTTCTAACCCACTTACCTTCCTGGCGCCTCTTCATGAATTGTAGCTGCCAGTCTTAGCCGGGCTCAAGTTTGACGTTTTTTTTTTTCCTTTTTTTTTTTTTTCACAGGCTTTTGCTTTGTTTTTTGTGTTCCACTTTCATACCCAAGGGAACACATTTTGTTGGCACAACGATTCCCCCTGGTTACCCCCTTCTTTTTTGGGGTTCTTCGTCTTAGTTTGCAAAGCAGATGTGTCAGACGCCGAATTTTTTTTTAGAGACCTGCATCCTCATCTCTGTCTCACCCTTTTCTTTTTTCCTAAGTTCCGTATGTCACACGTAGGGGGTTCTCGTTCTCTATGTGTTATACACAATCACCGAGGTTCCCGGGTGACCCCCTGCTGCGGTTGTCGGCGGAGGAAGGTCCCCCCCCTAAGCCTGTTTTTTTTTGAAGGCCATGCCTGAGTTGCAGAAGGAACGTCAATGGGAGGGTTCCTCCCGGGCGGATTTTTCTTTTTAGAAGCGATTGGGAGCCTTTGGTTTTTTCGTTTATTTTGGCTGATTTTGGGTAGTTTGCATTCGATTTGGGGTGTCTTTTTGACCTCCTTCTTTGTCGGGAGGGAAATTTCCTGATTTCTTATGGTACCCCCCTTGACACCTTTTTTTCCTGCAATCCAACCCGATCTTTTATATCCGGAATTGGGCCTCCCTATCTTTCGTTCGACTTCGCGTTGGGTGTTTTTTGTTTCCTTCCCTTCGATTTTGGGTTGCAGCCTTCCCTTCTGGTTGCCCTGACGGTTTTTTGTGCTTCCTTCCTTTCTGCGTGAAGTATTAAAAACCGTCCTGTCCCGGCTTTTTTTTTTTTTTTTTGTTAGCATTTTGGGCCCCCCCCCCTGTGGTTTGTGGTGACCCCCCTTCTGGTTTTTTGGTTGTGCGGGTCTTGTGTTTTATCATTTTTTCTTTTTTTGGCCTTTCCCTTTCTATCACTTCCTTTCCGCCTCTCTGGACTGGAAAGTTTCACTGTTGTTTTCTTAACGGTTGACGTTTTTTCTCCCCCTTTCTCAAATATGGGGAACACCCCCAAAACTCCTTCGGATTACGGTTGTTGTCCGCCAGTTTGATCTTTTCCTGTTGGTCCGATGTTTTTCATCTGGCGTTGATTCCTTTCGAGTTTTGGCTTTGGTTGTTCCCTTTTTTATCTTCTGAGGTTTTTTTGTTTCGGATACTTTGTTCCCCGTTTAACCTTTTTTCCTGTGAATTGCGTAACGACTGGTTCTTTTTTCTGGGTTGTTTGTGGACTGAGTTTCACTTTTCCCCGTAAATTTCTTGAACTCTTCGGGGGTTTCGTTTTTCATTTCACCCTTTTCCCCTTGTGTATTGCTCACCTGAGGAGTTAGAATCG
>Ga0179591_1318263_pt1 | contig 17997 bp, 14 predicted proteins | sample CZOMad2_1_08_16f_FD_182891 | JGI IMG/M metagenome (GOLD analysis project Ga0179591, IMG submission 182891) | Vadose zone soil fungal communities from Angelo Coast Range Reserve, California, USA - CZOMad2_1_08_16fungal (PacBio error correction) | ecosystem: Environmental > Terrestrial > Soil >... | reverse complement strand
AACAGCGAGGAGCGTTCGGATAGCCCCCCGTCGCCCCGGCCTCGCCCCGTTCCTCCGGTCAAAGGGCCGTTCCATCGCGCTAAACGGAGCGGAGAATCACCGTATCTTGCTGGATGCCTGGGATTTTACTCAGATTTTTTCCCCTTTCCCTCGCTCGTCTATTAGAGTTTAAGACGGAGACGGTTCAGAATTTTCCCCTTTAAGGTTTGTCTGCTGCACCGCGCAGATTTTTTTCTCACGCTCGGGCGTTCCCCCGACTAAGGAATGGATACGATGCGTTGAGTCCCGATTTGCTTTTTAGAGTCTTTCGAACGTCAATATTGTTCTTTAAGAGACTCCATCTCCTCGGCCGTCAGAGCTTCGGTTTTCCTCGATCCAAGCAGACTTATACTGTGCCCCGTAATCGCACGTTCTCCTTTATTCAGCGAGATATTGGGACCGACCAGGGGAAGGTGAGCCCTGCAGTCAGATTTTTTTTCTGAAGGCGTTTTTCACGCCGCGCGGCTTGGTACCGAAGAGTTGTAGAGGGTGCTTTTTTCTTTCAAATACCTCAATCGAATCTTTACCCCCACTGTCTGTCATGCCCATGGCCCGGACTACTTTTCCTCAGGTCAAGGTGGAGAGTCAAATGGTACCCTGCTGCTGTTCGACCCCCCAAGCCCCCTGACAGCTCTCCTGGTAGAAGATGAAAGAGGAACCCATCGACTTTCTACGAGTTTCTGAAGTGGGTAGAATTCCTTTCGAACAACCTTCCTCCTGGAGACTTATTTTTTACCGGGATCCACTTTGGTCCCCCCGAACCTTCAACGTTCGCGGTCCTCTTGGGCTCGGATCCACAGTGTAGCATTGGATTATCGGGCTTCGTCCGAATATCGGTTTTCCACGTCTCTCTCCCCGGCAGAAAACCAGGCGGCTGATGGGAGTAGTCCCTTTCTCTCTTCCATAGGTGAAGGCAACCCCTTATGTGTGGCTCCGGCTTCTTGGACTCGACCTTCTGTTTTCCCGGACTCTTTTTGCAGAATATATAGGAGTACAGCGTGGCTCACAGTTCCCCGTTGAATCTTTTCCATGGACCTAGCGCTCGACCCTAAAAAATGTCTCGCATGCCCCTAAAGGTGAAGAGACTGTCAGCTTCCGGATGCCCGCTAATGGTAGCGACTTAAGGTATTCCATAAAATCACCGTGTTTTCATCGTGTTTCTCCCCCTCCGTCAGACCAGATCGATGCGCAAACGGGACGCAGTGTTCGCTCCATCCGAGCCTTTCACTTATTCCGATTGCGCTGCAAAGCCGAAATTAGGTAATGGGACCAGTACGCTCGTTAGTACCGCGCACTTCCCTTCCATCTCGTTTTACTCTCGGTTCAACCCTTTCATGGCCATTTCAATATTAGAAGCCTGCGGTCCCCCGTTAAGAGTGATGCACACCCCTCCCAGTTCTCTTGACGACCTCGGTTGAATTTTTCCCACCCTCCTCTTCACCAGACACTGGTGACGGTCGGGTTTATTTTAGATTTTTATTAAGGCTCTCTACCCCTAGCCCCCGCGCTTACGTTATTCATGCTCCTCAACCCTCAACTACCGTCTCGCGTTTGCTACCTCAAGAAACTAGATTCCCAAGAGAAGACCTTGGCCGAGATGCCCTTTCTGGCTATGATTGTTTTCGGATGTGGCACCCCTCTCCCCACCCGGGGGCCGCTCAATCAAAAAGCGATGAGGAGACGTACTTTGCTCCGCCCGCTTTCGTCCGATGAAATCACACTGGCCATCAGATGACGAGACCTCTCCTTCCCCCAACCCCCCCTGAATAGAGATAGGCTCGTAGAATGGTTGTTGCCCCATCCCCTTGGGATTTTTTCTCCCCCGAACCCCAGCCGTACGTACTCAGAGCAGCACGCCCTGTCAGTTTCCCTTTGTTTTATTAATCCATTCCCTGCTTACCAGGCGGATTCGCTCCCATGCACACGATTTTCCCCCGTCGACGATGACCGGCAGTCCCACACGTGCCTCTCCTCTTTCCTTTTGTGACTGAGTCTTACACCTCGTAGATCGCGAAGAATTGAGGCTGACTCTCACTAGTTTCCCTGAAGTGCCCCCTTCTCGATTTCCCCGAAGGTTCTTCAGTAGGTCTGTCTGCCCGGTAAGATTGCGAGTTTCAGGAATTGCGACTGTGGTTGCCGGGCCGACTGTGAGATCCCCTACGAGTTATTTTCTCTCATACTCTTTTTTTGTTGTGATCGATCTTCCCTCTGATGCTTATTCTGCACCAGGCCCCAAGAGCTGCTGAAATTGAGAGAGTGAAGAGAGAAATCCCCCATAGTGGATATTTCTTGCCTCGTTCGACCAGTCCGCTAAATTTTTCTATTATGCGGTTTTCTTCTTCTATATCTACGAAGGTGTCGATAACATGGCAATTTCTTTACCGTGTGTAGACTGTCTCGGTTTTTCTTTTTCATCGGATAGAGCCGGTCGTTCGCCAAGTTTTGATGGAGGAGAACCCTTTCCCTTTCCGTTCATGGTTTGGAAGACGAACGGAACTTTTCGATGATTCGGGAGAGTATTTCCTTTTGGTTGGTCGTCCCATCGACGGGGTCTTAACAAAAAACGCTTCGCTTTTTTTCAGCCTCGCATCGTTGTTGCTGATGGTGTGTGTAGCGATCGTGCAGAATGCTTGGCCGTGCTCCCTTTTTCCTTTCCGCGCTTAGACTCTGTCTAATCATCCGGTGATTCCTGCGTGCACCATTCGGTGCCCCTGAGTGGTGTCACTCGAAACGCTAGTTCAGAGAAGTGCTCTGTTTTTCCGATTGCCCCCTGTCGTCTGTCCCCCTTTCACTGCTCTCTTGTAGTAGCTGTAGCCAGCCTGAAGCGTAGGTCGTTTGAGATACGATAAGGCAAGAGAGGATGTTCTCGTAGCTGATTACCCTCCCCCAGAATAAAACCCCCTAAGTCTTCTTTAGTACCTTGTCTGTCCCGATGGGCCACTTTGTTCCCGCGCTTAGAGACTCTTGCTAGGCTTGTGCTAATCTTCTGAATTCTCTTTCCGAGACTCATGGCGGTCGTCTAAGCCCGCTATTTCGGATTTTGTGTATCCGTACCGGGAGCGTGCGTTCGTGGTCCGAACTTTGTCCGTCTGTCCCTTCACGCCCTTTTCATATCGTTAGGATAAGCGTGTTGGAGAGTAGTTTTTTGACTGCTCAACTCCTTGTGATGCTCGTTTGCTCTACTTATGTGTTTCTACACTTTTTCCCGGAGTTCCATCGACAGTGCCCTCGGACTTCGGCGCCTATGCGCCCCTTCCCCACACCGGACGGCCGCCCGCATAAGTCTTTCCCCTTCTTTTTTATGCGATCTCCGCGCTCCCGGAGGCCGGAACGGTCCGCAACGCTGGATCGCTCTAGGAGCCTGCTAGAACCGAGGTCCGTTTGACCCCAGAGTATTAAGCGCGACGCCTGCCATAGAGTTCCCTCTAACTGCTTCCTACGATCGAGTGCCAGCAGCCGGCCGTTGGTTGACGTCTTTTCAAAGCTTTTTTCCGAAGGCGCGCTCCTCCCATGCTACTGCCTTTTATCATTTCCGTTTTCGCGACGACGAGATCAAAGGTGAAGGCACCCGTTTGCTACGACCTTTTTTTTTTTTGCGTGGACGAATTACCCCAGAGCCTTACTGTCCGCCGTGCTTGTCCTTGGTCTCATAGGCTCCACTACCTGTTTGCATTTCGTGGATTAGAAGGGTACAATCCTGATAATGCGCGCCCTCGACCCGAGTTCTTGTCTTTTCTGGACATGCCAGCCCGTGTTTGTTCTCTCCCCCCTCTGGTAGCCATTCTCTCTCAATGCGAAGACTCGTGAACGAAGAGTCCCCAGCAAGGTGCCCTGACTCCCCCAACCTAGACTGAATTCCTATACTTTCCGTACCAATCGCTCCGTAGAGCGACGCGAATGGGGGCCCACGTCCCCTCGCCTTCAGAGCGTTATAGTTTTCTTCCCCCCCCTCGCTCCAATTGTTTTTCCAAGAGCTCGTGCGTGAAGAAAGGGGAACCCCTCCGAAACGAGGCCCCCCGTACCATAGGATCCTTTCTCCGGCTTTCCTCCCTCGCTCCTCCTTCTCGCCTTGGCCTAGGATTTCTTTACGAATCTTTCCGATTTTTTTTTCCCCCGTTACCGGTACGGAAAAGGTCGCCTCCTTTCCCTTTACACTCCGCTTTTGAACCCGGGTACCAATCTGCGTAGACCGTCGAAGTCACGTCGCCGGTACATGCTGGGCGTAGGTCCCTACCTTCTCTGTCACAGGCCTCAACTGCGGTTAAATGAGAACTTGCAGAGGTTTTTTTCTTTCGAGACCCTGACGTCCATACGTCTCCCTATTTAATATCCTCCCTCTATGAGATACCCGATCCGAGTCGGGTTTAGCTGAAGGACTCCGCCCGTCCCATCTAAAACGTGGCTCGTCAGGTCACCCCTTATAGGTCCTGTAGAGTAGCCTGGAGTACCGTTCCACTGGTGAATGTTTTCCTTCTGATGTTTGACTCATCTTTCCCCAGTTCCACGATTCGATGAGCATCTTCTAATGTTCCTCGACCCTCGGCGTTCAGGGCTTATCTTGAAGTTTGGAAGGTCAAGCTAAGTCTTGATACACGAAGGTCCCGTCGCGTTAATGGGCATCGCTTCTATCAGTTTGGAGTGGTTGTGAAGCTGGGCGTCCATTTTTCCTTTTTTCTGAACGTCGCTCTTGAAGTCTCTTCTTCCACTTCAGTTTCCAGAGCGTCGTGGACCCTCTCCCTGACCATCCCTACGACTATAATAGACCGCGTCTTCTCGGACTCGCATCTTGCTCCTTTGATTCTGCCCTTAGGATTGGGATCCGTGACCCTACCTGACGTGCGATTTGCTTTCCCTTACCCTCAGCAGGCTTTGTTAAGGTACCGCACCGCATAGAATCGACCCACCGGTTTATGGCCTTACGATTATCCTCTGAGCCCTCTGTTCGCACGGGAGGCCCTTTTTCCGCTTCTCGTAGAGCTTATGGAGCCGATGAAGCTCCTGCTCCTTCCGGAGGCCAAGTCGTTCCCTTCGGACTTTTTTTTTTGGTCCCCGGAGCGCTAACCGTCACTTGCCTCGTTTTTTTTGTGAGGTCCCAACGAACTTTTTTCTCCGAGATTCTGCGCGGCAGGCTCGCACGTCTTCGCACCTCCCTCTCGCTGTGCTTCGGCGCCCCGTTCTCGTTCCTTAGCTAGCCTACGGCAAAGCGTTTCTGACCGCCGGTTGAGCGCGTGTCCCTCGTGGATCCCCAATCTTACCCTCCTCCCTTTCTTAGCCGGCTTTCGTGATCTTTTTCGAGTTCTTTCTCTGATCCGGCGGACGCGACGTTCCGATCAGGGCATGCTTCGGTCGCTCGAATTGCCTCCCCCCCCACCTTGTGGTGTTGTGCGCGGTTTACCGTTCCCTGGATTTCCTTCTTTTCAAGTGCGCTCCTGGGTCTCTTCAGCACGGCGAATTTCCATATCGTGAGCCCGCCCCCTTGTCTCCCGCCAGCGTCACACATGGTCATCGTTTTTAAGTAATTTCCAGCTTCCTCAGCGCCTACCCGCAATCGATCTTTACACTTGCTCTATCCCCCACTTCAAGCGAATTGGGCCAAGTCTTTGTACGCCGTCCTGAGCCTTTTTCCCAGCCCCGGCTTCGTTTTTAAGAGGAACCGGGTTTAGACAAAAGCGAGGAATCCTCAGTTCTCCCTCGGACTTTATAGCACCCACCCGTGACCGTGTATTTCCTCCTACCCGAGTGTTTCCTGGGTCACCCCACTTTCCCCCCCTTACGTTTCAAGCTTCGGGAGGAGTTCAGAGGTTGCTGCAACACGTGCCTTTCGGAGGACTTCCTCCCCCTCCTCCGTCGTGGTCCTGCCCTCTCTGGTTTCCGAGCAAAGGAGCTGGTCACTCGACTTGGCAGCCACCGTGTTACCGAATGGTTAGGAGGTGGCTCCGTCCTTCTCACCTCGGGCCCTTTACCCAATTGCGGCTTGCACCATCGGGAGCTTCCTCTTCGTCTTGGCCCTCGATCGACTCTCCCGGCTACGCTCCCACCTCAGCCAGATCCGCTCTTAACCTTTGAAGTGGTTGGAACCAATTTTTTTATCCGCCGACAATCCCCCGAACCCCCCTGCTCCTTTTTTTCTCTTGGACCGAGTCCGGGCACAGCGCTTTTTTTCTTCGCTTGAACTCCCCTCCTCCACGCGTCCCCCGAAGCGGCTTCACCCTGTTTTCCCTTCCAACGAAAGCGTCCCTAGCCACAATATTCGCCTTGCAACACCGGCTGATAGATTTCCTTAGTTTGAGTCCGTGAATTCGAACAGAGCCCTCATGAATCTTCCCTCTGGCACGAAGTTTTCTTTTAGTCACCAGTATTCTCCCAGGATAGGGGAGTCAGGCTTTTTTAGAAGCTGGTTCTTTTTTCTTGCCTCTCCGACTTATTCGCCTCCCTCTCAGCATCTCACATCTCGATCTCTCCGTTTTTTTTTTTGCGAGTCTCTCCTCTGCCTCTGGTGTCGATCCATTCGCGCTAACCGCAACCAGGCGCGCCCCCTCGCGCGTCGTTTGGCCCCTCCGATCTTCTGTCATCCGTTCGGTTCCTGGGCCCCCTTTTGTGGTGGGGGCTCTCATCTGGGACTTCGTTTCTTTCCCTTCTTCATGCTCCTTCCAGGTTCGATCTACGGTTTTTCCATTAAACCCCACGGAATTCTACTTCTTTGGCTTCGATGGTCAGCCGCTCTGATTCTCTGTCTGTCGACACCGGGATGTAGGAGTTCGTGGCGGCCCACCGGGTTGTCAGTTCCCCGGCACGCTCAACCCCGCGAACTTCTTCTGTGTTTTTTCCTTTGATTCCCATCCCGGCGGACGCGGTCGCTGGCGGAGTGCCCGCGAGGTCCTGCCCAAAGCTCGACCGTGGGCAGCTATTCGATCTTTTGGTTTTCGCGACGTGCTCTCTTTTTTTTTTATATAGATGTCCCAGGCTGTAATCGAGGGGTTTGGTAAAGGGTCCCCATTATACTTTTTGCTCAAGGACATTTTTTTCTTTCGTAATAAAACTCGCATCTTTTATTCCACGACGTTTTCGCTGCGTTTCGATTTGATTCCCGGCTATACTTTCTGGTCGCACCCCGATTGACTACGTTTTTCGTCTTTTAAAGTTTGCGGACTGTGCGCGCGGTTCGAGCCTGATTCTTTTTTTTGACCCCCCCCCCCGCGCACCTCCAAACCCTCGCAATTCGTAAGACCCGGTCCCAGTTTTTTCCGCCCTGTTTCTCTCTTCACCGTGTTTTTTGTTCTCTAATGGCCTTTGAAAGAGTCGAGACTACGTTTATTTGTCGGTTTTCGTGGCGACACGACCGCTCCTTGAGAGGTGCCCTGCGTTAGTGGATCACCGCGCGTTTCACGCCTCACGATGTGATTCCCCCGGTCGTCCAGTCAGTCGGGAAAGGATCGCGTCTTGTAGGTGATTCAATTGCTTCCTGGTCCGGTTTTTTAGCTTATTTGGATGTTTTCGCCCCTTTTCACGTGAGAGACCACACATCCGGAGGGGCGAGGCCGGCCCTGGCCAATTTTTTTCTATTTGCCCCTTTTATCTTCCCGATGACGCGGCAAAAGCGGACGGTTATGCCCCGGAGGTTTTTTCTTCGTACGCTCGACTCTCTCTGACTCTTTTCCGGACCCTGGCGTTCCCAGGGGGGGGGGGGTGTGGAGTTTCGAGGATCACTGGAGCCCTGTTCAGGTCTGTACATCTCTTCCCTTCCAGAGTCGATTCGAAGCCCCATCGAGTTCCGATGTAACAACTACGTCACCTCATCATTCCCCGAGCCGGCGTTCTGCTGATATTGCGAGCGACGGGACACCCTTACTCGCGTTGCGTCCCTCCTCAGGAGACTCGACCGGAAGAAGTGTCCGAGCTGACCGAACGGTCCTACGATCTTTTCCCGTTCGTTTTTCCCAATAGTACACTTTCCTCCGGGAGGTGAAGTGGCTCTCGCCCAACCATTTACCTGACCGACTTGCCGTCATTCCTGTAGTTGACCTGTCTCGTTCCAGTCATCATGCCCTTTCTTATCGGGCTTTTTCACGCATCTCGTGCTTTTCGCTGTTGCCCTATGACAGTTTCGGAGGTCTTGCCCCATGCCGCCGTTTTTTACTCTGTCGCGTATTTCCCAGAAGCGCATGCCGTACTCTCGTGCGGGCCAGCAGCGCGACGGGAGAAGCCGACCCCCTCGACGCCCGGGGTTTCCCGGCTTTCCCGCTCCGCTGTCCTTACGCGAGAGCATCTTGAATGCAGTAGTATGTTCTCCTTTTTCTTCCCTGGTGTGTTCGGCTCCACCTGCTCTCGACCTGAAGTTCATCCCTGATCTCAAGGAACCGTTAGACCGCCCCGCTTCCCCGTTTTTTCATCGGTTCACCCGTTTCCTCCAGCGACCATTCTTGAGCCCCCGTTGATCCTCGGGTTTCACGAATCGTCGTCCGGCGGACAACCCTCCATGACCCCTTCCCCCTTCGACCCTTTTCCCTTTCGGTTCGTTCTTTTGAGGCAGCCCTTCGTCCACGATTTTCCCAACTGCTTCGCCCAGGCTATTTACCTAGCGGGTTACATTTGATGCTCCCCCTTTGATTCCGGAGAGAAGAAGGACGGCATCTGTTCCTGTCGAGACCGTTCTCCTGCTGTGGTTTTTTTTTTCCTTTTCACGCCTCCTACATCGTGTTATATATATTATTTCTCCTCTCCGTTGATTCAATAATGACGTTTTTCGTCTAAGCCCTTTTTCACTTTTTGCGCTCGGGTGTGGAAAACCTGGTCCGGTCACATTCGGCTAACGAGCCGTGCGCCTAGCGTCCCATCGTTTTGTTGACTTCAGTCCTTTTTTTTCCTCTTTTTGACCTCCTTTCCACTAGCTGCGGCTTGCGGGATCATGTCCGTCCGACGGCGACGGGTGACCCTGAGTTGCCTTTTTTCGTAAACTCCCTGTCCGCGGCACTCTTATCCGCCGCTGGCGCGCTTATCAAATGGCATTCGCTGCGAGGGGGCGTCCTATACTCGTTTCATTGCTGTTCTAATGTTCTTTTTACCGAGCTCTTGCATCTGCTCTAAGGGTTGGACCAATAGCCCCCCGGCGGTGCTGTCGCCGCCCGATCACCTTCCCTACGCGCCTACAGGGTTTCGCCCCTTTTTTTTTTCTGACGAAGCGCCGCGGGAGGCCACTTCTTTGCGTTTTCGTCTGATTTTTCTCTCGTGCCGCCGCTCTGGGGCGCCCCGTGCGTTTCTCATCTGGGATCGTCCTAACTCCCCAGCCATGATCACACCCGTGGCCCTACCCAGAATCTGTGCGCGTTATTAAATTTTGGCCCTCCCCATGCCTTTCCTGGGTCACGAAGCCATAGGCAATTTTCAACGATATTGACACCTCCCTAGGACGTCTTTATGCTGATTTCCTGGCGCGGTTGTCGTTTGTACCCGTATCTCTCCCCACCTCCCCCCCCGCCGGTACTTTTTCCCGTCTCCACCGCCTTTCTTTCGCGGCGTGTGCCTCTGCTGCGCCTTTGTCCCAGTTCTGTCGCCTTTTGATCTAGCCGGCTTTACGCAACGCTCCTTTGGCCTTTCCACCCCTTTCCCCCCCCAATTCGGTTTGCTAAGCCGCCGTTTGCTTTTTCCGTTCTCATACTCTATGTCTTTTTTCGCGCTCGACGGCCTCCGCTGTACCTTCATTGCGCGGTGCTTTCCCCCTCGGTGCAGCGACTTGCCTCTTGCATGAAGGAGTCGATCGAAGTAACCCCCCACGGCTTTTCGGCGTTTTTTTCTGGACTCTGGCCTGTAGGGCCCAATGCTCGCCTGTCGAGCGGCCGGTCGAGGACCATTCTCTTTTGCTTTTTACCTTTCCCTTTGCGAAACCACAAGTACGTACGATCACCTTCTCCTCCATGTGACCTTTCCCCGGACTACCACCGAGGATACATTTCCCTGTTAGATATACGACCGGGTGCTGTCCCGATCTGTAGTTTGCATACCTTTGTGATACGCGTACTCGACAGTTTCCCCCTCTCTTGTGCACGGCTTAGTCCGTCCGACGCCTGTCCCAGACCTTCTTAGTACTGCTGTCACGTTACGTCTGATCCTGAAACAACCAGAAAGATTCCTTACGGACCGAAATTGGTAATCCTTGCTCCCCTTTTCTTTACTCAAGTCAGAGTTTTTTGTTTTTCGCTGGTGAGAGGATCTTGAGAAACGAGCGGGCTTGCGTGGAGTGCCTCTACCGCACTCCTAAGGATTCTTCCCCCCTCCTTCCTCCGGTGTTACCTCGACGACCCTCTTCCCTACCTGGCCTTCTTTTCCTTAGTCTCGGAGTTTTCTGCGTTTTGATACCCTCTCTGCCACGAGGTGTGAACGCCGATCTCGACCAAGGTTAAGTACCGGTACGCCACTATTCTCGATGAGCATCTGTTAATCTCTCTCTGGCACTCTTTCGACAAAAAGAGACCACACCTAAGGCAACGCTTCCCGAGTTGTTGGTTCTTAAACTTCATTTTTTCCACGCCCCTACAGCCCTCGACAAGAGACCGACCCTGAGCGCTCAACTTGCTTAGGGTTAGTTTCCCCTTGACTGCCACCTGTGATACGCCCATCAGCGATCTCCTCCCTCCCCCCGTTGACCCTCTTTTTAATAGAGTAAAGATGTGAACCCGATCCGCTAAGTCCCCAAAAGGGTTCTATTGATGTTTTCCCCCTTCTCTATCATCTCCTCGTTGAATTCAATACGAGGGCGCCGACGAAGGCTTGGATAGCAGCGGTGACATACGGATTCTATATGGTGGTCCCTCCTCCCCCCCGACGCCTCTTAGCCGAACTTTTTTTGTCGGCGTTTCCTCCTTTCCTGCTCCCTGCCATCGCACAATATCTCGCTGTCCTCCTCCTGTTCGGTTTTATAACAGCTGCTTTAGGGTACGATACCTCCGACAGACCACGGACCAAATCGCTGCTTCCTCTCGTTTGCTGTTTTCCCTCGCTCATCCCCGAAAGGAGATTCACTTTCTACGGGCCCGGACCGCTCTGGTGTCCTTTCTCGGGTCGTCTCAGACTCCCTCCTTGGGAGAGAATATTCACCTCTCAGATACGAGTGGTGGTTCCCTTCTCCTTTGTTGGTTCAGCATCCGGGTCATTTTTCCGAGTGTAACGGGTTTGGATTGCTGAGGTGTTAGCACTGCAGCCCTTTTTTTGTCCGACTCCCCTTCCCTTCCGTTTGCGGGGACTTCGGGATAGGATGTAATAGTTCCACCCCCTAGGAGGTTTCTCAAAACCGCTTCCTCTTGGTTTCCTAATTCGATCTTTTTTATTTCTTGGTGTGTAGAGAAGTGCCCGTTCGAGATTGTGCACTCATTGGCGAATCTGCCAACCCCTTATATCGTTTGCGATCTAGGTGACTAGGTTTTTCTTCTTCCCCCCCCCTCACCTCCTCATATAGGTCCCGACACGTGTCGGTCGCGGCAACGAGTTACCGATGCGCTAGTTTCGGCTCCCCCAGAGATCTACTTTTAAGCTGAGCTCCTTTCTCGTTAGTCCTTCTTTGTTGTTCCCGAGAATGATCTTTACCGCGAGAAAACCCATCGCGACGTCATCACGGTCCAGCTGCTTTGGTTGACCAGCCCTTTCGACGCCAGCCGTTTTGTTTTTCGTCCTCGGAACGTGCCTGAAGTCGAGGTATCGCGGGTCCAGTTGGGCGAACTTTTGACCAAGATCTCCAGCGAGTGTTTTTTCCCTCCTTTGCACTTGGCTTTGCCGTTTCACGAGCGTCGCCGTCAGAAACTGCACTGAGGTTGTCCGTAGAGGGACCCGTATTTTTTTTTTTTTGTCGGCTTTATTTTCCCTTTTGTTCTTCCCGGTACTTCGTGCTCACGTATGTGCGACGTGGTACACGTATTCGCCCCATACGTAGGTCTCAACCTTTTGGTATGCTAAAAGGATTTCTTCTACTTGAACTGGACCCCGTTCTCGCTTCACCGATGACGTCACCGCGGCTGCTGCGGAGGTGGTGTTCGTCGTAATAGGCATTCCCCTTCTTCGGCACCTTTATCTGAAAAGCGGGTGACGAGCACGTAGAACCCGTTCCTTTCCTCCTTTGCTAGGCCTCTCTCGCCTCCGCCTCCCATAGTTAAAGATTTATCCCGAGGGACCATAAGACGAGCACGCAGGACTTTTTTCCGCCTTCCTCGACTCCTTTTTCCACCGATTCCTGGGAAGACCCTCTCGCTAGTTTAATGCCTCAAAGACCGTGGGAGATTTGACTCAGTCCCTGCATACTCCTGCTCCCATGTTGAATGTGCCACAAAGCAACGATCCCGGATTCTTTATGCGCTTGAACCTCTCCCTACACAGGTTGCCCGAAGTGGAAGTCATTCTGACTGCAACGTTCTGTATCGTGAATCCACGACTGCTCCTATAGGACCGTCCTTCCCCCCCTTTGCTAAGACTTCCACTTTCTCGACCGGATAGAATTGAGAGCTTGACACTACTTGACAGTTTGATCAGTCAGCCTGTTTTCTGAAACATTCGAGTCGCAATCCCAGAATGCTCGTTTTTCTTTACTAACCGACTCTAGAGTTAAGAATGGCGGACAGAGAAGAGGTTCTCCCGGGACCAGGAGTATCTCTGAGTCCGTCGCCGCGCCCTTTTCGGGCAAATTCTTTTAGGCCCCCATTATCTATAGTCCCCTTCCCGCAAATCATAGCTTGAAATAGTCCGCCTGTAAATCTATTCGTCCCAGAACGTATGGCACAAGGAAGCGACCAACCCGACTCTTTTTTTACCGCTCGGCGCTCTAGCCCATCCCTGTCTGACATCGGCGCGACCCTTTGAGATCGCTATTGTCAGAAGCCCCCCCAATTTTTACCAGGTGTGAATGTAGAATTTTTCGTCGGACCCCACTTATACAGGCTCCGCAGTCTAGACATCTGTATTTCGCCACGGCCGAATTCCTGGCCGGCGGCGTAGGAACCTGTGAGGGCCGACATGTGAACGGACCCCTTCCGGGTTCTTCTTGCCCAGTACGCGGCAGGGGGCCTACTTCTGTACTTAGTCAGTTCTTCTATTCTCTTTAATCCTTCCCTCCCGTTTTTTGGTTTGTGATAACGCGTAGAGCGTACCCAGCCGTTTCAAAATGGTCCCTGCTATTGGAGAGGGACACGTTGCCTATGTGAAGTGTGTCGCCATGGTCGCCCTTAAGCAGGTTCCCCCCCTCTAATGACTCCGGCTTGGCGATTTATGGGGACCTCGCAAGAGCTGAGTCTGGGCTCCTCAGCCCGTACTTGTATCCTCGTGGGTTGGCTTCGGCTTTGAAGTAATCCGTGACACGCAGGATTTCGCCTCAATTTTCATCATTTTTACTGGTCTGCGCTGGAGAGTGGACTAATCAGCTGATTCCTCCTTTGGTATTGAACTTGTTTCATCGTTCTGACCTCCGTATTTCCTTGCCGTTCTGAGGTCAGTCTTTTCGTTGCCGACGCTCCCGCTTCGTGTCCTCCCCGAGGGGGACTTATACCTTCTTTTAGCGATCGAATGAGGAGCCGTGGGCAAGTAGTTGCGTCGCGTGGTCTTCTATTGCCCGTACCAGAGCGGTCGTGAGGCATAGTCATTTACGGGAGATGATAGTCAAAAGCAATATAACAACGGGTCTTACTCAGTGTCCCCCAGCCTCTCATTTGAGCCGTTTTCATTGGATTCAATAGACTTTAGTGTTCCCACCGAGATCTTCCATTGCTTTAGCGCTGAACGATATACCTGCCTTTGGCACCTCGAACTGCCACTAGTTTGGAATTGCTCGGGCTGGTAATGAGCCTCCCCCGGCAATTCCGCAGGTGTCATGCGTGCACTCTCCTTTGGAAGAAACTCCACTGGTGAGATCTTCGCGTCTTGAATCTTTCGTAAGACTCCAGTTCGGACTCCCCAGATTATTCGCACCTCGTCGGTTCCTGGCGCGCTTTTTACCTCGGCGCCACTTCGGCTGTTCCCCTCCGATACTTTGAGTCGTCACTCGTGATCCTCCTTCCCCTCATGCGCTTTTCTTTAATTCTTTCCGCCCCCGGAGAGGTAGTAAACCCCTTGACTAGATTGTGATGTCGAAGAGTAGATCCCCTTTTTTCCTTCCCGGTCATGCGAGAGAGTCGATACTACGTAGCCATAAGAAAACCTTCGCATTGCATCGCATTTCTTCGGTGGGGTCTCCCTAGCCCCCAGGGTGCCCAGCAGATGGTCACTATCGGTATCCCTCTTCCTCCCCTGTCTTTATTTAGGCCGTCCTTTCTCCTACGCCCCTCCGCAGCACAGGATCAGGCCGACTCCTTTGCGAAGGCAACCTCTTCTCACCTGCTAGCGTCACTTTCCTGTGTCACTCCGGGCGCATGCCCGTTACATTTGTTCCTGCGTTCAATATTTTCTGGTATCCTCGCTTCCAGGATGTCTCTCCTCTTTCAGATCGTTTTTCTTTTTCGCCCCACGTTCCCAAGAATGGACAGAGTATCGACTTCGCTTTTCACCCGTTCCGATGATAACCCAAGATTATTTATTCCCAAAGAGCAAATTTCCCCCAGGCTGGACTACTTACTCGTTGCCACTTTAGGGTTTTCTCCCCCGGTAGAGATCAAGGCTCTATTAACCTCTCTGCCATCGTCGGGCTGGTAGACTTCCACTAAGATTTTATGTTCCTCCCGGTTTTCTACCTCGAAATCGAGACGCGCAAATCCTCCTCTTTGCCGCGCGTCTCCCCTTCTGTCTGGACTCGAGCCTGCGTGTTTATGTGGCTCGACGCGCCTCCCCTATTGTGACTCTAGATTTTAATGATGACGGCGAGAACCTCCCGGGCGACCTTCTTTGCGCGGATGATCATAACTGATATCTTGATCTTGCAGACACTAATCCGCTGCCCGCACCCCCACGCAGCACCCCCTCTCGCGAGGCTGCCCCCCTCCGTCGACGAGTGGTGTGTTGTATCGAATCCCCTCGCATTAGCGACCCTTTTACCCAGTACCCTCTGCGCTTTGAAGTCTCGAAGCACGTTTCCTTCCTTTTCCGGTCTTTTCGCCCGGAATTCAACTGCCGCCAGGGCGACACGACTCCTTCTTTCCCTCCACCCCCCTTGTGCGAAACGACATTTTCCCCCCTATCGATGCTGACATTCCAGTCCTCAGACCACCAGTTTGAGAGTTTCCAAGTGCGGGGATGAATGTTCATCGCCCCCCTCGTAGAGAACCGCGGGATCCCTTCCCCTGGAGGACGATGCCTCTGCACGAGAGGCAGCGGTGCCCTCCTAGACCTGAAAGTAGCCTTTCTTCTGGAGGTTCCTCCTCCCAACGAAACTTCCTCTCCTCTTCGGCGCTCCCCGCAACGCAGCCCCAAGGGGGAGACCAGTTTTGGGGAGCAGAGACGGTTTGATTTTTGACATATATACCATTTTTGTGACGGGGAGTGTAGCTATTTGATTTCCGAGAAGTTTTTTTTGTCTCTAAATGTGTTTTTTTTTTTTTTTGGTGGGACGTTTCCTCTTTCCAGACCTCTCCTTTTTCCGGTTGAGATTTTCTCTAGTCGAATAGAGTCCCTCATATATACCTTTCATTTTGTTGCTAGGGAAGTACCCAACCCTCTCTCCGACACCTTTCAACCCTTCTCTGATTACTTTCTTCGGCCGCTCCTTTCTTCTAGTTCACAGATACTTTTTTTTTTCGGTTTAATTGCCTGCGCGTACTTATGGGACTTTCGGACCCCTTGTCGCTTAGGGAGTATGAGTATCTACGAGTGTTCTATGCTATTCAACCGAACTGAATCGTCCCTGACGGTTTTTTCTTCCCCCTTTTACTTTTTCTTTTTATTCTTTTCGTTCCCCCCCCCCCCCCCGCTGTAGTCGACTGGTTGATTTTTAAAGATTGAGGGTAGGATCCCATTTTGGCAGTTCCTCGGGAAGACCCGGAACTTCCGGTAGTTTTTATTACTATGTTTGCTACTTCTTTAGCCTTTTTTCTCTGATTGAGGGAGTACCCCTAGTTGACCACCAAGATTACGAGTTGGAGCCTAGCTATACCCGCGGTTGATGATGGTGTGTGTTCTCGATCGTGCCCGCCTTCTCGAGCTTTCCTTGGTTTCTATCTTTTTGGAGCCCTAGGCGCTCTAGATTGAATCGAGTGAAAACGGTTGCGAGGGAGCCACCCTCCGCCACGCAGAATTCTCTGTCCCGAAAGACGTTGATCTTTTCTGCCAAGGTCGTTTGCGATTCCGCACGATATAGTGTCTCTTTCTCCACCCCGACCTCTAGACGACGGTTACGTCGCGTTTCGACGGAATACCCGGTCCCGCTCGGCTGTGTTTTTTCCTAGAGGCCTTCTCTCTTCCCGTGATAAACCCCTCCCCTAGACGTGTAATCCCGGTCGGGTTCGCCTTCTGTTTTACCCCGGGCGGTTCGACGCCCTACTTGTCTGGTTGTGCGATTCTTTACCAAATTGACCCTGACTTTTCGAGACGTCCCGCGGGTTAATTCGTTGGGCCCCGGTTGGCGAACTACTAGAAGTGCCGCTGAGTTTGATCGGTCGCGGTTTTAGCCTTCACTATCTCCCGGTTCCCTCAACGGAAGACGTGGCTTGGCATGCTCCCGGCTTCTCGCTATGTGAAGTGTCGGCGTCGTGGTTCTTGAGTCTGCTGAATCTGTTGCATGAGTCCCCGTTCCCTTCCTTTCTCTCTCTCCGCTACCTTCGTATTGCGGATACATTGACGGATGCTTAGAACCGATGTTCTGAGCATCTGACCGTTCAGAGGAAAACATGGCGGAGCCTCTGTCCCTTCCCATTCTATGACGGGTCTCCTTACCGCGATTCCAAGGAGTTTGTGATTGCCGTGATCGACTCAGCCCTGCCGGAGGCAGGAAGGTCTCCCGGCCCTTTTTCATCGTCCGTGAGTCCCTCTAGAGACGGTACGGGACCGATCTTCCTCTCCCCTCTCCGTCGCGCGCTCAAATATCGTAAAGCTTCAAATCACCCGAGGGACCTATCTAACCGTTCTTCCCATCAGCCGGCCCTTTGTTCTCTCCCTTTGTAGAGAGCCTTTCCACCTTTTAGAATGTTTCTTCTCCTCCCTGCTACCCCTCGAATGCGATCTTTTTTCTCCGAGATGCCGCGCTATTTCCGACCGTCCCCCTTTAGTTGTGCCCCCTTACAGACGTTCCAGTGAAACATGACCTCCTTCTTAGTCAGTGTGCGCCCTTACCAGCGCCATTAAACTGGAATGCCTCAGTGGCCCTCTTCCTTTCCATGTATCGTTCCAGGCCCTACTGATAGATAGGTTTTCGGGGCACCCTCCATTTCAGGAGCTCTAGACGCTTCTCACTAATGGAGGTCTTTTCGTGAAACTGCATCTACTGTACTCTCTTTCTCTGTTCGTTTTCCCTTTCTTCCACTGTCACGAGGAGTGAGTAAAGAATTGGATCGCTCTCGTACCACGTCCACTCTCCAAGCGACGTTGCTATACTGGACCCTTCTCAAGAGCTCTTTCTCGCTCCCTGTTCCTTTCGATGACTGTCCCATTCGTTTCGCCTTTCGTTTGTGGATATTAGGATTCCAATCTGGCAGGTCGGGAGCAGCTGCAAGAGCTCGGGTTCGCAAGAGTACGTTCCTATTTTCACACTCTCTGCACCCTCTCCTCTTTGATTCCTATAAACGTGAAAGTTACCCAATCTCTGCATCTTCTGAATAACAGTATTAGTTCGTGAGCCCTTCCGGAAAAAACCCAGTGTCCTTTTTGACTTTCACAGTTTTTCCTTTCTTGCGCTTCACTTCCAATGCTCCCCCCAAGAGACTTTACCTGTTTCCCCATCGACCCGAGGCAGTCACTGTTCCTCTGGTCGCGTTTCTTGCCTTTCTTCCGTTTTCTCTCACGCATCGGAACGGCACCGTCACCTGTTGAGAGTTATTTGTTCTGTCGCTCACCGACGACTTC
>Ga0179591_1167736_pt1 | contig 17999 bp, 29 predicted proteins | sample CZOMad2_1_08_16f_FD_182891 | JGI IMG/M metagenome (GOLD analysis project Ga0179591, IMG submission 182891) | Vadose zone soil fungal communities from Angelo Coast Range Reserve, California, USA - CZOMad2_1_08_16fungal (PacBio error correction) | ecosystem: Environmental > Terrestrial > Soil >... | reverse complement strand
TCGTAAGAACCCCCCTCCTCGACCGTTCTCCTCCGCCTAAATTAAAATTCTGCCCTTCCCCTTCCTTCCTACCCCCCTAGTGTTCCTCAGGGTTCCTTTAATTCTCTCCCCTCTCCCTGGAAGATTTGTCGTTCCGGTTCCTTGTTTTATTGGTAGGCTTGGCACCTGCTTTTTGAACTTACGATTCTGGGATGCTTTTTTCCCCTCCTCCTTCCCCCGTCTCTCTGTGTGCTTTCAAGTAGCGCTCGTTCCACACGATTTTTGGCGTGCCGCCGAATCTCTTACTAGTTTTTTCTGTGACCGTTGGTCCCCCTCCGGCGTTCATCTCGGAGCCTTGTGACTTCTTGGACCAAGCACCCCCTTTCTCTCTTTTGGCTCTAGCTTTTTTTACAGAGCACGGTTTTTTATGAAGATTCACTTGAGAGTCACGTTGTTGCCTCCCCGTTCTTCATTCGTATGAGTTTGAAGAGCAAGTCCTTGAATTTTTTTGGATTTTTACCCAGTTTATTGACCCTTTATATATGAAACTAGCTTCCCCTCGCCTTTATCTCTCCCCTCCCCTCCTTTTTTGTTGAGATCTCCCCCGTCTTGTCTGAGACCTCTTCCTTTCTCACCATGCAAACCCAACTTCTGAGCACCTATCAGCTCAATCCGGGCCGACACGTTGATTCCCCCCCTTTATTGAGCTTACCAGTCCCCCCCTTCTCTGTAATTTCAACCCTCTGTGTTCCCAGCCCCCCCCTTCTTGAAGGTGTCCGCTTGTCCCCCCCAACACCTGCCCCCACTTTCCCATCCCTGACTGCTCGGTGCAAAATTTCCCTTCCTCGAACTAATTCTTTCTTTTTTGCTTTCCGCCCCCCCCCCCTCCATCTGTTTACCGATCTCCCCCGACGCGTTGTTCCCTGTATCCCCCTGGAATGAGAGGGCGTTGCTCTTTACATATCTCCAAAGACAGGTCGGTGACCACGCCCCTCCCCCCCAATGCCTCCATTCCGGCTCTTTAATTGACCCACAATCTTCCCTGGTAAATATGGACGCCTTAACTGAAATCCCGTTTCCCAAGCCCACGAGTTTTGTTTTGACCGTTTCCCTTCCTTACTTCTTCGAATTTCTTGTAACCCCCCTTCGTGAATGAGTATGCTTTTGGTCGCGGATTGGTTCGTCTTTGTCCCCACCGAACTTACTCTTTTTTGGCTACCCTTGTCGTTTTCTAGCTTTCAGAACTAAAACACTTGGATTATTTCCCCCCCTTTTCATGTTTCCTCGGCCCGATACCCGAATCTATTTCCTGCGCGTGCCGTTCGTGGGACGGTCCCCCCCCCATCTTTTATGGCCCCTTCGTTTGCCAATGCGTAGGACCCTTTTTCCCCAGAGAGATTCTTTTACTTCCCTTTGGGCTGATGCGGAGTGGATATTACCAGGCGCCTTCCCCGTGCCATGTAATGCCAGAACTCCTCTTCCCACCCTCCCCTATTTTTTCCTTTTTGAAAGACGTTCGTCTTCCGACCATCGCTTCCCCTACGATGCACGCCCGTGCGCTCCTTCCCCTCAGCGGTTCCTGGCAACATTTGATCGCTTCCTTTGTTTCCCTTTTCTTCCTATTAATGTCGCCATCCGTAGCGCTGTTCTTTCCCTTCCTCCGGTCATCCACCCCTTTTGTGCCGTCGGCGGTTGAACTATCGTACTCTCGACTTGGCACTCCCCCCCCTACCCAAATCCTTCAAATTTCCGGAAGGACGACGTTCCCCTCCCCCTTAACACGAAGTACTTGCATTACTTTCCCCCCATCTTCCATTTGGAGTCTGCCCTGCCCCCCAGCACCTCCGCCGTTAAGAGTTGTCTTCGGTCCCTCCCCAATTCTGTGGCGGTCTACCCTCGAAGTGTTCGATGCTCCCTGCCCGCGTGTTCCTCAAGACCATGAGGATCTTTTACCTTCTTGTGCGCATCCCCACGTTTTGCTTTTTTTTCGCTTTGCTCCTTTTATACCTTCTCCCCAACAAGGAGGAGACCGTCCCCTTTAAGTAGGCCAGTAATATTCCCGGAAACGATCCATCTAACCGACCCAGCTGCCCTCGCCCCTTTCTGCACCCCAAGCCCACTAACCACGTCTCCTGTCTTTCCGGTGAGCGGGTGAAATCCATTTTATTTTCTCGTGTCCGTCCCCCCGACAGATGCCTACCTTTTACTAAGTTAAAGCCATTGCTTCCGCACTAGCTATCATCCATTTTGTGGGATGGGTGTTTCTGCTTCAAAGCATTTTCACTCTTTCTTTCCCATGTCTTGAGTTTTGCTTCCCTTTCCTAGACATTGATACTGTCCGATCACTGCTCGCCGTTCTTAAGAATTTTTGCTGCTCCCTCTTTTTTTCTGCTTTTACAAAGTTACTTGGTTTCTTTCGCCTTTCTTGTTGACCCTCTAGTGACTCTTCCTATTATTGAATTCTTCACCTTCACGCCAACCTCCCCCCCCGTAACTATGACAGTTTTTCTTCTCACTATATATCCCCGTTGTTGGTGTGTGTTTCTGTCTATTTTCTGTCTAACCCCAACCCCAATAGTTTCCACTCGCTGCTTAGTTCCTCTTCAATAGAGATTATATTCCCGCTAGGCACCCTCCTCCCCCTTCAGATTTTTCAGATCCCCCCCAACTCCCTGAATTTGAGCTCTGAATTTTTCCGACCACTTTTCTACCCGCACTTTGAGTCAGATGCCGGAAGGAGGACTAGCCATTTTTTCTTCCCCCAATTGCCCCGACTGGTTATCCTCTTCCCCACCATTCACGCTTCTAATCCCACCCCCCAATCCCAACCCCCGTTTTTCCCGTGCGGGCTTTTCACTCTGGTTCCTTCTCCTGGACTTTTTTTCTGACCACGCCAGAACCTTCAGTCTAACACCGAATCCCCCAGGACCCCAACCCCCTTTAGGTTTTCTTCTTTGGTTGAGGTTCTTCTGTTCCGGGGTAAGCTGGCGACCTTTTCACGCAACCTAGGCATTTTTTCTATTTCCGCTTTTCTTGCGCCTTCCGGCTCAAGCTTCCCCTTTCACCTTGGTTCCTTCTCGATCCCTTCCTGGAGTTTTTGCCCCACCCCAAACGTTTGCGGGTTTGCTCATCCCAGCCCCCCCCCTTCCCCCCTTTCTCTCCCTCCTTGTGTGAGTTATGTCCCTCCAACTTCGTTTTTCCTGTTTCTGGCTTTTTCAACGTGGCTAGAGCGGTCAGTCGATAAGTGATCCCTTACAGCACCCACTCTTTCCGTTACTCCCTACCAGCGGTAATTTCGTTCCGCATTTCCTTGTAGGGAGACTTTGGTGCGACTTGAACCGATAGTTACACCGCTCTTCCCCCCCCAGCCTTGGTTCTTTAACCCTTTTTCGGTACCTCCCAGCCCCCGCCCGTATGGCGCAACCTTTTTCCTAAAATGTCCCCTTCTCCCTTTTCTTGAAAATCTACACGTTAACCTCCTCCCGACCTGCCTTTCCCCTTTGCTCTTTCTCCCTTTCCTGTTGCGAATTTCAAAGGAACGTGATGGTTGGATCCGACCCGCTTTATTCAATGCTTTTCTCCTTCTCTTACCCTTTCATTCGCCTAGAACTTTTCCTTCGTTTCATTCTCCAGGTCAGCAGTCCTACCCCGCAATCTGTACCCTTTTTGATGTGCCTCATCGCCTGGTTGACACTTGCCCCTAATATCTGCCCAATTTGCAGACTTATAACATTCAGCCCGGGATTGGGGCGTCCACTCCAACTTCACATGCTATCCCTCTGGTTTTCTCCCTATTGACCGTGCGGGGGAATCAGAACCTTCATTTCTTTTTCCATGATCATTTTTTTTCCGTGTTAGCCCCCCAAAGTGAGTAATTTTCAGGCTGAACCCTCCTCCTTAACCCCATATTCACTGCCCCCTTTTTCCCTACAGCAGTATGGGTTTTTCGTAACAGCCTTCGCCACCTTGACAGGATCGGAAACCAAACCAACTGATGGTATTTCAGCGTCATTTCTTCATTCCGATAACCCCCCCCCCCCCTGGACCCGATGGTCCGAGTACCTATCCGGCTCGTTTCCGTTAGTTGCACTACTTCTGCTTTACCTTAATCAGCTGGTTTCCTTTCTCCCCCCTACCCCTTTCACACTCTGTCCCTGTTGACCACCCTCTCTTATCGCATAGTTCCCAAAGCTGTCCCTTGTGTTTAAGCCGTACCTCCGAATAGTTTTCGTCCCCCTTTTTTGGTTCCTGCCGCGTCCGCCTTGCTTTCCTTTGTGCTTTTGTGAGTTCCCAATTTCAAATTTACGCAGTTGTTTCTGTTCACGCTTGGTTACCACTCATCCGGTTTTTCTGCGTTCGAGTCTTCCCGTTTCACTCCGTGAGTTGCCCCTCGAGGAGTGATTTTCTCCTTATCTGAAGGCCCCCCTTGATTTTTTTGGTGTCCCCTTTTTTGTAGGTCAGCCTTCTCTCTGCAACTCTTCTCTGGCCAACTTTTCGTTTTTAACCCGTTGTTTTGTGAGTCGATATTTTTTTCTGTAACTAATAGTGTCATAATCGCCCACCGTCCATGCCTTTAAATTCCCCCCCACCCACCCTTCTTTGATACTTCAGAATTTCAAACTCCTCTTCTGACCCGACAATTCCCCTTTTCTCCTTTGATTCAAACCCCCCCCCAATGTGACTTAAAAATCTCTCGACAATCCCCCCGGATAGAATAGAAGGTTGCGATTTTTACACATTCCCCCCCTCCCCAGGCCCGCGTTGATTTACTTTCTTCCTAACTTGATGAGGTCGTCCCCCCCCAGATCTTCGGCCCCACTACAACCCAAGTATTCGGTTTCCGATTACTCTCGGTTTCGTGTGGCTCTGTCCCTGGACTTTTTTAGAGTATGTTTGATTAGTCCTACCCCTATCTCCTTGTAAACCACATATTGATGTCCCTCCTAACCCATTTGATCCCGACTTCCTGCGCCCCCTTGACTTTAAAGTTTTAAATAGTGAAGTCTTGAAATGCCCCGGACACCTACCCCCTCTGGTTGCCGCCTGTTTATCTTTGCGGGTTTTTAACCCTTTGAGGTGCGAGTCCCTTCCCCTGGCGGGTTGAGTTTCCCACACCGACCCATTACTCTTTTTTTGGTTCCCACGTTCGTTGACGACTCATCCCCTCCCAAATTTTTCTCCAATATGGCACCCTCTACCACCCTTACCTATATAGCTGTGTCCTTTGTGTATGTGGACCCCCCCCCCCTGCTTTTTTCGGCCCAATTTCCTTTGCCCAATTATTTCCCGGTTGGCCTCTCCCTATTCTTGCCAGATTTGTGTCGACTTGCGTGACTCTGGCTAACCCTGATTCCAATGGTAAGATATTTTGCATTCCACTTGCCCTTTCCTTGCCCCCCCCGAATCTTCCTGAGATAGCGGTTCGTAGACCCCCCCTCCACCCTTTCATTTCCTCTTTTCCTTCTATAGACCGAACGGTAGATGTTCCTTAAGAACCTGTGCCCCTCTTCCCCCCCCCCCTAACTTCTTGTTCCCTCCCCTGCTCATAGGACTTTATAATATTGCTTATTACGGTAGCGCTTTTTTTTTTTCGGTTACCGTCCCTCCCTTCTCTTTCACACCCTTGTTTGGGCCCCCTTTAGGCATGGGAACACTATCGGCACGCTCGACGCCAATGCTCCCAACCGCGGACCCCCTTTTTGATCGTATTCACCCAGTCTTTTCCATTTTCACTCAAGTAAGGCTCTTTTATTCTTTTCCACCGATACCTGTGTAGACCGTCGCAGAAAGCCCCCCCCCCTCTCTTCCGATTGCTACGACACCTGGAGTAATCTTAGATATTTCTATTCATCCAATTGGCGAAAAATCCCCCCGCTGATCGCGGTCCAGTCTTCCCAATTATGTTCCTCTTCCCTTCGTCTCCTTTGGAATCCCCACCAGAACTTGCTCTTCAGCTCCTTACCGTTGACCCACTATACCAACCGCCCCCCTCGATAAATCTCCAGCCTAGCAAACCCCCCCCTTCTCCCCCTTCGGTATTTTTGTGTTTTGAGATGTTGCCCATGAGGAAGTAACTCGTGTTTAGCACCCCCCAGAGATCCGCACCTCAAGCACTTCTTTAGCAAGACGCGGCAGTTCTTAGCCACGGTTGTTTTATTGGTGTTTTTTTTCCTATTTTGCTCGTCCAGGGGTTGCCTTCGTCTCAATCCGTTCTGGCTTTCTTTCTTTATTTCTCCTCCTTTCAGATCCGGCTCAGTAGTGGCGCCTCCTGGCCTTTAATCGTCTGTAGTGAAACCAGTCATTGATTATTTTCCCCTTTCCTTGATCGAGTTATTCTCGAGCCATTGAACCCACTCACGCAAGCGTCACAGTGTCACTATTTTCCCGGTTTTTGCTTCATCTCTCTCTCTCTCCCGTTTTGTGTGGTATCTCAGACCCCCAACCTTCCCCCTCTTCATGAATTGTCCGATGCTTTCAAGTTTTCATTCCCTAGATCGTCATCCCACCTCCTTCCTTCCATGTCGAGGCCAGAGGTGAAATATTTATTTCCCCCCCCCTCCCCCCGATTTTTTTTTATGCCTTCTCTCCACCTTATTTTGAGATAAGTTATATTCCGGCGGCGTTCAATAGCAATGTAGCGGTCCCCAAGCTTTCCTACAAACACAACCCCCCCTCGACCCTGTTCTCCCTCCGGCCACCCTAAATTCCGCTCTCCAACCATACACGTGGCTATAATGCTCTTATTTAATAATGGCTTTAGTCTGCTTTTTTCTTCTTTTGCTTTGTACACGCCTACAACTGCTCACCTGTACTAAGTCCCCCCCCTTCCCCCACCTCCTGATAGTGGCTTCTTCTTGTGGTTGAATGACTTTTTTATTTTTGCCCCCGGTGTCTGATGGAGGGAGCTTTTTCCTACAATTTCCCTCTTACTTCAATTTTTATGAAGGTTTTTTTTTTTCTCGCGCGATCCCTTCTCCTTTTACCTACACTTTGGATCTGACCGAGATCCTCCTTGGTCTTTCCCCTTCCCCCCCGTCTTTGGTTTGTCATAGTCCCGTGTCTCCAGAATTGGTGCGGACGGCTACTCACATCTCACACGGCGTCGGTTGTGTCGGCTACGGTTACCCTTTTTCTCTCTTTGCTTCTCTGACTCCATCCCCTTATTTTCACCCTCAAATCATCGAGTGTGGTCACGTTCGTCTTCCGAATTTCTTCTCGCATGGACTTCTATTCGTTCTGCTTTTCCCCCGACGACTGCAACCTTTTTTTGGTGGCTGTTCTTTTTAACAAGGGAGTCCCCTCCCTTCCCAGCGCTCCCGTATGGCTCCCCCCTCCTCCCCTTCCTCTGATCTTGCACCACTGACTTCGGTCCCCCGTTTCTGCCGCCAAAGCCCTCAAATGGACTATCTATATAGCACCGGTGATCGCCGCGGAAATTTACGACTCTTTCGTTTATCGCACCGCCTCTCACATTTGTCGAGTTCCTTTTTATTTAACAAGCATCCCCTTGCAACCAGCATACCGCCCTCCGGTAAACCCTGAGGAAGGCCCCTCCCCGGGCCTTTATCTACCTATATGTTACCCTTGACACTACTATACCAACTGGTCCTCATTTTCAAATTTTCCCCTCCTGTTGTTTCTCACTAAAAGGAAAGGCGTTCGTTAGTGGTATCTCTTTTCCCGTCGTCATTCTTGGACTCCATAACTTGGCGTTCCCCTTTTTTTCGGACCAGCCCCCCACCATTTTTTTTGTTTCCCACCGAAACCTCAGCTGAAAGCACCGATTGTTTTACGCACGAATTCGAATCCAACTCAGACCTTCCCCCCCCCCACCCCGGGGTTTATTCTTTCATGCCTTCTCTTTCCCCTCCCCTTTTCCCGTCTGTTTGACTTTCAGCGACGGGAATTTTGGTAGGGTCTTTGTCCTAACTGTATTGTTTGTTCCCAATTCCCCTCTATTGGATCTCATCCTATTCCCCGGAGACCCTCCTTGTCTCAACGTCCTGCTCCTCTCGTTAAGTCTGGTATCGGTGTTTGCTTTTGCCGCTGACTTCTTCCTTCTTTCCCTTGTAACACCAGTCCAGCCGTTTTCCACTAAATCGCAGGAGCCTGATGAATTTTGTAGGACCAAATCGCACACTTTCTAGCTTGTTGCTGTTTTTTTTAACGTTTTCTCTCCCCGAAGGTTTTTCTGAGCCAGTTTAGGTGTTTTCTAATACCTTCTTTTCCTCCGAGGGAGTTCCCCTCTCTCCCCCACGGTACTGACTGAATTGTTCTTTGATCGGGATTTGCATTTCTATGACAACCCTCGTGCCCTTCTGACCTCCTCCTATTTTTTCCTCCCCCTTTTTTTTTTTCTTGTATTCTGGAGCTGCCCTGAATCCCAGTAGTTGCAGAGAAAGGCCCCCCGCTCCCACCCACAAAATCCAATGACCTGCGCGCTCACCCCCCTCCTCTTTATGTTTTTTCCCCTGTCTTCAATGACTCCTCTCTTGAAGTCCCCACCAAAACCTCTCAAGGCAACTTGCTCTCCTCCCCACTGCCTTTTTTTCTTTCGTATAATAACCTTTTTCCTTCTCTTCGTAATGACGTCCTGGACTCTTAGGCTCAATAATTCAGACTCTTTCACGCCCCACCCTCCATCTTTTGTAAACGATCTTCCTTCCCGTTGCCTTAGTCTCCTTTTTAACCTCTTATTGTCTTAGCTCCCTAGTCATGTTCCAAAAAACAACCATTCGGTCACCGAAACCAATTTCGTCCACCGCCTGTTTCGGGCGAACCCTTTACAGTTTAACGGTATCGAATTCATTACCCTTGACCACTTTTTTGAAGAACACACTCTTTTGGGTTCCGGTTAAGGATTTCCTCTTCGCCTTCCTTTGTCGTGAACAGTTGTTTCATATTCGGGTCCTTCATTTTTTCATTCATTTTTTCCCAACCGAAACTACTTTTTTTGCATACCCCCTTTCCTTTTTTTAATTTCCCCACCCGTGGTCCCCATTTTACGACCGGCAACCCCCTCCCCCCACGAACTTTATCTAGCTGCAGTGTTAGTGGACCCCTTTACCCTTTTTTTCCCTTCTGGCACACATTTTTTTTTTCTCTTCAGTGCCCTGGTTGAAACGAGCGATGATTCTCCCCTTTCCCCAGGATGCGGTGCCCTGATTCCCTTTTCTCTTAACTTTTTTGCCTCTTCGATATTGAACGAATATACACTTTCACTTCTTAAACCGTTTACTTCCGATCTTTTTCGAGCGGTCGGACACTCCATTCTTTTAGTCTTTTTCTCGACAACCTTGCCCTTTCTAGCTCCCCTTTATTGAGGCAATGAACTGTTCCGATCAATGAATTTTTACACCTTTCCCCCCCTTCCTCTTCTTCTCAGTTTTTCCGCCTTCCGTAGACCGAGTCCAAATTCGACCTTTTAGAGGTCATCCCCCCCCCCCCAGTAGTTTAGATCCCGGAGGGGTTGTTAACTACGGACATCTTCCCTCCTTTCCCCCCCCACTTCCCCACGTGCTCCCCGCAGATGGGTTTCCCCCCCCAGCAACCTTGTTTAGTGGGCTCTCCTTTTCTCCTTGACACCGCTCGAAAAGTGTTTCGACCGTAACAACGCCTCCTTCAGAGTTGCTGCCTACTTTTCTACCCCCCATCTGGTTTTTCTTTTCTTTATTGTCGTATTTTACCCGCCCCTTCTTTTTGATCATGGAGTATAGCGGTTCCAGATTCCACTTTTCCTTCAGTTTTTGTCGGAGCTAATTTTGGCTGATCCCCCTCTTCCCTTAGGCAGCGTCGAGTGCCCGTTCAAAGCATTCCCCCGAAAATCAAAATAGCCATGCCTCTCAAACCCTTAATAGCAACGTTCGCTTAGGTATTTCCTTCGAGTTGAAGGGAGTCCATTTTCATGGAGAGGCCTGCTTTTTTTCCGCCCCACCCCTCTACTCTACTCCTTTCCCCTCTGATCTCCCTCCGCGGCATCTATCCCCCCTTTTTGGGTTTTTCTCACGCTTACCCCTATACTTGGTAGTTCTGCTTCTCGAACATGTCTAGTCCCCTGCCATCTTTCCTCCCCATGCTCTTTTCCCTTCCTCCGTTTTTAGTCGAAAAGGTCTTTATGCCGAACTTCATAGTCGTAAAGTTACTTTTGAGTTTTCTGATTCGCTTCCCGCACTTGGCCCTGTGCCTCTCGTTATCTCTCTTCTTCTCACAATCAATTTTCCAGTTTTCATATTTGACAGTTGTGGCGATCATCTCTTCTTTTCCTCATAAGTTTTGTTGTTGCCTTTCGATCATTTTAGCCTTCCCCCACCCTACATCTGCCCATGCGGTAGTCAGATTCCACCCTTTTATCGCTCTTAAAAGCTAGCACCCCCTAGAACCTTTCGAGCGCATTAGAAAACCTCTTACTTCCCTCCCATCCCGTTTCATGCTCTTCACTTCTGATCACTCCGGAGAGACTATTATGGAGGAGCAGATCCCTTTCCGCTGCCAAGCTCCCCCTGCAACCCTTACCAACTTTTCCCCCTTCCTAAACGCTGTCTTTTGACTCCTTTGTTCGCAGCCCCCCCCTCCCCAATTTTAAGGGATTGCGTGCTTCCCCCTCCTGGCTCTTCTTCACGGTCTTGTTCACCCCCCATGATGTCAAATATAAGCTTCCAGTCCAAAAGACTGCTCGTGTGCGGCTTGCGGGTTGCTCTGTCCATGTCGCCTTTTCCGATTGTCTGTTCGAAGTGATTCTCCTGGTTAAAAAAGGAAGTTGGCCACTTCAATTTCCGCTGAACTTTTTTTTTCTGACTCTCTGCGCACACCGCCTCTTCCAATAACCGCTTGGTTCACCTCTTTTTTGATTTTCCCCCACAAAGCGGGCTTTGTATTTTATCCAGGTTGCTTAACGCCAGAATGGTTGAGGCTCGTGCCGCCCCCCTCCGCTTTTGTTCGGTGTCTTTCTGGCTACCCCTTTTTCCACCTTTTTAGCGGTGCAGGAGATTGAAGATCCTTTTCGTCATCGCGTTTTTTCTTTAGGTCTTTCCTTTGTTATTGGTTCCTTTTTCTTTGATTATCTCTCCCCCGCCCTTTGATGAAAACCTCATTTTGTGTGTTCTCTCACACGACGGAATTCGTAACCGTTATTTGTGACCAACCATTTTTGACATTTTCATATGAGCCTTTTCCACAGACACCGTAAAAGTTCTTTGATGTGTTCCCCCCCTTTCTTTTCAACCCTCTCCCCTTTCTTTTTCTCGAGTAGACATTGATCTTCGAGGACACTTTTTGTTGATTTTGATCCGACCACTTCTCTTCACCTTCCCGGATCTTTTTGGCTTACTCCTTTTTCAGTAGTCACCTGAAGCGTAATCCCCAGCGTCCGCATGCCCCGTCCAATCGGGACATGATTCCTCCTTTTCTGGCACCTGGCCTCCTCTCCGTGGTTCCCCTCCCCATTTCCACGGCTTGGTGCGTCCCACTCACGTACCTCCTCGACGTCGTGGTATCCTCGGCGACTTCCACCCGTTTTTGGTTTTTGTCGCCCATTCCTTTTTTCAGACACCAAAGAGTAAGTCGGTTGTTGACCAGTTTAACCTAAGCCGTTTTTCCCCCCCATCTTCCCCTCTTCCCCCCCCCCCCCCCCCCCCCCCCCCCCCCCTTCCGCTTTTCCGCCCTGAAATTCCCTCTCCAATCCTCTGTGCCAACCCAACTCTTTCCACTTCCTTGCATTTTCCTTCCCCCTCCCTTCTGGTATGTGAAAGACTTTTCGCCGTCCCACGCGCCTGCAATGTTTTGCTTTTTCGCTTGGTCTACTTTCTTTTGAATGAGTTTTATGCGCATCCAAAGACCTTTCTTTTCGGGAGATGATAAGGGACCGAAAAGATCTTTTCCGCGTCTCCCAGATGGTCTGTTTTTGTGCGTGTTGAAATATGACCCTTAGTTCGTGGAACCCTTGTTGCCCCTAATCGTACCCTCGCGGTCCCCTTGATTTGTCTGCAAAATTTTTCAAGTCCTTTTTTGCAGTGTTTCACGATTTTGCCTCCTCAGACTTTTTTTTTCTAGTCGCGCAAATTGTTTAATCCAAGTGTCTTCTCCTTCTTATTTTGTTGCAAGCTTTGTCATTTTTTTTTTTTTTTGTCCTGTTTGGATGGCCTACCCCATCTTTCCTCTCCTCTCTCTCTTTCCTAAAGGTTTGGGTTCTGAGAGATTGCCTTGAACTTCAGCTCGCTTCCCTTTCCCTTCCCCTTCCGTTTTGAACCCCCCCCCCCCCTTCACGTACCGTGCGATATCTTACGTATTCAACTCCTCCGGATCCCGACTGGTTCCCCGCCTGGAGCCCGTTTCGCTCCGCAAACAATTCTGGTATTCAAAATCCCTGCTGTCCGCAACACCTCTCTGCCGGTTGCGTGATTTTTCCACTAACAACTAAAGGATAGAGTGCTTTACATCCGGCCTTGGCCCACTGTTTCCTTCTAACCATTAGTCTTTCCCTGCCAAACACCCCGATACATTTGCGTTATAGCTCATCATCCTCTTTCGACTTATCGGTCTAAGTTGACCCCTCTGGGCTGTGCCCTACAATTAGGCTTCAAAAACTACTCTTAAAGCAACCCCCCCCCCCCCGTCTTAGTCGTTGCGAAAAATCTTTCCAGGTTCTTTAGACAGTTTAACTTCCCGAACTCCCTCCCCCTGTTTGTGTTGCAGATTACCTTCTTTTTTTCGCTTTTTTAGTTTTTTTTGGAACCCCATCGTACTTTTCTCTGCCTGAGTTCGCGCCAGGTTTCTGAGTGTTTCTCTCGTTTTCCCCCACTTCCTTTTTTTCTCTCCCAAGTTGTTTCTAAGCAGAACTCCCTCCCCCGTTTCTGCGTCCATTGAAGACGGCAATAGTACCACTAACTGAGGCCTCGTTTTTTTGTTGTGGACGACCAAATCCCTTTTCTTCCATTCGGATCCCCTCCCCATGAGCCTCGTGCCTTTTCAGAGCGCTTGCGTGTCTCATTTTTCCCCTATTTAGGGGAGCGTTACTTCTTCCCTGGCCTCTTCCTTAGGCATACTTTTTTAAAGAACTTGAAAGAATGACCCCTCCTCCCGATCTTTTTTTTTTTGTGTTTCGTATACCCCCCCCTCCTGTCCTTTCCGCTGCGGATACAGTTTTTTCGCCCACTCCCCAGTTTTTTCCGTCTTTTCTTCAATTCAACCGTATCAAGCACTTTCCTTCTGTTTTTCATCAATTTTTAATTTTTCTTACGATTTGCGCATACTTTCTCTCATGTTCATACCGTCCTCCCTTTATTTCATCCACCCCAGGTTTGGATTTCGGCGGTTGGTAACTTATGAAGATCGACGTTGCCAATTTTGCCCCCCTACCCGCCCCTCCACACTGCTTTTAAGACCCCTCCCTTGGTCCCCCAGGTTATTATTTAACGTTTTTGTTTTTCACAGGTAAGGTAATTCTATCATCATGAATACCCCTTATAAACCCCGTGTAGACTAGCCGCCTCCCCTTCCTACGTGCCTAGTGATTTCCTGCTCCCCCCTTTCCCCTTGACCTAGTTTATTTCGGGCTCTTTTTCCCCGCCCTCCTTTTTTTGTGGGCGCCCTTATCGACGGTTCAAGATCCAAGGTGATGTTCTTGCGCCTTTGTGATCCTTTCCCACAAGGCCCTTTCCATCCTTGACTTTCAGCGTCCTTTCTCTTCACCTGACTCATTCAGTTCCCCGATCCACTTAGACCATGCCTAGCAAACCCTTCAAGACGCACCAATTAGCGCTAGTTATGTTCCTCGGGCTCTAAGAGACCAGTATGTCTCTTTAAGCCCCACACAGCGTTCAGAGGCAATATTATTATCAAGCCCCTCTTCAGTCTAACGTAGTTTTTTCTGTGGGCTTCCGACGAGCAGATCTTTCTTTCTGTTTGATGCATCTGGAGCACCGTTCTAGTGCGGAATTCTTGCAGTACCCCTCTTCTAATACCTGGATAACTTTCGTTGGTGTGTGTGTTTCCTGTGCCGTCGTCGCCCCCCCCTGTGCCTCCCCTCTCCTTCCCTTTTTCTTCCATTTTGTTTTTACCCTTCTTTCTGCCCGGGCGCTTGTACATCTGAGTATAGTTTTTTTTTTTTCCTTTAGTTCTTAATTTACCACTTCCCGCATCGACCTGTTACTATTCTTTGTGTTCGAACCCTCTTCTTTTCTCCTCCGTGTTTTTTTGTGAGCTGTGAAAAGCGTCATTCCAAAACCTGTCAATAGGACCTGTTCCTTATTTGAAGTTTGAAATCACACCCTGATAACGCTTCTTTCCCCCTTCTCCCCGTCGGCGAATACAATTTGACCTCACAGACGTCTCATTTGATCGCCCTATCCCCCTTTCCGATCTAATTCTTCCTCTCTTTGGAAATAGCACGTAGGTTTGCCCCCCGGTTCAGCAACCTCTCCCCTTTTTCCACAGACCCCAACGCTTCGGAATAGTCTGTCCTTTTCCCTTTACCAACCCCACCACAACAGTTGCTATCCGTTGCGCCTCCTCCTTTTCCTTTCTTCTTGTTTTCCCTTTTTTCCTGGGGCCACTTTCCATCCTGAATCACCCTGATGCCCCTCTTCCGCCTCCCTGCAAACCCTATTTGCTCGGTCTGCTGTTTTTTCTCTTCCCTTTTCTCTTTAATTTTTCCGGGTTCCCTACCCCTCTGTCAGATGATCCCAATCAACAAGTTTCTCGCTTACCTTGTGTTTGCTCTTCTCGGATCGCCCCCCCTTTTCGAAATCCCTTTTGGGATCTTGAAGCCCTCCTAAGAGGTGGTGCCCCATTTTTAGGGGTGATTAATCAGTACCTCCGGTCTTCCCCCCTGTATATGCCCGAATTTTGTGAGCGTTATTTCACTGCCGTCCCGGGTTGTCCGGTGCGTGCGGATAAGTGGTACCCCCCCAGATTTGTACCTTGCAGTTATGAAGAGACTTACCCCCCCCGTTACCCTAATTCTGTGGTTCCATTTTTTCCGCCACTTTCCCCCTGTTTTTGGCCCAAATTCGGAGCATTGTTGCCCTCCTCTTTTTGTTCCCGACTTCCCCGCTTATTTCACCAATCTGGGGGTGGTGACCCTTCTAACCTGCTTGACCCGGTACATCATCCGTCCCTTCCCTCTTCGTGATCGTCCCTTGTAAACCTACTTCCCCAGTTTCGGGTGTAACCATTCTTGCCGAACCCCCTCGAATATCTATCTCCCCCCTCTCCTCCCCATTTTCATTTCAGTGACGCTGCCTGTGCGTTTTCTCCTCAAGCTCTCTCTATATTCTGTTTCAGTATTTCCGTTTTCCCCATCTGGCCCTAATCCCATTTTCTTCGTAATACCATTCTCCGGCCGATAAAATCTGGAATTCTCCTAATCCTTATGGGAAGTGACCCCTCCTAGCTGCAATTTTTTCAGTAACCCCCCCTTTCTAACCCTTTCTTGGTTCGTCCATAACCGCCCTCTCCAATTCGTTCGTTTTTTTGATCGTGAATATCATCTGGACTCATCCCGTTTTGGCTTTTGTTCACCCGGCCATCCCTTCCAAAAACTTTCCATTCGGTCCCATAAGCCGACCCCCCCCGACGAAGCCCAGGTCTTACTTTGAGTTGGTGACCCCCTCAAAATTCGAGAGAACATTAGTAATCTTCACAAACCCTAGGGTTTGTCCGGAATTCACTTATGGAGATCCCTTATTTTCAATGGTCTTTTTTTCAGATCCTGCAGAGGTCAATGGCGGCTTTTTGGCCTACTTTTCTGTTTTTGTCACTAACGCTTTTCCTTTCTCCTCCTCACAGTCTACTTGCTCGCAACTCTTCTAAGCGACCCCGCCCCCTTGGTATATTTTGTTTTTCGTTCTTAAGATCTTCCTTATTATTCGTCGTTCGAACCCCCCTTTTTTCCCCTGCCTTGTGTAAACCTTCTCTTTGCTTTTCTTTCCCCCCCTTCGAAACCACTAGAAGTTGTTGTTGTGCTCCTCCCCCTCTGTTTGCAACCCTTTGAGGTTTTTTTTCCTCCTCCTTCTCTCACGGTGTGACTTGCCTAGGAAGTTTTCATCGGATCGAGCAAGCTTTTGTTGGGTCATTATCCGGGATTGCCTCTATGCCATTCGTGCCCTGGCTCACCTTTTCTTTTTCCTCCCTCCCCTTTTTGTTGTTTTTTTAGTTCCAATCCCGTTGCACGCCCTCTTTCTAGAGCCAGGCCACTCTATCACCTGACCACCAAAAAGTACACGGGCCTGCGCGACCCCTTTCTCTCTTCTTCCTCCCCTGTTTAACTTGCCTCTTGAAGCTCAGTCCCCCTCCCTTCTCTGTAAGGAAAAGTTGAGATGACAAGCACCCACGGCTCTTAAGGTCTTTTTTTTCATCCCCTGTACCAAGGCATTTACGTCTCTTGTCCCCCACCTTACTCCAATTTTTTTTTATTTATGGCTCATCCCCACCAAAACACCCTCCTCGTGTGAACGCTCAAGAGCTTGCTCTACCTTGTTAGGGGTCACAGCTTTTCTTCTGTCCTCCCCATTCTTTCCTAAGTGTCCCCCACCGTAAATTCGGGTGACCACGCCTTTCCCCCCTTAGACTTCCTCTTTCCTGCTTCCCCCCCTGGAAATTTTGGCTCGAATTCAGGAAATTCCCCGTTTTTCCCCCCCACCTAACCCCTATTTGGTGAAGCTATTCTTTTTTCTCTTGCGCGGTTTTTCCCCCAACTCGGTTTGATCTTAGGAGACAGGCGGGCGCGTGAGTGTTTTTCCAGTTTTCACCAGCACACCTGTTTGCAACCCTTGTCTTGTTTTTTTGAACCTATGTCCAATCCTCCTCCGGCAAATCGCTCATTTTGAACGATAGATGGATCCTCTCGTTTGGACTCCCCCCCCTTTCCCCTTTTTTCTTTTTACAATTCGTGCAAGGTTCCCAGCGCTGATTGATGTCCTCTACCATGCTTTTTGTCCCTTACTTTTGGCCTCCCCTTGCGTTTTTCCTTTCGGGCTTCAATCAACTTTTCCTACTGACCAACTGTTCGATCATGTTAGAGAGCGGTTCTTCTCCCCCCCAGCACCTCGTCTTCTTTTGACTCTTCCCCTTGGATGGAGTTTTTAGTCTCTTTTAGTCCTCCTTTCCCTATACATTCCCTTCCCTATTCAAGGATCAAGGTCCTTTCCTCGATTTTCCTTCCGGTTTTCCTTGGGATGTCCCCGTCCGCCTTGAGATTGTTCACCCCCCCAGTTTTTTTTCACTCCTTTTTGGCCTGACGACCTACTTCTCCCCTAACCCCTCTAACTGCGGTCCCCCCCAGTGGCCCCAATAACCCGCGATTTTGGTAAGGTTTTTCCCTTTGAACTCCCGGTTTTCCTTTTCCTCTCCTTCACCTTTTTTCTGACCCCGTTTCCTCGAGCGCTACTGACGACCGGGACTCGTTGATGGGAAGGCCCCCCCTCCCCCCAAAGTGTTCTGCTCTGCTCCTCTGTTCGATGCCCGCTTTTTCCATCCCCTTCTTTATTCGCGCGCCTCCAAAATGGTTCTTTTCTGAGTTTCCTGTTCTCCTCATTCCCAACAAACCAAATCATAGATAAAGCCGCATTTACCCAGAGTATGACTGCCTTGAACAGATTCTCTTTTTCCCCGACCACCCTTCACTCGCACTCTCCTCTTCCCCCACTTCACTGTCCGCTTGTAGTTTTTTAATGTTTCGGATGGTGTCCCCCATGAGAAGTATGTGAGTTCGTGTCAAGCCCCCCTCGATTGCCCCACCTCTTATTCTATATCACTCTCCCCCCCATTAGGTTCTCTGTTTATGTTGGGCTTCTCCTATCAGTACGTACAGTAGTTTGATGACTGTTTGGAGAAACCTGTAGCTTTTCGTAAAGTGTTCCTTCCAATTGCTATTCCCCGTACGCCCCTTCCCTTTTCGTTTTTTTTTTTTTCGAATGAACCTCGTTGTCTGAACGTTCCTTATCTTTTTTATTTTCTAGAAGGTGCTCCCGGTGCCTCTCTCCTTTCTTATGCAACCCTTTACCCCTCCTCCTCCCCCTTTCCCT
>Ga0179591_1240506_pt1 | contig 18000 bp, 35 predicted proteins | sample CZOMad2_1_08_16f_FD_182891 | JGI IMG/M metagenome (GOLD analysis project Ga0179591, IMG submission 182891) | Vadose zone soil fungal communities from Angelo Coast Range Reserve, California, USA - CZOMad2_1_08_16fungal (PacBio error correction) | ecosystem: Environmental > Terrestrial > Soil >... | reverse complement strand
TCAGGCTCGAACTGTATCCTTCCCCCCTTTTAACCCCGTTGAATCCGACGGTTTCCTCGGCCATCGATCCTTTCCACCAAGTCCTGCACTCTTTTGCCAACTCCTCGTGAGAACACCGTTGCACCCTTCTTGTTCGACAGCATCGTGCTTTCCTTGGTTTCTTTTTTAGTTATTGCGGGCCTTTTTTGTCCTCCTCTTTTACCCTGGGCCCACTGTTCTCCTTCTTTCCCCTCAGTTACAAGCTGGAACCTTTTTTCTATTAGTGACCTTTTTTTTTTTTTTCCTCTCAGGTCTTTTCCCCCTTTTGTGAACCCAGCCTCCGGCCCCCCCGGTTTGTCTTTCTTTCAAGTCACATAGTTGCTTTTTTTAGTAGCCCCCACTTTTAACTTTTATCGTAGGCTTCTTCTTCTTCCAACTCGCTTCGGTCTCCCCATTGACCGTATTTCACTTTTTCCACTGGACCAGGGGCTTTTTTTCATACTGTTTAAAAAATTTTCTTTTCGTGGGGCCAACAAATCCCTCTTCTCTTCTTTTTTTTCCGGATTTTCATTGCGCCCCACGTCTGATTTTCCGAAGGTCATCCCCGTATCGATGGCGAGCCTTCCCACTTTTGTTTTTTCTGCGTGACCCAACTTGGCTCCTCCCCTTCTTTTGACTCCCGCCCGCCATAGTTTTGGGCCCCCCCCAGGGTGGGAACTTTTTTTTAGCCTCGTGCCGAAAGATCTCTACTTTGGCAGCCCCTTTCCCCTTCATCCCTCGTCCTGATCACCTATCCCTCTCCTCTGGAGGGTGCTTGTGTGCTTCTCTTTTATTTTTTTTCTTTCTTTCACCCCCATTTTTTGCGGAGCTCTTTGGCTTCCCCTTTTTCATTTTATGTTTGATTTCGTTGAGGAGTTCCTTTTCTAAAGTTTTTCCCACTGTCAACCTTGCTCATTTTCTTCTTTGTATCTTTCATCCCTTTTGGACGTCCCGCCTGTGGTTTTTCTTTTCCCAGGTGGGCTTTTTTTTTTTTTCTTTAACCCACCCCCCCTCTCTGCATATTTCCCTGCTTTTCTTTTCCGTGCCTTTTACGCGACTACGGCGAAGTGGTTCTCCCCTGCGAACGTTTTTTTTTTTTCTCTTTTCGTCTCAAAAAAATCAGTTTTTTCCATCATTCAAGGCCAGGCAGCCCATCCACTGTCGTCGGTTCTTGCCTGTGCTCCCTCTTCTGGCATAGTCATTTTGTTTTTCCCGCGACCATAATTGATCCTCTTTCTGACCAGTTTTCTGATGGTCCATGGCTCGGTTAATTTTTTCGCCTCCCTTTCCCACATCCTAAATTGGTCCACCCCCCATCGGTGATAAAGTGGTTTTTTCTTGTCACCGCCTTTCTGTTTGTTTTTTGTTTTTGTTCCCTCCTTTGGCTTTCGCTGCTTAAGCCCCACAACTTCTCTCTTGCTGGATTCTTCGTAGTGAAGGACCCTCTCTTCCCCTCTTGTCAACAGGGTCCGCCAAAGATTCGGATTCGTGAACTTGTCGCCATCATTTCATGTTTGTTTTTTTTTTTTTTTTTTTTTTTTTTTTTCTTTCTTCTTTTTTTTTTTTTTTTAAACGATCCCATGGATACGGTACCGTTACTTGATTTTCCCAAGACTCGTGCTCACTCATGTTCTTGCCCTTTCCTCGACCTCTGGTACTTTTTTTGGTCCCCTTTTGGCCTTCCCGTTTTTTTGTCCGTCTCTATGTTTCCTCTCTTTGACCAAAAGCTTTTTTATTGTCCCCTGGTGCAACGAAAAATTCTTAGGCCGTTGTATTCTCTTTTTTTTTTGTTTGCCTCTTCGGTGCGCTTGAGAGTTTTTTCATACAAACAGGCCCCCCCGTTACTTTCTGTAGTGGCGGGCTGAAAACCGCGATGATCCCTCTCGTTTCTAATTTATACCTTTTTTCGCTTTATCTTTGGGGTGATTCCTCTTTGAAAACTTCCCCCTTCCCCCCTCCAACGACATTGGGTCGCTCGGCTGAGTTTTACCCAGTGTCCCCCCTCCCTTCTTTTGTTACAAAACCACCATTCTTTCTGTTTTTTTTGGTTTTCCCTGTCCCTCTTTCTCTCCAATATGATCTCTGGGATTTCACCGTGATATTTTCGGCAATTGAGATGTAAAAACCCAACCAATGTCTGGGCCTTTGCTTTTTTTGTTTGTTCTGCGCCCTTTCCAAGTGTCAAAGAACCCCCATTTCACCCCGATCGGCACAATGTTTTTTTTCTTTTTGATTCAACGTAGGAATTTCCAACCTCCTGCAAGGAAAAATGGAAGAACTCGGTCGGATCCCGGGAACACAGTCTCGAAACTTTCCTAACTCTTTTTATCTCAAAGTAGCTGGTCGGGTATTGGTGGTTTCCCCTTATTTTCTTCTTTTTTAAGATTTTCAGGTGGCCCAGGACCTTACAGCTCTTTTAAGGTTTTCTTGCGCGGTCGGGAATTTCGAACCCAATTTAATTTTTTTTACTTTGCTTTGAAGCCTTTTTGAACCCAACCTTTTTTCTGTCTGTTCATGTCTGGCTGCCCGTCTGTCTCTTCTGTGAAGCTTGGTTGAGCTTGGATTACGTGCGTCTAGCAGGTTTTTTCCTTTGAACGCCTGTGGCCCCTTCTGATAACATGTGTCCCCCTTTAATGAACTGATTTGGCGGGACCCTTCCCCCTCTCTACACTCTTGTTCAATTTTTTTCCCCCCCTTCCTTTTTTTATGTCCTGTGTTGTTTTTCTCTATCATTCAATTTTGTCATCCACCCTGTTGTAATTAGTGTGCCTTTTTCTCCCATTTTTTGCGATTTGGATGGTCCCCTGCCACGATTTAGTTCTCTCTCCTCTTTCCCCCCGGTATTTCTGGCCCCTTAGTCCCCCGTTTTTTTTCCCACGCGTCGCTGTCCAGTCTCTCTTTTTCTTTGCCCTCAATGCAGAGATTTTTCAGGGCTCTAACTTTTCCACCAAAGTTTTTGAATTCCCGTCCCCCCTCTCTAACTTTTCGGTTCTTCCTTTCCACCGCCTCCTTACAATTCTTTTTCCCCCCAGTCGTTTTGCACTCGCAGGTAATACCAAGGGTCGTGTCCGCTTTTTCAACTGGGGAGATATCGCACAGCTTTAATTTTTGATTTTGCTTTCTTTCGTGAACCCCCTCAACCCCCCTTCCACATCGATCGCGGACTTTTCGGTCTTAGGTTTTATGTGCTGATTTCAACGGCCCACTTGTGTTGTTTTTTTTTCCCCGACACGTCCTTTTTTTCAATACCATTGAGTCAGTTTTTCCCACTCCTCCCTCCTTTTGAACCGGGCCGTCCCGCCCGTTCCTTTTTTTGAAGTTCGTGGTATTTGCACTTTTTTCTCACTTCCTCCCTATTTGCCAGGACCATGTGTTGAGCCGTTCTTTTTGGTCCCCCAGTTTTCCTGCCAACGAGTGCCTTTCCCAAAATAGCCTCCTTTTTCTTCTCTTTATGAAATCCTCTGTCTGATAAGCTTCTTTTCCCCTCTCCCTAACTTCTTTAGCGACTTTGGATCCCCCCGACTTTTTTACCCTCCCCAATCTGCGCGATATCGTTTTTTTTTCTCCTCATGATTTTTTCCCTTCACAAATGACCAACATTCTGGCAAGCGGACACCCCCCCCATTCTATCCCCCCCCCTCCAATTCCCCCCCGCGGCTTGTTAGCCCTCCCTCCTTTTTTCTTACCGTAACGCATGGGTGTATAAAGCACGGAAATGTCCCGTCCCCTTTTGTATAGTCTCTTGTTTTTTTTTTTCCTTTATTATCCACCGGTTCCCGATCATTTCCTTTTCTTGCCCCGATTATCCAGAAGCCTATCTGTCTGCACACTTCTGGAACGTTCTTTTTGACCCTTTTGCTTCTTCAGCTCAACTTTTCTTTCAAGATTTTTTTTCCCCCCTATCACGTTCGTCCTTCCCCCCCTGAACTCCTTGTAGTCACGTTTTTAATCTTTTTGTTGGCCTGTTTTATTTGATAGTACCTTTCGTGAGACGCTCTTACCCGCTTTTTTCCTCGTCCTCTCCATCTATTGATTGGCTTCTTTTCTTTTAGCCGTCGCTTGATCAGCCCAGGGCCCCACGGCTCCCCCCTTTCTCCGGGTTGGATGCATCCCCCGACCCGGCTTTTTGGACTTTCTGGACCCTTTCCCAAACGGTACCGGCCTTCGTTTACGCCCCCCGTGACCTCATTGCACACCGCCCTCTTTGCATTTTGGAATTCGGTTGTTCTGTCCCTTTCTATGGGCGAAATCATTTCCCCCAACCACTTCCCCTGGCCTTGACGGACAGAGACCTTTGTGCACACTTTTTTTCTGTTTTTTTGGCCTGTTAATTTTTCTCTTTTTCCCTTCTGCCCCCCCCGCCAGACCCCCCAGCTTTTTGTCAGTGGATCCAGGACCAAGTCTTTTTTTTTATCAATATGTACACACCACCCCTGATCCCCCTCCCCCCTACGTTGCCCCGATATCAAAAGTGACCTCTGTTCCCTCCTTGTGTCAAAGCTTCGCTGGTTTTTTTTTGTGATTTTTCAACGGTTTCGTGGCCACGTGGAAAGGCTTTTCTCCAAATACCGGCCTGGGTTCATTGGTTTCAAGACTCTTGTTTTTTCTTTTCTTCCACCATGACCGCCATCGCCCCCTGCTCTTTTTTTACGATTGCAGGTATTTCCTTTTAACCCCATTTTCTCCCATAGTATGACCTCACACCACGTCCAATGATGCGCCCCTCATTCCTTCCCCCCCCTCTGGTCTCCTTTCCCTGAAGATGTATTTTTCCTTTTTCTTTCCCCAAACGAACGTTAAAGGCAATGGTCTTCCCTTCTGATGACCTTACTTTGTTTCTCGAGGCTTGTTTCCTCTCCCAACGCAAACCGGCCCCATACCCAAAGATATTGAGTTCTTTTCTGTCGGGTCTTCCCCTCCTTGGCGTGCTTCTATCGTGATCGTTGAACGACTTAAATCCCCTTGTTCCCTCTCAACGTGTCGCCCTTTCTCAAAGTCTTTTTTTCGTGTTCGATTTTTTTTTCCAAGTCCTGAATGCTTGGATTCCTCATAGATCTTTTCCTCCCGTCTCTCTGCCCCTTTCCTTTCTTTCCCCCCCCAGCGACTCCGGACATGTTTCGCGCCCCTGATCCCCCCCTTGTTTGGCATCTTTTCCTTCAGCGCCCCTTGTTTCTTCGATCGGCATTCGACTTTTCTACAACATGGAACTGTTAGTCGTGGCCCTCGGTTTCCTTTGTGTGCCACAGATGTTCTTTTCTAGCACGATCCTCGGCCAAAATCCCAGCTCTCCCCTGTCAAAGCGACGGTTTCAAGGAAAGTTTTTTTTTTTTGTCCAGGACCTGTTCCCCCTCCCTTTTTTCTTAAAAATGGACCCCTGAGCGAACCAACTCTTGATGAGCCCACCTCTGCTTTTTTTCCCTACCAACTCCTCCCAAACCAGAAGCAACTCTCTTTCGTTATTGCACCACCCTTTCGATCTCCTTTAGTAATTAGGCTTCTTCCACTTTGAAACGGTGTCCCTAACCCAGTCATTCATTCTCGCGCCGTGCCCTTTTGCCACTAACTTTCCTTTCTTCCGTTTCCACCGTGTCTTCCCCCTCCCCGACCCAGCCAGTGAGGGCCTGCCTACATTCTAAACTTCTTTTTTCGCCTCTGGCGACTCCTTCTTCCCTTCCGGGCCCGCGGACCGAAGGAACGGCTTTTACTTTTGTCGAATCCATCGTTTATCCTCTTCTCTTTCCAGGCTGCCCTTTATGCCACGGAAAACCCTATTCCAACATTCCCCTCCCTCTTTTCCTTGCCCGAGATGTACGACTCTTGTCCTTCGGCTCGTCTTCTTTTTTGAGTGTCAGGTGACCAGCTGCCCCTCCTCTTTTACCCCTTGTCCTTTTAGGACCCTTACCTTTCGAATTTTTCCTTTTCGGTCGTTTACGGAGCACCCGTGCTCCACCTTTTTATGGCGTTCTACTTCTTGTGCTTTGACCCTTTGCTCAATACCCCCCAATTCGTGACCGCCTGTCATCTTCGGTGATTTTTTCACCCCCCTTGCAAACTCCCCGGACTTGGACTTCTGGTTTCACACCTGTTTCACCCAATTGCCAACTGTCTTTAGTTCTTTGCCCGGATATTGCGACCACCTTCGTCTCGGCCACAAGGTCTTTTGTCGTCGTCTGAAGTTCTCCTTTTTTTTATTTACCTCTGTGCGCCCCTTTGTCCTGCGGCGACCGTCGTACGACGACCCCACACCTTTGGTCTTGTCCTGGTTTTCTTTCTCTTTTTCCCTTCCCCACAGGAGTGGCTTCGCTTTACCGAGTCGTTTTTCTCCCTCCACCTGCACTTTTTTGTCAGGCCGTACGTTATTGTCTCTTTATTTTTTTCCACCCCCGTCCCGCCTTTCTCCTTTTTTTTCTCCCCCTCGCATCGGTGCCAACCTTTCCTTCCTTCCCCCCCTGAACCCATGACTATCTCTTGTGTCCGTTCATTCTTTTTTTTTTTCGCATACGTCTTTTCTTCTCTCGTAGTTTTCTTTTCGGTCTTCCTTTCCGTTGCCTCATTCATTGTGGCACCCATGCATATGTTCTCTTTTGTTGTACAACCTTGTCCTTGAGTCTACCGCTTCTTTCTTATTGTGCTCGTCTTCATCGCTGATTTTTGCATTCTTCCTTATCTTTCACCTATTCTCTTTTACTTCCCACTAACCTTTCTAGTTTGCATCGATTTTTTGTTTCCCCCCTTGTCCCCCAGTCCTAGTTCTCATACTTCTTTTTCCCTTCTTTTTCTACAATATTCGTCCGACTTCGGCCGTCGTTTTTGACCCCCCATTATTTTGTCGTACTTCATGCTGCTCTTTCAACTTTACGTTGCTTTTTTTTTTTTTTTTTTTTTCCCCGTTCTTTTTTTTTCCCCCTTTATCGTAGTTTCTTTTACTTTCGTTACTAAGTGTCGATCTCGAGTGGAAGTTACTTGGCAACTTGATTTTTTTATGCACGCTTTCTCCTCTTGTCTTTACGGCTTTCTTCTTTTGACAGATTCCTTTCATTACACCCTTTCTCTTTTCCGATTTTTTCTGCCCTCCCACCTTTGATAGCTTAAGCCCCCTTGCTCGTCTTTCCCTTAATTATCTCTTTCAAAATGCCCTTGGTCAGTGCTTGATGATCTTCCTAGACATTGTCGACCAGCCCTACCCCTGTTTCTGTTTTCTCTCAATTATCTCTGTCGGATCCTTTCCCTCTGTTTTTCTTTTTCCAAATGTTCGGTTTCTTGGATTACCACCCTTTTTCTATGCCGTGTGTCTATCAAACTTTTGGTTACCTTTCTTTTGTCAACCACTCTGTGCCCCCTTTTCCTCCTTCTCTTTTTTTCTTTTTTTGAGTCGAACCAGTCTTCCCTTGGACTTCGGCATTATTCACTTTGTTTGGGTTGGCCTCCCTTCCCTCTTATTTGCTGTCCATTTACCCCTATTTATCCCCCTCTCTCCGTCGTTTACCTATCCCATTCTTGATTTTATGTTGGTCTCATTATTCTGCCTGTCTCTCGTCACATTCTCCTCTTCTCCTTTCCTCTTCGTGTCCTCATTTCTCACTCATTCGTGGGTCTACACGTAATTCTCCCGTTACGTCCCTTTTGGCCCCCGCAACATTTTTTATTCACTTTTTTTTTTCCCCATTGTACGTATTTCCCATCTCTTCTTGTGTTTCTCGTTTTTTTCTCCCCTAGTCTTGAGTTCATTTTTTTTGAGTCCTTGCGTTTTGTAATCGCTATCGGCCTCACTATTTTCCATGAGTGTTTTTTGTCTGTCTCCGTGTCCATTTACAGGGCCCCTGCTTTTTGCACCCCTTAATTGACCCTTTTCTCACCATTGTCGGTGTCCATTCCCCTCTGTAGCTTGCGTTCTTTACTCACTCTACCGATCTCTCCCCTGGATCCTCATGCCTCCCTCCCCCCTTCCTGATATTAGCCCTATAGCACCTTCCTCCGACCCACCTGCAGCGACCCTGGCCAATTTTTTTTCCTTGGCTTTCTCCTCTTTTCCTCCCTAGTATTTCGCACTTATTTGTCTTACCTTCTCTTTCTTTTACTCGCACAGCCAACTTTGTCTGTTTTTTTTCACCCCTGACACATGTTACCTTTTTAGTCATAACGTGCCCCGACAAGAACCATTGTTTTGCGATCGATTCATTTGTTCCCTCAGGTGACCTGGTCACAATTCTCTGTTCTCTTTCCCCTCCCCTTTCTCCCCTTTTTTTCCTCCCTTCATTTTTCCAGCTCTTCCCCCGCAAGCCTTTCTTTTTTGGATCTTCCTGCGTCTTATTCATTGGCCTGCCCTTTTTTAGGTCATTTCTTCTCCGGACCCCTTCCTCTTTTCTCTCTCCTATCCATGTCGTTCGTGGTTTCGTCGACCCCCCGGTCCCCCCGCCTTTTCACGTCCACTCCCTTCCGTCATGGCCCCCTCCTTTCCTCTCCGACCCTTTTTTCTTTTTTTTTCCCTTTTGCATTGGCGGGGGCTCTTTTGGTCTTTTTTCTCTCGCCTGCATTCCTCCTCTCCTTTTCCCCTTTGTTGCCTGCCCCGCTCCGGCTCGATTTCCAGCACATTTCCTCACCTTCTTTTCTTTATCTTTTCCTTTTTTCCTTGGATGACCAGCACAAAATTCCCCTTTTCTTTCTTTTTTCTCCTGTCCACTCCCTTTCTCGTTGACTACCCCGTGTAATTTTTTTCTCTAAAGTGGCCTCGTGAGTTTTAGCCGTAGGTCTCCCCGTGCTTTCTTCCCTACACAGATCCACATCCTTTGTGTCACATTTAGGATTCTTCCGGCATATTGATTTTTTTTTTTTTCCTTTACTTTTGACACACTTTAGCCCCCTCAACCGTCTTCCCTTCCTTTGTCATTTTACTTTTCTGACACCATTTTTTTCTCTTTCTTTTCTTCTTTCTCCCTTCTTTCTTCCTTCTGCCCCCTTGCTGGACTTCTTGCGAATTTTCTCCCCCCCCTTCTCCTATGAGTTAAATGCCCTTTCTCCCTCCTTTGGAGAAGCTGCATCACGTATTTGCGGCTCTTTTTCCCTGTTGGTCCTCGTTCCTTTTCCTGCTTCACACGCCTTCGATGCAACTTTCCCTACTGTGTTACCTCGTACCACCCTTCCCTTTATGAACACGGAACCCATTTCTCTCTTTTTTTGCGACAGGTGTTTCTTGAGGCAAGTTGTAATGGTTCAACTTTGACCTTTTTCTTCCTTTTTAGTTTTTTTTTGGGTGGGCGGGGCCGATAAAAACTGACCCCTTGAGATCTAACCCAATATGAATTTACTTTCTTTTTGTCCTTTTTTCTTAAACAAAAGCCCTAGCCCCCTTTTTGCATAATTGTCATCCCTCTCTTTCTGTCGTCAGAACTGACACTCCCTCTCTCTTCCTTGAATGCCTCCTTCGCCTTCACACCATTTTTTTCATTCGTCCATTTAATGCGTTTTTTTGATCCGAGGCCCTCCTTTGTCCTGGTTCACTCCCTTTTCACCAACCGTTGTCATCGTTTTTTTTTTTTTTCTTTTGTGCGGTTTTTGCTGACCTTTTTTTTCCCTCCTTCTACCGCAAAAGGACGGCCTTTTGTACCATCCCGCTTTCCCTGGTCCATTTTTTACTGTTTTTTCCGCAATCTCCCCCCGTTATCTGTTTCCCCCCTCTGTCATTCGTGGGAAATGGTTTCTTACATGCATGTTTCCCCCTTTTTCAGATTCTTGCTTGGTTCTGTCATGCTTCCTTTTTTTTTTTTTTCTTTCTTTTTTTTTTTCTTTTTTATTTTTTTTGTATGTCTTTTTTAATTACCTTTTTTAATTTTTTCCCTGGTACTGGTACTTTTGTGGTTCCCCCCCCCTTCAGAGTCCTGCTGGCTGGGGCCCAGTTTGTTGTTTTCTTTGTTACTGGGACCATCCTAGATTTTCCTTCTCTTCTTGCTTGTTCCTTCTTTTTCCTCTTGCTTTTTGTTGCGCCTTTTTCCCCCGGCCCCTCTCTTCCTCCTAAAACCTCCCGTATTTCGGTGGTTGTATCTTGTCCCGTCCCCCCCGCTCCTCTACGCAAAGCCTCCCCCTTTTTTTTTTCCAGGCTCTAAAGCCTCTCCCGCTTTGTGCCCCCCCCCCTTTTGAGCCCAGATGTACCCTTCTCTTTTCCTTTTGCCGGTATCGTTTTTAGCTGAATAGGTCTTTTAGCCACTTTTATGTGACGAGTGTTTTTTTAGTTCTCGTTCTCCTTTCTAATACATGTTGTTACCCCCCAATCACCCCTATTCGTCTCCGTTGATTACTCTCTTTCCTTGTCATACCGGCTTGATTCACAGTCTGCTCTTTGTATTTTCGCTTGTTTGTACAAAGCCGTCTGTTCCTTAGTGGCGATCGGGCCCTCGGTTTTTCTTTTAAAGTCCTCAATTTTATTGATTGGGCCCAATTTGGATTTTCCCTCCGTAATGTGATTGTTTGTTTTTTTCCCTCCCCTTTTCGCCGTTCAATTTCCTGACCCCCGTGGGTTTAGTCCCTGTTGAATTCGTCCTTCCTCTCCGTGTTCGGTCCCCTTTTTTCTTCACCTAGTGACGCCTTTTTCCTGGTTCGAGGCGGAGATGTTTTGGACCCCTATTCGTTTCCGACAATTTATCTCTCCTTTGAGTGTTTTTGCCGACTCTTCTTTTTGATGGTTCCCTTGTCTGTTTGGCGATTTTCCCCCCCCCAATCGCACGCCATGCTGTTTTTTTTTTTTTTATATGTTGTTGTGTTGTATTTCACCTCCCCTTGCATCTATCGGGGAGATAAAGACCCCCTCGTTTTTGTATTTTTTTTTTTTTCTTCCTCTTTTTGCAACAACCCACTTTTTTATTTCCCCCTAACAGACCTGGGTCTCCTCGGTGATTAGTTCCCCAAAGATTCAGATTACCAACCCCTCTCCTCTCGTGCTTAAATGGCAATGTGTCTCCCCCCTTTTGCAGGAAACGTGACTCTTTTGGGGTCTCCATTACTTGTGGAGCACCCCTTCTTTTTGATTGTTTTTTTTCTTTGTATTTTTTTCGCCCGTCCGAACCGCCCCCCCTCGTTCATCTCCAAGTTTTGCCTGGTTAGATACCTTACGTGTTTGTTCAGTTACTTTTTTCACTCATGTTGAACTGCCACCAGTTAAGCTCAGTACCCCAGTCCCCCTTGTTTCCCCCAACTCCTTTTTCAGCTGATTCGTTTTTGGTGATTGGTCTTTCTATTGTGATTTCCTTGAATACTCTCTCTTTGAGGGCGGGTCGCCTTCAGTGTTTGCTTACTCCCCCCCCCCCTTAGTCTCCTTTTTTTTCGGGCCTGCCCAACTTCCAACTTTTTTTCTCTTGTTGCTAAGGGCTGTGACTTTGGTCTTATTTTTTTTTTTTTTTTTCTCCTTTTTTTTTGTTGCGTTGGTGTTATTGTGTATTTACTTTTTACATCATACGCAAGGATTACTTGTCTTTTTATTTATTCTATTCTTCTGTCTTTGGTGTTTGTGTTCAAGTTTATCTTCCCTTTGTTTTTTCTTTCTTTTCAGTTTCTTTTGTTATTACCCTTTTTTATGATTTATGTTTTCCCTTTTGTTTTTTTTTTTTTTTTTCTTTTTTTCTTTTTTTTTTTTTTTTTCTCGTCCCTGTCCTATTTTTCTTTTACTTCCTTTTTCTTTCTTTGTACAATGTGTTTGTTTCTTGTCTGTGTTTTTTTTTTTATTTCCTCATTTGTTTCTTGTCTTTTTTCTTCCTCTTTCTTTTTTTGTTATGTCTCTCTCTTCTCTTTCTCCTTTTTTTTTTTCCTTTTGATTTTCTTTTCTTATTTTGTTTTTTCGTTCTCTTTTTTTGATCTTTTCAATATCTATTCTGTCGTGATTTTTTTTCCTTTTCTATTTATTGTTCTTTGTCAATCCTGTTGTTTTCTTGGTTATTTCTCCCCCTTTTTTCCTCCTGTTTCGATTTTTTTTTTCGTGTTGTATTGACACTCCCACAACTTCGATTTCCTCTGGGCAGCCCGTTTCCTTCCCCTTAATTCCTTGTAGCCCCTTTTTCCCCTCCTTACCCAAGTGAATCCAATCCCTCTTTAATTTACTCTCAGGCGATTGCGTTTACCAGTCTCCTCCATCTTCTGTGTTTTTTCGGATTTTTTGCATTTGCCACATCTTTAACGCTATGGTCTTCCTTTCCGCTTTTTTATATTTTCTTTCTCCCCTCTTTTTTTTCTTTTTTTCTTTTTTTTTTTTTTTTTCGCTCATAAATGCTTGAACCTTTTCTGTTATATCCAAGTCGCATTTCTAGTACGGGGCCCACCCTTCCCCTGTTGTTCCCCTTATTTTTTTTTAGTCACGTGTTCTTTTTTTTTTTGTTACCCGGCGCGGGAAGATTTGTGTTTTGTTTTCCTCATTGATTCATCAAAAACCGCCCTCCCAAACATGGGGCCTTCTATGTTGTTTTCTCTTTTTGAAGGCGGGACCAACGCAACAGCGTTTTTTTTCGTTCCCCCTGCAGTCGGTCCACTTCTCTTTTTTACCCCCACATATCCGCTTGTAAGTTCCATCCCTCACCTGTGCGCATTCCACAACTTTCTGTGACTCTTTCCCTTTGGTTTCTATTTTTCCCCCCCTGTCCGATCGCCGACCAATTGTTTGTCTTTTTCCCCTTTTCCACAAGCGCAAGTGGCAACGCCTAACATTCGAGCTTTGGAGTTTAGACAATCTGTTCTGCCTGCTCTGTTTTTAATCCTCTGACGTTGTTGTTTATTTTTCCCCATACATGGCCCACCCCTTCCTACTCGGGCCCACCTCTTTCCTGGTTGATGTTCTAAGATTTTTTCCTCCCAAACCGCTTTTTCCCCCACTGTCTCGGCCAGTTCTAAATACCCTCTTCACTCCCTTAGCCACACATTCAATTGACCAGGCCTTTCACACCCCCCTTCTTGGGTTACGTTTAATTTGGCTAACCATCCCCTTTTCCCCTTTAAGTGCGAATTTTTTACCTGACCCTGTTCTTTTCTAATGACAACCTCCCCCCCCCTTTGTCTATATCAGTACTTTTCCATCGAACTGGATTCTTACCAAGAGGGTCCATTTTTTTTTTTTTTTTTTCCTTTATCCCTCTTTTTAAAAAGCCGTTCCCCAGACGCCCCCCCCCCCCCCCCCCAAAGGCTGTAGCACTTCACTGTCTTTTTCCCCCTTGTAATAGATGTTGGGTTGTTTTTTTTTTTTCTTCGCAAAATTTCTTATGACGACCGGGCGACTAGTTATCCCGTCTGGCCAGTTAATCAATCGGAGGCAGTGATGTCGCCCTTACTCGACCCTTTTAGGGCGTTTTTGTCTTTCCCCCTTTATATGCAAAAGCGTCCTTACAGAACCCTTTCTTTGGTCTCAAATGGCGGAAAAACCAACCCCCCCCCCCCCAGAAGAAGGTTTTCGTTTTTTTCCCCTTAGATGTTCAATGACCTTCCCGCGGAACCTCCCTTCCTTTTCTAAGCAAACGCGAAAAAGTTCATTCTAGTTGTTTGTTCTCACCTGCGCCCGTGAAACCCACCCCCCCCCACTGGGTCAAGGGGCACTTTTTTTTTTTTTCTTGAGCATGGTTTGCACGTTCACTTTAACTTTTTTTGGTTTCGATGGTCCTGCCTTTCTTTCAAAAGTTCACAGTCTGACGCTGACTGGGGTTTGATGCACCCCCCCTCCCCCTGGCTGCAGCAGTTTTTTTTTCAGACCCCCCCTCTCTTATCCCTGCGTTATCCTGCGATGGCACTCCCCCCTTTTACAAGTTTTCCCGGTGTGGCTTTGATTCGGAACTTTTCCTTTCCAATTTGAAAGGCGGCCGCCCATTACAAGGTCCCCTTTTCCCGTTGATCGGCATTACTGGTCTCCCCCATGCGCAAACGCATTTGCTTGTATTTTCCTTTGATGCCGCGACTTCTTTTCTCTATATTCCCTTTCAATATCATGATCTCGACTTCACTCGTTCTTACTTCATCTTTCCTCCTCGTGCCAAGCGAAAGCTCCTGGACTCTTTTTCCCACTTATGGGCGTATTTCACTGGACTTTTTTCTCATCGCCCTTATTCTTTTGTGATGCTAGCGCTTGTTTTTCTCTCCGCCGACGCACCGGCCCTACCCCCTATTCGTCCTTATTTCGGCCGCAGTTTGCCTTCTCTTTTTGACCAGTGGGTAGTCTTTTCCCCATGAATGCCCCCACCCTTCTTTGTGGAGCTTCGATGGGGGCCCCTTGTCGACCTTTTAGTTGTCAGAGAGTTGGCCCTTTTTTTTATGTTTCCTTATTCTTCAAGGCGAAGGCATCTTTTTCTCTATTTTTGATAAGCCCCTTTGGCCCCTTCCCAGTATCCCTCTCTTTTCCTTTCTTTTCTTCGTGTGCCTCTTCCTTTGACCTGTTGTTTTCTCCCTCCTTGCACAGGGCTCTCTTTTTTTTTCCTTTGATCCCAAAGGCCGCGTGGCACTTAGTGGCTTTTTTTTCTCCTTTCCCACCATGCTTCTCTGGAACACTGAAGACCTTACCCATTCGAGTGATTGCTGCTTCCTGCCCCTTTTGAGCTTTTGGGCGATGGATGGTTTAAGTCTCCCTTTTGGACTGGTTTCATTTCTCATCCTTCCTCCAGGCTGTAAGGCTTCTCCCACCACTTTTTTGCGATCGCATATCAAACACCCCTTTTCTTGCCCCCATCGCCCCTTTTCGGTTGGTCCTCCCAGCGCTCTATGACGAGGTTTTGTATTCGTTTTCTTTGTTTTCCTTACCCATTTCTCTTCTGGCCCGTGTCTTCCCCCCTCCTCCCCCACTTTCCCTGTTAGGTACAAAGCACTCCCCCAGCCCTAATGTAGATTTTTTCCCCCCGCCCCCTTGTGCGCCGTCCTTTTTTCTCCCCGTTTTCTAGTTTTGCTTAATCCAAGGGACTTTTCTTCTTTCCCCCCCCCCTCTGAACCGTCCCTTAATTCCCGAGATGTTGATTTTAAACCTTCCTTTAACATGTTTGTTTAGTTTTTCTTGCGGTGCTGCCCAGTCTTTGTTCTTCCGAGTCGATTCCGCCCCTTTCCCCCCCCCATTGGTCCAGGATAGTTTCACTTTTCTCATATCAAGCTTTCTTTCAAGATGGCCTGTCTGTTTCTCCACAACTCATCCCCCCCCCTATGTCTGCCCTGCAACCTTCCCTCCCCCCAAGGCCATCGGCCCAGACCCCCCCCCCCTTGGCCAAATTTCCTGCAAATATTCTAACCCTTTCACCCTTGTAGTGCCCCCTGTATTTTCCTTTTACTGCTTGGAAATCGACTTTCCGACAAGACATGACCCATAAGTTTTTTCTCGTGTAGGAACGCGTAGGCTTTTTTCTTTTTTCTTTTTACCCTTTTATTTTTTGCGCCCTTCCGTTTCGGTGGCCCCCCGGAGAACTTCTGGTCCCACAAACCCAACCGAACCCTTTTTCTTCCGTGTTGCCTAAAAGCAATGTTGCTTTTCTTCTTACCCCTCCACCGCTCTCGTGCAGTTTTTTTTTTTTCCACTTTCCATCTCTGCCGCTTCCCGGGTCTTTTTTGACTTTGTAGGCACCTTTGTCCGATCTTGATTTTTTGGTTTGCCCTTCTTTTCCCAGTGAGTTGGCTGCACTCCCCAACTTCGTTTGCCACATTCTGTGGCCTGCTACCCTTCTGTCCCTTGCGCCCTTTACGATCATTTCTTCCGGGCGGACGTCCCCTTCCTCCTTTTTATATTTGCCCCTTTTTTCCCTCTTTTGATTTTCCCCCCCGTCCCCCTGTTCAGATTTAGAATTGTCCTTCTTCATGTCGAATTTTTCCCTCCTTGTTTGTTTTTTCTCTGTTGGAAGATTTCCTGTCCATCTTGAATTCCCCCCTGGTTGCGCTAAGGGGTGCATACACCCTTTTCCACCTTGTCGGTTCACTCAAACATTTTTTTCCCCTTTCTAACCGGCGTCGGGAAATCCTGCTTCCCCCGTGACTCTACGTCAAAGTTTTGGGTTTCCCATTTCCCAACCAGATCTTTTTGTTCCCTCATCCGCCGTGGCCAGTGGCCTACGGCCCAAGTTCTTTCTCTTAAACCCCTCCCAAAAAATTGAACTTTGACTTCCCCCCCCCCTCCTTTTGTCTCCCTCCTGACTTCTGTGGTTCCTTTGCTTTTGCCTTTCTTGTTGCACCAACTTGCCAAGTTCGTTGTCGCCCCTTTTTTTAAACGGGGTCGCGGTCCCCCCCCACCCCTTCCAACATTGTTGTTCACCCCCTTGTTTTTTTTCCCAACTCCACTTGATTGACACTTTTTCTAAATGGGAGGCCAACGTGCTCCTTTTTCGTCAACTAAATCCCCCCCCCGTGCTCCTTCTTCCCCCCCCACCCCAGGCGAATTTTTTCCCTAGGTCTTTTGTTCTCAAGGACTCCCCAGCAGTCTCTACTTAGATTTACCGGGCTGACCTACCTCCTTTTTTTTGACCACGTACCTCTTCATTTTACCGTTCGAGTTTGTTTTCTCCTCTGGGTTAGGCTTGCTCACGTATCCGGCCTCAGATGGTGTTGCTTTTTTGTGCTTCCGTAAATTGCCCTTTTCCAAGGCCGCGTTTTTTGCGCTTTCCCCAATAAAACTTACAGGCTCTCCTCTTTTTAACTGCGCCACCATCCTTGCTCGTACTACTCCCGAATCACCCGGAGAGTCTTTCTCTTTCACCAGACTTGCTTTACCAACTTTTTTTTCCGGGTGTGTCAGTTCCCATCGCTTTTGATCTGACTGTGTTCTCTCACAGTCAGTTTTCCCTCAACTAACAAGTTTTTTTATTTCTTTCTCTCCTCTTTTTTCTCCTTCCGTGAGTTTCTTACCCAGTGGCATTTTTTTCTTCTCTCCCTTGTCTTTCGAGGGGCTCCGACCCGTTATTTCCCCCCAATTCTCTTTGTCGGCCTTGAACGGCGTCGGAGTTCCATCTGTTGCGGTCACAGAGAGTCTCCGGTAGTTGACCTTTTTTTAACGTCCCCTCCTCTTTCCCAGTACCCTTCAGCGACTTAGTACGACGTACGGGCTAGTTTCTTCTTCTCAACCCCTTCATAGAAAGGTCGATGTGTTTCCCCTCCCTCTGTCTTTGTTCTTTCCCACGTTGACTCCTCCATCACAGTTGTGGTGCAAGCTCCGCCCTCTTTTTTTCCTTCCTATTCCAGTTCTTGCCGTTGATCGTAAAGTTCCCGTCCCCTTTCCTTCTCCCATTCCCCCACAACGCACTTCATTACGCGCCCCGGAGGATTCTTTTTTCTGGTTTTCTCTGAAACTAGTAACAAGGTCAACTCTCGGCGATAACTCCCTCCTGCCTTCCGGCCTTTTTTCTTTTTTTCGCGGCGTTTTTTTCTTCCCCCATCCATTCTTCCCTCCCGTTCAGACCTTTGAATAGTTTTTTCCCCCAGATTGAGCTTGGCTTTGTCTCCTTCTTCGACAGCTTACCCCTTTGTTTGCCAATCGCGATACCCCAACTTCCGTGTTCCTTAGTTGTCTCTCTGTACCTCTGTCCTTTTTTTTTCTTGAGTACCCAACCTCCCAAACCTTTATATGGTTTTCACCCAGGTCCTCCAGTGCCCTCTAACTGTCCTGTTGTCGTCGGCTCTGCAACCCTGTGTACTTTTTCGCCGCATTTATCATGCGGCTTCCCCTCTCTTGACCTGGGCTTCAAGTACTCTCAGTTCCTCTTCGCTGTCGTACTGTTTCCCCTCCCACTGTGCTCTGGTCTCTGTCCTTTTTTGTTCCCCCCCTCAGTGCTTCAGAACTCATCCGCCAGCGAGTTTCCCTCTGTGTTTCATGGCCTATCCCTCATTCCGGGCGTGCTCCCTCATGCCGCTCCCCCCCCTCCTTATAATCACGCCTTTTTTTTGAGGAAAATCCCCTTTCCCTTCACACTTACTGCCATTGATTAAGTTAGTCTCCCGATGTGTGTCTTTCCTTTCGCGTCGTGCATTCGCCTTATCCCTTTGTCTCCAAGGAGTGCACCC
>Ga0179591_1350766_pt1 | contig 18002 bp, 17 predicted proteins | sample CZOMad2_1_08_16f_FD_182891 | JGI IMG/M metagenome (GOLD analysis project Ga0179591, IMG submission 182891) | Vadose zone soil fungal communities from Angelo Coast Range Reserve, California, USA - CZOMad2_1_08_16fungal (PacBio error correction) | ecosystem: Environmental > Terrestrial > Soil >... | reverse complement strand
GGACTTTGAGAGCCGTTTATTTTGCCCCGTCTTTCCCGACTGCTCTTCCCGCTCCCCCCAGAAGTAGTAACCACACTTCGTGACGCTGCCAAGTCTGGAAAGGCTCTCTCTCCGTCCTCTCCGGCTTCAAGATTAGACGACGTCCCCCCACTTGCTTGCCTTCACGGGCTTCGACTCGAGACCTCCCATCAGTTTTTTTTTCTCCTTTTTGTTACTTGTTTCACTAAACTGGTCCCGTTAAATGGACCTCGGAGTTCAGTGCTGTCGTTTTCGGATTGAAAGTGCCGAGGTCCCCTGCACTCCTCCGTCGCGTGAAGTAAAACCGCCGTCCCTGACGCCTCCAGTCTTAATCTACTGTCTCTGATCCCTTTTTCTCGCCTGCCTTTTGAATCCCCCGCCCGCCTTAAAGCTTGTCGCGATCTGATGAAGGTGAATTCCTCTTCTATGGGCGGCTTACATTTTGCTATGCTAACCAACAGCTGATTTGTTAGATGTCCACCCGCACGACGACCTTTTTCGCCCAGTAAAGAAAACCGGCGCGACATCGTCCATCGTCCCAGACGCCTGAGTGCTGCATGTGAGAGCCGCCTGTGCTTATGCTCCTTCTCCCGCACCGCGACGGGTGTCCGGGAGGTTCTATCTCGTTCTTTTCTAGATTCTAGACCCTGTTCATCGGTGATGGTCCCCTCTTCACGCTCCTTCGTCAGGAAAGATAAAGTTCCAGGCCCCCTCCCTTTTTTCGTCTTTGCATTTCGCCTAGTTCTTGAGTGCGTGATCGGTCTTTCTTCTCTCTTGAAGTCAACTTCCTTTCAACCTTCCGCGACTGTAGCGCGCTCGACAATGTTAACGGCACGTGCCATACCGTGCCCGCGCCACTCCCCCCCACCTTTTGTAAGATCTGACGAGGGTAGTATCACCGCAACTCTATACCGCGTTCACTAAACAAGGTTAGAACTTTTTGGGAGGGCTGTTCCGTTAGTACTGCAAAATAAGGAGCAGTGAGAACACGAAGTCCTCTCCGAATTGAAAAGACCAAGGAATTAGCATTATGGGAATTGACATAGTAAGGCCCGAACAGACTCACCTTCTACTCCGACACCGCAATCCGGCTCCAGCGGGACTCCCTGGAATAGACGATCTAGATGTTTCGGTGTGCTCTTTGAGACTCGTCCTTTGTTGTTTCCCCCCCCCTCTCCCGCCACTTGGCCCTATGCCGGGTCTCCCTTTCCGCCCCAGTGCCAAATACACCCTTCCGCTCGACTTGTGTTAGCCGATGACCTCTCTTCAGCGCTTCCTTTCGCGGTGGCTTCTTCCTTTCCATGGGCACCGCTAACGATCATCCAATTATTAATCTTCAAAAGGTGTCCTATACAAAGACACATCGCCGCAGTTTGAACCACTTTTTAAGGAGTTCACTCGTAATGAATCCATCAGGCACCATATAGTGGAACCGTCATGAAATGGCCCCACGAACAGTAGAGGTTATACCTGGGTTCCGACCCCCTGCATTTGTATCTGTCCCCAAAGTTTGCCTTAAAGTTTTCGTCTCCCTCGCTTGTAGGGGGCCTCTGTAAGCTTTCCTCGGCGTCATTCATCCACATGAATCTCCTTTGAGACGTTCAGCGCCGGCAGATTTTCAAATCATTCCACTGTCACTCCCTCATGGTCCGTTTGTTCGTCGCCTCTTTGGAGTCTGCACAGAAACTCGTCTTGAAGGTTTTTTCTCAGCGCCCCTCTGTTTTATAGTAGTTCTGTAACAACATTACCCCAATACTTATCTTCGTTTAAAGTGAGACCACTACCTGCCGGCGCGAACTTTTTCCCAGGTAAAAAGATTAGGCTCCAACTTAAGACGAGTAGCGGAGGCTCCCCCTCTACGCCCAGGTATAGCCGTGCGCCTGGGTCCATAGTTTCCGGCTTGGTCCCCCAGACTAAGCCTGCGTCAGATTTCCTGAGGAGTTTTTAGTCCTGAGCCCGTTAACTTATATCTCCCTGAAGTGCTCGCTCTCTCAAGCCAGTTTTGCAAATACTTCTCTCCGTTCAAGCAGGACGCGGATACAGCTCCAACTTGCTTCTTCCGGGATGGGGGTTTCCCCGTGTCCCCCCCAGACATCCGCAGGGACACAACAGATCGGACTTCGGCCTCTTCTTGTATTTTTACGCCTGGAACTTCTCTGACCCGTTGGACGCGCCCTTAATCTCAGCCGGTTTTTTCCGCCCATTTTTGTTAAGACACTATTTCCGCCGGAGGTTGCCTAACTCCTAGAAGAAGGCTTCCCTAATTATTTCAACTTCAGTGTAGTCCTCCCCGCTTTTTTTTTTGGGGGGGTGGGAAAGGGTATATCCTTCCTTATCTACAAGTTACAGAAGTCTCCACCACATAGTCTTACCCTTCAGACCGACAGCTTCTCTCATCATGACAGGACGCTGTTTTGAGGCACCTTTTCTCGAGCTATGTCGTGACCCCCACCGACGTTTCTTTCCAGTGTTTTTGATATGACAGTGAGACACAGGACTCCTGTCTTTTACCAGTGTCACAATCCTGTCTCACAAACGGCGAATCTACCTAGCCAATCTCACTCTGTGTAGTTTTCTCCGTCGAAATTCGTTCGCTGACTTCCTGTGCCCTCATTTCTCCCCCTAGCAACGAAACGACCCTGACCCGCCTCATCAACGACGCGGCTTGGCCAGAGATTCTCTTTCTCCAGCGTGTTCTCCCCAAGGCTCCAGGCTGTGTACCCTCTTTTTGCCCGAGGAACAGATTACTTCAAGCCGTCACCCAATCTCCTTACCGCTTGACAAGCCCCGTAGACCCTTATCTCGGTCCCTTTTTTCGTCGTTGCCAGTAGGGAGCTAAGCACGCCTCACCCCAGGAGAGTCTGGTGCCGTTGCTCGATTTTCCCCCCGGCGGCCCTTAAAATTCTTTGAAATGTCTCGACGCAGGTGATCACCATGCCTCTTTTCTCCCCAATAGTTGCTTACATTTACGATAAGCTCCTATCGGTACCAACCTTTCTTTTCTGCGTCAGATAACGTCAGGGCCAATTACCATCTTCTTTGGCCCGGGTGGATCGCCCTTTTCCTCGTTTCGTCCACGACTTTTCCAGAAGAAGGTTCCATCAATTCTTTCCTCGTTCGCGACGCTGTCGAAGAGGGCCTTTTAAAATTGTTTATGATATATGTACTCGAACTTTTTCTCCCCCCTGTGCATTACCCCTTTTCGCTTTTTCGCAGTAAAAGGAGAACAGCCTCCATGCGATTGCGTATAGCGGTTCCCACTTCTATTGCGTAGCTGACCCCTTCCGTTTTCTTTCTTCCCATTTAAGATGTGCAGCCTAGCCCTTTCTTCTTTGACGATGATGATACGTGTTGAGACAGGTTTCCCTGGATACCCGAGCGACCTCTTTCTTGAATTATCCCCTTATCAGTAGTCTCTTAAAATAATTCGGTTTCCGCCGATGCTCCTCCTTCAAGGTGAACCTTATGTCCCTCCTGCGAGAATGCCGGTCTTCCAATCCGCGATGAGGTGTATTGTGAGCCCTCTGTTACCTTTCTCCTAAGACGTCGTCGATCTACCCGGAGCCCCAGGGGTACTCTCAGTCCTCCCCCTAGTGAAGGAGTTCCCTCTTCGACTCTACAACCTTCCCTCCGGCGTCCAAGGTGAGCGGAATTTCACCACCACGTCTACAGGCTACAAAGGCAGATTCTGAGCCCCGAGCCCGTTCGCGCAATCCCCCCTGGCTTCAACCTTCATACGACACCGAGCTTTCCCGCGCCGCGATGAGTCTTTTATGTATGGAGTTAAAAGGGGATCACCCCCACTTGCCGACTCTGGAGAGTAGGTCCCGTATGACATCCATTCGCTTGAGATTCCCGTGTTTCGTCGCATCGCGTTCATGTAAATTTTCTCCGTATAGCTAATTGCCCTTCGGCAACATGCCGGCACCGTTCTGAAGGCTTCTTTGGGACCCCCTCAGACTCGTTTTTTGCGGCTCGACGGTTCTCTTCATTAGTAATAGGAGCCCCGGTCTTAGATCGTTGGTAAGCAGAATGTCTTGACACTTCAAACGTTCTCCCTCTTTTAGGTGCCACTCGCGCCTCCTTGTCGACCGACATGATCCTCCCTCCAAGCGTCACCCGTATCGAGTTTTCATCATTCCCAGCTGCAGAGCCCCTTGGCTCTAGAATTTTAGTGGCTTTCTTTCCTTTTTTCCGCACACCACGTGCAACACAGAGTTAATCTTCTTTCCTTTTGCTGATGCGGCCCGCCCCGACAGTGAGATTTCAGAGCTATTCGACGACGTTATCGCCAAAGACCGAGTCCACCTGAATGCGGGACCAGACAGGGCATACACTAGGCGGCCCATTTTTTTTTTTTTTTTCTTTCTTTTGGGCTCCACTATTATGTTAGCAGCTGGATTCATCTTGCAATTATAGGTGACCCTCCCCATTGCTTCCCTCGGTATTTGTGGCCCAATGGTTGCATTTTATGCATTGTTGATTCTTTTTATGACTCTGCACACTTAAGCCCCACTCCTCTCCTGACCGAGAGACCGAGCCTTTTTTCGCTTCGAACATCCGCGATAGCTTGTTCTGTTCCTGTGCTGAAATTTTTTTCTACCGTCCTCTTCCACCCCCGGTGTTGTTGCTGTTGTACGCTTTTCTTTCTTCCACCCCGAAACCCCTAGACGTCTGTTCAGATTAAGGGCTTGCCTCTGAACGCACTTTCCTTTGTCGTCTTCTCTTCTTTCCCACTATGGCAATTTGATTCGCGCAGCGCGACTTTTTCCGGTCTTCGAATTAGGCTTTTCGACTTTTTCCCCTGGGAGGAAGGTCCTAATTAGATCGCAACTCATCTCATCATAAAACGACCCCTTGTGACGTCAGGGTCCGCGTTGACGGGATCCCTCGCCATACCGAAGCCCTTGGCTGCTTCGTCGGTCAACTCTTTGCATCCATTTGAAGTGGAGAATTGAGAGCTCCAAGTGTAGCGCGCAGTGTTTTTAAAAGGGGCATTTCTAAACTCTATCCCCACCTATCCCGTTTGTTCCCCGTTGACCCCGCCAATCGCGTCCAATTATGTCACTTGAACCAACGTGTTTTTTTTTTTTTTTCCTGTTTTTTTTTTTATCCTTTTGTTTTTTGTTTTGTTGTTTTTTTTTTTTGGGTTAAACCAAAAAAATCACATTACCCCCCCCCATGAAGGCGAATCTACCCCTACTACAAAGAATGAAGGACCCAGTTTCTTTTTCCTCTCTATTACTAATCAAAACACCAGTCGCTTTTATCCCCCTCCGAGTTCCCCCCAGGTAACGATCGCCTTTCTCCGCCAGCCTGTGCCATGCTCCTCTCCTAATGTATGTCCATGATCTTTCTTGGCGCCCGTGTCCTTCCCCCCCTACTCCTGTAAGTTGTTTGCGAACACGATCGCTGTTTCATTCATTGTCGATCTATCCGGGACTTTTTCCCCCGTCACGAGCGTCCCCTCACGCAGGAAGCCAAATGTCAAACCCTCAGTTCTGGATCCGCCTTGCCGTCGATTTCTCGTTGGATTTCGCCCGCGCCGTCTTTTTGACGTTCCTCTGAAAAGATTTCCTCTGACATGCCCGTCACCTCTCTGAACGCCGATTCTGGGCTGAAGTTCGTTGAATTCCCAATGATTCTCAAAACCCCGCCCGACGACTCCTTTGTTTCGTTCCCTGCCACTCCGCTCATTATCGGCGTTTTTCGCTACGTCTTCCGCTGATAAGACTCCTCTATAGTTTCACCGCTTGGTACCGTACCCCTTCGAAGTGTTTTCTTTTTGAAGGGGTGTTTTCGGAATCCTGGTCGTCTTTGAATGGACCCTTTTTCCTCTCCTTAGCCAATATAGATTTTTCTCATGAGGATATGGATTGTTACACGCGCGAGTCCTTCCACATTCGTAACCCACGACCATTCTCGTCCCTTTAAATAACAACGCCCTTTAAAACCAGTCCGTTTCCTTGAGCGTACTTTTGCACGCCGTTCTTATAGGATTCAACGTCCCTGTTACGACGGGCCCCCTTGCGGACTGATCCGCGTGGCCCTGAATCGGAACCTTCACAGCGTTAGTCCTTGTTAGTCCTCAAGAATACAGTTCGTTTTTCGAACTGTCCCGGCAGAACCAATGGCGTTTCAGGTCGTTTCTCGCCACATTTTAATGTCTTCCACGTCGTGTAGAGGAAAGGAAACCGCCTGTCTGGTCCCGTCTTTCCTTTCCTCCCCTCCGGAAGCCCCTCGACTCTGCCCGGTCTTCCTTTACGGAGAATAATAGTGTCATTGGAGTCTCTCTGTTACTTTTCAGCTTTTAAGAGTAGACGCTCCTCTAAAACCCGCGCCTTGTATATGCCCCCCCACCTACCTCGGACGACCCACGGCGCCCCATATTGTCCTGCCACTAGGAGAGAGTTGATCTGCCGCTTTTTCTCTAGAAGATCCTCTCTTTCAACCTGAATCGGTAGAACGCTACGGTGTTCCTTTTCGCCTCTTGTCAGTATCCGCTCTTTCTCCCTTCCCCTTTTCTGGGTACACAAGAGGCTACTGCAAGATCAGTCCCTCCTTGCTCCGCTGCTCTCGGACTCTCTGGTCGTCCTGAGTCGTGTTTTTTACTTGAGATTTGTGGCTTTCTGGTTTGGATACACTTTACGAGAATGCACCTTTGCTCAACTTCTTTCATTTATTTGTCCACTTGTACCGTGCACCTGCCCTGACCGGACAGCCGTCTAACTCTCCATGATACGAATAGTTTATGTCCCACGCACCTTTTAGAGCACCGCGACTCTAATCACAGGTGACCTGGCGTGCTTGCACGCCTTAGTTTTCGTCTGAAACTTTCGGGGTGCTCATCCCCCGCTTCCCGGTCCCGACTGCACCTCACATGAGCTTGCTTCTCTAGATTATCATGAATAATCGTTGACTGTTGCACTCCTCTAGCGCGAACCCCCCCGTTATTAGGTAAGGCAAAGCCCCCCCCTCATAAAGGACGTTCTCTTTCTTTTTCGTGTGGAGAATCAGGGTCGAAATCTGTCCCCCCCAATGCTGACCGTTTTCCGATTGGTTTTCCCTGTCCCAGTTTGAAAAGGCCCGCCACTCGCTTAGAGTATTTGGATAGCCGCTGGTCACCCTCAACCGCACTCCGTAAATCTTTTTTGGTCCAACTTTGACCTTTTGACACCATTCGGAATGCCTACTTTTCCATCTAACCACCTAGGTGACTTTTTTCACCCCGAGGACCATTTTCATCCATTAGGTTTCACCTCCGACGGAAGCGACTTAGTTCGGTGTAGCCTGTCTTTTAAAGAAATGCTAGGGAGATGTACTTTTTGCACCGCTCCCTTCGGTTCGTAGACTTCTCACTGCAGGTCACGTGGGCCGTGGGATGCCATCGCTTTCCTTCAGAAACGAAACCTAATATTGAATTTCGTGTTACTCTGTATCACTAACTCTTTTCCAATCCCATTATCTTATACCTCCGGCACTTTTTGCTTCGCAGGGACTTCTGCAGAAAATCCCCAATGAGGTCGTTGACTTTCGACGGCTTGACCTCCTGCACGTAACCCCTCCTAGCGTTGCGGCCGAGTTCAAACGCCGCATCTTAACGTTGTTCACCAGCCATTTCTTGGTAAAAAGGTACGAATTTAGAGTTGGCTCCTTTTCGACGGTCGCCCGTGCGAGCGCCTGCGTTCCCGTTTTTTTTGTACCCAGCCCTTATTTCCGACCGTGCTTGCCTTCTTCAATGAGAGTAGTGCACTTCCGTAGGAACTATATCTCCCTAAGTTGCCTCTTTCTTCTCAGGGTTTGTTTGTTTGGGATGTTCTCCCCGACTAATTAGAGAAGTTAAATGACTGGTCCCGTTACTTCGCAGTCCCTTAAGGCTGTTTTTTTCCCACTTGTGCTTTTCTAATAAGAAGAGCTTTTTCCAATCTTTGCACTCTTCGCATGCGCTTTTGTCGTAGCCAGTTTACGCCATGTTTTTTTTTATTGACCCTCTCGTTTTAATATATGCCTTTGGCAGACGGATCTTTGTGATGCCCCGAGTTCCCCCTCTTTTTCCTCCTGCTTTCTGTTGCGAAACGCCCGCTAAGCGTTCCCGTTGAGAGAAAATGATTCCCCTGTGAGGTACGGTCTGGAGCTCCCGTTTGACGTCTTCTTCGTGTCCGACGTGCGCTGCATAACCTCATCGGCGGCGGAAGCTCCGCCTGCTCGCATCGACTGACGACGCTGCAGCTGTCCGTTGCGCCTAGTCCCTGGCTTTTTAAAACCCTGATTGTCCTGTGGACGCCTCCCTGTTTATTAGCCTGCGAACGGACTTCTTCTCGTTAGTGGGCAAAGTCTCAAAACAAAAGGGCTCCTCTTCACGATCTCTCTGAGTTTCTGAGATTTTTTGCCAATCTTAGTCGTTGCGCCCACCGCCTCCCTTTGCCTCAGCGACACCACCCTACACGTGAAAATTTTACTCATCACGCACCGCTCCTTTTCGCTGGTCGGAGTCTTCGTGTGAACATGTTTCCAAGGCTCCAATCACCCCCGCTGGACTCGTCTTTACATCCCGCTAAGCCGCCCCTTACACAGACGTTCCCTCCCGAAAAAGGGGTCGCGTTTGACGTTTTTCGTGGAGTCGCAGGCGTGATTTCTACTCAGCGCTCCCCTCGCCAACCGATGTATGGCCTGAATTTTCTTTTTTTTCCGGGTCCCAAACCCCAAATTGCGTTTTTCAACCCCTTTCGAAGATTTTCTTGCTCGCATGATCTCTCTTTCTGTTGTTGTTGAGAAGAGTCTCTGACGATTTCCCTCCAGTATCTTCTTTACTTAAAGGCATGACTTTCGCCCCATCTCTCGGTCAGCCATACCCGTTCCGTGGCAGAGGTTCCGCGTCTTCGGGCGCCTCGAACTCTTTTTTCCCCCACCAAGGCCCCTCCTTTCTTTTTCAGCCTCCGGTGTCGAGCTTGATAATTGTCCTGATGATCAAGGAACGTTCCTCCGGTGTGCGAATGTCCTTTTGGCGATCTCTTCTTATACGTAGCAGTCCCTTTTTTTCCTTGCTGAGTGAGCGGTCCACTTTCTTGTTTGTGCTGAGACCTGACGTCCCCGTTCTGAGAGCGACGTACTATCAGCCACTCCGCGTGTTTTTCTTTCTCTGTCCTATTATTTCGTTTTGTTGAGACAGATTTGCCCCTTTTGACTTCCTTTTGAACGTCGCAGTTAACCACGTCTCCTTTTTTCGTCGAGGAACAAGGTGTCCCGATCCACGGTTTGTTCTTTTTGCCTTCCCGCGATGCTCCCCTCTTTCGGTTTCGTCGCAGAGATGATTTGATTTTTTTTTCCCGTCGTTACGAATGACTCCTTCGAGATATACCGGCCCCGTGGCCATGACTAACTATGCCTCCCCTTGGTTTTCCTCCTTCTCCTCGATTTCAACATACGCGGTGGAAATTTTTAGCTACCGGAGGCTTCACCCCCAAAAGTATGCCTTCTGCACCAGGCCTGCCGATGACGGCGCGTCACAGAGATTCTCTTTCTTTTCTAAGTTAAATGAGTAAAACCTTTTTCCCCTCCAACTGAGCGGCCTGTCTAGGAAGTCTCTTGAGTTACTATAGTTGGTGTTTGGAACTTTCACTTTGGGACGCCCCCAATTTTTTCCGGATGCCCGATGCGAGAGCAGGCTCCTGTCTAGTCCCAGCCTTTGTTGCCCGCTTCCCGCTAAGGAAGTATTATATCTTACAGGACTTCTTTCAATCGCACCAGGAACCTTCCGGCAAGTTAGGTTTTCCGGTGCTTTTGGCCCACTCCTTAAACTAGGCTGAGGACTCTTCCAAGTTCTTTCAGGCAGGTAAGAGGCCCTTGCGAGAAATCCGTCCCTTTGAAGTTGACTATTCTGGTGCTTAACCCCCACCCACTTATCCTCTGTGCTGCGGAGAAATTTTACGCATCTATTACGGTCGAAACCTCCCAGATACCCCCCCCTAGCGGTCTTATTCCCTCTTACAGCCCCTACCGTCTACTCTTTATCCTCCAGATGAGCAGCACCCCCCTTGCGAGCATGGCAGTCTTTGACTTTCTTACCCTGTCCAACACGTCGCAACCTGAGCCTTTTCTCCTTTTCTTTTGTTGGAATGTGACGCCGATTTTCGCCTTCCGTGGGGCCCCTCCTTTCGTGGAAGAAGCACTTTATCTTCAACAACGTAAACCAGCCCTCTTCCCGATCCTGCGTTGGAAACGCAAGGTTTTCATCCATGACGTGAGGCCCCATTCCTTTCGGGAAAAGAGGGACCTGCCCTCTTGAAAGTTGCTCCCCTCGGTGAAAACTCCCACCACGGCCCCTTGCCGAGTCTTCTCTCTTCCCCATTTATTCATTTTCCCCCTCATTGTTGCTCTTTAGTTTTTTATCTTAGGCCCCCCACTCTCCCGATTAAGAAGAGCGAACGCTCGTGGTCCTAGTGCTGAAATCTCTCGCCTGTTTTTCTTTGCCGGTTTCGAAATTTGATACCAGCTGACTTTCAGGTCGGATTCCGTTAGGTTGGTTGTCCCCGGATCTCTATTGATCGCCCCACCCAGCAACCCCATATATCGAGTGGTATCTCCTTTCTGCAGGACCGTCAATTTTTTTCCCCAGAGCGCGGAGGCCCTCCACAGTTAGTACATTCTTCGCGATTCCCCTGAATCCCTACTCCATGTTTTGTTCTGCAGTCGTGAGTCTGAGTGCTTTCCCGCTCTAGACTGGTGAAGCGTACGACCCTCTCCCACGCAGGCGCGCCCTTTTGACAAACTTGGGATCTTGCGGTCCTCGCGTGCTGGTCAGACCACCATACTCCTAATTTGACGCCTTCTTTTTTGACGTTCACTTTCCCTCTTTCCGGAGAATTTGTTCTGCCGCCAATTAACTGATACTTCGAATTCCCACCCCGTCTTGCTCTTCCTAAGATACAGACCCATCCCTCCCCGTTACCTCTAAAATCCCATAGAGGCGGCTGTATTGATCTTTCCCCGAAGACAGTTATTTCCTCCTACCCAGATTACGGGCGGTCTCGGCTCCTCCGATCGCGAAGAGAACCCCCCCTTTCGGCCACCCCGCTGAGAGAGTTTTCCGCTCATGTTTTTTTCTTTTCCTCGCATCTCCCTCTATGACTAGCTAGTAAATCTCCCTCATGTTCGTTTTGTCTGGCAGCCCGTGTCATAGATTGTCTGTTATTCGTTTGAGGCCTAACCCCGACCTCGGTTGTCTTACCACTTCTTTATACATCCCTCTTCCTTCCAGTCCGAGCTGCGCCCCATTTAAGCGACAAATTGAAAGGCCACCCCATTCAGGCGGCCCTGCTTCTTTTTTGATTTTCTCTCGTCTCGCAGCAGGTTGTTTGTTCCGTTCCTCACCGTCAACATTAACCGGTAAACTGTTCGCCGACTTGAAAGCCCTCTCGTTTCTTGTGAAGGGAATTTCAAAAGTCCTGCTTCTCACCACTTGCTTCCGCGTGTAGTTCCATCTAGAGGCTCCTTCTAAGTTCAGCCAATTTTTTTGTGCGTCCAGCGTGAATCCTTTAAGCACGCTCTTGCTCCCTTCCGTAAAGCTTGGTCAAGCTTCTTTTACCCAGAAGTGGTTTTGACGAAGGGATGTTGCGCTGAGCAGTTTTCTGGTTTAGGGTATGCCGTTCGCATCCGGCGAGAAATCATTAACTGTGTTGTTTTGTTGAGAGAGTGGCTCGTCCGGCGGTCAAGTCCCCCATTGCCCCCCCCCCACGAATGATAGAAGACTTCACACTTTTAGTCACCACCACTCGATTAGAGACGATAAACCCCAGATTTGATTAGTCCCCCCAGTATCTGTTATAGGAACTCAAGCCAGGCCCCCTTTACTCTATCTGCTTTCGCCCTTCACTCAAAGAGTCGCCTGTGAGAAGAAAAGGTTGTGACGCCGAAAACCACGACCGGCCAACCTCGCTCGTCGTTTTTTTTTTCTCAAGATGACCTAATGATTTCCTTGAACCGTTTGCGTTCCTATTTCACCGCCCCAGGCCTGTCTGCCTGCGTCCCTCTTCAAATCCTTGTCCTTCTTACTCCTTCGAATGAAGGTCCTTGTGCTTGTCGCCTTTTCCAATGCTTTCTTTTCTTCGGTTCTCACTTTTGAACAAGTCCAGCGTTGCTGTAGACTGTACCCTCCCGCGCCTGACTGACGCTGTCTTTGTTTTTCTCACAACAGCTAATACGTAAATGGGCTCCCACTCCAACCGTCCCCTACCCATCCGTCTGAAATTCCTAGAACTGAGCTTGCGCGAGAATTTCTGAGCGCGCCCGCCTTTCTGCCACTTGACTGAGCCCTCCCGTTCGACGTGTTTTCGCTGTTTAGTATAGACATGCCGCTGAGCCCACCCGTCCTCGGTTTGGATGGAATTACAATCCCATGCCTTGTCGGCCAGCTTCCCGTCCAAGCCTCCCTCAGAGAGATGGATTCGGTAGTTACACTGCGCTGTAGGGTATCCCTCTAGTGAACTGAGCCCATTGCCCCTTCCTTGCTACCATGGTCACATTCAATCTCTTCTTTTACAATGTAGTAAGTCCCCGAGGATTCGAAATCTGGAAATCCCTACTACCTCGATTCCAATGCTCCTCTTCCTGATCGAGTTTACTTTGGTGGTACTTAGACGCCCCTCTACTTCCTCCCTCAAAGGAAATTGGTCGAATGCACGTAGGGGCGCCTGGTTCTGCTTGACGTGCTGCACCCGTTCCCCTCCTCTCTGAACCCCTCCTCAGTCTTAAGCGAAACATCCTGAAGCCAATTTGAATGATATTTTCCCTACCCTTTCCGGTTTTTTCAACTGCTTGGATCAAAACTTCCGCACTTCCAGCGGCCACATCAGGCTTCCAGACCCGCGATTCGGTGCTATCCATCTCCCCAGTGGCCGACCGTGTCCCCCCCAAGCTCGCATCCGACCCTTGGTTCCCTCTTGCCTCTTGGGCCCCTTTCCGGAACCCACCCTCGTATACGCCTTTTGGCCCTCTCCTCTGCACCCTCTCGTTCGCCGCGTCGTCCCCCTTTTTGGTTCCGCGTGCCTTTACCAGGACCGTATAACGCATTTAACAATTCGTTTTTTTTTTTTTTTTTTTTTTTTTTTGGTCCCGGTTCCTAGACAAAAGCCTGTCGAGTTTTTTGACCTTAACATGATGGGCGTAAAGTCAACCATGAATACACGGGACCCCCCCCCCCTGTTGTCCAGACTGCAAGGCCCGTCTTTTCCCCCCCCCCCCCCCCCTTTGTCCCCGAACTCTTTTTAGATGATTTACGTTCTAAGTTTGGGCCTGCACGTCGTTGAACCCAGGGCATTCAGGGGGGCCCCCCAGCCTTGGTCCTGCCCTTTTCCCCCCGGGTAATAAGCCCGCGAACTTCATGCTCTGTGTTGTTTTTTTGACGTTTTCAGATGTCTCCGGCCCGCGCCAAGGAACCCTGTTCCATGAGATCCTCTGAAACTCCCCCACTCATTCACATGGCTGATGCGCAGGGCTTCCTAGACGAGACCAGGTATGCTTTTTTTACATCTTCCCTCCTATCGAATTTTTATGTCCTCATGGCTTTTCAAGCCCCCGTAAAAATGTTTTTGAGAGTTAGACAACGTCGCCCTCTGGCTCATTTGGATTCCCCACCGCCATCTAGGCGGCCACCTTTCTTCATTTCTCGTCATGCTCGTTTCTCCCTTTCTAGAAGTGGAGGTTTCAACTCCCAGTCTAGTTTCCTTGTTCCCCCCCCCAGACGACTATGCGAAAGTGAAGGATGGACTTCTGGGTCTTTCATAAGCAGGATCTCTTTTTATTGTCTCTAGAGAGTGACCCGTCACCCCCCCATAGATATCATTTCGCTCTTCTTCCTCCGGACTGTTTTAGCGCCCTTCTTTCCAGCCTTGTACGTTTGTTGTAGTAAAAGGGGGTCGTTTCTTCTACCTCCGCCCCCTCCGTTTCTAAATTCAGCTTGCCTTCCCAGGCCGCGACTGCCCGTTTTTCCTAAGACACGTCTCGAAAGCCTTTATGGGATCGCCCTCATTCGCCTGTGGACTCCCCTCCCTTGCACTCCCTTTGGTGGTGTCCTGAGTCAAGAGTTTTTCACCCGATTTCCGCCTGCTTGATGTTTCTGAATCGCCGATTTTTGAAGAAGTTCCCCGCAAGGGTAGTGCCATAAACGTCCTTCTTCATGAAATGTTCGCCGGTTATTTCCGTCTCTGACAAGTCCCGAACTGCTGAGTCATCCACCCAGATTGTTTGAAGACCGCCGAATTTCTGCAGAGCTCTCCTGGCCTATAAGCTACTGCACCCGTGCTCGAGATCAACCGCTTCTGCTCACTCTCACTTCAGTAGACTTGATTATGGCAGTGCGCCTTCTCCCTGGTCGCTCTCGCTTCCCCATGGGTCACCTTGTCTCCCCCAAACGGCCCCTTTCCTTCCCGGAATTCTCTTATCTATTTTCTCAGATTGCCGCGCTCCTTCCGTTCTTACGAAAACACTTCGTCCCCCTAAAACCCTCCTACCCTGCTCCTCAATCCAGCCGCAGGGAGCATCGTTTTCTCCGAGTCGCGTCCTCCCCCCTTGCCGGCTGCACCCAGGCTTCCCCCTTTTCTTGATCTCTATATCCTCCAACTTCAATAAGTTTTTTTTCCCACCGATTCTTCTCGAACGGTCTTAAGAAGTTACTTTTCCCCTTTTCGTCTTTATGTAGTGGATAAGATAAGACTTTTCTTTAAACCGCTGCCCCCCAGGACGCTTCGTCCTCTCTCTTTCTTTCTGTTACTTTCGACACTACACGGCGTTTGTCCAATGGCCTAAGTCCTTTTTGCTTGGGATAGTAAATGTGCTTTTTCTTCTCCCGGTGTTGTTTTGTCTACGAGATCACCTTTTCCGATCTACTTTTCCCCTTTCCCCTCTCCATTTTAAAGAATTGTCTTTTCCGTCAATCGAGGGAAGGCCCCCTCGTCCTGTTTTGAGATGACTCTCTGCTGGCTTTTCATACTTCGATGAAGACCACGGACAGAACGTTCTTCTTTTTTCCCGCGAGGTTGGTCTTTCTTTTTTAACTTTTTTTTAGAATTGTCGGATGTTTGTCACTCTGAACTTTCCCAGCCGAAGTCTGGCGACTTTAAACGATCCCCCCCCCCCACTCTCCCCCCCCCCCCCCCCCCCCCCCCCAAACAACACCCCCCCCCACCCCCCCCCCCCAAAAACCCCCATTCCCTTTTGTCTCACTCGATTCGTGATTGATCTTTCCCCCCCCCTTGAGGGTTCTTGGGGATGGGTTTTCCTTCCTCAAGGTTTAGTGATCCCTCTACTGATCGTTCCATCCCTGCTCGATTTTGATGGATTGTCGTTTTTCTCCTGGTTCCTGATCTCCAGATGTATGGGCCTCACTGAGCCGAAGTTGTCTTCGCTTTTTTTTTAACTCAATCCACCGTCTCCGTAGCTGACCACCCTTTTTCCTGCAAAGAAGACGAGTGCACTGTGTCTCATTCTCTCCGGGCCTGCGTCTGATTGAGAGATCTGGCCTTTTCACGCCTGTGCGAATTTTCTTTTTCCGACGCGTCAGTAGGTCCTTACCTCAGAATTCAGTAGTATACTCCCCTGGCCGTTCACTGGGAGCCATGAATAAAGAATTTTTTATCCCTCCTTTTTCCGCCGTGCTAATCGGCAGTTCCTCAAAATAGCCGTCCGGAAACTTGCGTTGAGAACTCTTAATTTTCCACCCCCCCGTTCCTTTCCACTGTTCCCCTTCCCAGTGAATAGATGAAGGTGTCCACTAGATTACAGGGATCTCCGTCCATTTTCTTCCAATTTCTACCCCCCCCTTCGTAGGACGACGGCCGATCGAGTTGATGTCCCTCTGATTAGTCTGTATTTCAATCCATGAAGCCCCACCCCACCCCTCCGGCCTCGATTATGTTTATCTTCCCCTCCCTTCCTCCGTCTCGAAGTAATTCGCTTCAGTTCGGAGCTAGCCATCTGGCACTCTTTCTTACTCTTTGCTACCTTTCTCAAGAATAGGAACAGGTCCTCCTCAAGACTAAGGTCTTCGTCTCGAAAGCTCCCACCCGCATCCTTTGCCTTTATCTCACTTGACTATCATGTCGCCTTCGACGTCCCAATTAGCATTTTCCTCCTCATTATGGCCTACGTAAACCAATTTCCCTCCCTCCGCTGGAGGCTTGGCGACAATCTCCGCCCGAACATAGCTTGGTATTTCAACAAATTGTCATAATAATATACGTCTGAACCCTCCCCAAAGAACGCCCTTTTCCATTCGCTCTTCCTCATCAACAGACTTCAGCATCACAACCTTCAGTCGGTCCCCCCTTGTACTGTATTTGTCTTTCCTTTTTCCCTCATCTAACAAACTTTTCCCTGTTCTTCTCCTTCTTCTTTAATTTGGCTTACGCGGGACTATCTTTATGCATAAATCATGCCCGTGCGTTCCTGCAGTGCGATTTTCGCCCGACCGTCGAGTAAACCCATGAACACTGTAACAGCCTCCATCGTCTTTTTCACCCCCTCTACGGATTGTGCCCCTTTCCCAGGGCCCCTTTATCGGTTGAAGATGGTCTTCATGTTGAACTATTACTTCGTTTGAAAGCACCCAGGCTGATATCCTCCTTTGTTCTACGAACCCTGTTTCTTCCATCACTGTTCTTATCTGTCTTCCCGTCCCTCCTTTTTCCTACTCTATGAAGAGCCCGACCGCTTCTGTGTCCTATTTGCTCGACAAATCTCCGCTAGTGTGTCGTTGTTGTTTTCTTCAATTTTGTTCCAGCGAGTAATGTATGGGCGGCCTTTGTGTACCATAGTTCCGCAATTGGCGCTTTTAGTCAAAATCAACCAATCAGAAATTCGTCTGTAGTATTAGTGCACTCTGGAAAGATGGCGTTGTTTCCAGTATCCTCCTTGCCAAAAGTTGCCCCCCTCTATCTAATTGACATTTTTATCAGAGATCTCTCAGAGGACTGCCCGCCCCCACGTCTGCACTCTTCCTATGGAACTCTCGAGCACCAGGCTCTACACAAGAAGCTGAATCAGTTCCTAAACGTGAATTACCTCTTACTTTTCTCGTTGGGGTGCTGACCCTTCCCGACTCATCTATTTTCCTCTTGGCAGTTCGAGTACTAACCTCCTGATGTGGCTGCGCAACCTTGCTAGCACATTAAGATTGCGCGTACCAAGGGGCAGTTGCTATTCCCCGATCCTATCCCCAAGACCTAAACGCATTCACCTTAAGAACGTCCCCCAGCTAGCGGAGGTCGGATGTAACACCCTCACTCCTCAGGACCGGTCTGCGTTATCCCCTCCCCCTCACATTACAGTTCGGTATAGGCGTTTCGTACCCTCGACAAGAAGAAGAGCTCTCCCCAACCTTTCGATTTTCTCCGCCGGTTTGTTCCCTCGAAAGGCGATCGGACTATCTTTCTCCAATATCCCTATTCTTATGAAATAGCCGATTTATTTTTATGGAGAACCGCTCTTCTATGTCCCTTTTTGTTAGTCGCACACGAATCGCTGTTCTTCTATTTTCTCTGCTCCCCCCCCTGCCCCCGATCTTCTCTGATTTCCGTCCCCGTGAGACCCCTCCTGCAGTACATAATGCCCCCCAGTTACATTCAGGCGTTCTGCTCACCTGCCTCGATTCCGCTCGTTAGCTCGAGCTGGACCGTCCCCCGGAAAAATCCGCTTCACTGAAAGTTACGGACCTGTTCATCTTTCTCCACTCTCTCGTCAACTTTCTGAAGGGCGTTAGTTTCAAAGTATTGTCTCACCCGAACGCTTTTCTTTTTTTTCAGTCTTCCCCCCAATTTCATATGTCTAAATGCCGTTCTCTACGCAGTTGAAGCGTCCCGACTTTCTTGAGGCGGTGCCCTTTTTGAAAGATTCTCAGCAAATTCTAATTAAGGTGGGGTGGACTCATTGCGTTGTCTTTTCCGGCTACACAGGTATTTGACTGCGCGAATTGACTTGTCGCGCCGCGCGTT
>Ga0179591_1164549_pt1 | contig 18002 bp, 18 predicted proteins | sample CZOMad2_1_08_16f_FD_182891 | JGI IMG/M metagenome (GOLD analysis project Ga0179591, IMG submission 182891) | Vadose zone soil fungal communities from Angelo Coast Range Reserve, California, USA - CZOMad2_1_08_16fungal (PacBio error correction) | ecosystem: Environmental > Terrestrial > Soil >... | reverse complement strand
CCTTCCCTTTGGTTGTCCACAATGTCGAGACAGTCTTTTTCCCCTGAATCCTCAATTTTGAATCCCTGTTCATCCCCATACTACCCACCCGTTTAACTTCCCCCATAACGTTCTCGCCTGCACTTTCCGCCATCCTTCTACTGTTTCCCAATTTTTTCCTCTATCCAACCACCCTCCCAACATCCCTTGAGTAAATCCCCCCCTTATTTTTTTCAACACCCCCTGCCCATGAGCCAACCCAACCCAAAGATGTTCCTGTTTTTCGTTTTATATCACTCTCAACCCCTTTTCTCCCTGTGTGGTTCAGGGTCTTACTTTAGATACTCTCGTATATTCAAAGAACGGTTTCTTTTTTGTTTTTTTGTTTTGTCGTACCTCGGACAAGGTCTCTTCCTTTTTTACTCCCTACCATCGTTGTTGTTTCTTTCCGTCCCGTGTTCCTTCATCTCATTATTCCCTTTGACATACCATTACCTCAAGTCATCCCTGCCCCCCCCCGTAGAATTATTGCTTTTCACGAAGGTGCCCCCCTTCCTCACCATTCATTCCTGTCCCCCATTATTTGTTCCCTATTTTACTCCCGGCTTTTCCTTTTCTGTTGATGTTATATCTAATTGCCAGAACTTACACTTGTCTTCCGCCTTTTCCTTAAAACCTTTTTTGTCATCCCCTTTCAGACATTGGCACTTCTTTTCTCTCCCTTGCCCATTCCCCATCCCACAATTAATTCCTTCAATCTCCCCCCTAATTTTCATTTTCCTAAGTCCACCCCCTGTCCTTTCGTTCCAAAATCCTCCCTTAAAATCTAATTGATTTTTTCGCCTACTATGATCAAGCTTCCCGATATTCCTCAGTTCCGAATTCTCGCACTTGACAAACCCCATTCCGAAATTTTGTCCATATTCCTGTAATAATCTTTTCACTAATACTTCTTTTCCCGTTTCCCGAAAAGGAATATCTCTTTATAGTGATCGTAATATCCGTGCACCTATAGCTAAAATGAGCCCCTTTGCCCTTGATCGCTTTTGTTAAAGTCTCTTATACACCCTACCCCTGCTACGTTCTAATTGCCTTTTGTCCCCACAACTTCTCTAGCACTGTAATATCTTTCTTGCGCCTAGAACGTCTTTCCCTATTGTTTCAGGTTCTGTTTTTTTCTTTTTTCTTTTTTTTATTTTTGATTCTGGAGTCCTTTCCTTTTCTGTCTGCGATTGTCCCAAACCGGGACTTTTCCCAACCTCCCTTCTTTATGTGTCTGTAGTATCCCCTTCGGGATGGCCCTTCAGCACCACATTGCCCCTTTTTTCAGCGACGACTCTCCCCCAGATGATCACCGGGTTCCCCCCATTCCGTACTGTTGACTCCAATGTTTTCTCTCCAAGAGGAGTTTTTGACCTAATTACCCGTCTGTATTTTACCCCCAATAATCCCCCAGGCTTAGCCCTCCTTTTTCAAGAAACGAGTCGTCCTAAATCCGGGTTCCTCATCATTCCCTTCCCGGTTGGTTGATTCCGAATGTGCTTTTTTTTTTTTTTTTTTCATATTCCTCTTCTCTCAGCGAGAAACCGTTTTATGTTTTTTTTTTTTTTTTTAGGGGATTTTTTTTTTTTTCTTTTTTTTAAACTCTTTTGAAGAGCAACGATTTTTTTGTACCTCTGTCTTATGTTTTGGTTATTTGGGGGGGTTGTGGGGAGTTTTTGGTGTTGGCGGTTTGCCACCGTGTGTTTTTGGAGGTGGTGTTATGTTAACCCCCGCCGATGCTTGGGTTGTGTTCACCCAGTTTTTGAGTTTATCCCAATCTCCCCCTAGTTCCCCCCCCCCAGACAGTTTTTAGTGTTTTTTTTTTGTGTTTTGGTGTGTGGGTTTTTTGTTTACCCCCTTGGGTATCTGGATTTTTTTGGGGTTGTTTTCCCCCCCCCCCCTCTTGTCTTGTTTGGTCCCCCCTTGACCCGACGCCGTTAAGTTACTCCTGACAGTTGATATTTCTTCCCTAGTATTTCCGTCACTTCGCTGTGATCAAGCCCCCCCTTTTCGGACCTTTTCCCTCACTTTTTAGTCGAACCGGAGCTGTCAATCGATTTGTAACATGCCGGCAGACCCGAGCATTTCGCCTCCTTACACCCCACCCCCTCCTTTTCCCCCCCCCCCCCCCCACCACCCCCCCCACCCCCCCCCCACCCCCCCACACCCCACCCTCTCGCAAACCCCCCCCCCCCCCAAACCACCACCCCCCCTACCCCCCCCCCCCCCCCCCACCCCCCACCCCCCCCAAACCCCCCCCCCCCCCCCCCCCCCCCCCCCCCACCCCCCCCCCCCCCCTCAACCCCCCCCCCCCTCCCCCCCCCCCCCCCCCACCCCCACGCGATCGTCCAGTTCTTGATTTTCCTTTACCCTCATTTTCCCCCGGAGGACGCAAATGGTTTCTGCTCAGAAACCTTCATCACCCCCCGCTATGCTCCCCTTCTCTTAATCTGCTATCGAGTTTTCCTTTTGAACACGCAGATAAAGTGTTTTTCTTCCCCCACCTTGTTGAGCCTTTCCTGCCCTCCTCAGTTTTCACCATCAAACTCCCATTTCCCTCGAGTATTCTGCGGTTCCGCGCTCATGCGCCTTTCTAGCCGGTGCTCCTCTCTCCTCCCCGACCCACCTCTACGGAGTAGCTGTCCTCTTCAAAGCCTGCTGCTACTCTCCGGACGTCCTCGTGTCACCCGGTGAAACTCTCGAAACGAGACCAACCGCGTTTTTGAGGGTGTTTTATCCTAGAAGGTAGCCCCCCCAGTCTGCGGTGCCTCTTTTCCCTGCGAAGGGAGAAACATCCTTTTTTCCGGACCGTTCCTTCCATGCTTCACACAGGTCCGGTAACACGGGTCCTCTGTTTCATCCGCTTCCACACCTGTTCCCGTCTTTTTTTTATGTCCCGGTCCCGATAACTCACTCACTCCTACTTTTTTTGTCTTTTGAGGAATGGGAACCGTTTCTTTCCCCAGTTAGGGTTCCTCGGTTGGGCTATCTTCCCCCTCCATTCCCTTGATTTGTGCTTTCTTTCTCAAATTATCATATCTCTTCCTCCCTCTAGAATTTTTTGTTTTCGATGATGAGGGCCACCTATCCCACCACATAAAGGATTTTCTTCTGGGACTCTCCCCCAACAAATTTTTCGATTAACAGACTTTGGATACCCTGTCCCTTTTAATCCCCCCTGTGGAAGGCGCCTAACTGTATAGGTAAATGTAATAACGCGAAGGAGCCTTTTCTTGGTAGAATTTTAGCAAAGGATTCCAGGCACCCAACGCCCGCAAACGTTAGTCTCAAGGCCGACATATTCACACAGTTTGTAACTAGATTCGCTCTATGGCCAATTGTACCCCAGTCCCGCTACCGATCCCCCCTTTTAGCCCCCCTCCCCAAGAAATCTGGGCTCATTCGTGCACGAAGGTAAAAGTTTCCGCTTTTACAGAAGGCTTCACGGATTGTAGTAGCTAACCCTGTACTGCCCCGTACAGACTGCTTTTTTAAGCGTCCGAGAGTCGCCCCCGATTTTACTTGTGCGCCATAGTTAGCGCTTGCCACCCCGTTTCCCATCCCCTCGCCTCTCCCCTGATTTTAACACCTTCGTTTTCACGTCGGCCTCTTCCCTTCTTCGGGCACCCCCTCTTGAGCCTGCCTTTGTCATTTTCTAAGCCCTTTCTCGAGCTTGAGTCATTCCGCTTTCAACGTTACCCTCCCCTTTTTTTTCCAGGTGTGTGACCTGGATACCATCCCCCCCGTTTCGGCCGACTTTTTCAAGGCTGTTTAGTTCCGTTCCCTCCCTTTCATGGATTCAATAAGGCCTACTGGTCTCGTCCCTTTTTATCCAATAGCTTTTTTTTTCCCCGATTTTAAGGTTTTCTTATTCCGCTTTTATGAACGCTCACACAATCGGGGTTTTCCCGTACCCCCCCTGTCATCCGAACCCCCCCCTCGTTTGTTCCTTCCCTCTTTTCTTCTTTTGAGTTACTTTCCCTTTCTTCTCCTGGGTTTTTTTTAACAGACCCCCCCGTTTGTTGAGTTTTTTTTTTTCGATACTGCTTTTTTTTCGCCTTGATTCTTCACCCCCCTGAACCTATCTTTTTTCCCTCGAAACCCGGTACTTACTTTTTTTTTTTCCTGAATGAGTCCCCCCCGTGTGCTTTTCTAAATACATTTGACGGGGAGTCTCTCTTCCCCTCTTTGAGTCACGAGCCATTCTCCTTTCTTTTACTAATCCTCACGTTCATTATTTTTCGCCCCGTACCGCCCGTTTTTAGCGCTAGTGTGACCCCGGTCGAATTGGAGTCTCCGTTTCTGCTCTAAACAGGCCTTGTGTTGTGTCCCCCGAGGCACGTGTTTATCTCTCATAGCTTCTTCTTTTCAAGCAACCTACATGCACCTTTCTCTTTTCTCCGTTTTTAGCATCGCTCCCCTCCCCATTCCGTGAAGTCTCAATCCCCCCTATTCACCAAAAATCCCAGTCCCAAGTTTCCCGACCCCCTCTTACCCCCGTCGATCTTGGTTTGATAGTTTCTTCCCCCGAGATTACATGGTCTACGATCTTGGTTTTCCCTTCACCCCCCTTTCGTATAAGTTCCTCCAGTCCTCTAGCTTTCCTCCCCCCCCCCTCCCCAACAGTCTGAAATTTATTGAGATTAATGCCTCAAGGATGGTCCGAGCCAACGCTTATTCCTCCCCTTTCCCCGCCACTGCCCCTACAACAGTATTTTTTGGCTTGCTGACACTCTGGACAAAAACAATTGGCCCCATGTTCTTCCTTTTTTTTGGAAAGTTATATACCTTCTGCCACTAGTGTACCTGCCTAATATTGTCTTACTTTTTTCCCCCCCATGCCTTCTAGTTTAAGTATTTTCGCTTATTGGTTTATCTTATAAACCCTTTGTTGGTTCTCATTTTTTCCTTTTCCTATTATTAGATTAATCTTGTCCCAAGGGCCTGCCCCCAAGACGTAGTCCCTCAACCTTCGACATGACAACTGCCATAAGTTTAATTGCCCCTTTCGAAACCACCCAAATTAACTTCCTTTTCTGCCCCTTACTTGCAACCCACGCATGTTCCCCTTTTCCAAAAACTAACTTCTTCTTCTTTTTTTGTACGCGTGCTATCTCCAGGCATAATGCCTCCAGTTTTCTTTTTTTTTCTTCTCTTTTACTTTATAAGTCTTTCCCCGTATCTGATGACCTCTTACCTCTGGGGTATCTTCTCTTCCTTCCTCCGGTTTTGTCCTCAGGCTCTTGTTTAGTTCTTTCTACTCTCAATTTCTCTTTTTCACGATAACTTACTTCCCCCTCCCTGCACACCTGATGCCTTCTTCATACCCTGCCCTCACCCATAATTTTCCTTCTTTTACCTTTCCCTCCTTACCCTTTTTCCGGTCTTTAAGTTGATGTTGTTTTTTATAAGACTTTTCACGCGGTAGGCTTCTGCACGTTTCTTATACCCGGTTTTCCCTTCCTTTATATCGTTGTGAGTATAGATGGCCTGCTTCCCCCTTAATTCATTTCCGCCCTCTGATTCAAGACATTTGATCCCAAGATACCCCCCAACGTCTGACCGAACAACCCAAGCTTTCCACTCTCATTGATATTTGTCCCATGTTACATATGTCCCCTTACCTTATCCCAGCTCCTTTCACTTTCAATCATAATGCCCCTTTTGCATCATTTATTTAAATTTCATTTGATACAATGTTCCCCCGGTTATTTCAGTTGGCCGTCCCCCCAGTCGATATACTTTCTCGTTCACCTTAACCTCCTGTCACCGATTTCAAGAAAATCGCCCCGGCCCCTTTTCTCCTCCCTTCCTCCTATTATGATTACCACATAAAGTTACCCTCCACGTATACTTTTCCGTGCGAAACACACTTTTAAGTTTTGCCCTTTCAAGTTAGGTTTCCCTGTACCCCCCTTTTTTTTTTCTCCCCCTTAGTCCGGCTGGTCTTTCTTTACCTTTGGGTTTGTTGGTTTCCTCTTAACTACTGTGGTTTCTGCCGAAAACCCGAAAACGTTCTCCCCCCTTTATACTTTTGTTTCCTTTTTTCGACACTCGTGCGTTCGTAGTCTTGAATATTTTCGCGATGAGTACCAGACGTTCTCTTTTTTTTTTTTCTGACCCGACCATTTCCCCCCCTCGTGTGTCCCCCTGAGGTATCAATCCCCCGAGGAGCTGACCCAACTAATTCCAGATCTGCTTTCGTTGCCCCCCCTATCCTCTTCTCCTTTTTTCCCTCAGTTACGCCCTTTGTTCTCACAGTCCCCCTTTTTGCCTCCCACCCCTGCCCCACTTCCTTTACCCATTTTTTGAGCCGATCTCTCATATGATATTAGTCCCTCCCCCACCCTATAGAACTCACTTTTGGTTCTTCTCTTTTACCTAAGACTCGACCCTACCGTTTCCTTGACTCTACCCATTTTTTTTTTTTTTTTCTCGCGCGTTCGTATTAGTTCTTACTAGACTACGACCCCCCTCTCTTGCGCACTTTCCTTTACTTCCCCATAGTTTTTCCCCTTTAGCGTGGTAAAGCCTCATACCCCTCCTCTTCGAGCCCGTCTTCCCCAAATTACCTTCCTCAGGGCTCTCCTCCCCCCACTCTTTCCCCCCCCCATTCGGCCCGTCTCTGTCCCCTGAAGGCTGCGACCCTCCCTCAAAAGTGCACAGTACCCTCATCATATCTTTCGACTTTCTCAGTGGTTTCCCTCCTGCAACGTGTGAGGTCCCCGAGACTCCCGGGCCTCTCGTCAGTGGTGCGCCCTTTTTTCTTTCTAGCCCAGACATGTGCGTCTCCCCTTATGACTTCTTCCCCTTTATTGTGTTTTTTGTGTCGCTCTTTTTTGTATTTCTTTTTTTGCTTTACTTTACTTTGCTTTTAGTGAACCATTGTATTTCTTCCCCGCTTGGCCGGCCTCCAACGAATTTCGCTCCTCCACTCGCCTGTGCCTGCCGGCTGATATGAACCGTTCCCAGAGGTACACCCCGTTTTTTTTTCGCGGGGTTGCCCCCTCCGTGTGTCCCAATGTTTTGGTTCGTGCATTCCACGCTCCTGATGTTTTTCGCTGTTTCGTTCGGTGAGAGCGGTGTGATCACACACCTGGGTCCTTTTTCTTGTGGATGGTTCCCCGCGTAGCGTCCCCCCCCCCCCTTTTATCTTAGATAAAAGTATAGTCCTTGTTCCAAATGATCTCTTAGTTCAGGAAATCTTTTAAATCGAGGAAAATTTTTGTGGGGGAGATACCCAACCTTTGACTTAGTGCTTCCTTTCTCTAGCGATTCTTTTTCGTAATAATCATAGGTGTTTCTTTTCTTTCCTTTTTTTTTTTTTGTTGGGGGGGGGGGGGGGGGGGGGGTTTTTTGGTTTGGTTTTTTTTTTTTGTTTGTTTTTTTGTTGGGGTTTTTTTGCCTTGATTCGTAGGATCCTCTGATTCGCACCCACCCCCCAAATAAAAGTCCGTTTTTTTTCTAGACCCCCACCCCGAGTCTTTTTCAAAAGAGAGATTCCCCCTTTCTCACCCTTCCCATGCCGCGATTTTCCTATGATTTTTAGAGTAAATTCTCTTAAAGAAGGTTTCTATGCCCATCGTTCTCATCAGCGTGGGTTGAACGAGTCAAAAGTTTCATCCCAAATGTCCCAATGTGCCCGACAAAGGGTGTCCCTCCCCCCAGGAAGCAAGATCCGGGCCCACAAATCATATAAACTCGCTGCGTCCTTCAACGACCCCCCACAATTTGGCTTTTGACGTTCGCTTTTCGTAAACCCCCCCTACACGAAAGGTTTTTCCTCGTGCACGGAGGACCCATTCCAGGGCGTACCCTTTCGGTTATCTCAAATTCCTTTTGCCCTCCTTCAGCTTTCCAGCCCTCTCACCTTTTTGGGATAGTCGCACTCTAGTTACACCTCGAATTTCCGGCTCCCAGAGCATTTTCTCTGAAGAGGGCAAATCACAAGAGGTACATTCCGAAGCCATCCCGAAAAAATTGAATGAAGGAGCGAGGCGTCGGATCACTGTTGGGGCCGTTCTTTTCCCCCACATTGATCCCGGCATTGCCCACTTCTCCCTCTCCCGATCTAATGATTTCTCTATTTCTCAAGGCAGAGTATTTCTTATCGGTTTTCTCCCTGTGCGCAGTCCCCTTGCTGTCCCGCAGGTCAGTTCCCTTACAGTTCTTCCTTTTCCTGTCTTTTTACCCTGCGGAGCCTCTCGACTGGCTCGCCTTCTTGATAACTAGACTTTCCCTCCCGTTTTCCCCTCTTCTGTCCATGAACTTTTTTCCTCCCCAAAAATTTTTTGGGTTTCCCTCTCCTACCGACGTAATAATCCCCTACTAGGGCGTTTTCCCCTCCCAATTGTTCGTTAGCCCTTCACGCGCTACTTTTTCCCTTTTTTAGGTAGTCTCACCGACACCCCCCATTCGGTGATAATGTTTCGATTTTTGCCCTAATCGAAGCTGAAACGTTCTGAGTCTTGACCCCCGGTCCTACTTTTCCGCAGTTCTGGTTACACACCGGCCTTCGAGAATCTTCTTGGAGTACTTTTATTTGAATGATAGTGCTTCTTTTTTGTACTCATCCTCCAGGGTAACTTATTTTCTTTCGATTCTCCGATCCTGTGCTGTAAAACTTTCCTTGTTCAAGCTATATTTTTATCCGTAATTTCCCCACATCATTGCTACTCTTGGCTAGTATTTGTAATATCGAACGTCCCCCTCTGTTTGACCTTTTCCCCAACCAAATGCCGCTTCGCCGTTCGTGTTTTTGATCCCCAGTCAGAAAACTTAGTTGGCCAGTATACCACTCTCTTTAACAAACCATCAACAGACACCTGGTCCGACCAACTTATAAGTTCGCGTTTTGTCTTCAACCCTAACTCCTTACATGTTATACCCTTGGTTTCACTTTTCATCAGCCCCCTTTGCGTCCCCCGTTATGTTCATTTCCTCCTGTCTGCATAACACCAGTTTTCTACGTTAGAGGTAGATATTTTACCCTTTCCCCACTCCACCCCCCCTCGTTATATCTTTTTTGTCTCCACTGTACCCCCCCCCGGCTTTCATTATTATGTCCCTTCTGATTAAATACCCTTACATCAGAGGTTTCCCCCTTTTTTTTGTAAAGTCCACTTTCGTACTTAGTGTCCTACTTAAATTTGGATCATCCAATGATAAGTCTTAACTTTTCCTTTCGTTTGTTTACCATTTTTGGGCTAGTCACAACCGTTCCTTGTACCTCCTGATTTTGGGGAGATTCCTTTCAATAATTCCTATGTCAAGCTTACCATCATCAAGTGTCTCAACTACCTGTTATTACAAATGTATCCTGCCCTGTATCCGTCTAAGTTTAATACCCCCGGGATATAACACCATTCAAAATTAAATTACTGTGTTAGAACCCTTCTTTTTTCCCCCCCCCCCCTTCCTGTTTGGCCTTGCAAAACATAACTTCTGTCCTGCCCTCTTACGTCCGTTTTTTTCTCCACTTTTACCTGTGATGCCTGGTTCGTGCTAAGTTTCACAGCTCATTTGGCCCTTTGTCAATAGATTTTTCTCGTTAAGCCTCCTCCGTTTTTGGGTTTTTTCTTTTTACACTTTTTTTAGTATACATTCTTTTTTTTTTCAGAACTTCTAACAGTAATCCACTGCACACGTCTTCCTTCGGCTTGGATACCCCACGCGGACACAGGATCAAGTTGGAGTTTTTGACATGTCCATTCCTTTTTCCCCTACTTTTTTCCGGTCCCTTGACTTTGGGTTGTGGTATATGAGAATTGGTCCCTGGTACCCTTCTTCAGTGGATGATTATCTCTTTTCTCTTCCCAGTTTATGCTACAGTTTTCTCCACAGGGCCCTCGACTCTTTGGACCTCTTCCCCTCATTAAGTTAAACCCCACCTTCCATGCACCTCCTGTTACTCCCACCGAACCACCACGGAATGCCGACCACCCCTCCTGACAGTTCCCATACTTTTCCTTAGAAGATTTAATCTTCTCCACAATAGTTCCGAGATTCCCCTTAAGTTAATTCGCACCCACTGTAACCCAAAGTTTTTTTCTCACGACCTCAATTCCCCCCTTATATTTCGCAAACCTTGGACCTACGGGGTTCTGGCTTGGTGCCACGCTGTGTTAAATCCTTGGGGATTCTTCTCTTTTCCTCTTTTGCACCTCTAAAGAGAATTTTTCCCGCATTCGGCTCTCAGCTTTTCCTAAATTATATTACTCAACATCCCTTATATTCCCCCCTCCTTGAACTTTGAAAAAGTTATAGTAGACATGTCCCTCTCAGTTGCGCCCCTCCCAGAAGCTCAAAACCTTTCTTCCTTCTTCTGCCCCCCCAAACCCCAATGTTGGGGCTTTTTTCATTCTTTGTCCCGTTCCTTTCCTACTGTTGGGCTTTTGATGAACTACGTTACTCAAAACAGTAATCCTTATGTTTTTTCGTTTCCCCCCCCCCACCCCCCCCCCCACAAACTCTTTTTTTTTCCCTTTCCCCCCTGATTACGCCCATTCCTTGAGTACAAGGACGTCCCCTTCCCTAACTTATTGCCCCTGTTTTGACTCCTTTCCCTCCAACCTCCCTTCGATTTAGCAACACTTCTTACCGCCTATGAGTAGTGACACCTCAATCATGACTCTTCCTCCTTTTCCGCACCATGGAGTCCCTGCCAAGTGTTCCTCCCCAACTATATTCCTGACCTTGCTTCGTCTTTTACCTCGTACCTTTTCCCCTCTGTCTCGGACCAATTTTATAACGATGTTTTGTTTTTTTTTATTGTTTGGTCTTTTTCGAAGACTGCCCTCTAGGTTCCTTTACCCTTTCTGTTCACACTTCGCCCCCCCTTTTCGTGATGTTCTCGATATCCTTTCCTCTGCGTCAAGCACCCCAGATGTTGATTTTGGCTGCGACGTTTTTTACAACTTTAGAACACGTTTTGGGAACGCTATTGTCACCTCCGGTTCCGAAGACAGTCTTTTCGCTCCTAAGTTTCTCAACCCTTTCCGTTCCCCTCCAAGCCGCTCACCGTCTTTTTCTCACAAAGGTTGCTGCGCATACCCCCTCAGACCACCTGTGAATGACCCGCTTGCGAAATAGTAGTCCTTCGATTTGTGGCCCCACAATTTTCCTACCCGTGGGCCCACTTTTCATCCCGCCGGCGAGCCGCTGCGGCCAAAGAACAGGCATTTTCCCTTCCGACGCAGCCGCGTGCTGTTCGACTCTCGCCCTTAGACGGCCTTATCCCTTTTTTTTTTCGGCGAGACTCTTCCCCCCCCACTCTATTATTCGTCCTCTGGCCCGTTACTTCAAAGCCGCATTGCAGCTACCATCGCGTTGACTCCCCTTGGCCTTGAGTAACAGTTCACCTCAGTACCCCCCCGCTTCGGGCGTTTCCGTTTTAACCTAAGCAGGTCTACGCTTGGTGGTTCGGCTGAATTCGCCATCGCATTCGGGGCACCGTCGTTAATGATAGCTGGATTGCCCGCCCAACACGTTTGCTCCGTCAGTGGGGCTTTTCGGATCTCCAAAGGTATCGGCTTTCTCTAGGGACGCCCCCCCCTCCCTCCCCCCTCGATGGCCCTGTCTTTTCGGCCTTTCTGTTCAAATAGAGGTTACCGTGGCTTGTGGAGCCTCCCAAGAAACCCCCTATCTCCTTTGGTGCTTCTTCTATATCTTCCCTCCTCCGTTTTTGTTGTGTTTTTGAGGTCATAAGCCTGAGCTTTGCCCCCCAAACCAACAACCCGCTTGGCTCTTTCTTGGCTTAGGGGCATCTTTCCACAAAAAACATTGAGTCCACATACGATTTTGCCTCGGGCCGGTGACTACCTCTTTCGTTTATTTTAATATTTATTTCATGCACTACCCGCGGCGTGTAGAGACGCTTCTGACACCGTCGCTCGCTTTTCCCGGCCACCTGCGAACTGAACTTGGGGATCCCCCTTCAAGTCTCGGACCCCCCGAGTGACCTTGTTTCTGATTCTGCCGCCCAATTTCCCCAAACAGGTGTGGAAGCCCGTAGAGGAGGCACACAACCTCCCCCCGTTCAAGGTGTGTCCGGGGAAATGTTACTCCTGGACTGAAAAGTTGCTTCATCCCTTTCTTTTCAGCGCCTCTTTCCTTTTTTAATAAGCAGCGACCATAAGGCTTTAAGAGTGAGGGTCCTGCCGTAGATCGAGCCCACAGACGACTGGCAGGCGCAAAAGAGTGCCAGTCGACGCGGGCAAATTGCCCCGCTTTCCCCTTCTGCTTAACTCACACGGCGTTGACTGCGGCCCCGTCGTTTTTATGTCTACCATGCGCCCCACCTCTTTTTCTGCTGCCATTGCCCCCCTCTTCAAGTCTCTTTTTAGCCCAGATTCTCCAGTATCCCAAGCGGATTCATCCTTTTTATCGGTTGTGGACTTCTTTTCCGCCCAGTGCTTTCTGGACCCACCGGTTGCCTTCCTGAATCAAGGTACCCCTGATAGTCCGTATTATACGACAGGGATCGATCCTTTTATCAAATGACTTTACCGCCTTTTCCGTTTTGTCTCTTTGATTTTTCAAGACCCGCCGCCACACATTTTTTATTGGTGTTAGTGAACGCATCGCCCTTCCTCCCGACCCCCACTTCCCCCTTTTGTTTCAAGCCCTGGCTCTCTTTAACCCATTACGGCGGATTGTGAAGAGAGTCGGCTCCCCCCTCCCACCCACAATTCTCTCGGTCCTCTACTTTTTTGGCCCGTATACTAAGATCCCCCTATCAACATTCCCTTGATCTTCCCGAACCGTTCCTGACTTTCTCCATTATGGCCCCCGTGCTTTGTGCTGTTCTCCACTCCCTGGCGGATGTCGGCTTCCCCCTTTGTTTTGAACAAAACTTGATCGCAACTGAGTTCCTTTGCCGGCGCATGAGTCTTGCGTCTTTTCCCTACTATCGGAGTTGTATATTGTTCTCTAGTGGTTCTCGTCTGTCGCGGCCGTGCTTGTTAGCCCACTTTACGCCTTTTGTTCCCGTTTCCCTTTGGTTGGGGGTGCTCTTTTCACGTTGGTACCACCCTTCGCTGAGTTTGCCCTTTCCCTTTCGCATTCCTGTTCTAGACACCACCCAACATTCCTACGAGGTCTTTAGTTCGCTCTATGATGAACGCGACTCCACTTCGCATGTAAGTACCATCCCCTTAACCCACACGAGTAATTCCTCTCCTCCTACCCACAATGAAAAGGGAAGCGCGGTTCTAGGGCAGACCCCAACGCGATTACATTGTTCCCGATTCCTGACTCTCTTTCGGTTCGAAACCTTCAATATTTATCGCTGACGATAAGGGACTTTTTTCTTCCTACTTCCCCACTAGACGCCTGGCTTCAAGAGCCCACCACTATTGCTCGACCTTTTTTTACCCCCCCGGGTCTCATATTCTATTCTTTCCCAGGTGAGTTATACGCACTCTCCCAGCGTCTCTGCTTGTTTCCATGCCACATAACCAGTATTTACTTATTAGCCACTTCAGGACCTCCCCTTCCCCCACTCCTCCCTGTTTGTTCCAGTTCTATCCTTTTCGTGCAATTAGCTTTGACTCTCGACTTCGTTCTTCTACTATTATTCAACGTCGATATTTATCTCTTTGGCCATAGCGTCCTAGGATCTTTAGTGGTAAAAGGGATTGACTCCTAAGCTGTTTTGTCTTGGAGATTAAGGTCCTAAGTGGTCATAGGTCAAAGATGATAAGAATAATGTCTACCCCGAAAAGGGGAGAAGGAAAAAGGTTGTGGCGAAGCCAGCCTTATACGTTTATTATGTACTTTTTTCCCCCTTGATATCGGATCCACTCCACCAACCCCCCTGACATCGTTCGGGTTGGGGTCACGGGAACCTCCTTTTTTTCAAGGTTCACCCTCCTTCCCAGAAATCTCTATGAAATGGGGCCCTCGTGATTCTTATAGAAGAAATACGCTGATTTGTTCGATGGTCTTTCTCTTAATTAACGGTAGTGATATGTCACGCTCCTGATCATGTTTTCCTCCTAGAAGGGTCTTCTCGTCTTTTCCTTAGAACTGTTGTGTTGAGAGTGCTTCACCGGTTCTCGCCGTCTCTCAACGTTTGTCACATCAAATTACCCCTAATAGCTCATCCCCTTCCCCCCTTTTACCTTGTTGCCTATACAAGCTTTTCTTCATATTTCTTATTTTTAGTCCCTTGATTTTTTAACGGTGATTTTTTCCTTGGTGCTATCTCATTGTTGCAAACTTCAGGATGCACTTTTTTTTCCCTTTCTCAATTTATGTACCCCGACTTGTTTCTGCTTCGCAGTCTATTAAAATTAACACTCTACAACACTTTCCTCCCCCCTTACCTGTACCCCCAATTGACAGGCTCCAAAATAATACCACCTTCACCCTTTCAAGATTCGAAGTCATATGAGAACAATCCCCCCCTCCCGACACTACTTTTGCCTCAATTTCCACCTTTTCCCAACCGGGGGTTTTCTGTGGGTTGTTTTTTGTTGGTTTTTTTTTTTTTTTTTTGGGGTGTTGCTTTGGGTGTTGGGGGGTTTGTGACGAATTGGGCCTAAGTTGAGGTCATCACTCCCATCCTTTGACTTTTTCTTCGGTTTCTGTGAGACCTCAACCGTTATACTCCCCGATGGACTTTTTTTAGAGCGAGAATCTGATAATATCTTCCTTTCGACAAACCTCCTCTTTTAACTTATATTTGCCGTGGTAGTGTATCGCTATCCGTGTGTCTCTACAGCTTTATTTTTGTTTTTTTTTTCCCCCAATTTAGGAATTTCATACAAAAAACCCAGAGTAAGTAAGCCATGTTCATCTCGCAGTTTTAGTCCCTTCCCACCTCTCCCGGAAGATTTTTGTCACCTGGTATGGGTGACTTCTCTTTTACGGATTATCTTCTAAGTGGGTCCGTCCTTCTCCTCCTGCACACATCTTTCCTCCCCCCCCCCCCCCCCCACCGCAGCCGTTATCTTGCTGACCCTCTGTTGATTCTATTTAACACAACCTGCTGCATTGGTCCCTTGGAAAGTTATACAGATTACGGTACCAATTTTTTCTTTCAGTTCATCAAATTCTTTTTTTTTTCCACCGCAGTGATGCCTGACCCCCCCATAAAGCGGATTCGTTTTGCCCCTCCCCTTATGCACCGTTTTCCTGACTAGTTTCCTCCCATTTCTTTTTTTGGTTTTTACTCCCCCTCCCCTGATTTTGTAACAAAATCCCCCTGCTATGATAAGGAGATAGCGAGTTCTCATCGTATTCCCTCTTCTCTTTTCTTGTTCGTCACAAATTTCGCCTTGGGGGCTTTTTAGCCCTCCCGGCCACTTCACAGAAGAGCGACTTTCAGAGACCCATTGAATCCCTAGGTCTTCCCTTTTCTGTATCGAACCTCTTTTTGGCTATTCAGTTGAGATTTTTTTCCCTACTATTATCCTTTCGCTAGTTTAAGTTTTGCTAAAAAGCAACTAAGAGACATTCTTTCAGCATAGTGGTCCCCCCCTTGTTTTTCTCCCTACCTAAAGATGTTACACTAGGAATTCCCTTTGCAACATTGTGGGATGAGATCCCCTCAACCGCTCCACTTTCTTCTTTCTAACTTGGCCAGCTGTTTCTTCCTTTCTTTTCTGCCTCTGCTCCGTGTAAAGGACTGACCCCCTCGTGGGAGAAAAAGATGAGCACTCGGCGAGCCGAAGTGTTTCCCCCCCGGTACTTTTAGTTTTCCAGTTATATCCTCCATGCTTGATTTCCTATTTTTCTAATCTTTTAGAGGTTTTCCAAACCCTCTCTGCAATAGGCAAAAACGCTCTCCTTCAGCTGGAAGTTTTTATTTCTGTTTTCAGCTTCCCTTACCATCAGACTTTCTCTTATGGCTATTTGGTCTGATTGCCACGAAGCCCCCCACTGATTGTGGCGAGGGTGCCCTTTCCCCCTCGTACGGTAGACCATTTTTTTTCCTGTCGTCTCCTGAGTTACCGCCTTTTTTCCGAGTCTCTTGTGAGGCCTGTGCTACTCCCTTTTTGTAATGGGGCCTGGGTGATTCGGTTCTCCCCCACGTTCTTTCCTTCGCGGCGTCTAATTTCCCCTCTCACTAAGTATACGCCGGCCCCAGGGAGTGTAGCCGGCCTTTTCCCCCCGGTTAAATTTTGGTTTTTGCCTCCCAATGACTTTATTCTGTTTGTTTAGCTCTCTTCTATATTTCTTTTATCCTAACTTTTTTTGTTTTTTTGAGAGAGAGACCCCGCCTCCCTCCTCCCAAAAAAAGGCTTTTTTTTTTTTTTTGAGCATACCCCCCACCAGTTATCCAATTCCATCTTGCCTCGGCCGCCACTCCGCAATTTGAAGGGTCTGTTATACTTATTAGCGTAACGCAACTCCTTCTCGTTGGAGCTAAGAACTGAACACAGGAACAATTTTCAAGAAGGGTTCGCCCACGTGCATATTTTCTCGAAACCCTACGGTCCATTTATCGTGAAAAAATTCCCCCAAACACTTTCTTCGGGATTTTACCGTCTTTATGTGAGGGACCCAGAAATTCCTTGGTTAATTCGGGCCGCTGTAATACCCCCTGCAACCTTTAAGGTCTTCTCCCCCGTATGGTATTCTGAATTTCCTTCCTTACATCCTCCCCTCACCGTTTCTGGCCCGTCGTTATTCCCAGACACCCGCTCTTTCCCGCTTCGCATTTCGAGATTTTGACAGCCACAGCTCGTCCACATAGCTGCATAGCAGAACCGGCTGGATTTTGGTTTTTCACCGTCGGCCGGCCCCTGGTCAGGGACTTCCCCCCCCCACGTTTGAGCCTTCCATTGACAATTCTCCCCCGCCTGAAGAGCCTCTTCCTCTTTTCGACCCAGGTCGCACCTAGGCCCTGAAGTTTTTTTTTCGGGGGAATGGATCTATCCCAGTTGACGTGCCCCTTCCCTGACGGCGCATCCTGGTTTCGTGGCCGCCTACTCTGTAACCCCGTCTGGGTTTGTTAGACGACTTTTTCTCCCCTTCGTGTTCAGACATACCCTTCCCCATGTTCTTTTTTTTCTTTCTTTTTCTTTTCCAGCCCCGCCCCAAACTCTTTTTTTTTTACGCATCGAAGCACTGTACGACCCTGGGAGTCCGACCCTTTTTCTTACCTTCTGAAACGGATAGTTTTTCGTTACTTCGCGCCCCCCCCCCCCCCCCCCCCCCCCCCACCCCCCTTCCCTTTGTTTATAAGGTGGTTGCCTAACACTCTTTTTCTCTGTCCTCGCGTCGTCCCCTGCAGTCCAAAATTATCGATTCCTCCTGCCCGTTACGTTCTGTTCCCCCCTGTTTTGAGACATTCCCTTTGCGGTGGTTTTTGGCAACTGAGTCGGCGCATTTCTTGCTTATGGTCAACATCCTCCGGTACATTCATTGTTTTCAGCCGCCGGTTTCGCGCTCTTTTCCGTAACCTCACGCTTTCCCTATCATATTGTAGCCCTAAAGTAATTGGTTTTCCAGCGGCAATGAATGGATTCTCTAAAGCGAGTTTTTCGCACTTTCCCACCCCAAACCTGCTACAGGTTTCTTTCCCCCCGTGTTTTGCGACCGCGAAGACCCCTTCGAAGTCCTGCCGTCTCCGCTAACCCCACCTCCCAAGGAAAAGTTGTCCCCCCAGAACCCCTCTGCACCTTCCTCTTCGTTTTTTTTCCTCTCACCCCAGAGATTCCACTGGATATATTCATCCTGGGTTTTTACATTTTTTTGGGGTCAATAATACTTGTGAGGACGTCAACGGCGAGGGGGAAGGTCTTCAACGCGAGCCGGCTTTACAGAGAATAAATCCACGAAATGGGCTTGCTCAAGGCGTCTCCCCGCAGGACTCCCCCGGTCACTCAGCGCCCCCCTGACTTTACCCCTCTACTCAACCCCATTTGCGTCCCTTTCTTTGAGTAGCCCGCCACTGGGCCGCAACCTACTGCAACTCAAATCATGAACTCCCACAATAAAAAAGCGTCATTTCCAGACTCAGGATGACCCCA
>Ga0179591_1303925_pt1 | contig 18006 bp, 16 predicted proteins | sample CZOMad2_1_08_16f_FD_182891 | JGI IMG/M metagenome (GOLD analysis project Ga0179591, IMG submission 182891) | Vadose zone soil fungal communities from Angelo Coast Range Reserve, California, USA - CZOMad2_1_08_16fungal (PacBio error correction) | ecosystem: Environmental > Terrestrial > Soil >... | reverse complement strand
TGATAAAGATGCCCTTTCTCCCGTTTAACTGGATGATGACCCCGGCCCACGGCTGGTTTGTCCGGCCCCCCTTCCCTCCAAAATCAGGCGGCCCTGATCGGTGGAAAATTCCCCCCTGCGTATTGCCAGAGGCCCCTGCTTCACCTCTTTTTGTTCCTAGCTTTCCTCTATGCATCGCCTCCCCTCATCTTTTCCCCCCCGTAAGAAAAATAGAGGCATGATGGGGTGTCCCTGATTCAACTCCATTCTGTGTCCTCAGCTTTTACGATATCCCCTGATCCCCTCTTTAGAATGTACAAGAGAGAGTCTATTCCCCAAAGTTGGTGTATAATGGGCCCCCCATTGGGTATTCTCTTCTAACGTTCCCCCCTATTTTCCCAAAGGAACCCCCTCTAGTTCTCTGAGTTTAACGCTTAGGGTTCCCGACCTCCCTCTGATTCCCATCTGAATCGGTCATGGACCCCTAAGCTTCCCCTCTTACTTATGAGGTTAGCAGTCTCCTGCCTAGTTGGAAGTTTTTACCTGATCTCCCCGCACTTTCCGGTTCGTTTGTTGCAGATGCCCGGTTTTGGGCCCCCCTTTCGATAGCAGGACGGCCAGTGAAGATTCGTCCCCCCGTCTTTGGACCGCAATGGGTATAAACCCCCGCCCCCCTTAGTAAAACTTCAGGCCCCAAAACCCCCCCCAATCCCCCCCGCTCGACCGTTGATTTCTCCATTGATAGAGGGGTCTTTCAGGGAGTCTGCCCCTTTTTTAAGTCCTCCGGTGTGTTCTTTTTTTTGCGCTGGTGCGGTTCAACCACGTCCAGCTCCACCTCCTTCAGCTGCCCGTATAAGAAAATGGTAGAGACCCTCGACCCCCCCTGGTAACGAAGAACCTTAGCGTTTCCCAACGTGGTTTTTTCACAACCCCCTTTCCTTGAGCAGGGGCTCCTCACATCCCTGCCCATTCCTTTTGAGTACCCTCAAAGACGACGGTTTCCGAACCCCCACCTTTTCTCCTTGTCCCCCAATGTTCGCATTTGGCCCTTTACTTCTTAAGTAACCCCCGTTTGCTGTCGTTTTCCCTTCCGTAGAAAGTAGAGGCTTGACGACCCCTGCCCCCTCCTGCCATAATCATTTGTCCGTAGCAAAGCTCCGTATTTTCCCCACCTACCATCGTCTTTCAGCCGGTTCACTCGCCAATGCCTTAAGTAATTAAGGACAGGATAACTTTCCCGGTTTACAGATTAGTCAAAGGTGAAGCTGCACCGCCCAAGCGTCTTCTTGATTCCCCCTGGACACTCCCTCCCTTGCTTAGTAGGACGAAGGCCCTGCTGCTCGGAATCCTCCCGCTTTTCCCTACTAAGTCATTGTACCAAGTCCCACGACCTGGCCTCGCGGGTCTTATCCGTTCTTCTCACGTCTCGTGACTGTCACCCTCTTTCACCTCTCGCTAGGATGTTTTTCCGTTTAAGTACAAGTTGACTCACTTTCCATCCACTCATCGACGCGCTGTGATAGAAGATTTATTCCTATCTGATCAGTATCTAAGTGGCCCTCTCCTTCTAGCCGCCGACATCAAGTCGACATTCCCGAGATTTCTTTCACTGCCTTCATGGAGAGGAAGGCCGGCTATTCACAAGACTGGAACCGCGCTTCCCCCGTCAGCCCCCATCGACCACCCCCCCCCCCCTGAAAAGAATGCGTGTCTCCCCCAGAGACCTTTTTTGTAGGCTACCGGTCCCCCTTTCCACACAACCCCTTCGGACCCCTTCGGCCATTCTCCCTTCTTTTAAGAAGAAAAGAAATACCAAGTTGTTTCCCAATCTGTTCAGCATCCCCCCCCTACACACCGTCCTACAAATCGTACATATTCCCCCCCCGATTTTCCCCCCAGTCCAAGAAAAGTGACCCCGGAGGCCCGGAGCTTCCAACACCCAACCCTTCCCCCCCCCAAGTCAACGTACCTTCAAGTACAACCACACACCGCTCGCATTCCTGAGGAAAGCTTGGACTCCTGCGCTTGCTTTTTTGTGAGGGTTCATCTTACTGAATCACTTTCTGTCCCAGTGCTCCCATTCTAGCGAACCCGAGTGAACCTTTCCCTTTTCTTCCCAATGTACTACGAGGGCACTTTCCCCAGAAGTTTTTCCCTTGCTCAGCAGGACTTACCCGCACCCCCAATTTTTTTATCTACGAAAGATGACAAAGCAGTCTTCCTCTCCACCTTAGGCCTTTGTAGGAAGGACTTCCAGTAGACTACTGCCCGATTGACATTATGGTTTTCCCTTCACCGCCGGGCCTCGCGACCTGAAAGCCCTCCCTTCCCAGAAAGAACCTTCTAGGGCGAAAGCGGTAGGAGTTTTCCCCCGCTGCGTCCTCATCTCATCGCGATCGCAGCCACCAGTTTGTTTTAATATGGATAGAAACAATCAAGCGGCCCTTCCCCCCCCTCCGAATTTCTAATTCTAGGCCTCTTGAGGTAGCGGGCGCAAGGCCACCAAGGGGGTGATTATAGCCCCAGCGTTTTTCCGTCGAGCCATTCCCCTCCCCGAATAAGGTAGAAGACAGATTCCGTAGGCGTGTGTTCCCCCCCTCTGACAGCCTAAAGAAAAAGCCGCCACATCCTCTTTTAATCCTCCTCACTTCGTCTAGAATCTAACATGAGGCGATTTGGCCTGGTACTTTTCTTCTTTTTCGTACGCACCAGATAGGGTCGTCTCCTTCGTGTACTGTCAATGATGATCCAGCACGCTGCCCGCGCCTTCAACACCTTTCCGCCTTCCCCCTTTCACTGAGAAGAGTGATCTCTCAGTTCCGTGGCGCGCTCTCCGTTTTTCCGTCGGCGATAAATGTCGACCCCTCTAATCGCTACTCCCGCCTTGTCACAGTGGCTCTCCGCATTTTACCCCACTTTCCCTGGGCTTTCCCTTTTCCTGTTTTTTTCCCCCTATGCGATCGTTGCCCTCGTCTATTACTTAAACCCCTGTTCTCCATTCGACTTACATAACACAGAATGACCCCGCTGTATTGCGTTGTCCTGGACTTCCCTCCCCGCTCCTTTGTTATAGAGATAGAATAATAACCCGGATGTACTTTCTCCTTCTCCGAGATACACGCACCCCTGGTGAAAGATGCGTCGTCATTTTCGGCCCCCTCGAGCTCTGGTTGGTCGACCTCATATGGTTCCCCCGTTTTAAAAAACGAAGTCACCTTTGACGTGAACACTCCCCATAACATCGCAGGACGAAGGATTTTTTCGCGTCTGCTAGCGTGTCTTTTAATCTCTTTCCCCCTTATGGGTGGAAAGTAATAAGAAGTGGTTCTTTCCTTTCGCCTAACCAAAATTGCTGTGTCTGTGATCTCGTCATTCGGGTTTCGCCGGTGTTTTTCCTCAGGGTTTGTTGTCCACAGATGTTGGTCACCTTGATGGTCCCCCCCGGTCCATCTGCCCTGCTGTATCAGCCCTAAGTCCGCCTTGATTTTTGGCTGATGACTAAAAATCACGGTTCGTCTATTAACTCCTCCGGCTTCGTATGTCGCCGGTGATCTCTCGGTGGCTTGACAAAGCGCTCCTGCCCCCTCAGCCCGCATCTGTCTTCTCGACCGACCTTCCTTCGCCCTTTCCCCCCTTTTCTGAGGAGTAGAGTAGACTACCTCCACTGCCGAGTCCTCCCCTCTACCTTCGTCTAATCGAACTTTGTCCCCTCCACCGTACAGGCTTCTAATAACTTGAAGCACTGCCCACTCCTTTCCCCTGGTGTGCAATGCGATCTCCGCTCCTACGGACTGACAACCGCCGGAATCAAGGCCATCGCGCCGAGTCCCGTCGTTTCCCTTGTTACCAACCTTCGACTTTCCCCCCTCTAGACTGTGAATTAGTGAAGGACGCCAGTGCGGCGTTTCATTCCCTCTTACGGTTCCCCTTTCTCTGCCCTGTTTTACCCCCCCCTCCCCCTTGACATTGAGAAGGAGTTCCTCCTGTCCGCTTTCCGCCTGATATTCTTAACTTTTTGCGACGGCTTCTTTTTACACTTTCCATTAATACTTTATTCCTACCCCTTACTCCCCTTTCTTGACGTCGTGGACCCTCCAGCACCCACAAAAAATTAATTAAAAACCTATCCCCAGGAACTAAACCTCTCGCACCCTCCGGTTTTTTTTCCCCCCGTCCCACTAACTTGTGTTTTAAAAGGAGGTTCTTCCTCCGTCCTTGGTAACCTCCCACTGTTTTGATCCCGGCTCCTCATCCTTGGTTAAAAATATTGGCGTCCTCATTTTCTGCTTTTTTTTGCTCAAGTTGTGTCCTTCCATTTCCTTACCCAGGCTCCCCCCCTTTTCTCTCCGCGGTACGTTTTAATTTAACATTCAAAGGCACAGCGTCCCCCCCCCCAAAAACCAAATGAATGTCAACTGCGCTCCGCCCGCGTATCCCCTCAATTATTGTTTTTTCGAAGTCAGAGGAGTCTTCCAGTCTGCCTTCATTCACGATTGTCGGGAGAAACGTCATTGCTGTCCCACCACTCCGCCGCTTCCAATCCCCACGTCCCTCCACCCCCTAAATATAGATTTGACCACCCCCCCAAGAGTCTTCAATAGTCTAGTTCCCCCAACACATTACGACTTGCCTGATTCCCAGTGGTACCCCTTTGAACAAGAACCTTGTGAGTCGACTCCCGTTCAATATCTTATCGTCAATATTAGCTCCCCCGTACCAGATATAGAGTTTGACCCCTTGACCTTTGCCCAGTGGTGACCCTTATCTCCATTCCATGCTAGAAGTCCCCCCCCGAGATCAATTGGCCTCAGTTCCCCTCCATTTAATGTCTCGCAAGTCCGATTGCCATTTTTTCCGCGTCCAAACTCTCGACTCTTCTCTCCTCGTACCCCCTTACTCAAAGATGTTCCTTTTCCTTGGCTAGTGTAACCAGACTTTTCCCGATAAGATTATCGATTCCCCCCCAAAATAGAAAGCGAGCCACTTTTTTTTCGAACGTATATAACCCTTCTCCGTATCCCAACCCTCCTCCTACTGAGAAATTATTAAATCTCCCCCCCGTCTGACGTATCCGCAGATCACCTCGTTAGGGAACCTGCCCCCCCCTCCCCCTATGAAGATAGAAGTCTCCCCGTTCCCAAGCCGGACGTGCAGCATCCCCCCTATATATATTGTAACTCATCCCTTGTTGTTTGAGCTAGCTTTATGACGACCCATCGGGTACGACTTCGCCGTTTGGCCCGCCCTGCTGGAGGTTTGCTCTAGAAGACGAAACCCCTGTTGTGATCTTGGTGCCCTCTCCGGTTTTTACTGCCCCAAATATGCTTTCCCCCCTCCTCTACGCTACAACTTTTCGTGATTTCCCTCCCCGTGTGTAGCATAGGGAGTCCTCCCCTTTGACGCTTGGCAGGTTTCGAGTCGCTTGATTTACAATCACTTGACCCTCCTCCGTGAAGGATTACCTACCCTTACACTCGTCTGTTCGATGTACCCATTTCCCTCGTCGCCCCTGGTTAGACGAAGGGAGCCCCCCCACACCTTGAAGTGAAAAGTTTTACCCCCTGAACTACCGACAATTACGTTCGGACATGCTTCCTCCTTGCCAGGGTAAACAGAGCCCCCGATGATTCCCCTCTTAGAACCTCTTTCTCACTAAGCTCTACCGTTTGCTGCTAGATTTTGTATCATTCTACCCCCCAGCACCTTTCTTCTTAGAGAAGAATTTAGGTGCTTTTCCGCAGCGGAGAAGTTGCTGAATACTTAATGCGCTGTGTTGGGTCGAACTCAAGAGGCTTCCTGCCCCTCGCTTAGTCAACTTGAGTTTCCCCCCCCCTTGTACCGTTTCTACATCTGTTTCCGCCTCTTCCCTTCCCCTTACTAATCAGAAAGTCTCGCACCCCTTTTTGAATAGCGGATAGAGCGGTTTCGCTCGCTTTACCGTCAGTTGGTTTTTGAAGGTTTTCGATGGCTCTTTTCCGGCCAAAAAGATTTCCTTCGTCGGCAAGTTGGATTGTTCTTTACCTGATTCCCCCTGTTCTCCTGAGTGAAACCCAAGTCTTCCCTCCTCCCTCCCGATCGGTCGCCCCACGTTTTTAACGCTGTCGGAGCTTTTCCTCTCCCCCCTTACAGCCCCTGTCTGCCCCCGGAACCCCTCTTTGGACATCTGAGTCAGTTGCGCCCCCGAACTGGTGATCAGCTTCTAGGTCCCATGAAGGCGCGGTTAAATTCATGGGCCCTCCCTTCGTCTTGGCCGTCAGAGAAGGGGTCAGTTTGCCACTATGATCCGCTACCCACAAGTTCTCGTCGCCCTCTTTTGACTATTCTAACAGTCTTAAGAAGGCTTATCAAACTTAGCCGGTCCTTCTCACCGTAACAGCGGTCCCTGGTTCATTGTGGATTAGCATTGCCGCTTGCCAGGTGCCTCTAAACCTCCTATCGCGCCTATCTTTGTCCACCCGGGTCGCGTGTCCCCCCCCGGAATTTCCCCGAGACCGTTCGTCCCTCCCTTTTGTACACGGCCCCTGCCTCTTTGTGCGCGGACCTGGTCGTTCCAATTTCCCTCTTTGACCTCCCCCCCCTTTGTTAAACAGCCGGCCTTGGCGGTCGGTAGGTTCCCTGCTTACTTCTAGGGCCACGTGGAAGGTCCCAGAGCGCGCGTTTTCGGTAGTAAAGATGGCTTCCCCGTCTTCCTTTGAGTACGTCTACCTAGACCCCCACTAGGGAACCAATTCCGACTTCCCTTTAAGACTCAGTACAGGAAGCCCTTTCTTTGGAAAGGAACTTTACGACCACCTTTCCCACCGTCCCATCCCCCCCCAGAGATATCAAAAACACCTCCGACCAAGAATGATAGCATGGCAAAGAGAGAGAGGGTCCCTATGGGCAGCGTCTTGCAATCCAACCTCCCCCCCCCTTGTCTTGTCCAACATGACCAACCAGATCAGCCTGATACGAACCTGTGAACCAAAACAAACCCCCCCCTCTGCGAAAAAGAAAGACCACCCCCCCCTTGAGGTCCCCCCTCGCCACACCCGTAAATAAAGTCGCCCGCGCGCCCGCCCTTCCCCCCAAACCTTTCAACCCCACTTCCCCCGACAAGAGGAATTAAACCATCACGCCCCTTTAGACCCACCAACTCATTCCTAGCCGTCTTCTGGGTTGGTCATCCCTTCCCTAGGTTAGATTTAATGCTTGTGTTTTTGAAGACGTTGTCCCCTATTCTAAGCCAGCTCCACGTCGGAGCTATACACGTCCATTGTGAAGACCCCTTTTGCGACGGGTAAACAGTCCATTTTGTCCCGCGGAAGAGATACAGCAGTTAACCCTCTTGCATTTAGGAATTAGACCACCTCTTCTTTCCTCCTTTGCTCGCGGCAATTTCGTCGAGGAACGCACGCCGGCGCGCGTTCTTTTAGTACGACGTTTTTCCTATAACCCGGATGGGTCCCTCCAACCAGGATTTAGACCTCGATCCGCTCCCTCCCCCTCCTCCCCGCAGGCCACGACGGCGAGGTGCCGAGGTTTTGCGCCCCCCTGCTCCCTCACCCCTCAGTAGAGCAAGAACCCCATGGGGGTCCTCTCCAACTGAAAGTAGAAGGCCTCCCTCTCGAACCCTGCTCCCGCACAGCTGAACTGGAACACGGCGTGCCTATAGAATAGTACTTCTCCCTATCCTCTCGTGTTGTTTCCCGCATGCCAGTGATACTATTTTTGTGTCCATCATACGCCAGGCCGGTCCCTTTACACCCCCGTATTTCTCCCTCCTTTTGGTTGTTGAAGTGGCTGAGTTGGAATGTTCTTTCTTTCTTTCTTCCCCCCCCACTGACTTACATCTCTAAAGGGGTTACGTTAGCGACCGGTCTTTACGATCCATCCAAAAGTGTTGCCTTTACCTGGGTAATAACCCTCCTCTTCCCCCTCTTCCCCCTATAAGTTAGAGGTGAAGTCTCTTTGCCCCTCTCACAAATGGTATATCGCGCTACCGGACTCCGCAGACTCCCCCCCCCCTGAACCTCCGGAGCTTGGTCTTGCTATTCGTTGCGATAGAGATAGTACCGCCCCGTCCTATATCCTTCACAAAACCGTGCTTTCGGCCATATCAACTGCATGACCCTCCCCCATCGAAGCACCGGCCCTTACCTCCCCGCTAGAGGCAAGGAGTCTTTGAATCTCTTTACTTAAACTCAACTAACTGCCCTAAGCTTCAGAAATCCTGACCCTCCGTTTTCCTTCAATTTCGAAAAGGACCCCCTTAGACTCTTTTCGATTTCCTTGCGAATAAGAAAGGTGCTACTTTGCCCCGGAAGCCTCTTGACCCCACGAAACAAGTCATCGAGATGGCCCCGGCCTTTTCCACGGAGAAGACGTGATGTTTCCTCTGTCCCTGTAGAGTTGTTGTGTGAAAGTTTCCTGACAGGTGATGTTCGCGCAGGACAACCTGTGAGGCTTGTGTCAGATGTTCCCTTTTGTGCTAAGTTGTGTACTTTGGGTGTGGTTTCTGCCCCCCTTTTTCCCAAAGGGTACTGTCGTAATCCGCACAAGCAATTTATATTCTGGTTAGCCTATAAATTGCAAGCAGAATTCCCCCCCCCCTTAGTGTGTAGCGCCCCCGAAGGAGGTTTTATGTTTTGTTCTGACGGTTTCGCTTTGCGTGCGGTGTAAGTAGGCCGATCCGTCGTTCCTCGATGACCTGCTAAAGTGAAACATCCTGCCTTTTACGCCATTAACCCTGCCGATCGTAGATTTAAGTACTCATGGCCCCGACCTTCAGTCCGCGCCGTAAATAATTATTCCTCCACCTTCTCTCTAACCGGACCGACCACTGTCTGACTAGGACGCCCACGGACTACCCTCCCCACTCCCCACTTCGGGTGACAAAGCTATCACTCCAGGACCGTTGTCATGCCTACACCCTCGCCCTTCGCTCTTTCTCTGTCAACTTGTTCGACCCGGTGTCTTTAAATGCGAGCATCCCTCAAGAAGATGCTTCGTAGGGAGACTCTCGGCGCTGCTCTCGGTCACATCGTCTTTTCTCCCCCCCACCCTCTTTAACCAAGTGGCCAGTGAGATTTTCCGGTGATACATTTTTATTTACCCCGCTTCTGCGTAGGGCGTAGACGACGTCCTCCTATTTCGTTCTAATGGACAGGAGTTCCCGGAGTGAGGTCACGTAGCACTCCTTTCCCGTTCCGCCCGTTTCAACTCCCTCAAAACTGCCCGCCTTACTGCCAAGCATTTCCCCCCCATGGACAAATCTCTCAGAGAACCCGAAGGATCTGACTCCTCCCCACGCGATGTGAGTGTGATCATACACCTTGCGTTTCCCTACCACAGGGAATGCCCAGGCTCCTATTGGTTTTCCCCCCACTCTCGTCCGCCCGCGTAGGAGGACCAGTCGGAGTATCTATTTTACCCCGAGCTACTCTAGCGACCAAGCTGCCCACGTCAAGAGGGTATGCCCCCCTCTCGCGCCTCACTCTCAAACAAGAAAAATTCTTTCTTGCACATGGGCCACATCCAACCTGTCTTTTCCAGCAATGACAAGGATAGAAGGGATATGCTTTTCCTTCCATATGCACAGAGTAGGTACTATTTCTTTTCGAAACTTCGCAACTCCTTCCCTGGTAAGGACGTTCCACCTTTATTTCCCCACAAAAGTGAAGGCGGAAGTCAGGATGCCAACCTTGTTTTGTTTTTTTCACCCAAGGCAGACAGAAGGCTTGCCGGCACCCTTGACACTTTTCTCAGGGCCCCCCCACCAACCAATGTGTAGTCTCGACCTGTTCCCAACCCATAGAAGAAATACAGCTCGAGTAAGTCCCATCCGGCGACTCATACTCTTCCCCTTCCTGCTTAAAAGCTCTAATTTCGCTTCTACATTGAACGTTCCTCCCCGGCAAGTGACTGAGGCTCACTGCCCTCTTGTAATGCTTCGTCTCCCCACCTTTGATAGATCTCAGGCTCCAGTCGAACAGTTCGGGCACGATGCGCGTCCGTACCTTTTTTTAAGGAATTGCCAGATCCTATAATAGACTTGCGCACACATTGACATGACGATACTTCCCTTCTACAACCGTCCCACTCAATGCGAGTCCAAAAGTTAGTAGGTGAGAATCATCCCGCTGCCGTGCCCCCTGCTTCCCGTTTGCACACTATCACCCCTTCCCAAGTAGGTGCTTTCGTGCGCCGTCGTACCATCTATGCCGCCAGGCTATCCATTCCCAGTCCCTCCTGTACGGTCCTCGTGCCCATCTCCCATCCCTTGTTTTTTTTTATTTATCCCCTCTTCACCAGCAGACTAGTAGTACATTGATCTCTGAATTACCCATGTTATTTCTTAGGTTTTGTACTCCCCGAGAGCACCACACGACATGATTGGACAGACATGGCACAGAGAGTTTCAACAAAGCGACTTTCAACGATTTTCATGTTTAAGTTAACATTCTTTCTTCAAAGGCCTCAACTGTTTTTTTTTTCGAACTCTACTCGTCTGGCACCCCTTGCCTGGAAGGGGGTCCCACCCTAGATGAGGTCCCAACAGTTTCAGATCTAACTGTACCTCCCCTTTTAGCAGCCCCTCTCCCCCAGCATCGGAGTTTTTTCAACTCAGTTTGGTCGAAAAATGGGTCCACCACCCCTTGTCTCCGCTGTATTTTCCCGCTGTGAAACCCCCCTGAAAATCGCCCCCTTTTTAATCGATAGAGCGCAAGACTCCTCCCGTCCGGGTCACAGCCGTAAGGCTCTAGCTCTGCCTCCTCCCCTCTTGGGACTTCATCGATCTCCCCCTGATCAGGATAGATGCCCCTAGGTCTTTCCTCCCCTTTTCTTAGAACTATTGATTTTCTCTGCCCTTGCATGACCCCAGGTCTCTCACCTTCCCGGAGAATAGTGGGTCTCTCTCCTAGTATGACAGGAAAAGTGACCCTCTTCCGAATCGTGTCCAGAAATGGGTCCCCCCCCCATACGGTCACGCCGGCACCCACTAGACCTGACCCTCCCCCCCCTCCCCTGTTTTTCTGAGATGGATTATGCTCTTGTTTCATCGCTTATGCCTCCATCGGTTGTGGAAAGGTTTTAGCCTTGTTGCTTTGATGGCCCACGCGTCTTTACTCGAAAAGCGTGGGATCGATTTCTCGTCACGCTTTCGTTCAATGAGCGCGGTGGCCTCCTCGCTTTGACCTCCAGTTCCAAACCAGACGCGTCCTTTATACATCACATCCTGGACACATTCGCTCTTCCCCCTCCGCTCAGCCTGGCCCGATCCCTAGAGCTCCCCTGTCCAAAGAACAATTTCTCTGCAGCGGTGACCAGGTTTGACCGTCCTCGGGCCCTTCGTTCAGCGTCCCAAAGGAACATTCTAATTGCTTACTTTCGCTAAGGCCCTCAAAGTATTCTCGCTTTTTTCCTTCCCCCTCTTCGTCCATGCTGCTCACCCTAATACGCCAACAGGTCCTCGTAATCCCCAGTCCCATTCTCGGTAGCGTGTTACCCCCGCCCTTCCCCGTTTTCCCAGTCGACCTCCCCTGCTCATCAGTCTACCCACAGGCACGGTCTCTCCAGGCCCCTTGTCCTCTTAAGGATCAGAGGGCCCGTTCGCCCCTCCCGGTCTTTATACCTTTTTGCACCCTTGCGCTTTCCGATCCGACATGCACGGTCGCTTCGGGGAAAAGGGTGTTAAACCCCCCCAATCCCCCCCTTCAATCGGCTTTCCTGCTCTTCAGACGATCGTCTCGGGCCCTGAGGCAAATTATCGAGCTTGCCCAGACGATTGATGTGCATCTTCTGTTCCAGGAGTCTCCCTCGAAATCTACCCCCTTCCTACCCTATTTTAACGGACTTCCTGGAAGAGAGTAGCGGTCCCGCCTCCCCTCCAGCGGAAATCCAGATCTCTGGACTTCATTGCCCCATAGCTGACCACCGTCCCCCTCCCCCCCCAGATAAAGACCACCCACCCCCCATCCAAAGCCTGGGATCGGTTCCCCATGACGTTTTTCTTGTCCCCATTGAATCGGCGTCCCCCCTACCCCCTAAATGCACCCCCCACTCTTTTTCCCCTATAACCGCAGCCTGCTAATCTTTCACCTTTTTTTTTCCAAAAGGATTGGGACCCCAACCCTTATGCTTGACACCAGGTAGACCCCCACACCCCTCCACATCGCCCCAATATTTCCAACTCCTCACCCTTTGTAAGGACTCCTCCACCGGCTGAATTCCAAACTGTCCCCAAACCCGAAAGATGCAGGTCCCACTCACAGCCTCCACCCTCCCCCTCGGCACTCGGTTTAACCAGCGCTGCTGCGTTTTGGTGTAGTGTGCGTGCGGTTTTAGAACCGTAGTAAAGTACCAAGTGTTCCTTCTCCAGCTCCGCGTGTCAACCCCCGTCTCTTGTGCGACCTCATGCCTTTAATTCGGCGGTCCCTCGGCTTGAACTCGGACTGACTCCAGACCCCGCAGAGGATGAGTGGCCTGATCGCTGCGCCCTCCTTAGGAAGAGAGAAGGGTAATGCGCGGCCCGCCCGATTGAAGCGCCGTCCCCTCCCGCCGTAGTACAGTCTTGTTCAAGCATCCCTCCCCCCCCCCTGGTAAGAATTATCGCAGCAGTCCGCCCCTATTGCAAGTCCTCTTTCCTATTTCTGCGGCGCCCCGTAAGAATAAGACGATTCCCCTCCTTCCTGATATGAGAAGAAAAATGTACCCTCGTGATCGCCAATCCTCCCGTATATAAAAGAAGGAGAAGGCGTACCCCCTAGTCCAGGGCGTGGCTGACCACTTCCTTTCACGTTCCCAGGGGGGACTATCCATACGTCGGACACCCAAGACATCGATCTTTTCCCAACAGACGCGAACGATCCTCCTGGTCCCATAACCCCCTTCCAACGCAGCCACCCCTCTATATATATATGTAATAATCCCCCGTTTTTCTAGTCATCTCTGGTGGCTTTTACTGTTTTTTATGGAAACACGCCCTCATCGATATCTTCCAACAGGTGAGTTCCTGTCTCCCTGTAATCCCCTTCTCCTCTCTCGCTATTACAAAAAAAACACCCCCCCCCCCCCCCCCTCCACCCCCCCCCCCCCCCCCACCCCCCCCCCCCCCCCCCCCACCCCCACTATACTCCGTTAACCCCTCCTGGCCTGGTAGAATACCTTAGAGGATGAGCTCGACTTAACGGATCAACCAACTTGCCTGCTTTCCCCCTCATTATGTCCCGTTACTCTTCACTCCCCGATCCTGAGTGGAGGTCGATTCGATCTCTCCAGGCCAACGGCCCCCGACATGACCCACTTTCCACTCCTCTGGTTTTACTTCTTCCCCCTCTTTACTAAGAAGAAGTGCCGCTCTCCCTGGGATATTGACTTTTCCCTCGCCCTCCCTTTCCAAGACCCCCCCTCCTGTGTTCCTGCTTCTCCCATTGGGAGAAGGCCCGTCTACCACTGCTTTTTTCCTTCGCGCATAGTGTGCCACTTGTTTCGACCTCTTCTTCTCCTCCCTCTCTCCTGAAGCGGAACCTTTGCGCAACAACGACGAATGAAACCACAACCATCACCCCCTCTCGGCGCTGTTATTCATCTTTCTAGGGTTTTCTTTGGAGATGGCCTCGCGGTTCTGTGAAAGGACCCCTCCGCCCACCATTTGCTCCATTGTCTTAGGATTTGTTCCGAAGGTCGTGTTTTGTTTTTAGTGTGGTGCCCCTGGTCCCCCACGGTTCTTTTTGCGTATAGATGCGGTGGCTTGCCCCTCCCCCCGTCGCCCCCAGGTGTTGATGGTGTGTTTAAAGCTGCCCTGCCAACGAAACCATGTTCCGCTCCCTTCTAACTTCCCGGTCCTATTTGTGGAGATAGTTTTTTCTCGCGTGTCCGTTCGAATTTGCCGCCAATTCCAAGTGTCCAATCCTTCTTCGCCATCCTTCCTCCTTCCTTCCCCTTTGATTTTCGTGATCGAGCGGTCGACTCCCTACAGAATGACTCCTTCGTACCACCTTCCCGCGCGTCGCCACTTTTGTCCGCAATGACCTCGCCCCGGCTGAAGTCAGACTGCGAACTTCCCCTTGTCCCCGACCCTCCTGATGGTGACCACTCTAACTAATATCGTTACGTGAATGACAGGCACTCCCATCCTGCCAACTGTCTTCCCCAAACCTGCGCAAGTGGTCTCTACCTCCGAGCATTCTTCAGACGATAGGTTCTGGCGGTGGGCGCTTCCGCTGCCGTCCGGCTTACCGTCACGCTTTGTTTTTCCCCCCCCGCTGAACCCTTCCCTTAGAACAGGTTGATTGCCTGGCGTTAGGAAGGTGTATCCGAGCTTGACGGCTCTTTTTATGTTAATCGTCCTCCCCTTCCCTTCTTCCTTGCCGGATCATAGACTCCTGTGCGGTCAGCTCCTTCTCCCCGTACATTCCTAGTCACGACAGCAAGGGCACATGCCTACTTTCACAACCCCATGGGCCCCACTTGTCCCCCAGTCACATACTTGTTTCTGCCCACTCCCACGACCTATGAGGCTCCCTTCATCGAGTTTCTGGTTACCTTGACTACCCAGCGATATTCCCCACGCATTCAGTCCGTTCAACATCCCTGGAGAAGTTACTCTCTTTTGGCACTCAGTAGAAGCTTTCGTACCCGCCAGCAAGAAGCGTGTATCCGACTCTTTCCGAAGCGTTCTGCCCTTCCCCAATCGCAAGCGCCCCACCCCCGGAACAACTTGCCTGCCTTTCCTCGGTGTCCCCCCCTCCTCTCGAGCCGCCTTCATCGAACCGCGGGGTCGACGGTTCGCTGGATTCCAGGTGGTCTGGACCGATTCTGTTTGTCCCCGTACTGCATGCGGTGAAACCTACTGCTCTGTCGACTACCTTTCCGTTCCCTACCTTTCCTATGCGAAACAACCAACCGAATCGCCGCGGACTGATCTCAACTTTCGTTTCCCTTCCCCCCCTCGTGTCTCACCGCAAAGACCCTTTTTCCCCTTATCGCTGAGTTCCCCCTATCCTCATACTCCATTCCGCTTCAGTCATTCGACCCTAGTCAGACAGCAGCCAAGTTGCCCTGTGAGCCCTATGTGCGAGCTGATCATTTCACAGAATTTGGACATCATAGGTGCAAGGGACTTTCTAGAGACAAGTCTTCTTCACGGGCCCCTCGCTCAAACTTTTTCGGACTGATGTTACCTAATAAGTGTGTTTTTCTCGGGCATCTTTGGTATATTCAGACTTCGTCTTACAAGACTTGCTCTAAGCTTTCTAGTCACCCCCCCCGCCAGCGAAAGGGTGCTACCGCATCTCGGACGTTTCTGAAAAACTTTCCCTTGGTGTAAGACGTGTCCCAGTTTCCCCCTTTTACCGCGTTGTATTCGTAGAGCGCTCTAACCTCCTCCGGCGGTGTATAGGCGCCGGATACTATTTTTGTGGCGCGGATCTCTTCCAGGGAAAGAAAGTTCCCTTACCTCTTTCGCATCCCTTTTCCTTCTATAATAACTCCCTTGTTGTGCGGAGGATCCACCGCGCATACTTTCTACATGGAGCGCCGCCCTAATACTTCCTTGTTTCTACAGGTCCCTCGACACACGCATCTAGGCGGATAGTTCTCTACAGCCGCTCTTTTCAAGAACATATGTGCATGCTCACCTATGGCCGCAGAACATTCGTGCAGAATTTTCGGCCTCGGGCGTTTCCCACCTTTGTGCTGATAATGGGGTGTGCCCCCCCGTGAGCTCGTCCAACCTCCATGGAAGACTGTCCTTATAGCCACAAACTCTACCAGAATCCCGCGTTGGTACTCTCTCCCTATAAAAGTTTTCCCACGCACTTGTGCACACCAGGTAAGTGCAGTGGTTACCCGTTCAAATGAAAATTTTACCCCTTCCATGCGAATCGACCCCCTCCACTCGCACGATCGGCGCGGTCCCAATTCCGCTGCGCTGAGGCGATCGCTCAGTCAGGAATGGTCCTCCCCCCGACCCTCCCAGTCTGATGGCTTTTAGTCCGCTTCTCCTCCCCCAAACTTGCTTTGGTCAGTCGCACGAAGACCCTTTTCCTCTGTGCCGGCAAGAGGATGACGGTCGTCCTGACCTTAGCATTGTGGTTTCCCTCCTTCTCGGTAGTGAAATGACCAGGAGCTTTCACCACCCTAGGCCCCCCGTCATGACGATGTCTCCGACCCCCGTCCCTAAGCCCCAGGCCCCATCTCGACGGCTCTACCCAGCGTTGTGCGAGGCCCCCCGATCATCGGACTCGCGTAGGCGGCACACCGTTGTTGTTCGTTTTTGCCTCTGGTACGGCATTGGTGTGCACCCGGCGAGCCCCTCCCGCTAGCCGAGAGCGTGGCCCGTGCTTGCGTCCCCCTCCTTTATGACGAAATCCCATCAGCCGGAGCCCGCCCCCTGGAGGGCGAAAGAGGGAAACAGACCGGCTAAGGGGCGCATCAGCAAACTCCCTGTGAACTTGGGACCAGTCCAACCCTCTTCCCTCATGTCGGCATCACAGCCGTGCATAAACCGCAAAGCCCCAGTCTGCTTATAATGCGTGAGACCCATGTTTCCCGTTAAACCGTCTTTCAACCTTGAGTTGGAGGCAAAGAAGTTCTTCTACCCATACCCCGGCCTTATTCCTGGCCAGTAATCACCCCTCGAGTTACGAAACCCCCGTCGCATGCTGTTTCCACCGCCCAGGCGTAGACTCACCTTTGAACGGTATAGGGCCTCGTTTCCGTACCCGCCTTCCCTGTCGATCGCCCCCTCGTGTTGAAGAGCAGACAGTTTCATCTCGAACCTGGCCCCCAGCCGATCCTCGGACGAAGAAAGCTGCTGGCATATCCATGAGCAACCTTTACCCACTCCTTGGTGCAATTGAAATACCTGGGCGGAGGTGGAGCGGATCCGGCGTCCTGCTCATGACGTCGAATAGTAACCCCTTTGTTCAACATCCGGTAGCCGGATTGTGGCTTTTTCGGGTAGGTCTTTCACTCCTATACTTGATTGTTACTCAACTCATCGAGGCGCAGGTGATCGACTCTTTATTGTACCTCTCTGATGCGTTATCTTATTCGACTCCCCCCCTCTTCCCCTCCCCCCTTTTCAAATACCGATTGAAGAGACTGGGTATCCTTCGCCCTGCGTGATGACCTACCGATCCGCGACCCCTCTTCCCCCTCCCCTCAAAAGTTCACCCAGATTCGCCACCCCACATCCACGAACCGCCTGCGTTGCCTCCCCCCAGCCGGACGACGTTTTCTGATTCGTTCACATTGAGATTCCCCACACCCATCAAAGTGTCTCTCGGCTCGGGAGGAACGCCAGTCTTCTGAACTCCTCCCTACCCACAAACAGTTGTCAACCCACACCATGATAGACAAACGACCATTTTACACAACGATTTCCCCTCCCCCCTAAACCAACGAACGGAAAGGGTGCCTGCGAAGCACCCGGAGCCTTCCCAACTACAAACAGACCTCCAGAAGTCTCTAAACCTCACGTCTCCATAGAATCCCCCGCCGGGCCTCGCCTGAGGATGTTTTTTTTTTATCCCCTCCCGGTGCTCTCCGGTAGCGACGCTCAAGTCTTCCAAGAGTCGTCCTCAGCCGCCTCCACCGGACGTACCCCACTTCATCCGGACCTGTTCCCCCTCATTAGCCGTTATCATATCCCTTTACAGGAAGCGCGGACACAAAAGAGGGTTATATTGTGCGATTGCTATGCATCAGCCGTCCGACCAAAGGAGTACTGATCTTCCCTCAGTCGGACTGACGACTGGCCCGAAGTTCTTATGGCCCACTTACAGAGTTCTCTAGTTCATGTATCAACCCTTTTTCCCCCCGCCCCGTGAAGAAAGCCCCACTTCAGACCCCCCCCAGTCTCTTTATGGTGCCGAGGTACCGGCCAACGTCCCCGGTAAGAAAGCCCCTTTCTCCTCTATCTCCCTATAAGCTTGGTCCGTGAGACCCTTCCCTGAGGCAGCACGAGAACGGAGTGCTTCCCTTATCCCCGATTTAACGAGTCTTAAGTTCCTTGTACGTCCGTCAAGGCCACCACTTGGT
>Ga0179591_1257793_pt1 | contig 18008 bp, 17 predicted proteins | sample CZOMad2_1_08_16f_FD_182891 | JGI IMG/M metagenome (GOLD analysis project Ga0179591, IMG submission 182891) | Vadose zone soil fungal communities from Angelo Coast Range Reserve, California, USA - CZOMad2_1_08_16fungal (PacBio error correction) | ecosystem: Environmental > Terrestrial > Soil >... | reverse complement strand
TTGAATTGGCCCGGAACCCCCCCTCCAATCGCATTGCGCCCTCCCTCTGTGGAATTTGTGCGTATCCTAGTTAGCTTCCGATTACAACCCGATCTTGCTTTTCCGTCGTGTGAGATTGGCCTCGTGCACGCTCTTGGCCGCTTCTTTCCTGCGGGATCCGCTTTTTTCTCGTGTGCGCGTTCTAGGTGCCCGCTTTTCGTGGCATTTGATCTTCCGCATGCCGTCACGGCCTGCCCCTTCCCCAGTTCCTTCCGCATCCTCTCCCCAAGCGTCGCGTCTCGCTTTTTTGGAAAGTCCGTATCCTTAGACCCCCTCCACTAGGAAGCTTTTCGACCGTCGTTTCTGGTGCTTTTCCGCCGCGACTACCGATGTAAGAGTTCAACAAAACCTTTTTGCCTCCGTGTCTCTTGGAGGAGAAGTCCTTCTGAATTTTGAAGCGCCGTTTTTTTATCTATTTCTCGTGTAGCCGCGTGCTTTCTTCTGCCCCCTCCCCTTTTTCACGAAAATTCTTTCTAGGCCCATCGTTTGTTTGGATCCATGGCTCGCTCCTCGAAGATAGAGTCCTTGCTCGACTTCCGTATTCTCGGACTCCGCTCTCACGGCCCATCGCGATCTGACTTGCATTGGTATGTTCCCCGCTTCGCCAAAACCGTCATGTTTTATTTAAGCTTCATACAGTCTCTACCGTTCCCTCTGGTTCCCGCCCCTTAAAGAGTCTCAAAGAATTTTTCCCTTCTCGCAGAACGTTTCTCAACTTCCGGACGTCCGAGCTTTTGTTTCCCACTCCCACGCTTAAGCATATTTACTAAGTTGATATGCCTGCAAGATTTTGTGACCTGACCGTTCCCTCAGTCCAATACCGATTTCCTATTTTTTTTTCCGGAGACCCATGTTCTTTTCATGTCCCCCCCCCTGCCCGTCGTCCGACGGTAGGTCTATCCCCTTTTCAGTACACTCCCCCACTTTGACGGGAGACAACCGCTCTCGTCTTCTTTTCAAGCCGACCTCAAAATTTCACGCCCTTGACTAATACAGCGTCGTAGGTCATTCCTTCCTGTTATGCTGCTTCCTTTCGATTTTTCCAATCTCGATATTTTTTCCTCCCATGACGGTGCGTTCCCCTTCAAAAGCAACGAATGGTGTCCTTCTTTTCCAAAAATAGACCTTTTTCTCAAAGCCATCTAGACCTATTCTACTTGCACCTTTCTAATTCGATTTCCAGCCCCTTAGACCTTTCGTCATTTTTTTCTTATTGTATGCTTGAGCTTCTCCCTTCTTGTGAAGCAGAGCCTTGTCCTGCTTCGTTTAAGCGGACATCGTTCAAGTTAGCTGTTCTCTTCGAGTTTTTTTGCTGGTTCCTCTTTTCCGCATGGCCCTTCTGGATCTTCAGATGGGCTTTAGTAGTCAACCAACCCTTTGACCGGTTATTGGTTGGAAATCCCCCCCCTCCCCCGAATGAATAAGTTTTGTTTTTGATTACAACCCATCCCTCCTTCCAGCCGAATGTGTTTTGACTACATAGATTTCCGCCTCCAAGAGCAAGTCCCTGGCATCGGTTTGCACTCGTGTTCTCAAGCATGCTCAACGTTCCCTTCCTCATTGCCAGATTGCCTCTCAATAACTCCATCCAAAGTTACGTTCGCTTCACCACTGAAGCGATCCAGAATGTCCCCCTCACTTTGCCGACTAACGCTTCCAGCTCTTTATCTTGTGCGTTAAGTGCGGGAAGAGAGGTCGTTCATCTCAGGTCCCCCCGCGTCGTTAACAAAAACTTCTTCTATTGGCGACGGTGGCTTCCCCTCTAGAGAAACAGTAAGGTTTTCTGTCTCCCATAAATAGAGATGAGGCGGATTTTTCTTCTCAGCATTTTGCTGCCCCATCAGGATATGCTGCCGCGGTCTCCACATCGCTCTTTTCGCTCTATGATCGCGTTATGGCCCCGAGTTGGTGGGTATTCTTGATTAGCTGAAGACAGAAGCCTAGCACCTCAGGTTAGCCCCATGACCAATGGGGGCCGGAGAAAAACCTTATCTTCTGGGCGTTTGTTCAGGTGCAGCGCTTCATCTTTCCAAAACGGCCCCCCCATGCTACGCTCCGATCGGCCTTGAATTCTGTCCCTTAGAGAGGAGAAGAAATTTTCTGTGCTTTATGGTAATACGTCCTTCTCCTCGGCGGTCCTGCGCTTCCATCCAGTCAATGTGGTTTACTGGCAGATGATGAAGCCGCTTTGGTTACTTCCTTTCTTTTCCGGTTGAGCTCTCTACTCTAACGTGCATTCCCTTTAAAGGACTCTCTGGATGCGAGGAGAGCAGGCCCTCCCCGCAAGTTGTCGCTTTTCCCCCAAGGTCCTTGTAGCGTAATAACTACCTTGTCATCGCCCATTAGAAGCCGGCTTAGACAACCCCTCCTCAATAGCACTCCTTTGCTAACCTGGGAGAGAAAGAATTTCTCCTGAAAAGAGTCGCCCCTCAGACCTACCCAACCTTTGTTTTCTACGGTTAGCCCCTGTTCAAGAGTTGTTCTCTCCTTAGTCCACAGTTTAAATTTCCTGCTTTGGAATCAAGCCTCACTTCCAACTCTCTTTAGTACCGACCCCTTAAGATCGCTTCCCCTGGCCTCGACGTAAAGCGATCTTTCCCTCCATAAGAATTGACCGAGACATGTTGAGAAAGAGAGGATTTTTTCCCCCCGATCTTACGAAGATCCCCCCACACAAGAGGAGGACCCCACTTCAACACTCGCCCTCCCTTGATGGTAGCCGCGAGTTTCCGTCCACCCTTCCCCACTCCGAATTTTGGTTTACAAACTCAGATTCGACCGTGTTTCCCCTGCAAGGCTCACCCCGATGTGATAGAAGAACTCTAGCACCCTTCTCCGCGGAAGGCCGCCGACCGGTTCCCCTTTTACGGTGTTCTGCGGACAGCCTCATAAAGAAAACAGTCCCGATTTCTTGTCCCCCCTTCCCCTTTTGGAGACCCGGCACTTTCTTATTCTCCTATAGAAGAGGAAGTTAGTCCGCCTGTTCATCCTTCAATGCCCAGTCTAAGCGGATTCGTTGCGCAGGGTTCCCACCATACTATATTTTCCTCACCTTTCTGAGTAGATATGTGTACAAGAGTAAAGGTTCTAACTTCCCCCTCCCTCTCTTGACAACTTTCGTCGCCACATTCCGCTCTGATTAAGTGTAGTTATTCATACTTTCCCTTGCATGCCCTTTTCCCAAGATAAGTCCTCTTTTTTGATTGCAGGTTGCTCCCCGCCTTTATGACGTAATTTTCCCGGACGGCAAACTTGAACCCTACCCAGCTTGCTGCCTCCGATGGCCTTGAGCCGACTTATCCTCCTCCTAGTTCATCTTTCCCTTTCTTACAACCGGGCTCTTTCGTAGAAGAAGTTCTGGAGTCTTAGTATTTTCCCCTTTCTCTGAGTATCTTACCTCTTTATCTGCCCGAAGCCTGCTTGTTTTGGTTCTTTCGAGGTAATGGTTCCCTCTCAAGCTCATTGGCCACTTTCTCCAAGGCTGATGACCCGTCACCCGATTAAGTAAAGCAGCCTTTACCCATCTTTAATACGCGTTGTTGTTCTCTTTTGTCTTTAGCGATCTCGTTTGTCGACTGCCCCCCCCCACGTCAAGAGAAGCTTCCCTTTTTTAGTCCCTTCCCTAGGAATGGAGGTCCGGCCTCTCGATGTGCCTGCCCACATTCAGTTGTTCTTGCTTGATCAGTGATTGGAGTGCTGCAGCCGTTCCGGGCGTCTTCCGCTGTGCAGGAAAGCCTCTTTTTTTTTTCTAGAGGAGATTTGACTTATGTCCGCCTCCTATGTCATGATGCATCTTCTGTCCTCTCCATTCCTTTTTGCGTGCTTTTTCCACTTGCGTGGAAGCAATCGCTTCCTCCCGACTTTCTTGGCTATAATCTTTTCTTCGATATAAAAGATAGTATTATTGACCTCTCCCTATGCTGTCCCCCAACCATTATCGCGTTATAATTGCCCCGCCATCTCTAATTACCCTAGGGTTACTCCCCCATCCCGGACTAAATCCGACGCTTCCTCCGTGACTAGCCCTATCCCCTTTAGACCACCCTAAGGAGTAGATTGAGTTCGACTCTACGCATTTACCCATTTTGATCGCCTGCTTTTCTCTTTGCTGACCCTTCTCATGGCCCCACCTCATCTATTTTTTTTTTCCAAGGCGAGAACAGGAGGAAGTAACGCCCCCCATGCCCCCCCTCCTGCACGCTCGTCTTCCTCGAGCTTACTACCCCCTCCCACAAGAAAAAGCGGGAGATTAATACCCCCGTTCTCTTTCGCTCAAGTTTCGCATCCCTATGTCCTTCTACTCCCTGCGTTCGTGGCAGTATGTCCTATTAAAGTTTCCCCCCCCCCCCCACCCCCCCCCCAACGATGATGCCCTGTTCTTTTTCCTCCCACCCTCCCTATATGTTTTTCGTCTGTCACCCCCCTTCTACCTTTCTAGAAATAGAAACTCCCCCTGCTGCAATCGCTCTTCTTTTTCCCCTCTCCCTGCGTCGATCATCCGCAACTTCTCGCCCCCCAGCCATTACCTACCTGATCTGGAAGGTCCTCCCAGGTCGTTTTATTGCGCGCGCTTCTTGAACTTGTGCTTTACCTGCCGCAATGCGCTCGTTTTTTTTTTGCGGCAATGGGTTCGCCCTTGCCTTCTTTTTCTTGGCAATCTTGCCGGCCATGTCTTCCTTTTCGTTTTTCTATAGTCCAAACCTTCTGTTGGCCCCTCAATTCCAAATTGGACGGTGGACCTCTACACTCCCCCCCCTCCGTTTGTGTCTCTTTATAATTCCCCCCAATTAACCCGGATAGTCCATGCAAAACCTATCTTCTCCCCCCCCTTTGACCAAGCCCCCCTCTTCACTCTTGGAAAGAAGGACCAGAAGATCCTCTTCCTTGATTGCCCTTTTCTCTCGACAGTTTTGAAATCTCAGGACAAGTTTCGGCTTCCCAATGCACAGTGGATCCCTCCCTTCATCACTGCAATGACCTGCCCTCTACCTCTTCCCATCTGAATATGGCTCCTTTTTCTTCCTACTATTTTCTTGCTAAGCAGAAGGTAGACTCTTACCCAAAGATGTCGAGGCCGGTTTTTCTTATTTTTACGAACCGTTACAGGTTCCCGGTTGACCACATAAATATCTATATGGAAGATCGGGAAAGTACAGTCACTCTTTGTATTCAGGTACTGCCCCTTTTTTGGATCTCTAATATACCGTGGCTCTTCTCCCCCTTTATTTTAGCCCCCTAGTCCCGTATGTCACCTAAAGCTTCTGTTTTTCATTAATTGTGCGCTGAAGTGGCCCTTTCCTTTTTCATCGGCAGTCGTTTTAGAAATGATCCCTTTGGGTCCCGGCCCCCCCCCTCGTAACAGTCTTTTCTGTACTGTTTCTCATTTTTTCATTATAAGTAAGAAGGTTAAACAACCCCTCTCCCTTTTCACGCATTCCCCTTTCCTGTTTCGCCCCAAGTTCTGCGTCGGCTGTCCTCTCCTCTGTGACGAGGCCCCTTTGGAACGAGTAGATCCTCCGTTTACCTCCCCCCCCCCCTAATCATTCGGTTCTTAATTTCCTCCATTTTTAGACCTCCCTCGGTAATACTTTCGATGTTTTTGATCGCCTCCCGAGCAACGTTTCAGTCCTGCGAAAGGATCCTTCTTCTCGAATGAGCATGGCATCCGAAAGTTTTGACTCTTATTCCTCTTCCCCTTACTCGTGTCCTCCCTCAATCTTCCTAGACAGAGAGTGAAGAGTAAGCTGTCCCCCATCGCAGTCAGCAAAAAGAGGCTTGCCTTTTTCACCCCTGTGGACGATTGCAGTTCTCTCCACAAACGTGCCACTCTCTCATCCCCAAACCCAATTCCCCCTTTTTGCCGCGTGACATCCTTATTCTCTTGGTTCCGTCCGCGATACTCCGGGCACCCTTCATCTTAGTGGGTGGTCACATTCCCCCCTCCGTACTCCCTAAGATCTCGTGAACCCCTACGCCTGCGTCCTCCCTCTTTCTTCTTTCCTCTCGTCTCCCTTTCTTCATTCCGCATGACCGAACTGGCCCCCATTATTGGTCCACGATGAGCGCCCTCCCCAACCCACAAGTGTTTGCCAACGACCTCCCCGGTATCATTCCTTTTTTTCCCTCTGAGCAGGATTCATCTCACTTCAACGTTTTTCGTTCAATTCCCCCTGCCCCTCCCTTGTGTTTTAAATCAGGAACTTCACCTTGAGAGATCGATTTCGTTTTGCTTTCCCCCCCGCGTACTTCGCCATACGGCGATTTTCCTGTGGGGGGGGGTGGTGTACTTCGAGGAAGGCCTTCCCCATCCTTTTTTATCACCTTCCTCGGAAGCTGAATGACCCAATCTCCATTCTTTTAGTCCCGAGGAAATTTCGGAGGATCCCCGATTTTCGCTGAGATGCTGTTGCGCCCGTCTTTGCCCTCCACCGATTCGTCTTTTTACCGGGTTTCACTCCCTTCCCTTCCTACTCCCTTGTTGTTTCTTAGCTTTAACGATTCGTCCCAGAATACGCTTTGCTTTCCTTTTTTTCTGAGAACCGCTGCATTCTTGCCCCCCCCGCGGTCGATCGTATACAGTGCGGCGTCTCCCATGCCCCTGTGAACATTTTCTCATGTCTCGCTTCCCTCCCACTGTTTTACTGTCCTTCTCCTTGTCACCTGCAAAAATGAAAATCTTCCCCGCTTCGGCCCTCCGGTCTTTTTGTACGATGCGGTCGCATCTCTCGTTCCTCTTTTACAAATTCGTATAGTTCCTCAGCTTTTTCTTTTTATTGTTACTTTCTCTCTCCCAGTTTCTCCAGAGACGGTCTCATTTCTTTCTTTGCAGCTTTTTTTCGTTTTGGCTTGGTTTCCGTGTTCCCCTTCTGCCGTTAATGGAAAATAGAGGTAAGGGGAGTTGGCCGTCCTTTTAATCGTCTCATTCTCCTGCGGAATCATCTCGATGAAAAAGACTGTCCTGCCTGAGTGTTCAGTCGAGTTTTTCCTCTTTTTATTCCCAGACAAAGCGAAGCTGGGTTTCCTCCCTCATGGTAAATGCGGTTGCTTCTCCCTCCCTCCTATTTACTAACCACTTTTCTATTTTTTAGTGATCTAGTGATCTGTTTTTGTTCCCTCTTCCAGGATATTTCTTCGCTTTTGTTTATATATAGCTGCGATTGATGCTCCGTTTCGCTGTCGCTTCTTTTATTACATTCTCTCCTCTTTCTTTCGGTCACACGCGTGGAAGAAATGCCTCTAGCTTAATTATTATCCTTGCTTGAAGTCCCGGCCCCCGCTCTCCAAAGGCACTCTTGTCTTCACCCGGTTAATAATGGTAGGTCAGCTTCCGCCAACCTAATTCTTCTTCTTTGCATCTCCCATTCATCTATCCACCCTTTTTTTTCCCTTTTTTAAGGGAATTCTGCCATTTTTTTCGTCATCGCTCTTTCCTTTTCCCTTCACTTGTCGATCCTCCACTCTTAATCATTACAAATAAGTTGAGGTTATGAATGCTCATGTGACAGTTTCCGCTCGCCCCCCTTTCCCGATTCCCCTTTTTTCTTTCCTCCTGTCTCCCCCCCCCAGGGAGAAGGTGCCCTCAACCCTGCTTCGCACCACCGTCCTCCGTGTTGCCCTTAACCCCCCCCCACCCTCCAGTGGGGCTCCAAAATATTAGTGGAAGCTTTGTCAAGTTCCCCTCACGCCGATGTCTAATACCTCTAGCTTGCAGTATCCTCTGGACCGAAGAAACTAGCTGCCTTACTTTGCTGATAACTTTCCCCCCCCTCCGCTTCTATGTTTCTTCCCCACCTTCTTGAGTCAGAAAATAGTCAACCTTTTCGTTTTCTTTTTCAATTTCGCTCTTTTGATGAACATCCTTTCCCTTCCCGGCCATTACTCCATTTCGGGAGGGTCTCCCCTGTTATGGCTGTTCATTCTTCTCTCTTCTTTTGAGTGATTGAAATCCTTCCCCCTGCTTTTCCTTGTGCCTTTCCCTGCCCCAAGTCCTTTTCGAGGCAGCTGACTTTTCCCCCAATATTGCCCCGGCCCTGATATTTCCCCCTCTATTACCAACCCCCCATATTACTTCTGTACTTCCTGTTTCCCCTGGCCGGTGGGAAATTATCTCCCCCTCTTTCCTTTTTGTTTGTTAGAGTTTTTTTTCTCACCGGCTGAATGATTAGTCCAGCCGATTGCTTCCCTACCTCCCCGAGGCTATCTGGCAAGGTCCCCAGGACCTGTTGTCCCTCTTTCCCTCCTTCCAGCATCCTATCTTTCTACCTTTTAAAGATTGAAGCGCCCCCCGGCCTTCCTTTTGCCGTTCGCGTTTTTTCAATCACAGTTTCCGAAGCGCTCGTACCCCCCCCACTCCAGCTTCTACCGCCTTAGTTCATGCTCTTTGTTTCTCAGATGCGGATGGATCAGCCCCTTTGGTCGCGATTTTCAACCCTTAAGTCGATGGCCGGCGGTGTCCTTTTCGATTTCTACGTTCTCCCCTGTGTGCATCCTTCGAAACATTATCTCTTTCTTTCTTTGGCCTCGGGCAAGTCCCTCCTCCCCTCTTGTTTGCTTGACTTCCTGCCTCTCTCTTGTAGTAGTCAATAATAGCACCTCGGCTCATTCCGTCTTCGTATTCTAGCTTTTTTTGTATGTCACCCCTCCCCGCGTTATTGTGTTTTACGTTCCTTTCTCAGTTCCTCTGGTTATCCCCTGTTCCCCCAGTGATCTTTCTTCCCCTTTGTCCTTTTTGAGAAAAATCGGAATAGTGTTTCTCGTTGATCTTAAGCGTTCGTTCTTTTTTTTTTGCACAATATTTGTAAACTTTGTCCTGAATCATTCCCCCGGTGAAGTTCGAGTTCTTGCGAGAGCCCGTTCTTCCTCCCTCCCTTCTCGTAACCGCTTCTATCTTGCTCAATTGATACCCCTAATATGTTTTTGACTCGTTTCCTTCTGCCGCTTTGGTATCCTCGGCCGTTAGAGATCTCCTACTCTACTAAGTCAGTCAATGGAAGCCGCCCTGATTTGCGTTGAAGCTCTCAGTCTTCCACTCTCAAGTTTCCTCCGAGGGAAATTCCTGTCGCGTAATAACTCACGGGCCGCGCTCCCGCTTTCCAAATCGAGTTTAGCCCCCAAAATGGCCCGGAGACGTTCTTCGTTCTTCCTAAACTCTCACATGCACTGCCAGAAATCACGACTTGTTGACTCCCCTTATAGCGTTTCTGCGCCATTTTTCGACCTTTCCTAACCCCAGGGAAGCTTCGCGTGCTGTTCCTTCACTCTTCTCCACCGGCCCAACGTGTATGCTCCTCTGCTGCCACAACATGCCTTCCTTTCCTTATCTCTCTGCATCATTCCCGTTTACCCCCATCTTTCACGTTCCGGCCATCATTCCTGACATCCTCCAAGATTGGGGCCCCTACGACCCTCCGCCCACCCCTCTTTTTCCCCACCAAACCGCGTCTTTCCTCCCCCCTCCCGGTAAGAATAAGCCCCTTTCTGTCTCCAGACTGGCTGCGCTTTTCACCCCCGCCCGCTCATAGTGGACGGCCCTTTGTAACTCATGAACTCTCCCTCCCTCTAGGCAGCTTAGTCTCCCATCCAGCGTGCAGGAAGAAAGCCATGGCTTTTCATTGTTTGCTCTGCTTTTTTGATCTTGGTGACCCTCGAGAAGATGGACTTTACATTCTTTCCCGGAAATCAGGCTCACCCCCCTTCCGTGTACTTCCTTTTTTCCTTTCCATGTAAATAGATCTCCGCCTTGCCTGTTTCCCTATTTTCCCATCTTCCTCTTCCCTCTATTCCTTTGTAGATCTCCCGCTTTCCCGGTCAAAGACCCCTCTATCTATGACATTCTCGCCCCTCACCTTCCTCTCTCCTCCGGAAGACGTGTGATTCCCTTCCCCCTTTTCTCCCTCTTAAGAGACAGCCCAGCGTCTGAGAGCTACCCCTCTTATGCAGTACCCCTTTCACCGTCAACTTCACCCTCTCTCAGTCTGTTTTTTCCTTGTTCCTAGAATGATGAGATTCCCTACCCCGTTTTCCCTTTTATTTCCTGATTAGGTCCTACTATTGCAATTTCTTGTCTCTTTTCGGGCTACTCTCCGGCCTACCCGCCTCGTCTTCATTCTACCTTCCTCCGCCTTTTTGGGATATGGAGACCTCGTTTTTTGTTACATAGGAGATTTTTCCTGAGCCGGTAAGAGGTCTTTCAGTACCCTGTCCTCTCTTATCGTACTCCTTCCTGGATCCATATCTTCATCTTCGTATTGTTCTAGAGGTTAGTCCTGCGTGTTGCTTTGGTTTATACGTCTTAAACAACTAGAAGTCCCTGTTGTTCGCCCGTGCGGGGCTCTCCTCAGACAGATGTAACGTCCCCCCTTGTTTCTCTTTTGCTCCCTCTTTCAGGTGGCGTCACAGATTTTTTTTCCCGCTGTGGTTTCATGTTACAGACTCTCTTCCCGATTTTGCTCTAAGCCTTCCCAGTGCCGTCTGTTAGTTCCCCCGATATCCCGTTTCCTTCTTCCTTCACCCTTTTTACGGTCGTCCTCCGCTAGATTCAGCGAATGCCTTTTTTTGTGCCTTTTTCCCCTTTTCTCGTCGGCGCGCTCTCAACCCCGTCACTCCCTGATGATGACGCGCCCTCCTTTCCTCTCTTTTCCGACAAAACCTCATGATGGATAGATCCCTGACTCCTACTTTTTTCCTTACTTTCTAAACTCTTTTTTCCGCGCGATAGCCATCAGACTCTCGTTTCTGACAGATCCCCAAAAACCTTCCCCTCGTTTCGCGGTAGAAAACGTTCCTCCTTCCCGTTTTTTTGTATGCGCTTTAACTTCCCCCTCTCACTAAAATGAGCCCCCTCTCCTCTTTTTTCTTTCGCAATCCCTCTGCTTATTCGAAAGCGTAGTTAAGGCCCCTTCTCCTCCCACCAGAATTTGGAGCTACGCTACCTTTTGACACTCGAAAGCATCCGTCTCTCCCTCTGTATCTCTGATACTCCAGTGCCAGTCGATGGACTCCATCCCTTCTCTCCCCACCCTCTCCTCTCCCCCCCCTTCCGCTTATTGTTTCTCAGGAGGCACACCGGCCGGTTCTTGTCTCCCCCCCCCGAAACTCCACGACTAGCGTTCCTTAATTTTCAACTGTCGCTGGTGATGGAGCTTCTACCCTGCAACCCATTCTCAATCATCGATGGAAGCAGGGGTTCCTTGAACGTTTCCTTTCCTCGTCGGTGCGCCTTCCCCTCGACACTTGGACGGTTAGTCGATTCCCATTTTTCCCGTCTCACTGATTTCCCTTAGAGCGGATTTGCAGGCCCCCCTTTTTCCCCCCTCTTCCGTTCTGGGCATGTCCTCTCTTTTCTCTCTAGTAGCCCCAAACCCCCATCCTCTTCCCGGTTTCATTGTTTGTCTCTAAATCTCTCTTTCCCTCCTAGTGGTTGATATATTTTCTCCCCCTGCAACACCAATGATTGTTTACTCCCTTTCTTTCTCGCCTCCCAAGCTCCACGAGCGACCATCGGCCCTATTTGCAGAAGGCACATCCCCCAGCAGCCCGAAGAGTCCCTTCTGCGTCTGTCCTCCCCCCAATCCCATAAGCAGCAGAGTCTTCTTTTCAATCACAATTGTCCTACTAGCCATGCCCTTCCCTTCCTCCCGCTCCCCCCCGCAACTTCTCTTTTTGGATGCGGACGGCTTCCCTCGGGTTTCTTGAAACCATACGGGCTTTTTTTTCGATTTCGAACGAACCCGTCCCCATTTCCTTAAACAAAGGAGATTGGGTGTCGCTCACGTTCCTACCTCATCATTCTTTTCTTCGTGTCCTCAGCCCCTCCCCCCTTTTTTTTGTCCCACCATAGAAATCTGCGTTTTTAGCCACGTTTTCTTTCTCCCGCGAGCTCGAATACTCACGCTTGTTTTTCTGTTGGAAGGCTCCTGACCCTCCTTTTTCTCTCTCAGTATCTCCGGGCTCCTATACACCCAGTAATTTCTATCCTGTAGTTCAGTAATTTCAATTTCCCTCCTCTTAATACCCCCTCCCAACCCTGATTTAGTAGTCACACTACCTCCCTCTGTGTCGTTAGAATTCTCTCATCTAACGCCCTCACTAGTTTCGGATCCCCCTCTTCGTTTTCCCTTTTTCACGAACTGTAAGTCGCCAATCTTCCATTCCCCCTCATGACGTTGGCGGTTCAAATTCTTGCCTCCCCTCAATCATCTCAGTGGAGCCTCTGCGCAGAGAAGTCCTCCTTTCTCCCTTAAGTAGTGCCCCTCTAATCGTAGCTGTCCCTTCCACGAAGAACCGGCTGCCTCTTAAAAGTTCTTGAGAGAACGCTTGTCCCCCCCTGCCAGCACGTACTTGCTTCCCCTCTCCCCCCCCAAATTGGCTCAGATAGCCCCCCAGCGGCCGCACCGCGTTCTCTCGAGCCCTCCCCCAACCCAGAGAAAGAGAGACATCGCAATACCTGGCCTTTTCGGAGAAATCGTATTCTCCTTCCGTCCGAGACTTTCCTAGACGGCGAAACGGGAATATTAGCGTGTTTTGTTACCAGTTTCCCCTCGACCCCCCCAAAGACTTTTTATCGTCCCCCCTCCTCTTAACAAACTTCCTTTAATCCCATGCTGCTTTTCTCCCCTTCCTTCACGTCGATCCCCCACCTTTTCCCTTCCTCATCATCCCCCTCCTTTCCCCCCCTGAAGGGCCGAGTTTCCCCCCCCCCCGCTTCACCGCCCACTCTCCCAACCTCTTCTCAGCAAGAACGCTGTAAGAGGACTCCTTATTTCTAGAGTCGTTCCCTATCGGGCGTTCTCCCTTAAGTAGAATCTTGTACATAAGGAAATTTCAACTTTGATCTCTCTCATAGCCGTCCCCAGCCTACTTCCTTGCTCCCCAGCATACTGGATTTTTTGCCTTTGTCTGAATTCCAGGTTCTCCCCCCCCTCACTACTCTGCTGAACCTCCATTTCTTTTAGTCCCGCAATTTCCCTTTTTACTATCGTCCCGCGGTCTTTCCCCGAGATCTTAGCTGCGCCCCCCTTCGCCCTGGCTAGAGGATTACCTTTGCCTCTGGAATAGGGGGGAAACATTCCTTCAAGGTTTTTCTGAGAAGAGTTTCACACGAAAAACTCCCCCCTCTTCGCTAATTTCTTTCTCCCGACTTCGCAACAGGCCCCGCGATCTTAAGTCTCGCCCCAGTTATAATACTCCCTTGCCGGAGTATCCAGCAGTCCTTTGTCTCCTTCTGAGTTTTTCCCCCCTCTTAGTCCTCTCTTTCACCGGCACCCCCACTACAATTCCTAGTTCTTGCTTCCGCTGCAATGAGCCTGCTAGCTATCCTCTTCCCTGTTGCTTCTTTTGACCACAAGATTGTCTTGTTTTTACCTTTTCAACCTTTGAGAGATGGATTGAGCCTTTTCTCATGCTCTTTGTTTATTGTGGCGAAGCGCAGATGTTGTTTTGGTTCGTGGAGAGTTAATCAGGGTCTGACCCTTTTCTCGAATGGAAAAGGTCGGTGAGTTAGTACATGTATCTCCCAGGCATTAGCCTCCCCCCTTCTCCTCGCGTCTGGTACATTGTTGTGATAGAGTGATCGGTTTTTTCTCAGTATCACGGTTTTGCATTCCATGCTTTCTACCAGCTCCCGTATTCTCCCTTGTTCGTGAGTCCCCCATGTGCGAGGACCGAGCCTTATTTACTCCCTTCCCAGATTGATTTATGTATTGCTTCGTGCAGTTTGATTTACTCGAGCTGAAGCGTCCCTGGTGAAGGCCATGCCGCTTTTGGTATTAGAGTCTTTTCTCCCGACGTCTGCCGCTGGAGATTAAGAGTGCTTATTACGCTTCACTTTTTACTTCGATTTTGGCAAACTTCCGGAGTTTGGTCCTAAAATCCGATTCACTCCTTTTAGAGGATTACCGCCTTACTTCCCTCTTCTTCAGTATTCTAAAAGGAACATAGCTGAGGACCGCTGCCGCATTGTTCAGCTCCGACAAAAAGTATTCTATGTCCTCAATTCCCCGCGATTCCTAAATACAGATTTTTCCGCCGGACGAGATCGAATTGTGACCCCTGATTTCCCCGGTCTCGCTTGACCCCGAACCTTCAATTCCACTTCCGACTCCGGTCTTACCTCATTCTCAATCCCAGTTTTTGCCGGTATGACTGCCCATCTGGTTCCCTACTTTCCCACCTTCGCTAAACCTCACTATTCGATTTTTTCCCCCCCCTTATTTTGCTAACAGAACTTCCTCTATTCGAACTCCTCCTTAGATGAGCCCTTCACGTACAAGCACCAATCCCTGGATCTTCCCTAACCTTTTCCCCCTTTCCTTTGAGCGAAAGCAGTTCAGCTCCCCGATGTCTTCTTATGATACTCTTCTCTTGGCAGTCCTGATTGAACGCCTCCACGATGCTGCGGTATTTCTCCTCCCCTCTGTTCTCCGGTTATGCACACCCGCAGGTAGTTTTTTTATCCATCGAAAGAATCCCCGCGTCTACCACGAGAAATGCTTGCCTCCTCAGATTTTTGATACACCCCAACACGAGATGGAATCGGTCGCGTTCGTTCGAGTGATGGGCTTTTTGAGCGCTCCATTGGGATTTCTAGCAGCTGTTCTTTTTTTTCTTTGCTCTTCCTTTCTGTCTTTCTCGATGATGGCAGGCTTTCGGTTTTCTCACATCTTGCCGGTTGTGGGAATCATTTTTTAGCTTGTGCGACCATGTAGTCAAAACCACTCTCTTTCTGGTTTTTCTTTTCTCTACCCCTCCCTCTTTCCTCCTCTTTTTTTTATCGTCTAGAAATGTCAAAACGCTCTCTCCTCATGGTAGCACCTCGAACCTTCTAGGGACATGCGGTGCCAAGATTGGCCAGAAGGCCGGCACTCCGTCCTCGACGAGAATCAGTTGCTAAAATTCCTCTTGGCCCGTAGCTGCAACTTCAGTTCCCTTCCCCACTTTCGAACGCAATTTCCCCCCCGAAATGACAAGACTCTCCCCCTCCCTCCCTCTATGGCCGCTTCCCCTTTGATTCGGCTTGCCTTTCCTTCCTCCCGGCCCCCCCGCTCTCACCCCCTTCAATTTGACTCATGGCCGGCTTGGCTTCCGCATTTAGCCTATCCCTCTCCCTGTGATAAGGCGGCCCATCCCTTTCGCGAGATTGGAGGGATAGGGCAATCCAGCCCTCGCTGCGGTCCAGGATACTCCACGCTCGGAGAGTAATAACCATCGGCGCTGCTTTCCCCGTTTTCACTAGCCGAGATTTTGGAATCTTGCCTTTTTTGTGTTGTCGTGTTCTCGTCCTAGACTCTCCCTAAGTTCGGTTGCATTTGGGCCCGGAGACAAAACGATGATGTGCGCGCTGGAGTAGGTCGCAGAAGCGAGTGAAGCAGGCACCCAACCCGATTCCCTGCTTCCGCGTCTCCTCATCCCTCCGTTGACTTTCTGAATTCTTTTTTTTCTTCCCCTCTCCCGGACTGATTTTCGCCCTCCCTTCTTCACCAGCGGGAATGTATTCCTTTTTTCCCACTTGTATCACCAGATATCCGTTTTGTTTTTCCTATTGATTCCTACCCATTCCCGCGGTCTTCATGTCGTGGAGTCGCGGACGACCCCTCTCCTGCATTCCTTAGAATACTGAGCTTCTCCTGATTTCATTCACCCTTCTTGAGCCGCTCGAGGTCTTCTAGTGCTATACGAACGCTGGCATCTCCCCTCTTCTTTTCTTTTGCACCAAGCAGCTAGATAGCAAACATCTTGGATTCCCCTCTTTAATAGGAAAGATTTCGTTCTTCCTCAAAACCGCCCGTTTCTTCCCTATAAATTCAACCCCCCCCCCACAACTTTGACAGCGTAAATTGCTTTTAGTTTCTTGCTGGACTCTTGACGGCGTACCCAGGGCCTCTTCTCTTCTGCTTGCTCAACCCCCGCTGACTCCCACTATCGCCAATTTCCACTTTCCGCGAGTTTTCTCTCTGGATTTGGCCGGTTATGTCTCCCCGTCCCGTTGTCCGAATCAGCCTGACTGACTAACTGAATCTTCTTGTTCCCCAACAAGACTCCCACTTTCCAAAAACAATAGCCCCCTTCGGCAGCAACTGACCTTCTGCTCCCGACGAGAGCGCTGTACCCCCCCGCCCATTTCCTCACGGCGGTCAGAACTGTATCCCGACATTTGTTTTTTTTGTTGTCCAGTCAAACGCGCCTTTCCCAGTTAGAGATTCGCACTTTCACAAATTCAATCCCTCTTTGGCCCATGTTCAGTGTTCCGGTGCCATTGGGAGTCACTTCCCTCCTTCATCTCGAAGGACGTTGCTCACAACCCAGGTGGCGGCCCCGCCCGGCACTTTCTTGAGTGATAGATCTACGGTTGTTCCGCATTTTTCCTGCAGTAGCCACTCCCCTTCCCGGCGTGACTATTTGGTACACCCTTCCATATCTTTTCCCTCCCTCTTTGTGTGAGCTGATTTTTCCCATTTTTTCCACCGTTACCCGCCTTTCTTTCTACATTCAGATCTGCCTAAACAGTCGCTCCTACGTGCCCTCCTGCCCCGATCCCCCACTCCGACACTTCCTTCTCCCCAGGGTCCTATTTTCTTCCTTCGAGCGGGCCCCCCTTTGGAGTGGAATTCTTTCTGGCAACGTGCACATTTTTGAAACCGTAGCTTATGTGGCGGCCTTTCCTCCTGCTTCTATATCTCTCTTCGTTTCTTCGATTGACAAAAAGATACGGTCTCGTTCGTTATCTCCTGGCGCTGCATCGTGCGGCTATTGAATTTTGCATTCTTCCATTTTTTTTTTCCCAAGCGCTGTGTATCTTGGGGAGCGGTTTGTTCCCTTTCCCTTTAAATTGCCTCGGTCCATATCCCCTGAGAGTCAGTAGCGGCCAGTTCTTTTCTTTTTCCACTCTTTTCTTTAGCGATGGCGTTGGGAGTCGGTTTTCTGCTCTGACTTTTCTGGTTTCTCCTCTTAACTGGCTCTCTCTCCTCCTGGCATAGACCCCCCCAAATTGAGTGATTGGATGATTCTTTCGGTTTTGCGCGACCCTCCTCTCGGCTTTTCCCCGCTGATGAAGGCTTTTTTTATACCTATCTCGCCTATTGTGAGATCCCTTCAGCTTTCGATCCCCCGTTGTTATCCATATACTTTTCCTCGCTGATTCTCTGACACTTGGAGGATTTTCTTTCTCAGCAAGCTCGCTTCTTTTGGAGTTGAATTAAGTTCCGAGTTTTTCTCCCCTTGTCTGCCCCCTTTTCTAATCGGCATCTTCCTCCCCCCCCCTTAATGATTGAAGAATCCTTGCCATGATATCTTAGGGATCCGCTTGACAGCATCGACGTCTGTCAGGTCTCGAAGAAGAGAACCTGCTCACTGCTGATGAGTTCTCCTCATTACCCCTCCCCCCATTTGTCGTTATATGCCTTTGCTCCCCGCTTTGGAGAAAGTAGTTCTTCCCCCCACCTCTTTATTTTTTCGTTTGCTCCCCCATTGAGAAGTGAGACCTGCTCTCCGATTATGCCCCCGTCTTTCTTTCCCCTTCTCCGTACACACCCCATAAGCGATGAAATCCCGCCTTCAAGCGAAAGCAAAGTTTCATCCTGATCTATGAAACTCAGCGAGCTTGCCTCTCTGTTCATCACGATGATCCTCGATCCCTCGCACATCAAACGCCTTGTTCTCCCCCCTTCTACCGAGGCCCCTCTCCCCAAAGGACATTACGTCTCCTTAGGATGAAGCCCCCAAGTTAACCTCCCTTCCCCCCCCCTTTCACGCGGTAGCGGTGTATTGATTATGTTTTTTTTTGGTTGAGCGCTTCTTTCCCTGATAGAAGAACCGAACTTGGCTTTTACTTGGTCTTTTCAAATCGGGCCCTCTATCTCTCTCTATCATCCTCCTTAATGCCCTCGACAGGAATTTACCCCTCTCTTCTTTTCCCTAGCACCCCCCCTCTCCTTCTCGGGGACTATCCGTTTCCTTTCCCCCTTTGTTCACCC
>Ga0179591_1314954_pt1 | contig 18009 bp, 14 predicted proteins | sample CZOMad2_1_08_16f_FD_182891 | JGI IMG/M metagenome (GOLD analysis project Ga0179591, IMG submission 182891) | Vadose zone soil fungal communities from Angelo Coast Range Reserve, California, USA - CZOMad2_1_08_16fungal (PacBio error correction) | ecosystem: Environmental > Terrestrial > Soil >... | reverse complement strand
TATCACCTGCCTCTTTATTCTAGAGAATCTTCCTTCCTTCCTGTCCTCTCCTCTCCTGAGCCAAGTTTTTTTATTATCCTCTTTCCCCCTCCTATAGTATCACGTCACCGGCTACGGGTAGCGTCAGTCCACCATGTTTCCTTTATATCGCTCGCTTCCGAACATTCGTTTCGGCCTTACTTTTCTTCTCATCCCTGAAGATTCCTTCTCACCACTCTGCTTTCTTGATTCCCGTCCCCTCCTTAGCGTCACGGGCCAGGTACGTCATGGTACCCCCCCATCCAGAACGACAATTATCAGTTATGAGGTTTCTTTTTACGTTAAATATAGCACCTCCCTTCTCCCCATATTTTTCTAGAACCGGTCTTTGCTCACTCCCTTTTACAACAAACCGCTTTTTTTAACCATTTTGCTTCTCATTTTTGCCATGCGGCCTATCGGACGTGACATTGTTTCTCTTTGTCATGACCTGCCCCCCCCACTTATTTGGGTATATCCAATCATACCGTTTCCTCGGAATCCGTCTACATTGTGTAGTCGGTGCTGTACGTCCTGGACGCTTCGGCATTGGTGTCCCCATCGAAATATTGGATCCCGCTTCTGATGTTTTTGAATCAACCAGTCAAGCCCCCAGATATTCGGTAAGCCCTGAAATTACCCTCCCACCCTCCGGGCCAAAAAATGAGACTTTCCGAGCTCTTGATTAGTGAGAAGACCTTCTTTTCCCTTTTCCTCTCGTTTATTTTCCCCTTGACCCCCCCGCCCAGCTTTTTCGTGGTTCATGTGCAGGCGTTATACGCTTGTAATCCATCAGCTAGGACTTGGTGCGCGCCTGAGTTCCTTTACGCGCGCATTGAAGATTGTAGATTATTTTTCCTTCCTCTTTTCCCCCTTCCCCCTTCTCCCCCTTGTATGCGTCTCCGACTTTTCTTCAAGCTGTCCGCAGCTGCAGTTCCATTAAGCCCGGGGAGGTTCTCCTGGTACTTAGCAATCCGGCTTTCCTGAAGTCTTGATTTACGTGTGATCCCGCTGTCGAGTTTAAGCTCCTTAATTTCTCTCTCACTCCTATTAGATATCGACCCCTGAGCATATGGTCTGATTTATAGATCGTCGAGCCCGTTTATAGGCGTATCGGACCGAGATCTGTCATTTGCACCACAAAGAAAGAACCCCCCTCCCTCATCCTCCCCAAATACCCTACGAACAAGCCCTTATTACTGCCCATCCTTTTCAAGCCCTCTTTCTTCGTCCTTCGTCCGGATGGCATAAAGCAAGATTCGTGACTTTCTAAGTTTTAGACGAAGCTCTTTTTCCCTAGGAGACACAATTCTCCTTTGACAATGATGAATCGTCAGGACAGTGCGGCCAAGCCAATGAGAAGGAACTTGAGTTATGTGAATCTATTTTATTTTGCGGCGAACCGCCTTCATACTTCTTAAGGTGCGAGCGTCATTTTTATCTCCTTTTCATTTCTCTCCCCCTTCCTCTTTTACGTCTTTCCCCCCCTCTCACCTGCGACCCTGGTGTTTCGGGCAGTTTTGCCCGCTCATTAGAGAATCTGCGTTTTCAACATCCGGGTTTGTCAGGTTGCCCCCTAGATCCAGTTCTTTTTCTCTCTGCCCCTGTTTCTACCCGCCCCCACCCTAAGGAAGTACAGGAACCAACGCTTTTGGAGAGTCTATTCTCTTGTTCCTATGATCTCAGAAATATTTAAGGCGGTGTCTTTCCTCCCTCCTCCTGAAATCTTTCCCTATCTCCCCCCCCCTACTGAGAAACGATTACGAGTTAACGTAGTGGTCTCGTTTAGGTTAGCGAATCCGTACTGACCTTGGCCATTTCTAACAGCAGCGTATCCTTTGGGTTTCTTTAGATACCGTGCGCACCCTTGCGACATCCAGTTTCCTGCGAATGATTTCCAACCTATTTCTTTTTCACCCAGACCCTCATAGCCATCGATGCGAGATTGTCGTCACGTGGAAATGTAGCTCCTGCTCCATCAGTCATCTTTTCTTTGGACTTCTGTCCTCATCTATTTTTTTAGAATCGTTCAATAGAAGGGAGCTAGTTTCATTTTTTATGGACCATGACTTTTCATATCATCGGTTCGTTATAAGTTCTGAACAAGTTGTGAGTCAGTAGAGCCACTCCCCCCCCCCCCTGCCCCCCCCCAAATAATAGATCACCAAATAGTCGTTCGGTTCCTTCTAGCAGCTCTTTGTTTCAAATTTCTCCCTCAGAGCGCACGAGAAGAATTGGCTTTCTCTTGCCCCTCTTCCCCAGGATTGAGTCGATTTTTTAGCACCCTTTGGAGTGCGCAGCGCTTTCGAGGACGGTCCTCACGTATCGCGCCCTGAAGCTTAAGCTCCCACACTCTTGCGTTCCTTAAAGGTGAAACCCCCCTATATACTCCTCTCCGTAGTTATGCATATTTTTCACCCCACCTTCCGTTATATATATTTTAATCCCCATTGTTGTTGTTTTTCTCCTTTCTTGTGGAATGCAGTTGAAGTCCCTCTAACTGATCCATGGCAGTCTAGGGAGTGCTTCTTTTTTAGTTCCTCCCAACCTACCGATTGTCAATCCAGGGAAGTACTTGGTGGAGAAGTGAGTTTACAATAGAACTCTTGCTTCCACCCCTTCCAACCCCAGATTTTTTCTTTCCCAATATTGTTTTCATCCGCGACCCTTTTTTTTTTTTTTTTTTTTTTCATTCTTTAATTTCTCTTGTGAGCGCGGCTTTAGGAATATGAAATGGTCCAACACCCCATAAGTTCTTGAAAATTAAAAGGTCCCCCTCTTCCTGTTTATGGTGACCTTCTCGTTGGAGGGTCTTTTTTCCCGTTTGTCCACACTTTTTAAAAGTCCATAGAGGGCATGCTGCCAGAGAGTTGGACAAGCCCATCCAGAGACCTTCGACTTTTTCCCCCTTGATTTTTTCAGGTTCAAATGTATCATCGTCATTAGCGCGGCCGGGATCAGTGCTGGACCCTCCTTCTCCGCTTCCTCCCTGAGCGTAGATGGAGGATGGCCAGAAACTTTTCAAATGTCGGGAGAGATTATTTTGTAAATAGCATCTCGTTCTCACTCCATGGCTGCCTAAACTGGTTTAGCCACACTGCATGTTACGAACAGCTGAAGGGATATTTTTACTGCCGGACCGTCCAAGACAAGCCTTCCTTCCCCCCCTTTCCCCCAGCAGATTTCTCGTTCCAGGAGAGACAATCAGAGTATCGTACGACGTCTTCTTTTCGTCCGGAGATGCTGGACTCGTATTCTTGGATTATCAGGTCGGTTCCTCCTTTCTGCTTATTAGTTGACATCTTTCCAGATTATCAAGATTTTTTGATTTAATTCTGCGTGCCTTGGTTAGGAGGTCCACTCCCCAGGATTGGTCTTTTTAAACGACCTCATTGGGCCATCACAGCCGGATTGGACACTTACCGTCTTGTCTCTATACCCCGGTTGGTCCAACTTCGCATCACTTTCCCTTCATCCCCCCTTTTCCTTGTTAGCTTTGTAATCTTTCTTCCCCCCTTTCAATATGCATCGGAGCAGCCATTCCACGATAGTCCCGCTCGCACCGGACGGACGAGGCGTTTCAAGAGCCCAGAACCCTATTTCTATAAATCAAATAAACTAATTTTTTTTCCATTTGAGAGGCTTTTTCCCAAGAGAGCTCCTGGCATCAGATTGGGAATGGGGCTCCGCCTTGAACGATGCGCGCGTTTGCCTGGTCAGACCTCTTTTTCTTGATTTATGCACCCCCCCTTCTATTTCGTTACAAGTTCCCCTCATTGCTTTGCCTGGAGTGAGCCTGTGTTTTGTCGGTGAGGGACTCTTTTTATTTTTTTTTATTTTTCGTTTTGAGAGAATGAATCGTTTTTTAAGATAGTCCCTCTTCCCCCTTCTTTCTAATTTCTAATATACCCCGACCACTCCTACCTTTGGCATTGATGCAAAGGTGTCACCCCCGTTGAAATCATTCGGGCTCGTCCCCCCTCCCCCTCTCATCCCTACATCCTTTCCCCCACGGCCAACTCCAGAAATCGTTTCACCCCTTCTGAGATTTTCCCTCCAGTCTATTTTTCCTCCAAACTTGTTAGAGGAGACGATTTTTCAATATTGGGCCCCAGTCTCCTGGCCTTCCCTTCCTTAAGCTCCTCCTCAGTTTTTTTTCTCTTCCTGTTAGAGGTCCCGCTCCAATCTACCACAAAAATTCATTTCAGGAAGAGGCTCCCTCCGGCATCGCGCACCAACAGGCGAGATGGGATTAAAGGAGGAGCTCCTAACCCCCTGCCCCCCCCACCTTTTTTCCATCTGGTCTTTTTGTTTCTTTTCAAGGCGACCCCCGCGGAATGTCCCTCCCCTCTGCATTTTGATCACATAGCGCGTTCCTTCTCATTTTTGACGGTGGTTTTAGCGTTAGGTTGCTTTTCGACCTCTTTCTTTCGGTTTAATACCATCTGCTCCCAGTCATTTCGATTTTTTGACTTTCACAATGCCGGAGCCAACGCTTTACCGATAAACTCATTCAACGAACTCCCCCAGTTCTCGTTCTCCTCCTCCCGTTAGTTGGCTAGTTTTGCATAAACCAATAAGGTGTAGGGATGTTTCAACAAGAACGGCCAATTCGGCCCCTGAGGGACGTGATGACCCCAGTGCAGAACTCCCCCTTTCCCCTTTTTTTTTTCCCTCTGTTTTCAAGAAACACCCTTGGGATAGAAGAATTATTTGTTTAGGAGTGCATATTTCACCCTCAAACTGATAGTAATGGACTTTGTTCCCTCCAGCGCTCCTGACCCTCCTCCTGGCTCATTGAGGTTTCTCAGGAATGTGTTTATCATGCTAAAGGCTCTACTTCCGCACGACGGTTAGAGAAGGGGCCTAGGAGGCAAATGTTTTTACTCAAATCTCCCCCCTTTCTTTTTCTTGGGTCCGTGCACTTGTCTATATTAGGTTATCGCTCTATTCCCTTGTAGCAGTTTCGCGGAATTTTGATCTTGCCCCTTAAGAGCGACAGCGGAGACCTTTTTTCGCTTCTTTTTTTTCTCTTTCCTCTCATCCTTTTTTTGTTTTTGTTGAGTCTTCTCCTCCCCGTCTTCTCCTTTTATTTATTTAGAGAGTTGGCTAAAAGCTTTTCAGTTCCTTCGACTTTAAAACGAAATCTTGTTAGGCCCCTTAACAGAGCAGCAAGGGTAGCGTTTGAAACCAGGTGCCGACGATATCGCTCTCCCCTCTCCCCCTGACAGTTTGGAATGATCGACAAATTCTTCTTATCAAAAACCCGATCTCTCTTTTCGTCCGCCCTCACTTTGCGCGTTCGGTAACCCCTCATAAGCAATGAAACTTTTTTTTCTCGATTTTACGAGTTCTTACAACCCCACTATCGAGTCGCCAACCATGTTTAGCCCCTGGTAATGGGGGTGCCAAGATTGAAAAAACCTGCCTAAATTTTGCTTTCAAAGTTGCTTTATCTCCGTTCCCTTCTTGCCGGCAGACCCGTTTTTAATGACCTATACCCCTTAGGTTTTATAACTACAATACACGTCCTCGCGCTTAACGAGAAATGGGCGTGGTGATGTACTCTCCCGGAAGATTTCGGCCATTTTTTTTCCTTGGTCATCACTCCATATTGGATCATATTCTTTGGCAATACCGCGCTCCCAACGACTAGTAAGTTTACCCAGAACGCCTTAACCATAACAAACACCTTAAAAAATTTTATTCTCGACTTAGTTTTCTTTCTCCGGATATATCTTTTTGCCCCTGCCCTCCGTGCTCGGACCCCCAGCCAGAGGGGCTTGGTATTGAATGAGTTTCCACCTCCTGAAGACCCTTTTTCGCACTCCATGCGACTTGGTCGATAGTCCTCCTCTTCGCTAGAGTTTTCCCCGATTTTTCTCGAATTTTTTCGCAGGCGATCTCTACGGCATCCTGTATGATTTCCTGAGACGCCTCCCCATTCCCCTCAGCTTTTGATTATTAGAAACAGTTAGTTGTCTGGATAGTTTTCCTTGCATTCCAAATCGCCCCGAATTGATGGAGTTGATTCCTGTACTCTGGAGCGTAGCTCGAATTGTCTCCTGCCACTCCCCATCTTTATCCCTAACGGTCCAAAACTTTCGATTGTGGTGAGTTTGGTATGAAGAGGAGGATTGACATATCAGATCTTGCCTCCACGATTACTTTTGACCCCCGCACGACCACCATCCACCGAATCTCCCTTCACAAGAAGAAACAGACCCTCGGCAATCCCTTTCGTTAAGTCCCCCTCTTTTAATAGACAGATTCCCCTTGACGTGCTGACCGACCCTCGGTTCGTTTGATCCGTTTTCCTAGCAGCTCTTAATAGTAGCCCCATCGCGCGAAATTGCCGCCTGAAGGATTCTCAGCTGCAGAAGCTAAATTCTCACCTCCGTTGATCTGTAGAAGATAGGTGGTTGCAGCTGAAAACCAAGTCCTCCTTTTAAAATTCCGTTGCCTCCTTTCCCGGATAACTGGATGTTTTCCTTCCAAGGCTTTTTTATTTTTCCGAGGTCTTTAACGACCATACGAAGCCAAAGACGTACTTTTTTCTCGGCGGCTTGAAACGAGATTTTAGTCCCCCTTAAGCGTGTCCCCCAATCCTTTATTGCTTGGCCGATCATTCTGTCCCTCCGAGTTTGCATTGTCAGAAACCACTCCTTTTTTCAATAAATTCCCCAAAGAATGATGGGAAGATTATGTAGGGAAAGCTCTGATCATCATCAATTCTTGAGACCCTTGGCGCCAGCATCGCTCGCGCCGATCGCATCGCAGGTCACGAAGAAGTCCGATGAAAGGAATTTCTTTGACCTTTTCCTCTTGTGAGTTTACTACTCTCTGAACTCGTATTCTTGTTCATTTCTACAAGTTCTCTATCAGGTCCTGCCTTTTCGGAATCGCCCGGTCGCAACATGCGATATCTTAAGACTTACTCATTAGAGGTCCAGCTTATTCTCCCCGACACTTCCCTACCCCCTTGTAGTCTTCGAACACTTTCCCCCCCTGATCCTTTGCGATCCCGGTCGTGCCGATAGAAGCAGAGTTAGAGTTTTCCATAGCAGGGCGACTTTTTTATCTCTGTTCTTTCTTTTTTCCCACCTTTCGCAGCAGCCAGTTTGATTGCGAGTGCCCCACCAATTGTCCCAATGGATCCCCGACCCAGCAAAAATAGCAGACACATCTCGTCATAGGTCCTGTTTCTTTCCCTCCCCTCTTTTTACCTTTCTAACCGCCCGAGGAACCTCGATTCAGACTTACCTCTCTTTTTTAACAGGTACCAGATGCGCGCGCCAAAGCTGGCTTGCCGGACAATTATAGTGAGGACTTTTCTCTTTCGAGCAGGTACTTTTTTCCTTTTTTCCCAAACTTAGTTCCGGTAATTTCCAAAAGACTCCCTCTTTCCATGTTCCTGAGCTTCCCCGAAGCAAACCTGCCGTAAATCTTATTTTTCTTAATAATTTTTTTTGATCTTTCCTTAGCGGAAGGTTTGATTTTTTTAAATAGATCTCCCATGATTTGCCGCCTCGGGCCGGTTGAGTGTCCTTAATCAATCCCAATACGATTTGTCATCGGACCCCAGAGTCCCACTCTCACGTGAGGACTTCCCCCTTAGGAATGACAGTCAAGGCAGGCTTTCGGCGTAGCGCCCTTCCTGGTCCTGAATCCAGCGCAATCCTTTGACTCCCCTTTAGCCCCCCGGATGCCGACCCTTTTTTCAAATGCACAACTTTACAGTCCCCACACCCCCCTCCCTTTTCCATTATGACAGACACGGTGCTCCCTGGAGTGATGGTTGAGGGCTCCAGGTTTTGCTTCCCATGGGTTTTCTGACACTGAAGATATTCAGTTTTCCCGATGGCACTCCCCCCCCCCTCTATGAACCTCTCTACCTTCCCTTCCGAGTCTAAAATCTGAATGTCGGCATAAGAGCCGGATTTGAGGACCTTGCAGCTCTGCAACTAGAGTCACTTTTCTCCGGATTCGGGACATTTTAATCATGGACTCGACTTTTCCAAGTACGCCGACTGGTCTGAGTCCAAGAGACCACTTTTCGCCATCTGCGATTTTAATTTTTTAAATTGAAAAGGCCCCGTTTGCAAAGCCATCCGCGAAACTCAAAGTTGCGTCTCGCTGACACTTACCCCCTCGTTTTTCTTTTCACGTCTTCTAGGACCTTGATAGGATATTTTCCTGATGGATTTTTCTCCCCTCCTGGTTGAGATCTGACTATGCTCGCCGCGGGACTAGATCTATATCTCCCTCTGTGTTCCTGTGGTTCCTTCCTTTTGTTCTCGGGTACGACGTGAGGCCCCGACTGCCTCATATGCGCCATACAGCCAGGATTTTTAACTCCGGCCCCGCCCCCCGATTTTCCCGAAGCAGGCTTACCCAAGTTTTTCGACGGAGCTCGAGACCTCGGAAATAGCGAAGGACATTCACTCTATTTCCCGGCGCGAACAGTTTTACGTTACTATGTCGCACGCCCATCCTCTCTTTTACTTTAAACCACCCCGTTTAATTGCTCTGCACGCTCTGAATCCCTGAAGAATACTTCTCGAGGAATCTTTGGGTTCAGCTGAACGCTTGCGAGCACTAGCCTCCAGAGCGTGTTTCCCCCTTTAACTACTGGGCCCCTCATTTTCGCTGTGCACGGCCTTCGAATTTTTTTGGTGACGGAAGCATTTCTGTTCGGCGGTTTCTGGGAAGCTTGGTTCATTGGGTTTCTCTCTGTGTTTGCACTCCCAGCTCTTCCTATCAGAGTCCATTCTCTGCTCCTTTCAAACGACACATTAATTTGGCCCCCGTTCAGTTTTTTTTATACGCGCATAGTTGGTTCTTTTGCACCCCTTCATCGCGCTTGAATCTCCAAATACACGGCACTAACAGCAAAGGTTCCCGATTGTAGCTTCAGGTCTTCCCTTCCCCTGTCATTCTAGAAGATGAGGAGTCCTCTTTGGAAGTTTTACGCGCACCCCTCTAGCACGACTGGTTTTTATTTGACACACCCCACGCAGACACCCCCAGCTCCGAAAGAACAAGTGTATGAGTGTATCGCTGTTCCCCGTGCCTCGCGTGGAATACATATTCACCCGGTACATGGTCATTAGGTCCCTTTCTGAGTATAGCCTTTCCCCACTCGCATCTGGTTTTTTTCCGAGTCTTGCCACGAGCTTACCGGAACGATGAGAAAGAACCTCAGCTTCTCCCTTCGTCAAAGGCTTGTTTTAGGCAGTCGTTAGCTTAACGACTATCTGGTCTAGTACAACTACTCTTTGATACCGCCTTTATCTTACAATGCAAATGCCGAAAGCGTTTCCCCAGCTAACGCTACAGCACAGACATACACATTTTAGGATACTCTCTTGTTTTGCCCTCGTGTATGATTTGTGGTTGACTCCCCCCCCTCGGGTTGTAGAGGCTTCAGAAGCCCATGTAGGACCACCCCCTCATATCTTCGTATGAGCCCCCAGTTTTTCCCCTAAAGTTACCTCCGAGTTTTTGTTTTCCCCTTTCCCCCCTGGTGGCTACCTGCATATGGGGAGCGAGTGCTATATGCTTCCACTCCCAAATGATAATTTGGTCAGTTTTTCTTGAGGTTACCGCGAATTTAACAATAATCTCCTTCTTGGACATTAGCCCCCCTTTCCCGGAGGTGGTGTTCTCAAGGGCCTGGCATCATCCATCCGAAGCCTTGCCTACGAACTTCAGGTTTTTTTCTTCGACATTCCACTCGAGCATTTTTTCCTGGATTCAACGTTTTCCCCTTTGCTGAGTTACGTGCCTTCGCACTTTTCGTTCGCGAGCAGTAATCCGAACTGGTCTCTTATTAGAAGGCAGGAGTATCATGGAGATCTTTTAAGAAGGACTCGCAGAGTATCATATTGTTCCCCCCCCTGTTGTTGTGTTTTAGTATCTCTCCTCCCCCATCCTCTCCGTTTGTCCGCCTTCGATAGCGCCATATATCTCCGGCCAGGTCTGATAGAGAGACCAGTTCGATCTTCCGAACGAAACGAACGATTTGTCTCTCACTTCCCCCCCCCCCCCTGGAGCAGCCCTTGTTTAATGGACCAAAGGTTCACCTCCTCCGCTAGCCTCCTTTTCCCCCCCCTTTTTTTTAAGGGATTCGGCCGGCTTTCCTCTTTGATCGAAATACGAGGCCCTGCGCCACCCCACTCGCCGATGATTTGCTCCGCTTTCGAGGATCCGTCCGTTATTTGAACCATCCAAGAACCTTTGCACCCCCACTATAATTCTTCTGGTGAGCCATCGCACCTCCCCCCCTATGCGGCTAGCAACTTAGGGAGGCCAAGATTGCAAAAAAACGCTTAACCAATGATTCTAGAAATTTCAAATTTTCTTGGAAGGGCAGGCCATTTGTTAGTCTTCCTTCCACAGACAACCCTAGGGCCCCACTAATAAAAAATCTCGATTATCCTGAATGTGTCGTCTTTTCCTCCTTTTTAAGCTTTTTTGATTCACCCGTCCCCTACTCTTTTTCATCTTCCCGGGCACTCGCCGAAAATCTTCCGGTTCCAGTCCCCAAGACCTACTCCCCACCATAAGGCCCCTTTGAGGTTTCCTTTCTATTCTTCCCTCTCTTATCGGCCCAGTCCGCTCGATTCGTATAGCACACAAACCGAGGCTCTTGCGGGTTTCCAGGCGATATCCTTTCTTGACGCCAAAACGGGAAGTTTCAAGATCTTCATCGCTCCCGCGCGCGTTTGATGGAGAGGAGCTTGGCGAAGCGATCTCTAACCAGTTCTGCCAAGGTATGCGTTTCTCCTTTTTTTTCCCTGACGCTGCGACCCGTACTCCTGCACTAGCTTAGAACACACTGACAGTGCTGATGGTCGCCTGGCCGCTATCCCAAGAGTCTTCAGAGGGGTGCTGTGTCTCTGGCTATTTCCAGCGTTTTTTGGGCTTTAGCGCGCAGATAGTGCTAGCATTTCACTGCACTAGAATCGTGGTCGTGTGATTCATTTTTCCAGAGAATGTCTAGCCCCCGAAAGGAAGTTATTCCTTCCCCCCCCCCCCACCCCCCTTGCCTCTGCCCCGCACGCACCACAATGACACCTCTTCCCAAACCCCGAAACCGCCCCTCCTTCCGGCACCAGTGCACCTGTCATCTCCACGAGGATTCGAGAACTCATTGATCTGTCTTCCCTTCCAGTGGCGCCCTCATCTCCTTTTCCCTTTAGTTTCAACCCAATTCGCGTGCACATGATGCACTCCTCAGATTCTGCGTGCCTCCGTCGCAACTGAGAAACGACGTGAGTAGTAGTTTGAGTGCTGTCAGACCTCCCTCTTTCCCCACTTCCCTTGATTCCTCCACGGGAAACTTTGTCGTACTGAAAGCGATTGTGAGAGGTATTAATCCACTGGCGAGAGTATTTTCGCCAGGCCCCTTTCTTGAAAGCTGATTTGAGAGATAAAATTATTCACTTCTTGCTCCCCCCCCGTTCTTGATGCGAACGTCACTGAGTCGTTCGGACAGCCTTTCCCCGTACCCGCAGGAATTCAGGCCCCCAACGCATGTCTAGATGAGATTGCTTCCTACGATATCCCCTCCCCCCCCCCTAAGATCTTAAAGACAGCAAAAATCGAAATAGGGAATAAGACATCTCACAAGGCACGGAAACGTTTGCGCGAAGACGTGCGGGTCTTTTCTCCCTCTTGATTTTTAGATCAGGTCGAAGTATGAAGGGATTTTAAGTTAGTTCGATAGAACCTTTTTTTAATGCGCTGTTAGTTTCCCTGGTTCAACCCCCCCCCCCCCCCCCCCCCCCCCCCCCCCCCCCCCCCCCCCCCCCCCCCCCCCCCCCCCCCCCCCCCCCCCCCCGTCGATATACCCTTTATATGTTCCACCTTTCCTTTCCAGTCTTCTGACCCGTGCCTTTCAATCCGACGACGCGGGACCCGCTTCTTAAACTCTTTTCAAGGTCAGAGCTCCTTTCAGCGGACAGCTAGAAATTGAACTTGTCATTGCTCTTTTCTCCAGATTCATTATGGGCGCGCACAGCGGCGCGCGGTCTGCCACAACTATAGAAAACCCCCTTCGCTCCCTCCCATACCCTCATCCAAACTAGCGTTCGGTCATAGGACCGTTCGTGGAGTCTTTTTTGTTAAACAGATGCCCCCTCCCTCTAAAGATTTTTTTTCCTCCTTCCTTTTTGGCCGGAAGACTTACCAGGATTTGCGCGCTCCCGACCAGCTGCCTGCAAGGTTCGGGGAGGGAGGGGAAGTCGAAGCTCGCCGCCCCTTGTCCTGCGACCTGACAAAGGGGTGAATTGAAGGCACTCAAACGCTTCCCGCGGCCCTCTCCTTTTCGTCTCTCACACCCTTTTTAATCTCTTATTTCTCTAGTGGTTGTTGAGCTCTTGTTCCGTCTGCAGTTTTTTTGCGCATCTGCTACTCGCGCGTTACTCCGCTAGGGTTGGTTTGATTCTTTTTTAATTTTTTCACTCCCCTCCTCTTTGTCCGAGAGCGCCCTAACCGGAGACGTTTCGGATTCCTCTCCGAGACGCTTGCCCGCCTGTTGAGTAATAAATTTGGTTCTGCCGGCGGGAATTAAGTACTGCTCGTTAGAGGCGGGGCATGACCGGCCCCCAAATACCCACGAAAGTTTTCATATTTTCCAGCACCTCAGGTTTACCTCTTCGTGGTTGGGCGCAGCCCTGTTGCTAAAACGGGTTGCCGACCTGACCGGCCCGCTGCTTGCGCGAACAGTAGGACCCTCCAGGAAACCCCTACTTCCTCAGAGACTTCGGACACTTATGATCGAATCGCGACAGGGAATTCCCTTGACTCAAGAGTCCTCCCCCCCCTCGCTAAAGGCTTTCGAGTCTCTAGGTATTTTTAAGAGATCGGGACCCGAATGCGCAGTACAAAATGATTTTTAGAGATGTTTCAAAAGGCTATGCACTAACCTTCCCCATGAATTATATCGACCCTGATTGTAGAGTAAAAGCCGGCCGACCGTCAAGCCGATCTCGAAACCCCCCTAAAACCCAACCCCCAAATTCCTCTCTACCCATTTTCACATAACGTCTTTAGACGGAAGTATCTTTTGCAGACTCTGATTGATTAGCCGCCGCCGGCGTGGCTTGAGCCATTTCTTTGAATCTGATGAGAGCCTTTCCATGCGTCCCCTCTATTTTCAAAGAATGATTTTTCATGGCATTACTTCCCTTAGGGTCGGGGCATTAGTAGAAAGACCCCCAGGCGCACCTCACCCCCCCTCCCTTCCTTGTCCCATATTGAAGACTCTATACATCGCGGGAAACAGTACCGGCTAAATACCGGTTCGCTGCCGTTAAAGACCCCTTTCCCCCCCCCTTTCTCCTCCCTGGACCCCCCTTTGATATTCCGGACGCTTTTTTTCGAACCTTTGGAAGATGAGGCGTAGTTCAGCGAAACACACTCTAACAGACCCAGTAGTTTTCCTTGGAAAGCTGACCCGGCATCCGAGATCGGACTTAAGATGAACTTTCTAGCAACTCGTCCCCCACTCGCGCGTGCTTTCGGCCAATCCCGAAGGCAGTTCAGAGGTGAATTTTTGTGCCCCGGCATATCATTTTTCCCTGTCCTGGGTGATGGGGTCTGCGTGAATTGTTTTTTCTGTGGCGCAATCCATCCTATTCTTCCGTCGCCCATTATGATATGCGCCTCCACGACCCTCTCTATTTGCCGCTTCCTCGTTAATCTGGTTGCGTTTCAATGACTCTTCTGTTTAATATAAATCAATCACCACGGGCAACGCAAGCCCCAATTCGGCAAGCCGCTTGTGTCATAAGGAAGGAAGTTGTTTCGCGATAAGTTTTTTCGGCCCATTTTCGCCTTTTCGCTTCATCCTTCTCGCAGGAAAGTGGAGATTTTGTTAGGATATATTAGAGTCCGCGCCAAATCAGGCCGCGCGCGTCTCGAACGGGGCCTCGCGCACCAGTGCCATGTTTTTTTTTTTTTTTTCCTTCACGATCTCGACCAACCCCCCCCCTGACCACTCGATAGGGGCTTGGGGTTAAGCCGAACGAGCGACAGGGGCCGATAACTCGGGCACGCAATGCTCCCTGGTACCAAGCCAATTTTTGGATTTTTGTCCAGCGTTAGGTGATACCCTATCTGAGGCGAGGTCCCATCGATGCATCGAAGTTTCACCATGCCCAATGCTAAAGAGTACGCATAAAAGTAAGCACTTTGACTCCCACTCTCTGATACATCTAGTGAGGTGGTATGGAACCCACAGCAAGTTTTATTTTTGGCCTTGCGAACGCCCTGTCGGGCTTTAAGAGGAAGATCTGAGCCAACTTGCGATAACTTTTGCAAAATTCTTTTTCAGCGGGTTTCTTAAACTGAACACCGTGGCTAGCGCATGGTTCGCTCTCTGGTATTGATAACTCCCTCCCCAATTTGTTAAGTTATGGTAATTTGAGGTTCCTAATTTACGTGATACTCGTTGGACCTTCAATTCATCTGCTCTGTCTCTCTGGCCACCTGATTCGCTCAAAATGACCTTGAGAAGGAGCGCGTCTCTCGGCTTTGACCCTTTTCCTGAACAGTGGCGAAAGCGTGCCTTTCTCCTATTCGTTTCTTTCGGAGAATAAATTGGCTCGTTATCGCACCAAGGAGAGATCCTTCTGAAGGGAGACAGCTGATTACGCAAGGGCTCTTCCTTTCCTCATCCCCTTTGTTGTTTTTTTCTCTCTTAATGCGTCTTTCTGTCGCATGGACAGAAATCTCGGCAGCGAATAATTCCGCTTTCCCAGATATTACGACCCGAATAATAGGCGAAGGCCCAACCTTCTCAGCCCCTTGTAAGAGGTCCCCAGTGTGCAAGTTACTATCGCCTTAGCCCGGCTTTCCTTGATTTTGACATCGCGGAATGAGACTAGGAGTATTTTTCCTTCTCCTAACTTGTGCTCTTACCCGCTCCCCCATTTTGGTACAATCAGAACTGATTGAGGACGGAAGAAATCATGAAATATACACCCATAGCGGCAGAAAGTTTGTCCTGTTTATTCCACGATTCCAGCCCCCCCCCCCTGAACAATTTGCCCTCAGGCTAATCTTCCTCTTTTAGTGCGGAAGGCATTTGGTCTTTCCTTTTCCTTCCCAGCCTATAAACATTTGTCTAAATACGCCCTAGCGTCTCGCCCCTCCTCGGTGCTCGCGTACGCTTCTTCCCTGGGTTTTCAATTGGATACACGATTTTCCCTCTTCATTCCCTAGCGAAACTGAAGTCGGTACAAAACTGACTTACTACCCACCGGCGAAAAACGTTCTCGTATCGCAGGCCCTCTATCGGAAACCGCTCGTTTAAGTGATAGGCCACCAATGACAATCTTCTATTTCCGTTGTTGCTCGTCCTAGGCTGCCCCATCTCAGAACGACTCGTGACTTAGCTGAAGTTTAAGAGATAATTCTATTTCTTCTTATGATTTTTCTCAGTCCCAGATTTCTTCTCCACAAGACGCCAAGGTATGATGGCCGTCGATCCGCCTCCCCTTCCCCTCAGTGTGACGAGAAACAGTTCCAGTTTATTGATAGCATTAATTCTCCCCAATGAGGTCTCTCCTGAATGATTCTGCGGTATTACTTTTATTTTTCAAGATCTCCTTTCTAGCCGCCGCCTTCTCGACGGGTTACAAAGTCTTCTTTGATCTCGCCCCCCCTCTTAATTTCCTAGTCGACTGTAATGATCTGAATGAGAATCCCCCCCCATCCCTCCCACCCCATTTTACTCTCTACACCAGAACCCCCTCTTCCGTCCCCACCAGCACCCTCCTTCCTTTTCCTCAGACCCGACATTTGATCAAAGAAGATCCCCCTGTTACGACTGAGAGCCTTTTAGCTCCCCTCCCTGTTAATCCCGTTCAAACCCTTTCCCGAGCATGATAACTTCGTCTCGCGTGCCTTATGCTAAACTCCTTGTGAGGTTATTAGAAGATCGGGCGTGTGAGATGAAACCATCTCTTCCCTTCCCTTTTGCGATCCCTCAATTCCACCTTGTCACTTTAATGCCCAAAGCCCGATGCGGTCTTAACGGCCCGCGCCGCGACCGCCGGACTTCGCGGCGGCTATGAAACGGATGTCGAGCTAAATCTCCTTGATTTTCCCAATCTTTGCTTTCCCCTTAGAGATCCCAATGGCCCCCCGTTCGGCTGTTTCTACCCGACAACTCAGGAATCCACTTCAACCGCTGGCATCGAGCTCTTTTTTCCCCCCTCTTCTCCCAACAAGAAAGCGCCCGGACCTGTCTCCCCACTCCCCCAGCTCCCCACCGATAGAAGACCCATAACCTGAAAAGAATCATTCGTCGTCTACCTTCATTATTTTTGTAATGTTCTTCTGGTTGTTTTCATTGTACTGCTTTTTCTCCTGCGTAACTCCTTCTATACAGGCCCTGGAGATGTGATCCTCCTTCTCCACCTTTCCTCTAATCCCGTCAGGAGTACTGATAATTCTCTACCCAGTCCCCCTTTCGGACACTTTCCCCACCTTTTAACTCAGACTTCCAGAGCTGTCTTTGAGAAATGGTCTTTTTGATACGTCCACCCCTATGCTATGCCTCCGTCCAGAGCTTCCGCCCCCCCCCCCACCCAACCCCCCCCCCTTTCCCCTGGAGTTTTCCCTCTCTGTTTACCCCCCCCCCTGCGAACTTTCGCATCCCTCTTTTTTTAGTTCTTCACCCACTGGTGAGCCACACCTTTTTTTCGTCTTTTCCACCCACCTCGCCTCCCCCCCCTTCTTTCTGGCTCTTCCCCTTTTTTTTCTCAGTTTTCAGGCATGCACGCCTCAGCTCGTGCGAACTTCTTCCTGCCATAACTCCTTTTCTTTTGACCAATTTCTTGCCTACGTTCCTCCCCCTCCCGTGCCCTTGCAAGTCTCTGTAGGAAGTTCCGGCATTCGCGGTTTTGACTCCTGCCAAGTAGTCTTCCCTTTTTTTCATTTCCCTCCAACGCATCTAAGAGAGCAATCTTTGCTATCGAGTCCAGATGCAACCAATTTACAATACCCCCCATACTTTTTTTTTTGATGATCTCCTTACCCTACGTCTCAAATGCATATGACTCCGCCATATGGCCTCTAGGTAATTCGGTTAGGCCTTTCATAACCTATCAGATTTCCCTTCTTTGCCAAGCGTCAGTCCCTGCTGCTTCTTTTAAGTGAGGACTTTTCCTGAGAAGCTTGACGTTGGGCGCCAGCTGTCGTGCTCGCCATCATGGTCCCTTTGCAGACTGTTTTTATTATTCCTTCCGTCGTCGCGCGGCTGTATCGTTCTCTTTTTTACCTCCCAAAGTAAGACCCTTACGACCACCCCCTTTTTTTTTTTTTTGAGGCCGTGCTGTTTGGTGAGTCCGTGCCTCACACGGTTGCCGACGAATATCTTGTCCCTCTGCTGCGGAAGACAGAACGTTTACCAGATTCCTTCCGCCTGAGACTGTTCTTGCCATCGTTCAGAGAACTGGATCCTTCTCGACTTTCCTTGCGTCACGCCGCAAGGCTTTATGGCGGAAATTCGAAGTCATCTGGTATTCGCACTAATCCCCTGATTTTAGCAATTTTTCCAAAATGACGAAAACCGCCGGGGATTATATGCTTTAGCCCTTCGTCCCAAACGTTATGAAAGCCCGCAGATTCCTTCACACTTGACTGTCTCACTTTTCCCCCCTTCATATTTACTGTTAGTATCGGCCTTATAGAGAGGGATATTTGCTTAGCGGATAGTCTCGCTCAAGGGAACGAGATTCCTCCTCCCGAATTCCTTTTGTGTAATGGAACCTAGTGTTTTTAGGGTCCCCAGCCTAGGATTACTTCCTCCCCAGATGCGACTTTTCCAGTTTCTTTGGGTTACCAATAAGGTCAGTCTTTCTCATCTCCCCCCAATCGTGATTCAAACCGAAAGGAAGGAGGATCAGGACGTTTTGTTCCAACTGCACCGATAGTCCCTTCATCTGTATCCCCTTCTTTTACCCTTCCGTGGTCCGA
>Ga0179591_1296987_pt1 | contig 18009 bp, 26 predicted proteins | sample CZOMad2_1_08_16f_FD_182891 | JGI IMG/M metagenome (GOLD analysis project Ga0179591, IMG submission 182891) | Vadose zone soil fungal communities from Angelo Coast Range Reserve, California, USA - CZOMad2_1_08_16fungal (PacBio error correction) | ecosystem: Environmental > Terrestrial > Soil >... | reverse complement strand
TCCTCGGCCAGGACGCCCTTCCCTTGGTTTCGTGGTCCCCTTTTTTTTTTCTTGCATCTTCCCCCCGGTTGGCCCGTTCGAGCGGCTGTTCTTCCCTGGGGCTTGAAACACATTTTTTGTTAGGGGGAAGTTGCCCCTGCTCGAGCAAGGTTTTTTTTTCCTTCGCTGCAGGGCACCTTCTTTTTTTTTTTTTTTTTTTTTTTTTTTATTTTAACAAGGCCGGGGCCGCTTTTCCGAGGATTAAAGGGCCAGTTTTTTCCCGCAGAGGAAATAAGCGTGTTCCTCCCTTTTCTTGATACCCTTGGACCCTTTTTGTAGACCCCCCTCCAGGGAGGGTAGGAAGCCTCTTCATTGTTTTTTCTTGTCCCTTTTTTTTCTTCTTATACTGATGAACGTCCTCAAAGGAGTTCTTTTGTTATAGGGGAACCTCTTCCCCTGTCCCGCTGGCGCGATCTTTTCGTTACTCCCCTTTCCAGGCGATTAAGGCTGCCCCTATGGTTCCCTCCCCTTTCGGCTCACTCTTTCTTTGCTCCGCTCTTTGCTATCCATTTTCGGGCAGATTCGTGGTTCCTTTTTTTCTTCGCAATTCGGTTCACGCGGGCATTTCTTTTTTTTTCCCCGAGCAGCTCCGGGGCCCTCACCATCGCCGAGTTCTTTTTTTTCTCCTGGGGTGGGGGTTCTTCCTCAAATTCTAGTGGTCGGCCCGTCTTCTGAGCGGTCCTGGGTCTTTTGGGCGGATCTAGTAGTTCTTCCCCTTTTCCCCGGCCATGGCTTGGTGACCTTTTTTTTTTTTTCCTGGTCTGACACGCCGGGTCTCTCGGCGGCCACGCGGACACTTTTCTCCCCTCGGGGCACAGACCCCTTTTTCCTTCCATCTTTCCATTTGCTTTTCTCCCAGGTCAGGGTCTTCTGGGCGGGACGTGCCCTTTTTCGAGGAAGTGCCTTCTCCCCTTTTTTTCCCCCTCGGCTTTGTCTACGTTCAGCTTTTTCAGGGGAACCCTTTTTTTTCCTCTATGGTTATTCCCGGAAGAATCTTCTGACATCTTTTTCCTTTAACCTCGGCACTTTTTAAATGAAACCTGGCTAGGAGGTCTCTCCCCCCCCTTAACTTTTTTCCCTTTCCCATTTTTTCCCCGGGAGATAGTCTCAATTCCGTTAATTTAAGCTCCAAAATGGAGGCTTTTTAAGCTACCCACCCCATCCCTCCCCTACCGTTTGCGGGTCGAAAAGCTTCCTATTTTTAATACTTCCCCTTTTTTTGTTGAGTCCGAGCCGCTGGGTCTCTAACACTGCCTTTTTTCTTCTAAAAAATAAGTTTTCTTACCCCTTTGGCCCAGTTCCCCTTTTCTGAGATCATGGAGGCCAGGACAAGTCTTTCGAGGCCATCCAATTTCCTTTTTAAGTTAAGACTCCAGGAAACCGTTTTTCCCAAAGAAAAGTCTTCGATGATTTCTCCCATTTGATTTTAAGGGGCTACCCCCTCCCCTCCCGTTGCCCTGGTGCCTTCCACGGATTTTAAAGGTCAAGAACTCACGAACCTTCTGTTGCTGCTTTAATCCCTTAAATTACAGCCCCCCCTTTTCTTTGCAGCAGGTTTTCCGAAAGAGGGTGCCCCCTTTCTTCAGCCGCTTTTCTTCAAGTTTTCCCCGACGGACAGCTTTTTTTTTTCCCGTCAGGAAGCCCTTTTGAGGTATGGTTTTGTAAAAGGTTCCCCCCCCTTTTTTTTTCCCCCCAGGCTTTCCCCGGCCCTTCTTTTTTCTTAGCTGCAGGTTTCCGACTTGGTCGCCCTGTCCAACTTTTGCTTCTTAGCCGGGGCTTTCACGGAACACTATCGGCCGGTCTCCCCCTTTGGTCAGCCTCTTTTTCTGGCCGAACTAATTTCCTTCGAGACTCTCCCGACAACAGGGGCCTCTTTTCCCGCTCCAGGTAGGCCCCCCCACGAAGCGGGGAACTCCTCAAGAGGGATGATTCCCCCCCCCCCCCCCCCCTCCCCTATGGTGGGGACCGTTTTTTTTCCCCCCCAACCCTCCCCCGCATCGTACTTCTCTACCCGGGATTTATCCCAGGGTTCCGGCCCCCCCCCTCTCTCTTTTTCCAGTTGCTCTTGAGCACCACACCCCTTTTCATTCATGTGTAAATTTTCGAGAATCACCCAAAGGAGTCCTTCCGACGGCCCCACGAGGCTGGTAGCACAAGACCGACTGTTTGGCTCCCCCTTGCATGTTCCAGCTGACTCGCCTCCGGGAGTTGGCTTCTTAACTCTTTTGCAGGTCCAGGACCCGTTGAGAGGTTTCCGTTCCTATCATTATGCCCCTTTTCAAAGACCACCATTTTCTCTTGCGACAAAATACCGTCCTCTTTTTTTTCGTTCCCCCTTCGTCTAGTTTTGCCATGCAACCTGTTCCCTCTAGATCCACGAGGTACGGGATCCAGCGTCGCTTCCCCCGCCTTTTTTAGGCTAGGTTTTCCAGATGGTTAACGCTTTTACCACTTTTTCTTCCCTTTGCAGCGGCATTGGTTCCTTTCTCGACGCCTTTTTTGAAGGGAAGAACCCCTCTTCCAAGGTCCCTTTTTCTTTCTTGGTTTTCTTTTTGCACGAAACATGTTTTTCCCCAGTTATTTGGCCTGACTACCACTTTTCAACGATTCCTTTCCAGTAGCTTGTTTTTCTCCCCTAACCATTCCCCCTTTTTCCGGTTAGTCTTTTTTTTTTCAAGCAGCGTTAGTGCATTTTTTCAAGAAAAAGGAGAGAACTTTTCCCCTCCCCCTTTTTGAAAGCGCTTTCCAGTGTCCCCTCCTTGGTGTTTTTTTTTCGCGGGATGGAAAGCCCCCCTTTGTAGGCAAAGGGGTCCTTTCACACCCCGAACGTGTCCCCCCAGAGCACACAGCCCCTTCTGGAAGCTCCTCTTTCCACGTCGAGGGCAGCGTCTTTGATATAAGTTCACTTTCGTCACACCCCACCCCTTTCTCCCTTTCCCCCCCCGAGAGGCCGTTTCTCGTTCCTCCCTCCCCCAGAAATCCAGCCAAGCCCCCCCCCGTGCCGCCGGGGTCTTCCCCGGAGGGGTCCTTCCGGGCTTTTTTTTCGGCGGCGCTGCCTTCCCCCAGGTTTTTTTCCCTACTTTCCCCTCCTGCCCCCCCAGGTGACTTCGGCGCAGGGGAAGGCTCCCGCTCGCTTGCGTTTTCCCTTCCCCCGAACGAGACGATAACTTTTTTGCGGAACCTTTACCCGCACCCCTTTTTTAAGTGTCTCTCCAGGAGCGGAGGCCGGCGCGGCCTTTTTCGGCCGGTACCCTTTTCTCCCCCTTTCCCGGAGAGCACCGGCCCCGGCAGGACAAGGCTAGACACATTTTCCTGCGAGGTTACCTTCGGCCCCCTCCCACAACCCCGCCGCGTTCCCTTTCAGTTAGAGATGGTTCTTCCGTTTTGGGCAGCTCAACCCTTTTTTAAAGGCTGCGCGCCGGTTCCTCGATTATGGAAAATTCGTCGGTATTTTCAAAAGGTCCCATGCAGGTGGATTGTGTCCCACCCCTTTTCCGACGAGGGAACCGTCTTTTTTGAGAACAGGTCCCCGGCAAAGACTCCTTCCCCATGTTTCGGCCTTTCCCCCTCGGCAGGCCTTTTTGAACCAGCGTCCTTTTCGCCGCCCCCCCCCCCCTCTGGTAGGATGCTGGTTTTGGCAGCAGCGCGGAGGGCAAGTGTTCCTTTTTCCTTCTTTCTTCTGAACGGCCCAATCCGTCTTTTTCCCCCCGGACCTTTTTTACCGCGGTGGCCCTCCCCTTCCCAGCAACCGGGAGCCCCCCCCTTTCCTTTTTTTCCCGAGGGGCTTTGACCTTCCGTCGTCGATCGGACGTGTTTTTTGGACAGCAGGCAGCCAGCCTTTTTCTTTCCCATTGACAAAGGGATTTTTTTTTTTTATTCTTTTGGTTCCGCACCCTTGGCTCACCACCTTAGCGTTGGGTCCCCTAGAACCCTCCAGGGATAGTACTTTTTTTCCGCACGACCTTTTTCTTTTCCGGGCAGGTTACCTTTGGCGGGTGTCCCCTTATCCCAGACAAGGGGGACCCCCCCCCCCTTTAGGGCAGCTCCCTTTTTTTTTTCTTTCCGGGGCTGCGGTTTTCTCCCGCCTCGGGGGCATCAGTCTTGGACCTTTCCCCCCCTGAAGGCGGACAATGTCCCCCCTCTTTATTCTGTGTCTTCGTGGTTTCTTTCTTTTCAGCGCACCCCGCCGCCCTTGGTGTAAACCGAGATCTTCTCCCTTGGGAGGGGGACGCCATTGTTTTCCCCCCCTTGTCCGGGGCTTTCCCTCGTTTGGAACCCTTCATTCTTGCACGCGGAGAACTTTTTTTTTTCTCTAAATCGTTCGTTTTTCCTTTATTCCCCCCCTTTTTGCCCATCTCGTACCTCCATCTTGTTGTTTTCCTCAGGACGAGATGGGCCGTGTCTCCCGTTTGTCGCCGTCCCCCCCTCATTCGATTTTTTCAGGCTGCAGGGTTGCTTTTTTTTTTTTTTCTGGACGAAAGCGTGATGATGAAGGTTCCCCTTTAAGCGAGGGGCTCTTTTTCTATGCCTTGCGGTTCCCCCCCAGTACGGTTCCTGGTGGACACCTCGGTGAGTTTTTTTTGCGCTGGGCCGCGGGAGCCCCCTACCCAGCCTGCAGGGCTGTTTCCTTTTTCTTGACCGTTCTGACCTCCCACCTCTTTTTGGGGGATAGCTTTGGGACGTAGACCCCGGTGATTTCTGAAACGACCCTTTTTTTTCTTTTTCCAGCGGCGCCTCCCTCCCCCCCGGCGGGACCGCTTCCCAAAGTTACAGCGAAGAGTTTCTCCCCCGAGAGGTGGTGCTTGGTCGTGCCCTTCCCCTTCCGGATGGCAATTTTTCTCCAGACGAGTTTTTTTTTTTTTCCCCCAGAGGCTGACGGATAACGTCCTTTCTCTCCAGCCTAGTTCACCGCTTCTTTCCTGGCGTACCGGGTGGCGGTGCTTTTCCTTTCCCTTCGCCAACTTCCCCCGTTGTTCTTCTTCGGGCGTGCCGCTCGTTTGCTCACGACCGTGGTTTTGCAAAGCAGATTTTTGATCTTCGACCCTCCCCCAGATCAAAGAATGAACGGTTCGCGAGGCCGGCCTGCCCGAGGGCTTTTTCCCTGATTACTGGGCGCCCCCTTTTCTTTTTCCTGGGCGTCCTGTCGTTTCCTTCCTTTTGCCTGGGCGCACCGGGTCCCACCTTCTTCGAGCGCTAAGTGCCGGGCTGTTTTATGGCAATTTTTTGTCACCGGTCGTGTTGCCCCCCCCATGACGGGGCGGGCTCCTTCCATGGAACGACGGCCGGTGCTTTCCGAAGGCGAAAGACTTTTTTTTTAGATTTTTGGCTGTGTTTTTTTTTTTTGAAGGGATGTCTTATAGTAGGAACTTTTTCCCAGGGAGAGTCCTCCTACAAGTAACTTTCCAAACCCTTCCACTTGAGGCACCTCTAGGAGGGAAGGACCTCTACGAATTCCTGAGTGCCTCCTTAGAACCAGTTCGGGGGTGAGACCAGTTCGAGGCAGGGGCCCGTTTTTTTCTCAGAGGGGCGCGACACCTTTTTTCGAAGAGGACCTCCTTTTTTTTCAATTTTTTTCCCCCATGGGACCGGTGGTTTTGAGGGAATTGGGCATTTCCCCTGGGAGGAGAGGTTTTTTACCCTACGTTGTCTCGTCTTTCCGACAGGGATTTTTCCTTCTAGAAAGGGACCTTTTGAAGGCGATTCCCTTCCCTTTCCCTTTGGTGGCTTCCCCAGGGGCCTTTCCCCTTTTTTTCTTGGAATTGCCCTTCCTCCCCTCAGCCGCGGCAAAAAAGCTTTCTTTTTGATCAGGCGGCAAGCGTCTTTTCCTTTTTTTCCTTCCCTTTCGGCCGTTTCTTGTGTGACCCCTTTCTTTCGGCCAGGCCACTCGGACCGGATCCCCCCCCTGACATGTGAATGGGTAGTCCCCCCCCACGAAGGCGAGGCCCCCTTTCTGCAGGCCTCCCATGGCCCGGTCCTTTTTTTTCCACCCCCGTGCACGGGCCCTGGAGAAGGAGTTTCTCCCCGCAGGGATAGATTTCCCCCCCTTCTGACAACCATTCTTCTTTCATGGAGGAATTACTTTTTTTTTTACAACAGAAGGGCCGCTTTTAAGGGCCCTTTTCTTCCTCAGAGGCCCCCTACACTAGGTCTTCTTTTTCTCTTGTTACCGGTGCTGCAGACCCGAAGATGGGAGAACTTCTACGGAGGACTTTTTTTAGCTTGGTCCTCTCCTTTTTGGTCATTTATGTCTTTTTTCTTGGGGAGACTGATTCTCTCACCCCCCCTCAAGGATAGGGGCTAGGGTTTTTTTACGGCCGACCCCCCGGCTGGGGAGTCATTTTCCAGGTTCAAGGACCCCCTTCTGCTCCGTCCTCCCTTCTTTTTTTTGTTCTCTTTTTTCAAAACGAGGTTTTTTCAATTCCCAGGGATTCTTTTCGCGCGTAGTTCCCCTCGTCGCAATTCCGGCACGACGCCCCCGACGCCGTTTTTCAGTTTTTCCCCTAGAAGTAGTTTCCAAAATAGCATCCCTTTCCCTAGGAGTTTTCTCCCCTTCAACTTTCGCCTTTCTTCGCGTGTGGTGGGCCCCTGCGTCGGCAACAGTTTTTCTTTTTTTTCCCCCCGAGTGAAACCCTAAGTTCTTTCCGATCTTCAAGTACCGGCTTTTTTTTTCCCACCGGCTGCGCGGCCTTTTTCTTTGTGGGGTTACGTCTCCTCCCTTCCCCCGGGTCCGCGGCCCGACTTTCTTCCCCCAGCCTGGGCATTCCTTGGTTTTTCCAGAAACAGACTTTTCTGCGGGCACGATTTTTTTTTTTTACGGGTGTCGCTGGTCTTCTTTTCCCCAGCGGGGGTTCTGGCGAGCTGTTCCCTCCCTTCCAAGCTGGGACGCCCTTCCTTTCTGGAACTTCCCTTCCCGTCTCTACCGCTCGTGTCCGAGTTTGAAGGCCATTCTTTTCGCCGGCAGGCTTTTTCCTTTTTCATCCCTTTGCTTTTCCCTTTGGGAGAATAGTCTCATTTTTTTTTCCTTGCGTTCCTTAGCCAGCTTTTTTTCCCAGGCAGGGGGAACCTCTTTCTTAAGCAAAGTCTTATTGGCCCCTTTTTTTCCCAGCGGATAATGTTCTTCCTAAGTTGTTTGTGTTGATTAATATGATAAGTTTTCTTCTCCAGCAAACGTTACCCCTTCCTAAGGAGAGGACAGTCCCCCCTTCTGAGCTTGTGTGGGAAGTCTCAGTTATTCTCCTTCTTTTACGTTCTTCCCAGGTGGTTTTTTTTTTTGGAAGGGAGGAACCCCGGAAGATTTCCCTGTTTTTTGTGGTAAAAGCGGAACGTCTCAGAGATATGGGTTTCTTGAAGTTACCAGATTTGACCTTACAAGGGGGGGGTCCCTTTTAAGAAGGGGTTTTTCTTGAACCCCTTTTCTTCTTTTGTTCCAGGATTTCCAAGGAAGAGACCGGGAAGAGTGCCCTTTTTTCTTAGGTCTTTTCTGTTTTTAATTTTTTACCCCCTACCCCTGGTAATAGGGAATAATTGAAAAGGATGTTTTTCCAGTTTTTTCTCCTCTCCCTTTGGGTACTTCGGGGTAGACGTTTCCCCGGAGGGACGCCCCTTTTTCTGCCCGGCTTTTTCCCACCAGCTCATCGGGGCTCGGGTCCTCCCCTCCTCATGGGCTGTTCCTCGTTTTATGGCTGAAGTGTTTCTCCTACAAAATAGGAGAAGCCCCCAGTTTTTGCTACCATTTCCCTTTTCTTTTTGTCACCTAGGAAGAAGGTTCCGGGGAAAAAGCTTGTGAAGTATTTTTGATGTGATTTCCCCCTCTCGATTTTTAGGTCCCCCCGGTGGACACCCCCTTCCTCTCGTCGGCGGCGCCCTGACCTTCAGGAGGGCGTTTTCGTTTTTTTTCACGATATGCTCGGGTTTTTTATCTGACGAGACATCAAGGTCTCTCATGCCTTTCAAGAGTTTTCCCTCTGGTTTTCTCTCTGCTTGAGCGCAGTCCCCGACAGCTGGCCCTCCCAAGAGATCCCCCTCCTTTCGACTCCCCAGAGGAAGAGGCCTTTACAAAAGGACAGAAACAGCCTTTGAGAGGGGCCTCATGTTCGGAGAGAAAGTCGATGGACAGTCCTTTAACAGACCAAGGAAATTAAGAAGAAATTTTAACTTAGCTGCCCCCAACCCAAATTTCCTGCAGTCCCGACCTTTTTCTAGTCTGCCCCCTGGATTCGAGTTTTTTCAAAAAAATTGCTCTTCTCGGTATCCTGCGGCCTTTTGCGCGGCTTGCCAGTAGTCGTTCTCCCTTCGGGCCCTCTTTTCGATCCGGCACGGTTGGACACTTGGTAAGGTTCTTTCCTCGCCGTCTGTCTTCCTTTTTTCGAACGACTTTGTGGTTAAGGGACCGGGGGTGCATCCCCCCCTTGATCTCCTGTCCTTTCCCCCCTCTCCCAGGGGCGGAGGGAACGATGGATCCCCTACGTGTGACCCCTTCTCCCTCCCCTTTTGAATCTTTCGTCTTAAGAGGGACAAGGGCCACTTGAGGTAAGGTTCCTCAAAAGGAGGGAACCTTTTCCCTCCGCTTTTGGCTGATTTTCCCCCGATGGATTGAAGAGGGCTGGCCCCTTTCCCCTTTGTGAAATTTGGAAGGTTTTTTCCCTTCACCAGTTTCCTTTGGCCCCCCCCAGACAGGGGCTACTCTTCTCGCTTTTTTCCAGTCCCGGGGCCTTTCTTATCAGGTATCCCCTTAGGAAGTTTCCACTTCTCGCCGTTTTTTTTTCCGCCAGCTGCAAAGACCTTTTTCCGAAAAACAAACGGTTGAAGCCGTTTTTTCATTTCTTGCCGGCGGGATCGTTCGGCTGCGGGGGTATGCCACCTTTCCTTTTTCCCTCCCCCTCCAAACCCACGTGGCCTTCTTTTTTTTTTTGCTACGAAGGGAGTCTCCTGCATGAGGGGAGGGATTCTCCCCGCCGAGGGGACGACCCTTCGTTTTTTTCCTAAGTAGGGGGCGTTTTTTGGGTAAGGGTAGGCGGTTTCTTTTTTCTTTTTCCGCGGGCTGCCTCCTCCCTTTTGTGCTCTTTCCAGGCAGGGCCAGCTCTTTTTTCCGTAGTAGTCGCTTTCCTTACACCACCCCCCCCCGCAGCTTCCCCCCGTTTCACGAGTGGGTCTGTTTGGCAGGCGAACCCCCTTATGGGGGAGAGCAGTTTTTCCTTTTCGATTCTTCCATCCTCGATCCCTCTCCATAGCGGCTAGCGGGTCATGGGGTGGACAGGGCAAAGGGGCTTCCCCCACTGAGGAAAAGAGGGCGTTTTTTTCAAGGGCCAACTCCTTTGCAGAGAAGGTTCTTCCAGGTTAAAACTCTCCTTTCTGCAACGCGGCGCTGTCACCCTTTTTTTTTTTCGATGGAGCCTACTGGGTCTTCAAGAGCAGCTCCTGCTTCCGGTTAGCAGCCCTTTTACGCCAGATTCTCAAAGAACGGGTGGGAAGTTGGGTTTTTTCAAGAGGGTGAAACATCCCCCTTTTCGGCCGGCTTTCTCCGCAACTCCTCTTGGTTTTGAACGATTCGTTAGATCCGGACAGTTGTTTCGCTTCAGAACCTGCTCTTTTCCTTCCATTGCATTATGTCCCCTTTTTCTTTTTTTGGCGTCACAGTCTTGCACCGGATAAGCTATCTTACGGGCAGAAACTCGTTTTTGGTTACGTTCTTTAACTGCGGGCCGAGCTTCCTTAAAGGGTAGGTATAACATTTCTCCGACGGCGGCCGGCGGGCTTTCCCTCGGGCCTCCGCGGTTTTTCCCCCACGGCCAGGCAAGGGCGTGCCTTTCTGACGTAGGGCAGTTCTGAGCGCCTCGAACCGTTCCCCTTCCTTGGCCCACCCTATCAACGAGATAGGAGGTTCCCGCAGGGGCATACCGCCACATACCAGGTTTCTGGGGAACTGAAATCTGTTTTTTCGCATTCAACCGATGCGGGAGGCGACCTCCCCGGGCGGAATCGTCCTCCCCCCTGGTCTTCCCTTTTCGATTTCCCCTTCTTTTCTCTATTTTCCTCCTACTACGTTCTATGCCGAGCTGCGTCGACATATGATATCCTCCTGAGTTAAGAAGGGGGGGGACTCTTTTTTTTCTCCGGCGGTTTTTCGCGGTCCCCTCTTATTCCCGTCGCTGGGTGAGGGGTCCGGCCCCCTTTTCTTTCTGAGGCCTCCAACAGGTAGTGGTCTCGCTCCCCCTCGTGGGGTGGACTTTTTTCCGTCTGGCGGTTGTCGGCCCCCCTCCCCCTTCTTTTCGGGCTGGACATTTTTTTTTTTTTTCCGGGGGGACGTGACTTCTTTGGCCCGAGGCGGTTCTCCCTTTTCCTCCCCCTCCTTTTTCCGTCTCTTTTTTTCTTTTAGACCGACCCGGTACCCTGGTCCCTTTTTTTTCCGCCAGGGAACTTTCCCTTCGAACCCGCGTTCGGTTCTTCCCCTTACGAGCTGATCCCTCGGTCCTTTTTTTTTTTTTTGTGCTGGCGCCCGGATTCCAACTTTTCCCTGGCCTTCTAAGAGGCGGCGGCTTTTCCGGATGCGGTTTTATTTTTCCTCGATCCCTCTTCTCTTGCCTGGCCAGGACAGCCGGCTCCCCTCGGGCACCGCCGTCTTTTCTAGAGGCAGATGAATCTTTTCCCTTTCTCACCCTCCCTCCGGCCCTTTGATTTTTTTCCCAAAACCCAGGCCCTTCTTTTTCAGCTGTACGGCCTCGCGAGGCAGGTCTTTTTTCTTTTCGCTTGGCCGTCCCTTCTGGCATGCCAGACTGGGCGTTTCCGTAGGGCGGCGCACTGGGCACCGGTCCCCCCCCCCTCCTTTCCGCGAGCCGCTTCTTTCAGGGGGCTTTTCCCCCCTGGACGGGCGCCCCGGCGCGCAAGTTTTAGGCCTGAAAGGACAGGCGGCGGTTCCCTGGAAATGGAAAGAACGCTTTTTTCTACGGCGACTACTCAGTTTTTTGGCCGGGCCGGGCTTTTGATAGAAGAGGGACTTTTCCCCCCGAAGAGGAAAGGAGTACCTGCTCAGACCACGCCCTTTTCCCCAGCCCGACCTGATAGTCTCGTCTGTTCCCTTCAAATGGAAGATAGAATTCCCTCTCAACAGGGTAGTGACTTCTTTTCCTACAGGCCCCTTTTTTTTTTTTTTTTCCGACACGCCCGGGAGAAAACGACCCCCCAGGATGAACAGGGCCCCCCTTTTTCCCGTTGTTGCTGCTTCTTTCTGCGGGGCGGATCGCGGCCGTTGTGCTCGACGAGGCTTTCTGCCTTCTTTTTTCCTGCCCCTTTCCCTTTCCCCGCGCTCCGGGGCACTTCGATTCAAAGCCCCATTAATATTTCGGTTTTTTCCCTTTTTCACCCGCGGGCGTGTGGTGCTTTTTTTCCCCAGGGGATCGACGGACAAACATCCGCGGATGGAACACGGCGCCCTCGACGTGGGTCTTTTCCCTGACTTTCATGTTTTTTCCCTCTGCCCCCTCTGCCCGGGACGAACCTCCTTTGGTCAACAACTCATCGTATACGACATGGAGTTGTTTTCCCCTTTTAGAGCGTTTTTTCGGTCCCCTTTTTTTTCTTTTCTTAACCACATGGCCGGCCGCTCTCTTCGGCGCGATCCCCCTGACCAAGGACGCTGCCATTTTTTTTTGCTGACTTTGCGGACCAGGCCGGGGTTGCAAACGAGATACGGGCCCTTTTTTTCCGCCCTTCTTTCTAGCTTACGTTCACCCCCTTTTTTACCAGGGGGATAGCGCAGTTTTCCGGTCAGGGCGGCTTAGAATTTTCATGGTGTTTTTTTTTTTGTCCTTTTTCCTTTTTTCCTGAGATGACCCAAAAGCGTTCCCCTGATGGGGATCTGTTCCTCCAACTCCTAGTAATCTTCCTTTTCTTGGGGGGGAAATGTAGGCGCTTTTCCAGATGGTCAACCCTTTTTTCCCTTTTCCTGGAAACTATGTCCCCGGTTTTTCCCTTTCCGCGGCTGCTTATCCTTTGTGCTCGGCGCCGATCCTTAGGGCCGCGTCTTTTCCTTTCTTCGGGTGGTTGGTTCCCCCTCGCGAGTTCGTGATCACTTTTCTCCAAGCGGGTTCAAGGGCTCCAGGTTTCCCCTTTTGTAGCGTTTTTTTTTACCCCTTCCTTTTCCTTTTTTCCTTTTCGACCAAAACAGGCCATAGTAGGCAATAAAACGAGTTGGATGGAGAAACCGTCTTCCCCCTTTTTTTCTTTTTTTTAGGTTCCCTTTCCAAAGGCTGCGAGGAGGCTTCGTGAGTGGCCATAGGGAACAGACACCCCCCCCTGCCAGTCCTTCTGTTACAGCCTTTTTCCTTTTTACAGGTCCTTCTTTTAAAGAAGGAATGGGCTTCCCGGGAAGGTGTAGTTTTTTCCTTCTGAGTCCCGGTCGACCTTTTCTCCCAGCGGCCCCGCGTTCGATTGCAAGGCTGGGACCGCCTTTTTTGATGGTTTTTAACGCTTCCTCTTTGCAGCACCAGCCCAGATAGTTCCGAGTTCCCTTTTAAAGCACGTGCACCTGCTTTTTTTTTTTTTTTTGTTTTACCTCTTTTTCTGCCCCGGTCTATTTTCTAGTCTAAATGAGACTTCCTTCCCCCAGCGAAGGGACACACCTTCTTCCCCCCGGGGGCTTTCCTCCTTCCCTCAATTATTCGCCCGTTTTCCGGCCCAGGGCGGACTTTTACTCCTCCCGTTGTTTTTTTTGATCCCCTTCCTGCCCGGACCGAAAGAAACCTGAGAATTTTTTTTTAAAGGTGTTTTTTTGTTGGGTGGTTTTTGTTTTTTGAGTTTTTTTGCTCTTTTTGGGAGTGTATGTGGCCGTGCCTCTGGTGTTTCCAATGATTTAAGTTTTACAGTATCAGTCCCCCCACCGAATAGTTTACTAAAGGCTGCGGTTTTACACAGGGAAGGAGGCCACAAGGAAGGACCCTTCCCCGGTCTCAGGAAGGCGAATTTTCTTTGCTATTTTTTTCCTTTTGAAAAAACTCCGGCTGGACTGGATAGGGTTTTGCTGCCGTCCAGCAGCCCTAAAAGGGGCTTTCCATCCTGCATCCTTTTTCTTCGGGGTGGGAAAAGTCTTTTGTCCGCCCCGCCTTTTTTCCCAGGGTTCCCCTCCTGACTCTGACACCGTCCGGCACTCCCCAAGGCGGCGCTTCCCCTTTGAAGAAACCTTCATTAAATAGGGACTTCCCCAGCATTTCCCCCCCTGCCCCAGGTTATAGCTTTCGGGGTTGCCAGATTGAAACACAACCTTTCCTTTTTGCCAGCCGAAGGGGCTTTTTTTTCCTCCCTACTTGAAGATCTTTTTCGACAGTTTGCAAGGGTTACATAGGTTTATGGGTATCTTCGATCGGGTTTTCACCCCTTTTTCTCCTCTCCTTTTCACCGACACGTCTCTCCCCAACTCGAACGATCCCCTCTTGATTGAAGACTCTTATTCCCTTCCCCCTTCCAACTCTGGCGATTTCTCCCCCCAGGAGCTGCTCTCCCTGAGGCGGGGGCCAGACAACTAAGGAGGACCTCTCTCCCCGAGTGAGCCCATCTTTTTTTTTCTCCTGTGAAGCAAACATCTTAGGGTTTTGCTCCCTCCCCCCCCTCCCCAATAAAGGGTGTAAGACCCTCAATCCCTTCCTCTTTTCTGTGACCTGAAAAGATTGCCCAATTTTTCCCCCTGGTCCTTTTTGTTTTTTGGGACCAGATGGCCCTCTTTTTTTTATTGAAGACCAAGAGCTTTTGGATTCCCCTCGATTGCGTCCCCCTTTTTTTCGAAAGAGTTGAAGGCTTTGTGTCTTTCTAATTATTTTTCCCTGAATCCCGTTTCATAAATAAACCCCCTCTCCCCCATGAGAGACCCCCAAGTAAGAAGGAAACATCCTTCGCCCCCCCCCAGACTTCCCATACCCCAATTTTTTTTCGCACAGGTACTCCCCTTCTAGATAACGAGGCCTTTTTCCGGCTGGCAGTCCCTTTTTCTTTAAAGGCCCTGGCCACATGGTTGTTAGTGTTTTCCGGTTTTTTTTTTTTTTTTTCTCTCCTGAGGTTTGTTGCCATGCAGAGCTTGGTTCAGGTCTTTCTTCCCTGAACAGTCTTTTTGCAGTGAAGGACCCTTCCCTCCCCCCCCAGGGGTTCAGGAGGGTGCCGTGGAGCGGGTTTCACCAGCAGCGTCGCTCTTTTTGGGGGAAAAACCAAGGGAGGAAGGTCCCGCCGTCCTTTTGTTTTTTCCCCCCCTGTCCAGTTCTGGGAACGAGCTTCTTTTTCCCTGGAAAGGGGAAAGCCCCCAGTTCGTGCCCCCCCTTCCCCCGTCCCCCTTTCAGGTCCGTTCCTTTTTTCTTTCTTCCTCGTCGCCGATATCCTTTCTCGGGTCCTGTTTTTTTCAGATAAAGATGGTTCCAGTTCCCCCCCCCCAGCAGAAGTCTTCCCTCCTGGCACCTTTCAATATCCAGCTTTTTTTTTTTTCCCGCACCACCAGCAGGGTTTTCGGAGAGGCAATTTTTTGTTCTCTTTTCTTCTCGCTTCAGTCCCCCCTCGTCGATCCCTTTTGCGTAAAACCTCGCCTTTCCGCTCCTACCCTCCCCCCTTCCCCCCTCCCTTCAAGGCCCCACCCTTTTTCCCCGGGGTCCAGGTCAGCCGGGAGTTCCCTTTTCAGTGCTTCTTTTTTCCTGCCCCCAGCGACTTCCCTCCCGCGACCAACAACCTTTTCCAATGTGGGATCGCCTTCCGTCTTTCCTTGACGATCTTTCCCTTTCCCGTCCCGCCGAGAAGCTCTTTTTTTCCACCGGAACAGTGGAGGGAGAATTTTTCTTGGTCCCCCCTTTTCCCCGGACTTTTCTTCTCCGTAAGAGGTCCCTTTTTTTCCCGGCCAGCACGCCCGGACCTCGCTGAGGGAACCGCTTTCGTTCAGTCACCCCCCCCCCTCCTTTTTCCCTTTTTTGCCAGTTCCTCTCCACGGCCAGAAGTCCTTTCTTCTTTCAAGGCATTGAGCGACCCTTTCCCGCTCATTTTTCATTCCCCTTCTTTTTCCCTTTTTTTCACCTTTTTTCCTGCAGGTTGAAGGTGGGGACCGGGCTTCTGGAACGAGGACCGCGTTCCTTACCATTAGGAGTCTCGTCCATTTTTTTCTCCCCTTCTTGTTGTCCCGGGCGCTTCCCCTCTTTTTTCGGCCTCGGCAAGGCCCTCCTGTTCGCAGTAAAGCATTTTTTTTATTTCTTTTTCGGGCCCTTTTTTTTTTCCCGTCGCAGATTAGGCGTTTCCCCCTTCGGTTCTTTTTCTTTTCCCCAACGCAAGATTCATCCCCCTTGAATTTTTTGTTTGGTCTCCCCTCCTTTTGTCCTCAGCACCCGCCCAAAACCTTCTCTTCTTTCCTCCTTGAGAGAGTCCCGAGATACGTCCCAAGTAATGATGTCCGCTCCTTTTCTCCGTAGCAGGACAAGTGCCACTCCTTCCCGTTTGGCCTGTTCTTCTTTTTTCCCCCCCTCCCCCCCATTGCCTTCTTCCCCTCCCTTCCGTCGCTGCCACGTAAGCCTCCCCCCTTTTGTTCACAGCAGGTAACTGTCTCTTTTCCCCCTTTTCCCCCTTTTTTCCCCGTGGTTCGGTTCTTTCCCTCCCCCTTTTCCACAGGGGTCGACGGCTTTTTTTTTTTTTTTTAACGGACAAGACGATCCCCCCCTTTTCTTTTCCGGTTCGTCTTTTCCCTTTTCCCCCCTTTCCCTTTTTTACAAAGTCCCCCCCCCCCCTTTCCTTTTTTAGGGGCAGGTCGGGGTTTCCCCCCCCCCCCCCAGCGGCAACGACGGTTCCCTGTTTTCACCCCTCCCTTCCTTCTCTTACCACTCTTTAGGCCAGAGTCCTCCCCCTCCTTCCGCAGCGGACCTGGACATTACAGAACTTCATTCTTGGTCCCCCCCTCTGGCTTGCCCCCTTTTCTTCTTTGCCCTCTTCTTTCCCTCGGTGATCGACTCGTCTTCTTTTCCCTTCCTCCAATATGTCGGAAAGCAGCTCTTTTCATTCTCATCCGTTGTTGGGTTGAGAGCCTCTTCCCTTCCAAGGTTAGTCGCTACTCTCTCTTCCCTCTTTCCCCTCTCTTGTGGCTCCTCCTCCTTTTTGACATCGTGATTGCTGAGGACATCCCTCCTTTTTTGAGATGGAGGTGGAGGATGTCTCGTTAGGTTGTTTCTGGAGGAGCTGGGTGGCTCTTTTTTCCTCCCCCCTTCCCCCCCTTTCCTGGAGGGCTGGGTACAATGTCCTTTTTTTTTTGACGGCGCAAAGATGAGTTTCCGTCAGGTCCCGCCCTACCCCTTTTTCTTCCTCTTTTTTATAACGAAAAGTTTTCCCTTTGGCTTGCCAGGGAGAGGCTCCTCTCACACGGAGAAATATCTTGCGATCCCCTTTTCTTTTTCCATTTTTTTTTTGGCGAACGTATCCATCTTTTTTTCTCTTTGAAAATGCCCCCCCTCCCTCCGGCGACAAGAGGATGAGGTCTCTTTTTTTTCCCCTTTTAAACCTCTTCCCTTCTGGTCCCCCCCTCCCTTCTCCCGGTGGCTTTTCTTTTTCCATTCCCGCGTGCGGAAAAATTAACCCCCCCCCCTTCTCGAGGCCGATGAAATTAGTGTTTGATCCCGGTCCAGCGATCTTCCCCTTTATAGGATTCCAACCCATCGTAACAAGGATAAATTTTTTTGATCTTTTTCTGGGAGAGGTCTTGACCCCCCCTTCAGGTTAACTGGCTGCTCTCCTTTTTTTTCTTTTTTCTGTAGTCCACGCCTTTCTTTTTGCCGTAGGAGGACCTCCTTTCCCTCAACAATTGAAGTTACCCCTTTTTTTTAGAGCTGGCCCCCAAATCTTCTTTCCTGTTCCCCTCCCCCCGGACGACTCAGCCGTGACCCTGACTCGGCTTGAGAAAGATCTCCCTTCTTCTTGCCGGGCGTTGGGGTTATGCTTCCCTTTATAATGGTCGACTCCTTCCAGGGCGTTTGCTGTTTCTCCCTTCCTAGCCCTTTTCGTACTTTTTTTTCCTTCGGCCCCGCGGGAGAGATTTTCCTTTCCTTTGCAAATTCGGCAGGTCTCCACCCTCCCCTCTCTTTATAGGGAGGGCCGGCCTGTGCCTTTCTCCCTCCATGTGATCCATTCCTTCCTTTCTTTTTCCCCCCCCCCTTCGAGAAACCCTTCTTGCTTTTTTCAGTGTGGTTCTGGCTGCCTCCCTTTTTTGCTTGGAAGACCCGTGTCCACTTCCTCCTCACCGACGTCAGAAGAGTGTCCTTTCTGTCCTTTTACAAACGGGAGGTCCCTCCCTTTTGATTTCCAGTGTATGGAAGGCTTTATTCTGGAGCGTTTTTTTTCCCTTGTGGAAGAAGTTTTTATTTAACGAGTCTTTTCGGTTTGAAAGGGACCCTTCCTTTTTGCGCTGCCCCTTTTCTTCGGCCCTTCTTTGGTGCGGATACCTCCCCCTCTTACTTGGGAATGTTGCCCCCCCCCAAGTCCACCAGCGGCACCAGGCGGGTATTTTCCTCGTTTCTGACGATCGGGGTCCCGTCCCTTCCTGTTGTTCCAGGACCTTTTCCTCTTTTTTCTTTTTCTTCCTTTCCTGCAAGACGGCTTTTTTTTTTTTTTTTTTGAACCCGGCGCGAACGGCTGTTTCCCTTCCTTTGGTCAACCAACTTCTTACTTTTTCATATTCTCAACGGTCCCTGTGAGGCTATTTTCCCTCCCTTTTGCCCCGTGTAGATTTTTTTTTTTTTTTTTTCCACCGACAAAGGCACAGAACCCCCTCGGTTTCGGGACCTGCCCTCTTTTTATCTGATTTTGGTTCCCCCCTTTGTGCGAAATGCCACCCCTTTTCCTTCCCGGCTTCCCCATTTATTCTCGTCATTAATTCCTTATACAAGCCGTTTGTGCTGGCACCTATAGATTACCTGTTCCCCCCTTCCTCGAACGAAAGCCAGCTCTCCGCGGGTCTTTTTCTTTTTTGTAACC